>WNGH01006798.1_pt1 | contig 10898 bp, 9 predicted proteins | sample 5400631 | NCBI WGS metagenome assembly WNGH01 (sample SAMN13153373, study PRJNA577476) | soil metagenome | isolation source: 115 cm soil or saprolite under Garry oak tree replicate 1 | place: USA:California | collected 2016-06-15 | reverse complement strand
CTGCTCAGTTTCCATCCGACGCCGCAAGAATTAGTGTGGTGGATGTTGCACCCGGAAGAGATCGACCGAAGAGTGAAAGGAACGGAGTACGCGGCGATGATCGACCGTGATTCGCCGCCACAGCGCAACGGCGTGCTTGGTTCGCTGAGCATGGTAGCTGACGCCATGAAGCTGCTTCCGAGCGAAGCGGAGACGAAGGGGCGTTGGAGCACGCTCGAATGGTCGAAGGAGCGGAGGGGCTGGCTCTTCCTGACGAGCACACCGGACACCCGGAAGCGCCTCGCGCCGCTCATCAGTTTGTGGCTGGACATGCTCGTGCTGCGTTTGATGAATCTAGGCCGCATGAGTCCGCGTCCGGTTTGGTTCATCCTCGACGAGTTGGCGACCTTGCAGCGATTGCCGCAATTGCACACAGCGATCACGGAAAACCGCAAATCCAACAATCCGGTGGTGCTGGGTTTTCAGGGACGCAGCCAGTTGGAAGTGCGTTATGGGCACGAAGCGGAGGCGATGATGTCGCAGCCGTCAACGAAAATCTTCCTGTGCACGAGCGAGCCGCACGCAGCGAAATGGATCAGCGACACGATAGGAGAACAAGAAATCGAGAGGATACGAGAGAGCCGCACAAATGAGCAGTTCCCACAATCGCGCAAATCGAAGGGCTATAACCTCGAACGCGAGATCAGGCCGCTGGTGATGGCAAGCGAGATCAGCGGCCTTGAAAAGATGCACGGTTATCTCAAGTGCGGAAATCTCGTGGTGCGGTTGAGCATCCCGTACATCGAGCTTGAAAGCAAAGAGCCACAATACATCGAGCGCCCGGCACAGCAGCCACCGCAGGAACCGCCGAAGGTTGCAGCAGCCGCGGCGGGAGCAGCCAAGCCGTCAGGGAACGGAGCTTCGGGACAGAAACTCGTGCCCAATGAACAGCAACAAAGTGAGGACCAGAAAATCCAACGAGAGCCAGTGCGCAAGCAAAGGGACTTCTTCGAGTAGGCCAACACATGCTGAGCATCTCCAAACCTCTGAGCGCAGGTCAGGCACAGTCGTATCACGCGGAAGAGTTTGGCAACGCCCGCGAGAACTACTACACCGAGGCGGAGCAGATCCGTGGGGAGTGGCACGGAAGGCTCGCGGAAGAATGGGGATTGCGCGGAGAAGTGCGCGAGGAGCATTTCCAACGGCTGTCCGAAGGGCAACACCCGATCAGTGGCGAACAACTAATCCGCCACCAAGCGGCCAGAGAATACACGAACAGACGCGGCGAAAAGGTAAGCGCGATGGAACACCGCGCGGGATGGGACGCGACGTTTTCAGCCCCGAAGAGCGTTTCGCTGACCGCCCTGGTAGGTGGAGATGAGCGCGTCCGAGGAGCACATCGAGAAAGCGTCAGCGTCGCACTTGATGAACTACAGCGATATGTCCAGGCCCGCATCGGCGGGAATCTTCCGGCAGAGACGACCGGCAAATGGGTAGCGGCTAAGTTTGAGCACGACAGCGCAAGGCCAGTAGACGGTTATGCCGCACCACAACTGCATACGCACGTCGTCTTTTTCAATCTTACCGAGACCGACGACGAAGACGCACACGCGCTACAGCCAAGGGAACTGTACAAGACGCAGCAGTATGCGACGGCGATGTATCGCTCGGAACTGGCCCATCGGTTGAAAGAACTTGGCTACGAAATCGAACGTGGTGAGAGCGGGCAGCCGGAAATCAAAGGCTACAGCAAAGAGTATCTGGAAGCGTCGAGTCCGCGCCGCCAGCAGATCGAGGAACATCTCGCAAAGGAAAATCAGCGCGGCGCGGGAGCCGCGCAGATCGCGGCGCACCAGACACGCGAAGGAAAGCTGGAACTCTCACACGAAGAGATGCAAGACCGGCACAAGGCAATGGCCGCGCAGTTCGGCAATCAGCCGAAGCGCGTTGTCGAAGCAGCACAGAAGCGAGGGGAGCAGCTAAAGGAAGAACCCGGAGAGAAAGCCATCGGCCAGGCGCTCACCTACTCGCGAGAGAAAAATCTGGAGCGTGAAGCCGTGGCCGAGGAGCGCGAGCTACTACGGGACGCTCTGAAGCGTTCGATGGGTGACGCCACGGTTGCGGAGGTCAAAGCGGGGTTCGAGAAACGGGTGCAAGCGGGCGAGTTCATCGAGACGAGCAATCGCGCGCCAGGCCGCGCGTTCACCACAAGCGAGATGATCGACCACGAGCGCGACACCATCCAAGTGATGCGCGCGGGGCAGAATCAACACGCACCAATCGCGAGTTTCGAGACACGCCGAGAAATCGAACAAGACCACTCGCATTTGAGCGAGAGCCAGCGTGCAGCGGTCGAGCAAATCCTGTCGAGCCGCGATCAGGTGACGGCGCTGGAAGGCGTCGCCGGCGCGGGGAAGACTACTTCTCTTGCCGTGATCCGGGAAGCCGCCGACCGTGAGGGTTACAAAGTGGAGGGCTTCGCGCCGACATCACGCGCAACGCAGAAGCTCGGAGAAGCGGGAATCGAATCGAGCACGTTGCAGCGGCATCTGACGCGGAGCGAAGAGCCGCACGACGGACAAAAACGCCTCTACGTTCTCGACGAATCGAGTCTCGCAAGCACGAAGCAGATGAACGACTTCCTACATCGGCTCAAGGAAAACGACCGCGTGCTGCTGGTAGGAGACACGCGGCAGCATGAAGCGGTCGAAGCAGGCCGACCGTATCAGCAGCTCCAAGAAGCGGGGATTGAGACGGCGCGGCTTGATGAGATCGTGCGGCAGAAAGACCCGGCACTCAAAGAAGTGGTGGAGCAACTCTCGCGTGGCAATGTGAGGGAAGCAATCGAGCGACTCGACGCGCAGGGCCGCGTGCATGAAATCCCCGACCGCGACGAGCGGCTAAAGGAAATCGCAAACGACTATGCGACTAAACCCGAAGGCACCCTAGTGGTCTCCCCCGACAATCAATCCCGCCGCGAGATTAACGAAGCGATTCACCGGACGATGCAGAGCAAGGGCCAGGTTGAAATAAAAGAACACAAGCAGCGAGTGCTTGTGGCTCGGCAAGAGGTTACCGGGGCGGACCGGCAGTGGGCCGCGCAATACCGACCGGGTGACGTTGTGCGCTACACGAGAGGCAGCAAGATGCACGGTATCGAGGCGGGAGAGTATGCCCGCGTCGAGCGCGCGAACGAGAAAGAAAATCTAGTGACGGTGAAACACGAGAACGGCGAGCAAGTGAGTTACGATCCGCGCCGGTTGCATGGCGTTACGCTCTACCGCGAGACAGAACGCGCATTCAGCGTAGGCGACCGCGTGCAGTTCACAGCACCGAATCGAGAACAACACATTGCCAACCGCGAGCTAGGCACCATTGAAAAGATCGACGATAGCGGCAACCTGCAACTGCGCCTCGACTCAGGCCGCGCAGTCGCATTCAACATCAAAGACAACCCGCATCTCGACTATGGATACGCGGTGACAAGCCACAGTAGCCAGGGCCAAACCGCCGACCGCGTGCTTGTTCACGTGGACACCGAACAGGCAGGAGAAAAGCTCGTGAATCGCAGGTTGGCATATGTGGCGGTATCGCGCGGGCGCTACGATGCCCAGGTCTACACAAACGACAAAGGCCAGCTTGCCGAGCAACTCTCTCGCGACGTGTCCCACCGATCTGCAATCGAAGCGAACCGTGAATCCGTATCCTCGGCGCACGAGATCGAGCCGTCATCCGCACGAAACCAGGGGCATGAGCATACGCAGGCAGAAGGCCACAGCATCAGCAGATAACGATGTATAATCGCTTCATGGCTAAGGATGTGATCCACATCTCCGAGGCAGAAGCGGCGAGCGATTTTGCTGCGTTGATGGCACGCGTGCGTGCGGGCGCGAAGGTCATCATCGAGAATGGCGAGCGGCCCGTGGCGGTCCTTCATGCCACCGAGCCGATGCGCCGCAGCATCTCCGAGTGCATCGCATTAGCCAAAGAGCACGAAGAAGAAACCGGCAAGGCCCCGATCCTTGATCCAGACTTCGCAGAAGACGTAGAAGAAATTTTCAGCCACCGCAAGCCGTGGAACCCGCCAGCGTGGGAATAGTCCTCGACTCAAGCATTATTATCGCTGCCGAACGCCGAGGCCATACCGTTCGGGAAATTCTAGAACAAGTGAAGGCTGCTCAGGGTGAGATCGAAATCGGCTTGTCGGTGGTGACCATCGCCGAGCTGGTGCATGGTGCCTATCGCACGAAAACCCAAGCGCAGCAACAGCGACGCTTGGAGTTCATCGAGCGACTGTCGAGCGACGTGCCGGTGCATCCCGTGACGCTCGCCATCGCGCGACTAGCCGGGCGCATCGAAGGCCAACAGGAAGCGATAGGCGTCCAGTTTGCGTTCGAGGATTTGCTGATTGGTGCGACGGCCTTGCATCTTGGCTACGAAGTCGCGACGCTGAACCTCCGCGATTTCCAGAGAATCCCTGGTCTGTCAGTGATCCAACTCTGAACGAAGCGCCGCGAGGCACCCCTTTGTCAGACGAGGATGTGGCGGTCATTCAAACCGCGGAAAATGTTCGGCAGGTAAGGCGAAGGCACTTGCCGCAACTTGGTTTGAACCTGGATAACTACATCCAATAAATTTGTGTTCACACAATTCTCCCTTGCGTTACCTTTCTCACGTACCGAGGTGAATCATGCCAATTGTCGTTCGATCCATTGAAGCCACTACGGAAAAATATTTGCGCAACTGCATTCGCGCCTATTTCGAGGGCCGGAGTCTACGTTGGATAATGGGTGTGATTGACAGTGCGGTGGATGGCGGGGCCAAGGCCCAAGCTTGCATCATCGTGCAGACACGATTCGGCCAATACGCCGGAACCCAAACCTATCGAGATTTGATGGCCGAGTTGTAGAACAGCGGAGCAACATCATTTCGCCAACATCATTTCGTCATACCATTTCACTTGCTGGATTGCCTTCTTAATTGCGTCCTTCAATTGTTCGTCAGTTAGATCGACATCTCCAAAAGTGCCTCTATATTCGTCGACAACCGCTCTATCTCGCCGGTAGAGGCTTGTATGCCGTATTCCAGCAGGCGAAGCTGGACCAACAACTCTCCCACGGTACAAGTCACCATTCTTCTCTTCGAGCGGATTCACACTGCTCTCCCTTCACGCCTCGAATTGAAGATCGAACAAAATGCTCAACAACTGCTGAACCACACCTCGATAGCCGCGTATGTCTGCGTCGGTAGGGTTCACGGTAGCTCTTTGGTGGGTCAGGCTGTTTCTCACGTTGTAGTAGTAGTTTGCTTTGTCTATCAGTTCGTCCGAGATTGCGACTTTCGTCCTGACCAGTTTGATTACTTCCGTTCTCTTCTCGAAAAGCGCACTGATTTTTGTATTGGTGAATTCGTGAGGTGGGAAGAGTTTTGGCCGATTGACTATGAATTCTTTCAGCGCAATCTCAAAGTTGCTATCGAGTAGGATCAGGGCGAACCGATTCTTTGTGTCTAGGTTTTGCCGCTCGATCACATCGATTGCATCGAATGCCTCGACCAACCCCACGGTCCACGGCTGGCGGTCAGTTTGTTGCTTATTGGCAGACCTGTTTCGCGCACCTCTCGGACGCCTTTCTTTGGGCAGTCCGGGGAGTAACAAGCGACCCGCAGCGGTAACTTGATCCGCTCGCTGAATTTCAATGTTGCCCTCGTCGTATTTCACGACGTTGTTTGCCCAATCATCTTTGAATGTGCGGGAGAGTCTCGTGAAGTGAGAAGTCAGATCGATTATCGTCTTTCTGATGTACCGGAAAACCGGATGATCGAAATCGATTCCGGTCTTGTTGCTGGTCCAAGGCATGCCTTTCGCCGGACCTTGCAATCTAACTATCGTGCGGCATAGAGAAGAGTCTGGGTGCGGTACGCCAGCTTCCGCTGAGACGAAGTATCCGACTTCGCGGGTCTTCAGTTCCTTCACGATGAGACGCTGGTTGCAGTAAAAATACACGCCATAATTTGCGCGTTCGCGGTCGCGATCACGGATCAAACCAGCCGTTACATCGAAGTTGATGCGGCCAATATCAGTCAATTCCACGTCGTAAGTCATCCGACGTGGCGCATGTCCGGGCGGAAATGCCCAAGTCTCGAACTCTATCGGAGCTACAGGATCGCCGTTTAATGTAATTGTGCAGCCCTGTTTTATGAACCACGAATAGGTGTTCCCTATGTGGACGCGCAAAGCATCAACGTCAGCCTCAGACATTGGCTTCCGCAAATAGGAAAGGTCGATTTCCGTAGTGCGTTCACTGATGTCGGGTATCTCGTAAGCGGGTAGATACCAATCGTCGGACTCGATCCATTGCTTTGTGATGTCTAATTCGTGTGTTCTTCCGTTTTCATGCCGGGTTCTAATTTCAATGTTTTCTGCCAGAGCAATCGCTGCCCGCTTGGCCCCGACGCCGAAGACCCCGATAAGTTCCGCGAGCGGATCATTTCGGCTGCCTCCCGGGGCAATCAGGAGATTCAGTTCCTCAAATTTCACGCCTCCGGCGTTGTCCTTAACCGAGATCACTTTACGATCCACATCCAGATCAAGGCCGATTGTGAGTGGCGGACCTTTTTTGTCCAGCAGCCATTGATCCAGTGCGTTGTCGATCAGTTCGCACAGGGCTGTTTTGAGGTTGTAGTCGCTGATGATCGACCAGAACAGTCTCTTCTTCGGAGAACCATCGACGGGTTGGACTGGTCGCTTTTCGTCAGCCATATTCGCCCATTGCTGTTCGTGTCAAATCCGGTTTTGGGGCCGGGATAGTACGCTTATGGTATCTTGATTGCACGGGTAGCAGGCAAATCTGAATAACCCTATGTACCTGAATAGCAGCCCGCCGCACGTAGCTAGTTCGCGTGAGCAAGAGACGACAGTCAAACCCATATACATGAACGCAGGAAAAAGTACATCAACGGGGAGTTGACGTCGCTGTCGAAACCCTTCAAGACTAAAAAGCAGGCCGAGAAGGCTCGTGCGAAGCATTCCGAACGTGTGCGCAAGACTGTGGGTGTCGGAGTGATTCAAACGAAGTCCTAGTACCTGTGAGTTGGAAAGCCTTGCAGATTTTCGACGACTTCAAATCTTCTAAAGCCTGCTCTCGCTTTTGTGAGCTTGACGCCTTCGAGCGGCTTGATTGCGTTGCGTAGTTCGCTCTCCGTGACCTTGCATCTTGCACCAGCTATCACTTCCACCAGCTTCAGGTCGTCTCCAAAATTCATGAAATACAGGTCCCCCGATTTTGCGCTTTCAACCAAGGGCCGGAAACAACGCACTTCCTTCTCGTAGGCCCAGTTGGCGAACTTCGTGAATAGCATGGGTTCGCTCGATAACACCTGATGCTCTGGAAATGGCAAACGCCTTTTCTTATATCTGACCTTGCGGCCTAGTGCCTTCGGAACCTCGAACCCGAGGCACAGTCCCTTGTGCTTGTCGCTGTAGTGCGCCCAGATCACTGGGTCTTTCCAGCTTGAGCTAAAGCAGACAATGCCTAATATACGAGCGAAGTCAGCGGTCACACTTCGGAAGGCGCTGCGTATGTGCCGCTTCCTCATCTCGTATGGCAGAAGATCGAACGGGTCGTTCAGATCGTCTAGCGTGGAAATCTTCAATCGCTTTTCCCGAAGGCTCTTCATGCCGAACTCAGCGGTCAAGACTTTGTACAAACGCATTGCTCCGCTCTCCGGTGTGTGAGCTATTTTCAGTCATCTACCGAGGGCAGTTGCTCGGGTCGAATCCAATCTTCACCCGAGGTGCATCTTGGTGAAGTGTGAAGGTCCCGGTCTGTCCGTTCGATGTCACTGTATAGTGTCCTGTGATGGAGTGCCCGACCCGACTCCCGTCGAATCGTATCCGCACATCCGGTGCAGCGAGATCGACAACGAGGCTTCTGTCACTCAGAGTTCCGCTAACAGGTCCAGTGCCCACGAGCGGCATCGCCACTTGCATACAACCCCGAACACCGTTGGTGGTTTTGACCAACTGAACCTCGAATGTCGAATCCATGTTGGCGGTGTTGTTGTGAACGGTCCCGCTGTAGTTCCCAGTGATATCTGGAGAAGACTGGAAAAGGCAGCCTCTCGTCACAAGCGTGGAGCCAGTCTGAACGTCTCGGAAGTGAACAGCGGGGAGCAAGAACGGCAAAACTTGTCGGCACCACATATCTGAAATTGCCGCAGCGACTTCGTCCCGGTCAGGGTAAGGCACATTTTCAAAGTCCCGACGATTCATATATATATTCAAGCTGCCATCGAAGCGTGGCACGAGAATCGTCTCGGCATCTCCCTGATGAAGGTCCATTTCCCTAGCGATTTGGTGCATCGCATCACGGTGGCTCAATGCCTCCTGATTGGTCATATTCATGTGCGGCAAGATCAGGACCGCCGCTATCCACACCAGCACCGCCAACAGCAAAACAATTCCGATGACGCCTCCAGCACCGCTGCTTCCTCTTCGGGAGTCACGAAGTTTGGTCATCAACTTTGTACTTAGCCTCTCCAGCCGCAATGCCCCTCTTCGCAAGTCTGTAAGCGAGGCGCGATGTTTGGGGGCAGCTTTGGTTGAGATTGTCTTTCTGTTCCGATAAGTATTTGAGCTTCTCCGTCAGGATTTCTTCCGATTCGGCTTGCCAACAGTCGATAGACCAAAACATTCTGACTTTATTCATCAGCGAATCATATTTGTTTCCGGCAATTTGATGCGCCGCCGCCTTGGCGTTGGGATTCAGAAATGTCAGCACGCTGGAAAGGCCGGCCACCATGAGTGAAAGAACTCCCGCAATCACATGGCTCACATCGAACTGTGCAAAGGCCGTGGCTCCGGCCACGGCGGATACTGCAACGACCGGGATGCCGATCAACAAATGAAATCCCGACCACAGCCTCGCCGCCTCGAAATGTCTTTTCGACGAGAGCAGCAAAGCCTCTTCCATGCGCTTCGCCTCTTTGATGATCTCTTCCTTCGCTTTCGAGACCGGAATTTCACCAGTTGTAGGTTGGTTAGCCATACGCTGGAAAGTAGTCTCCGAACACTTTTCTCCACATAGCGACCGCATTCTCGACATAACCACGCCGTGCATAATCCTCGGCCTTGATAGCTCGGTCATAAGCAAGTTCAAACTTTGCAACCGCCTCTTGGACTTTCTGCTGCGTGTCGATGTATTTGCCTAAGTCATCTCCGTACCCCGCCGGGTCCAAGTTCTTTTCCTTGATTACAGTCCGTCCTTTATCAAAATAGTAGCGAACGCCGGATGGAAAGTCGGAAATCGTTACCCCGTTAAGAATCTGAATGGCGAGCGCCTCAAGATGGAATGAGCGAAAGTATTTGTCGATGGTGGTGTTCCAACCCTTCACCGTCTTGATGAGAGGTATCAAATCCCCGTTGTGCGCCTGATTATGTGCGCTCATTATTTCTACGTGCTTTTTGGGGTCGGTGGAGAGCCAAGTCTTCGTCACTGAATTTGGTATCAGATACCCGCCGCCCTTTCGGCTAAAACCGGGCACCACGTCTACAACGAAGTCTTCAAACCGTATGCTGACGGCCTGCCCGTTTCTGCTGATGTCCGGGGTTCTCGTGTAGGTCTTCTTGAGTGTTCGCTTGACGAGATCGAGAAGCCCGGCCTGTCCGCCGTTCTGTCCATTGTTGTAGTGGTGGAAATAACTAGCGTCTAGCTGGATGAAGATGTCCACGTCCGCTTCTTTCAGCGGAGCGATCATCGTTTTGCGTGAGTATGAGCCTGTCAGGAAGGAATCATCAACTGTCAGATCGGCTTCGATCACGTTGCGAATGTTGGTTTGACGAGTGGAAACCGTGGACTCTTGAAGACTCGTGATTTCAAGGTTTTGTTTCAACTTCAAAAAGGACTGGGGAATTGTAGTTGCCATAGTGTCTGCGAAGCGTCGAAACGACAGCCACATACCATCGGCGGGATTCTATCCCAAAACATGGGTTACGATAAGGGTACGTTACCTGTGGAGTGGTAGAGGGGACATGAAAGTTCGGCTGATCGCATCCCTTGCAGCGCCTGCGGCGTTAGCAACGTTGGCCCTCGTCGCTTCGTTTGCATCATTTGCATCATTTGCGTCACCGCAGCCACAACAGCAAAGGTAAGCCAATCGAAGCTCGGGACCGTGTGCCGCGAAGACAGTTGCGGCAAATTCAGGAAAACCAAATACCATTTCATCGGAGTTTGTCATTGCCTACCTCAAGTTGCTGACGGCCCCGTCAAAATAGAGGTCCAAATCAATGTCGCCAAAGTCCGGGTCGTCCTTCTTTTCTTGCAGGACCGCTTCGAGGTCTGACCTGTAGCCCTTCAGTCGCCGGAAAAGCCGCTGAGTGTCAGCAACAATATCGGCAGAACTTGAAGGCGTCAAAGCGCGAACAAATTGCCAGTCGGTAACATCATTTTCGGTAATGGCTTCGGCGATCTTCTCGTCTATGTATTGCGTGACCCGCTTCTCGCCAAAGAAATGGACAGCCACTCGTTTGGAGACGATCCGCGTTTCTCGTTCGATGGGAATATCAGCCCATTGCAGCTTCAGGGCCGCGATAACCGTTTTATGGAGCTGGGGGACAAGGCCATTTACAGCCCAGACCTTGCGCGCACTGGCGTGCTGAATAGCGTGCTGGAGTTCATGCGCCAACGTCATTGTTAGACCTACCTCATTAGCGCAAGTGCTCCCGTACAAATAAACAAGGTCATCGATGACCCGTGGGTATAAGAGAGAAACGCCGTCATCAACCAAGATGCAGCCTGAAACGTACTCTGGCCAGTCGGCCAATGGGGTGCTGTCGTTGATGGGTCCATAGACTCCACGATTAGCCACACCGAATACTTGTTTGAGGATGGGCGGGTCACCGTCATCCAAAAAGCACAACA
>WNGH01006794.1_pt1 | contig 10902 bp, 10 predicted proteins | sample 5400631 | NCBI WGS metagenome assembly WNGH01 (sample SAMN13153373, study PRJNA577476) | soil metagenome | isolation source: 115 cm soil or saprolite under Garry oak tree replicate 1 | place: USA:California | collected 2016-06-15 | reverse complement strand
CTGGCTGGCCACGTGGTTTCTGAACTACCGCACGATCATGCTGGTTGCGTCCTGAGTAATGGCAGCCATGAAAGCACTGCGATTCATCGCCTGTGCGATCGCTTGGATCGAGGCAGTTGTTTGTGTCACATGGGCGTTCGGCGCGCTGTACTTTGATTTTCCAACGGGGCGTACGTTCACAGCATTTCTGTTCGTGCTCGTCCTGATCACGGCAATCATCTTTGTTCATGGAAAACTGCTAAAGCTTGCCATCGTCTTTGGCGCAGTCGCGCTTGTTGCGTTGTGGTGGCTGACGCTTAAGCCAGGCAACGATCGCGCCTGGCAGCCGGATGTTGCACAGACAGCCTGGGCACAAATCAATGGCGACGAGGTCACAGTTCACAACGTGCGGAACTGCGACTACCGCACAGAGACCGATTTCACGCCCCGCTGGGAAACGCGCACAGTGCGGCTCTCGCAGATCAGAGGTATGGACGTGGCTATTAATTACTGGGGTTCTCCCTGGATCTCACATCCCATCGTCAGCTTTCTGTTTGCCGATGCGCTCCCGCTCTGCTTTTCAATCGAAACGCGCAAGACAATTGGACAGAAGTACTCCGCATTGGACGGTCTTTACCGGCAGTACACACTGATTTACGTCGTGGCCGATGAGCGCGATTCCATTCGTCTGCGCACTAACTATCGGAGAGAAGATGTTTATCTTTACCGCACGTTGGCTTCCCCGGCACAAGCACGCGAGAGATTCTTGGAATATATAAAGGCGACGAACGCGCTGCGTGATCATCCGCGTTGGTACAATGAGGTCACTACCAACTGCACGACAAGCATTCGCACGCAGCGCGCGGTTAAACTGCGTGCACCATGGGATTGGCGGATGCTCATCAATGGCAAAGCCGACGAATTGCTTTATGAACGTCACGCCATCGCCACCGGTGGGCTGCCGTTTAGCGAACTTAAGCAGCGCAGCCTTATCAACGAACGCGCCCGCGCCGCGGACAAGGATCCGGATTTCTCACGCTTGATCCGCGAAGATCTGCCGAACGGCAACTAGCGGTGGGCAGATTAGTTTTAGAGACGAATTAGGAACGGCGCAATTTAGCATTTCACATTTCGCCTGCGATTTAGTATCGCAATCTTTCTGAAAACTGGCACCTAATGATTACCTATGACGACCAATGACCGTTGATGTCGACCAGCGCAGGGGTACGAGGATTCTCTTTCTGGCGATGGCGCTCAGCGTGTCGTTATCATGTCTCGCACAAACGCCGGAACCATTCGAAGTGCGCCGCGCGGAAGCCGCGTTTGAAGAACTGCCCGTGTTAAACGCGAGCGAGATCCTGCGCCCGGAAATTCTCGCAGGACCTCATCACAAGATGCGCGAACCGGTTCCCACCTACTTCGGCGCAAACCAGTTCACGATCGATTCCGAATTCGGCGCGTTTGAAGCGGACGGGAACGAAATGCTGGTTCGTCGGATCAACGAGATTAATGCAATCGCACAGCTAAAGGACGTTTCACGAACCGATCAATACAAAAACGCGCTGGTCGCAGCCGCGAAAAGCCCCATTGCCGCGGCGAAGAACATCGTCACCGATCCGGTCAATACCGTTGCGAACGTGCCGAAAGGCATCATGAAATTCATGAGTCGCGCCGGAGAGAGCGTCAAAAACATCGGCAAGAAGAGCGAGCCCCACGCCGCTGAAGGCAGCAAGATGCAGCAGATGATTGGCTTCTCTGACGCAAAGCGAAAAGTCGCGGCGAAGCTCGGTGTCGATCCCTACAGCACGAACAGTGTCTTACAACGCGAACTGGAGGGAATCGCTTGGGCGTCATTTGCGGGCGGGTTGACCTTTCAAGTTGCGACGATGCCCATCGGCGGCCCGGCGCTGACCGTCACAGGCGTGACGAGCACGTTTGACGAGATGCTGAAGGAAAAATCTCCCACCGATCTTAAGATCGTGAATCGCAAAACGCTATTGGCCCTGGGCGCTAACGGAAAAGAAACAGAACGATTCCTCAACAACAATGCGTTCTCACCATCGGAGCAGACCGCGTTTGTTCTCAATCTGAGGTCGCTCAATGGAGTCGCGAATCGCGGTGCGTTTGTTCGCACAGCCGGCGAAACGAGCTCCGATGAGTCCGACGCAATTTTCTGTGTTCAAACAGCGGCTCTCATGAGCAAAATTCACAAGGACAAGCCGCTCGCTCGCCTGGCGATGATTGGCGACTTTCCGATCGGCATCGCGAAAGACGGCACAGTTGTCGTGGCACTTCAGTGGGACTACGCCGCCTGGACGTCAGGCGCAGCCGGGTTCACCAGTGACGTGCAGAAAATCGTCGCTCAATCCGGCAAGCACGGAAGTGTTTTTGTCGCGCTTTCCGGGCAAGTTTCACTGGGGTTGCGACAGGAATTGGAAACGCGCGGTTTCACGGTGCAGGACCGGCTTGCGCCAGGCCCGCTCAGGTAAGCTTTCGAGCATGATTTACCTCAAATGATCGCCGAACTTCAGCGCATCCTGCGGTTGCATCTAAGAAAAAGCGGCGACGTCAAGACGACTCTTGCTCAAACAACTTACCAATCTACATATCCGAAAATGCAATAATGATTATTCCTGCTGTTGCCCTGACCTTGTTCGTAATCCTCGTCGCCGTCACGCTGATGGGAGGTCGTCTCCGTCGTCTCCTTCCCGCCGAGCAGCTGAGCACTGAGTCTAAAGACGCGGTGAAACTGGCGCTGGGACTCGTTGCGACGATGACCGCGATACTCCTGGGACTGCTCATCAGTTCAGCCAAAAGCGCCTTCGACACCGCTCGAAGCGAAGTGATACAGATGGCCGCAAAGGTTGCCTTGCTCGATCGTGTGCTGGTACTTTACGGTCCGGAAACAGCGGATGCGCGCCGTGCCCTTCGCGACGCAACCGACGAAGGCGTCCGGCGGACCTGGCCAGCGGAACGAGGCGGGACCGTCCGGTTAGACCCGAATCAGCAAATGGGTGACGCCGTTTACGGGGCTATTAGTCGTCTCGCCCCGCAGAACGAGGCGGAACGTGCTCTTAAGACGCAAGCCGCAAACCTTATGGTGCAGCTTGCGGAGCTGCGGTCGCTGCTGCAAGCGCAGGCGGTGTCGTCGGTTTCCAAGCCATTGTTGATCGCGCTGGTCTTGTGGCTTGTGGTGATCTTCTTTGGCTTTAGCCTGCTTGCGCCGGCCAACGCTACAAGCACTCTCGCTTTGATCGCCGGCGCGTTCTCGGTCGTCTGTGCCGTTTTCATAATCCTGGAACTCGATTACCCATTTGCCGGCATTGTCCGAATTCCCAGCGACCCGATGACAAACACGTTGAGCCATCTCGCTAAATAGAGTCCTTAAACGCGCGCGGCGTGAAGTTCTCCTGCTTGTGATAGCTCGTGACTGTCAACAATTTGAATGGAACCCCTTGTGCTGCTTCTCTGTGCTCCCGAAATTCCGTAACTCGTTACTGCTTGTTCTTCTGCTGCTACTTGCATGTAGTAGGATAGCCGCATTTGAACCGGCTGATCCAGCAGTGGCCGACGAATTGAAACAGCTGAATGATCGGACAATCATCGCCACTCACGCGTCTCTGGACTCAGAATGGAATCAATTCAAACACGGTGCAGAAAAGGCAGTCTGGACGGTATCGGGATTATGGGGCGGCCCAGTGAGTGATTGGCAAGACTGGGGCATACGTTTCAAGCTGCCTTTTGCTTATCACCGAAGCGATCAAGCATCAGGTCACGCTGAGGTCGGCGGTACCGGTGACGCCGAGGTCGGGATAGGCACAGCGTTTCGGTTGAATGAGACGTGGCGGACCGGTGGCGGCGTCGAGTTGCATGCCGATACCGCTTCAGATCCCGCCCTTGCTGAAAACGTATGGCGTTTAAAGCTAGGCTGGGGACTTTCGCATGACGTTACGCACTGGCTGACGTTAACGCTCAATGCCGACTACAACCATTCGATTGCCGAAAAAGATGATGTCCGGCCACATCGTTATTTGGAACTGTCGGCGCCGGCCACGTTAATCCTTCCGCAAGCTTGGTCGATGAGCGCGAGCTACAAAACCGGTGTCGATTTTGAGAATGGCGACCGGTGGAGTCACACGGTCAGCGCGGGCGTTGCCAAGCGGCTTTCGAAGGTTCCGGTTGTCCTTAGCGCTAGTTTGGAAAAGCCGCTAAGCAGCGGCGCAAAGAAGTTTCAGGCGAGCATAAGCATCGTTTATTACTTCCAACGATACCATTCGCCGAAATAGCCGGACAAGGAGAGCTTGGGATTAGAGCAGGCGCCACTTTAGTTCGCGCGAATTTCTTTGGGTTTCCCATAAACGAATTCCGCCAAGGAACGCGTTTTCATTTCGTCCGCGCTCAATTCCCTTTGGCAATCGATTAAAGCGATGCACTAGTCCGCCGCCGAGTACGACGTAATCGGCGATGAAAGAGTGCTTTAATTGCGTGACTGCAAAAGTAACTTCTCGTTTCCACTTTTTTTCGCCCAACAATTCCAGCCCTGGAATGCCGAGATAATTTTCAATGATCTTGCCATTGGGATACGGCAGATCTCCCAGCTCAAGCGACATCAAAGTCGCGTCCCAAACGAGCGCGGAGCCCAAGCCGGTGCCGAGTCCCAGAAAGAGCATGCGCCCGCCGCCACGGTAGCTGCCGAGGGCTTGCATCGCCGCGTCGTTGATCAGACGCACCGGTCTTCCAAGTGCCGGGCCAAAATTGAAACCGATCCATCCCTTGCCCAAGTGTTTTGGATTTCGGACGATTCGTCCCTTGCGCACGGGCGCGGGAAAACCAATTGATACCACGTCGAATTTCCAATCGCGTACAGTTTCCACGAACTCTTTTATAAACTGTTTCGGCCCCATTCGCGGGCCTGAAGAAAATTCGCGCTCCTCGCGCGCCGACGTCAGCAGTTTAACATGTGTGCCGCCGATATCGACGACCAGAATTTTCCTCTTCATGAGCGACCGCTCCCCGAAGGCATCGGGGTAAAACTACCGGTCGCGCCGGCTGGACCGGCCAAGACGCTGAAAAAATCCTTGTTGTTGGGGTTTGGCCGCCGTGCTGGCAGGCCAGCATTCCACGATTTCAAGGGCGAGAAAACGGAACAATAGTTGTCGGGCGGATTTCAAATCGAGCCGCAGATTCTTGGCAATTTGTTGTACCGACCGGGCGCCATTGAATTGGGAGGCGAATCGGGCCTCTTCTGAAATCAGCTTCAACTTCTGCACCTGCTCGAAGCCGTCTTTGGTGTAAGCGGGAATGGATGTCGGGTCGAAGTTTGCAGGCTGATCTGGGTCCGGAACAAGACGCAAGGTCTCCAGCGCCCAATCGTTCACGTTTGCCTCCCCCGGCATCTCCGCCACGTCAGTTAACAGATCGGCATTCTTTTCAAACATTATCCACGCGCGCGGCGCAGTCCAAAGCTCGGAGAAAAGCTCTTGCCCATAGTGCTGCATCAGTTCCACCGCCTGTTCGCGAGCTATCGATTCTTCGCGAGCAAGAGTCAGGAAGAACGGAGTTCCTTTTTCCCTTTGTTGGTTGCGGGCCCTGTCAACAACTACTGAGTCGATGTCGGTGAGAGCGGCTGGGGTCTCCGAACAATAGAGATCTGGGTCTCGGGTTGTGACAAGAACGATCTGGCCGTCGCGCGCAAAAAGGTCGATTGGCTCCTCATCCCAAGATGATCGTAGCAAGCCGGTGAGTTTTTCTTTTGCTATTGCTTGCAGCGCGCGGTTCAGCGGAAACAGACTCGTGTGACCGCAAAAATAAACGTCAGCCGTCCCAGTCTCCTTTGCTGGAATGACGTCTTCAGCCGGAGCCTCCGTCACGGGTTCGCTCCAATCTGGGGCTGGCGCCGAAGGGTTCCACCAGTCGTCGGATTGGAGAATCTCCGCATCTGCGGCGGCCTCCGGCTCGTGTTCGTTCTCTTGCGGAACGGGAGGACTATCGGTCTCCTCCCGTTCTTCGCTCTTCGAAGATTCCATATGGGCTTCTATTGGCTTTGGTTGGCCGTGTGATTTCGGCATAATATTTCCTCGTCCTGGTAAGCAAATCCCATGTGAAGGCTTTATCAAGAACCCAATCTTCGCAACGGGGAACTGTTGCCTGTCGTTGAGAACCGCCGCGCCAGGTCGCGACGTCTGATTTTTCCGCGCTCATTCGTTGGGATTGCGTCCATAATAAAAATCTGCTTTGGCACTTGCCAGGGGCTTAATCCACCGCGGCAAAATCGCAGGAGGTCGCTCTCACTTACATGCGGTGATGCCACTACGCATGCCATCACTTCTTCATTGCGCAATGCCCCGACAGCCGCAAGACGACCGAACACGACTGCCTGCCGCACCCCGCTAAAACGTAGCAAATGCGCTTCTACTTCCGCCGGATTCACTTTCTTTCCTGCGACATTAATCACGTCCGAAATCCTGCCCACGATCCTGAACCCGGCGCCGTCACGCGCGAGCAGATCGTCAGGAACAAAAATTCCGTTACTTAACTTTTCTTCATCCGACTTGGGAAAATAACCGTCGCCCACGGCGGCGCTGCGCACCCGAATCTGGCTCGACGGCGCGGTTGGATCGACAAGTTCGACATCGACGCCTTTCATCGGTTGGCCGACAAATCCTTCGACTTCGTTCGTCGCGTCGCGATCGTAACAAATCCCGCCGCATTCCGACGCGCCATAGAACGAGTGGATGCGTAACCCGAATTTCTCCTGGAATTTTTTCGCAACGCTGACCGGCAACGGCGCACCGGCAGAAATACAGAGGCGCAGTTTCGGAAGCGCCGGAATATCGTCTATCTCCGAAAATGCCTGGTAGAAAAGCGGCATGCCGGGAAACACGGTAGCACCAGTTCGCGCAAGATCGGCGAGCACGGCACGCGGCGTTCGGTCGCGGCTAAGGATCATTGGCACTCCATGGGCAATCAGTGGCGTAAGCAAATTGCTGAAGCCGTAGGAGTGCGAGATTGGGATGACGCCAAAATTCAGATCCGCATCGCTAATTTCCATCGTATCACAGATCTGATTGCAATCGGCCAGCAACTCTTCGCTGCGAAAGCGAACCAGACGCGGCTCTGCCGTCGTGCCCGAGGTTAGCTTGAAGAGATTCGGCGATTTTTCGCCCCAATCAGTGAGGCTACTGTTGGCCGCGATTGATACCGCAGCGTCAGCTTGTTGCCGACTAAGAGATTCATCAATCGGAAGAACAATATTCTGCTTGCGCATACAAGCTAGGAAAAGCGACGGCCAATTTACGTGATTTCCGATTCGAATTGCGTTTAGGTTATGCGGCTTGGTCTTCGCCTCGATCTCCCGCGCATGTTTATCGACCTCAAAAAATGTGCGAATTACGTTGCCGCGCGTGTCGAAGACGGCAGGCGCGTCGCCTTTTCGGGCCAGCACCTTGTCCCACGCTGCCAGTAATGGGTCTTCGGATTTCATCGCTTGCAGGAGGCCGCCCGCGCGGATACATTCCGCGCTCCATTTAGAAGATGAAAACAGGGATTCATCCAGAGTATTACGAGACCGACATGGTCTGTGCGTGCGGCGCGGTGTATCATACCCGTTCCACGCGCCGCGATATTAAGATCGGTATTTGTGCCGCTTGTCATCCCTTTTTCACCGGCGAACAAAAGTTCGTCGATACCGCCGGCCGCGTCGAGAAATTCGCTCGGCGCTACGGCAGCACCAAAGCCGCGCGAGCCGAGAAGAAAGCTTAGCTGGATTCTGTAGTCGGGGTCGGTGACCCCGGCCGGAGCCGCGATCAGCGATCACGGCTACAATTATGGACTTTAATTCCCTTATTAAACTGAAACGCGAGCGCCTCGAACAACTCGAGCGCGAGATCGCTGATCCGGCGCTTTTTTCCAATCGCCAACGCGCGAGCGAGATCATGCGCGAGCACGCGAACATCAAGCAACTGCTGGCAAAGTGGGGCGAACTCGAAACGGGGCGCAAGCAATTGGATGACAATCGCGAGCTGGCGATGTCGCGTGATGTTGAGATCGCTGCGATGGCTGATGACGAAATCCCGGATTTGGAAAAACGAGTCGGCGATCTTGAGCGCGATGTTCAGATCGCCTTGCTGCCACCCGATGAAAATGAAGAGCGTGATGCCATCGTGGAAATCCGCGCAGGAACCGGCGGAAACGAAGCGGCGATTTTCGCCGCCGATCTGTACCGCATGTATCATCGTTATGCGGAAGGTGCCGGCCTGAAAACCGAAGATCTCGAATCGAGTCCTTCAGAGCTCGGCGGATTCAAGGAAGCGATCTTTCGAGTTTCCGGCGAATCTGTTTTTCGAAAACTTCGTTACGAAAGCGGCGTTCATCGTGTGCAACGTGTGCCCGCAACAGAGGCGCAGGGCCGCATTCATACATCAACAGCCACCGTGGCGGTATTGGCCGAGGCGCAAGATGTGGATGTGGAAATGAAGCCGGAAGATTTGCGAATCGAAGTTTCGCGTGCGGGTGGTCCGGGCGGGCAAGGCGTCAACACCACTGACTCGGCCGTGCAGGTCATGCACATTCCCACCGGCATGATCGTGCGCTGTCAGGACGGGCGCAGCCAGATCAAGAACAAGGAGCGCGCACTATCGATTTTGCGGGCGCGCCTGCTGGAGCGAAAGCAGCGCGAGGAAGCGGAGAAATACAGCGCGCAACGCCGCGGCCAGATCGGCACCGGCGGGCGCGAAGAAAAAATTCGCACCTACAATTTTCCGCAAAACCGCGTGACCGACCATCGCATTGGTCTGACGCTTTACAATTTGGACGGCGTGATCGAGGGCGATCTCGGAGAATTGATCAGCGCGCTGCAAGCCGCCGATATGGCCGAGCGGTTGAAGGAAACGTCGGCCGCGTAATTCTTCCTTTGTCATTCCGAGCAGAATCAAGGAATCTTTCACTGCTTCGGAACCAGAAACTTTTAGAGATGTCTCGACTCCGCTCGACATGACAAAAACGAAGAGTGTGCTCGAAGTGCTGCAAGCAACGACTGCGTATTTCAAGAAACATGATGTTGAAAATCCGCGACTGAATGCGGAACACCTGCTGGCGCATGTGCTGGGGCGGAAACGGATCGAGCTTTATTTGGAATTCGAACGTGTGCTAACGGAATCGGAACTCGCGCCGCTCCGCGATCTGGTGAAGCGTCGCGCTGAAGGTGAGCCGCTTCAGCATCTGCTCGGCACAGTCGAATTTTGCGGCCACGTTTTTCGCTGCGACAAACGCGCGATGGTGCCCCGGCCGGAAACCGAAGAACTTGTTGAGTTCTTAAAATCCGAAATCCACAATCCAAAGTCCAAAATTCTGGATGTGGGAACGGGCAGCGGCGTGATCGCACTGAGCCTGGCTGCAAAGTTTCCTACTGCGGAAATTCTCGCGGTTGATATTTCGGATGAGGCCTTATCGCTCGCTCGGGAAAATGCCGAGCGGCTGGCGCTGGCGGATCGAGTCCGGTTTCTGAAAAGCCATCTCCTTGAAAATGTGGAGGGAGCTTTCGATTTCATTGTCGCAAATCTTCCTTATATCTCGACACAAGACCGGCACACTCTGTCGCGCGAAGTTTTAAACGATCCGGCAGTCGCAGTTTTCGCCAGGGCGCGTGGTGATGAATTGATACGCGAACTGGTTGCGCAGGGGCCGTCGCGCCTGCGTCCCGGGGGAATGCTGGCTTTGGAGATCGGAATCGGCCAGGGCGAGGCGCTTCTTTCGATCTTGGCGGAAAAAAATTACCGCGACATTTGTTCGAAAACCGATTATTCAGGTGTGACACGTTTCCTGTTTGCGAGGTATGGATAAAATTCTCATTCACGGCGGCCACCGGCTCTCCGGTTCTATTAAGGTCAGCGGCTCGAAAAATTCTTCGCTGCCAGTCCTGGCCGCGACGTTGCTCACGCGCGAACCGTGCATCGTTCATCGCGTGCCCGACCTAAGCGACACGCATTACATGCTGCAAATTTTGATCCATCTCGGCGCACAAGTGGAACGCGCCAGCGGAACAGTCACGGTGGCGGCCGAGAACGTGCAATCGGTCGCGCCTTACGATGTCGTGCGCAAAATGCGCGCTTCGGTTTGCGTGCTCGGGCCGCTGCTCGGCCGTTGTAAAGAAGCGACCGTGTCGATGCCGGGCGGATGCGTGATTGGCGACCGACCAATCGATTTGCATCTGAAAGGATTCGAGGCGCTCGGCGCGGCCGTGCGCGTGGAAGGCGGCAATATAAAGGTTTTTGCCCCGAAATTGCGCGGCGCGGTGATTAACTTACGCGGAAAATTTGGGCCCACCGTTCTCGGCACCGATAACGTCATGATGGCGGCGGTGCTGGCGGAGGGAACAACCGTGATCGAGGGCGCGGCGCAGGAACCGGAAGTTGTCGATCTTGCGAATTTCTTAAACAAAATGGGCGCCAAAATCGAAGGCGCAGGCACGCGCCGTTTGATCATCGAAGGCGTAAAAGAATTGCACGGCGTCGAGCACGACATCATTCCCGATCGGATCGAAGCGGGAACATTTCTGGTGGCGGGCGCAATTGCCGGTAAGGAAGTAACCGTCAAGCGCGTAAATCCAGAGCATGTTCGCGCGGTCACCGACGCGCTGGCGCGATGCGGCCTTCCAATCGACGTCAAAGATGATGCGATTTCGATCTTGCCGAACGGAGATGCCAGTGCGCTGGAGCTAACGACCGAGCCGTATCCAGGTTTTCCCACCGACATGCAGGCGCAAATGTGCGCGCTACTCTCGACGACAGACGGCATCAGTGTCATCACAGAGAACATTTTTCCGCAACGCTACATGCACGTTGCTGAGTTAAAGCGGATGGGCGCACATGTCGATCTTGAAGGCGCGACTGCGGTGATTCAGGGCGTCGATCATCTCTTTGGCGC
>WNGH01009641.1_pt1 | contig 10905 bp, 8 predicted proteins | sample 5400631 | NCBI WGS metagenome assembly WNGH01 (sample SAMN13153373, study PRJNA577476) | soil metagenome | isolation source: 115 cm soil or saprolite under Garry oak tree replicate 1 | place: USA:California | collected 2016-06-15 | reverse complement strand
AGCGTGGTGCACATCGAGGTACACAATAACAATGTCTAAGACTTCCTTGCAATGACTTAGGATGCCGTCCATGCTCTTGTAAGTGCTTGCAAGTACTTATGAATCGCTCACTGTCACGGCAGAGGTCGCGAGTTCGAGTCTCGTCGTCCCCGCCATCTTTTCAAGCGCTTACAGCAAACCCAGAAAAAAATCTGGGGTCGCGCAAGGTTCACTGTATCACCTTTCAGGGATGGCAACGTGCTGCTGTCAATCCCATGCGCACGCGCCGAATGCGCTGATTACCTGTGTCGGCGATATAAAGGTCCCCATTCTCACCAAAGCTGATTCCGAAGGGGCGGTTGAGTTGGGCGCATTCAGCCGGGCCACCATCGCCGCTGTAACCAGCTTCACCAGTCCCTGCAACAACTTTGACGGTGTGGCTCTCGAGATTCATACATCGAACCTGGTGGGTGCCCGATTCGGAAAAGCACAAAACTTCGGGCGACTGAAAGGCCAGACCGGACGGTTGCCGCAAATTGGACAGAACCGTTGTAATGCTGCGGGTTGCACCATCCACACGAAGGATGCGGCCGTTTTTCCCTTCGAAGTATCCATCGGCGATGTAGAGGTTTCCTGCGGAATCAAGCGCGAGCCCCGAGGGTGCAGCCAGCCCCGCTAGGCCACCGCCTCTGGCGCGTCCGTGCCGGTCTGGTGCTGTGCCAACGTAGAGCTCCACGGTGCCATCGCTCCGCGAGGTGCGCCAGACGCAACCTCCATTTGGGTCTGAGAGATAGAAGTAATTCTCATCGGCGATCAAAGCGCCTGCATATTGGAGGATCCCAGAGAACGAGTGAAAATCCTTTGGCGTAGTTGCGAAATTTGTTACTTTGCCACGATCCGGGCTGAGATGGCGAATAATTCTATTGTCATCGTCTGAGAAAAAAACCTCATTGTTTTTGTCAAGCCAGATGCCTTGCGGGTTGGTGAGGGCGACTTCGGTGGACGACCCCGGCTGCGTACCGATTCTCACAAATTCTCCACCGCCGGCCACGGTTATGAGCTCACCATTGCGATCGAGGCGCATCAACCGATTATCAAAACTGCTGCTGATGTACACGCTGCCATCAGCCGCTGGAGTGGCATCTGCAGGTTCCCAGAGCTTCGCATCACGAGCAACGGTCGGGGCACCATCCGTGACCGCATAACCGTTGCCGACTCTGGTCGAAATCAACCGCGTAGATGAGTCGACACTGCGGATACGCGAATTTTCTGCGATGATCAGATTCCCTGCCGGGTCTGAAAGGACATAGCTTGGACCGGTTACATTGGAGCGATCTGCCTTGATGTCATCGCCGTTGAATCCCTGGGCACCTGTGCCCGCGTAGGTAGAAACGACGCCAGTCTTGAGCACGATACGAAGGACCCGCGATCGGTTCGCCTGCGCCACGAATAGGTGGCCCTGCTCATCTACGCTGATGTAGCTTGGAATGTCGTATTCGCCGAGCGGCGTCTGCTGCTCCGGAAGCCCAATGTTTACTACCTGCAGCTTCCCATCCTGAGGCGTGATGCAGAAAACGTAAGGCTCCAGCGTCGAAAAGTAGATTGTTCCGTCTGATCCAACGGCGACGGCCTGAGGATGCCTCAAAGGACTCGAAATCGCGGGCACTCCAGGTTGCGTTGGGCCGCGCATCCCATTCCCGGCAAGGATGCTCACCGACTCAGATGAAAACGAGTAAGTCTTGATCCGATGGTCTGCGCCATCACTGAAGTACAAGTTGCCATCAGGTCCCACAACCATCGGACGAGAGCATTCGCACACACGATGTACAAGTTACCCGCGATATCGACCGCCAGGGTTCGAGGATCGAGGATCGGCGACGAACCTGCAGAAACACCGTCGACATTCTTCTCACGGACTCCATTGCCGGCGAATACCGTTACCTTGGCGTCCAGCCCCAGGCGGTACACTCGGCTCTTGGCTTGAATTGAAAAGTAGATACTGCCATCTGTATCGGCAGCCAAACCTGACACCGACGCAAAGCCGAAGTCGACGCCCGGTACACTCGTGGGCTCACCGCCTGCAATCGTTTCGATTGACGATGCAGAGGGTTGCGTGGTTTGGGGCTTAGCCAGCGGCGCGGACAGAGAAAAACAGACGAAGAGAAAGAAACAGACTCTCAGTATTGATTCACGAAACTTCTCGAGTGCGCCTTCAGGACGGCGAACAAAGGCGTTGCCAAGCCGTTCCGATTGGTACGCTGTGGACGCGACGTATCCAACGGAGCGAGAGCGCCAGTCTGAAGGGGGATTTGCCACGCAAATCATGCTGCACCTTTACTGAGTGCTTGGGTTGGGCTTGCGTAATCGAGCCAGTTCATACCTCGCGATATCGCTGTAGCTTTGACTGGAATCATATTTTCGCTGGTCAGCCAGAAGAATCTCTAGCACGGCCCGCTCTCGATCGTTGTCTGACCAGACCGTATTTCGCCAAAGCTCGTCGTAATGCTTTCGATCTTGATACCGGTATTTCCTGATCGCACGCACTAGTTGATTGAACTGCGCGTCAGTGCCGAAATCCCGAATTACCCAACACGCAGCTTGTATTTCTGAATGGCTCTTGGATGGGTCGTTCACGTACCCAAGAGCAGTCGCCATCGCGGTTGCGACAATCTTGGTTTGACCGGCTTTCATGACATCGTAGGCAACGTAAAGTGATCCCGGCCGCCACGATTCCAGCATAGAATGGAGTTCCTCCACAAGACTAGGTTCCCGAGCGAATTCCTGAAGAGCGCCCCCGGTTCCCCATTCGTTAAGATCAGAAACGTTCAGAAATGTGTGAATTAGTTCGTTTTTGCCATCGTTTGGCCTCGCCATCCTCTGGACAGTTGTTTCGGCGAGGGAACCTGGCCAACTTGACGGATTCATTCCGTACTTCCCGGAAGCAAAATCAGCGATTGTTGGCCTTGGTATTCCTAGTGAACTGACAAGAGATGCCGTGACGAGTGCCCACCGCTCAGTGTCGCCGTTCATCGCTATGGCTAACAGCTTCGTCATTTCGAACGCATAGCCGTTGGTCGTCTGAAAAGCTAGGTATGATGCTTCCCTCGGCATCTCCTCACGCGTCCCCCTGCTCAGAGCCGAGGCAACTTCCTGCAAAAGATACTCCCTACCGCTCTTTGATTGCATCGGGAATGGAGCCTCACCCTCGATTGCAGGGATAACCGTTCCGATCCCCTCGTCCGCAATCAGGCGCCAGGCATCACTTGCAGGTTTCGGATTCGACTTGAGAGGCACAATGAAGGTCGAGCCTGGATGAAGCGGCGGCACATCTGGCCCATTCATGCGTGAACTTTCATCGGCGAGCTGTTCGTAATCCAATTGTATGTGTTCCCCTGAGCGTATCGCCGATAGAGGAAAGGTCCTTAGGACCAACAGCTCAGCGCGGCCGAGAACCGTCCGCTTCATCGATTGTGGTTCCGAAGGCGGACGACTAATATTTTGGACCTTAACGGTTGCAAGGATAGAGGCCGTTGAACCAAGCGTCTCAAGCTGCCAAACGGAAGTTGGATAAGAGCGGCAGATTGGAATGGCCGAGACACACACGCAGAGAAAAGCGATAAAGCAATGCCTTGATGTCGACCGGAATTTAGCGGACTGCATGGCGGATTACCCCACAGGTCGAATCATGTTACGAATAGCAATTATGGAGGTCGATTTAGCTCGGCATTTCGAAAACTTGCTGGACGCAAAGCTGCCCCTCTCACTTTTCCGGCTCAGCCACCTCGAATCCATGCTCCGCCGCTATATCGGTTATGGCTGCCCGTATGGGAACCACACGTTCGGGCGCGCCAAAAATATTCAGCCACAATTTCGTCCCACTGGGATACTGCGCAAGTTTGGCCTTCAGTGATGCGAGGTCCATGGTGGTGTATTGGTTGATATTCGCCATGATTTTATCGCCAAAGAAACTGACGTTCAGATTGACCGGCGAACTCCAGTGCCACTGTTTTACGTTATCCCGCTCTTGCCCAAGCGTCAGATTTTCCAATTCCGTGATTTCTTCGTTTGTTAGAAGCCAGGCCTGCGCCTTTCCGATCGCTTCGACTAAACCAAATTGGAAGCTCACGGCTTCATTGGCGTCGTTTCGTATTCCAGGCCCCATAACCAGCTCATTCCCCCGCTCCGACCACTGCTCATGAAATTTGCGCAGACGCTCCCACATGGCTTTCCCCGCCTGCGCACCGCCGTATTTCGCTAGTGTCTCGGCAGCTTGGCGCGCGCGGTTGAGATCCGATCCATTAAGCCACGCAATGATTCCAGGTTCGACTTCACTCCAGCGGTGCATTTTGATGACAGTTGGCAGGGAGTTTGTCATACAAAAGCTTGGAGCCAGCGCCAAGCGCTTGACGCCGTAATCGGGGTCCACCCGCAGGAAATACAACACGAACCCGTCCTCAATAACACAGTCCCAGCGGGCAGCCGCGGTGTCGTAAATACTCCTAATTCTCGGCAGAATGGCATTGGTCGAGTAACGCCCGATCAGTTGCGCGTCCAAACCCATCGTGCGACTTTCCTTCTGCTCGATTCGTGCGGCAAGCATCTCGTCAAATTGAGGCAACGTTTCGTTCGGCAGCAGACCCAGACTTTCCCCCTTAACCGTGAACATGCCATTGTCCAAGTGCGGATTCCTGATTTCTGCTAGGAATACCGGTGTAGCTTCACTCGGGTCTAGATCGTAGAGGCAATGCAGTGCCAGGTCACGCAGCATCTGATGGTTCATGTTCGGCTGCTCTACTACTTTCTTGAGAGGTGCCATCATGGCGGGGTCCTTGAGCCGCTCCCAGAAACTCATCAGTAGACCCCACTGCTGATCCTGCGATAAATTCAGGAACGCTGCCGCAACCTCTTCGGCTGGAAGACCCGCGAGTGGTTTGACGTCGCCGGGCTCACGTGACGGGCGCAGCAGCAAAGTTTGTACGGTCTCCGCTCTGGCCCTCCCTCTTTTCATGGAGACCATTGCAGCTGCCTTCTCATAAAGCCCGTCCTGTAGCCCTTTGAGGTCCTCATCCTGAGCATGCATTCGTTCGTTCCAGATTTTCTGCCGCTTGGTATCTTTTTGTGGGTAGGGCGGAAGGGGCTCGTGATCGAGTTGAAGCTTGAGTTTGGCCAAGATACTTAGATAGCTGCTCGTTAAGGCTACGTCGGGAGCACTCATTTGCTGCTCAAGCTCCCGTACCACCAAATTCTGATAGCCCGAACCTGACAGCCCTGCCACCTCGTTCCATTCGCTGCGGTCCCCTTGTGTCCCCAAGCGAAGCACGAGTTCATGCACCGATGCTGGAGTATCCAAGAATCGCAAAACTCTCAACGCCGATGTCTTCTCGCCGTCTGTACCCGAAGCCATACTTAGTGTTGACACTGCCGTGCTGAGCGTCTGTTGTTGCCAGGCTGCGTCTGCGGCTACAACATCAAATTCCAAGGAATTGGATCGCAGCGGGACTGGTTCATCTTTGCCCTGCGTGCGACGTGTAACGCGATCGGAAGTTACGTAAAGGGAGTAATGCCCGGGTTTATCCAGCGCGACCCACTCATTCAGGTCTTCGCGCATCGTTTGTGGCTCGTTGGAGAGCGCGCGTGAACCTCCGAGGCCACCCCCCATAAATCCTCCGATGGAGTAGTAGCGCTCGAGAGGGTCCCGACCGGGTGGCGTGACGTGAAACTGTTCGATGTTCAGACGACCGCTCCGGTCGTAGTTGCGCATTTCCATATCGTACGTGTCGGGGATGGGAGCTTTGAACGACAGTTCGACAGGAATGACCTCCCCTACGTGAAACCGGCTCGTGCCATCAGTAAAGCGAATCGCCAGGGATATACCGTTCTCTTCTTGAGCAGATAGGGATGAGGTCGGGGCTAGGGTCGCTAACGTCAGGATCGGGACCGCGAGGCTCAATCGCAAGGGTTTCATGCTAATACCCTACCGTTCGTGTCGTTCCGCGCTTTCTAGGAGGACGTCATTTGCAGTCGGATGTATCAACGGACATTTAGGTTGCATGCCGGTCCCAGTTAACTGCGTGATGTACACTCCATCTCTTTCGAGCTCGATGATGTTGCTAAGGAATTTGAACTGCTGGAAAGGGAATACGTCATACGTTAGAGGCTGCTCGAGGAATTAAAGAGGTAAAGTTCACTCGGGCACTGGGGGAGGTGGTGTGTGCTTTCGGTGTTCGATGAAAATTGTTGTTGTCAGGAAACGTGAAATAAAAAACCTGGGTCTGATTAGGGTCCAATAAGTCGTTGCGGAGAGTTCCTTAGAATACCAATGACGGGCTGTCAGCGCCGTCAAGTTTCACTAAGTTCCAGCAAACTGCCACTCTGTCACGGCAGAGGTCGCGAGTTCGAGTCTCGTCGTCCCCGCCATTCCTAATCAAGCACTTACGCCAGTGGAAGAATTTTCGCGTGGGCACAAAAAGGTACAAACTCCGCGCGAGGCGTCAAATTCCGCGCACAGCTCCCCTATAACAATGTTTACGTTCAACCTCGGCCTAGGGGGCTGATCGCTCCCCTTCGTGCCCTAGTCCAGCTTCTATTCGCCATTTCCAATAATCAGCGAGACAACAGCGGTGTGGGCTGTACGCTTGGCAGCTGTCACCGCCTGGGTGTAAGTATCCAAGGTCACACGGATCGTGGAGTGCCGCAGCAGTTCCTGCATTACTTTCAGATCCGCTCCCACGGCCCGAAGCAATGTGGAGTACGTGTGCCGGAAGGTATGCCATCCGATGCGCTTGGTGATCCCCAGCTTCTCGGCAACCGGGCGGATGTCCCGGCGCATCAGCTGTTGTCCCCAGTACGGATTTTTCCCACCGCTACTCGGACTTGCAAATACCCAATGCTGCGCCTCCTTGTAGGGGTTCTGCTGGCGCCAGCCCTTCAGGGCTTCGATCAGGTCCTCGTGAAGTGGAATGGCCTTTTGAGAGGCCTCTGTCTTGCAGGTGCCGACCACGTGACCTACCACCGATCGCGTCACTCTGAGCTCTCCGATTTCGAAATCAATATCCTGCCATTGCAGACCGAACAGTTCGCTCTGTCGCAGTCCGGTGCTTACGTCCAAGAACACCAGGATTCTTTCTCGCGGCGGTAGCGCTGCCAATAAATGCCGTACCTCCTCAATCGTAAGTACATTGGGAGCACTACGACGTTTGGCGCTTTGGCGCACCCATTGGATAGGGTTGCCATCGAAGAGATCGTACCGGCGTGCATGGTTGAATAGCACACTCATCACATTGCGGATTTTCGCGCGCGTGGTTCGTGCGCGTTGCACACTCGCCAGCCACAACTCCACTTCTCTGGCCTTGATGTGCTGTAGTGCATTCTGTCCCCAGCGCGGCACAATCCATTTCGTCAAGTAGCCGGCATACGCTTTTTTGGTGGAGTAGGTAATCCGCATGTTGCTGTCGAGCAACTCCCGTTGACGAAAATGCTCCGCTAACTCTGCCACAGTCATCGACGTCGTCTTCGTGCGGATGTCGTGCGAGTTGATTTCCCTTCGTAACCCCGCCGTCGCCTGGTTCGCCGCCCGTCTGTCATGAAGTTGCTCTACCGTACCGAGAATGATTCGACGGTGTATCCTCCTGCCGGTTGGACCCGACTCCCACCATCGGTAGCACCAAACATCCGAGCTCCGCTTCCGTTGCTCTCTGCTAAGGCTGCCGTTTTGCATGACGCCGTCCTTTCTTGCCTGAATAGGCTGTGCTGAGGTCTTGGACCGGCGATTGAGAACTGGGGCGGACAGGATAAGCTGGGAGGGCATCGAGAGGGTGGCTACTGCCGCGGCAAAGCAGTGACAGGGAATCGTTGGGATAGACATCGCGGATCGCCCCCAATCACGTTCTACAAGGCGACCTGTCGTTACTAATCCAACCCTTTTTTCTTCCGTCCGTTGCCGGTTCGGGTACGCGGCGCGTAGTTCAGACTGGTCAGACGCGGAGTCACAGCCTATCGGACGTGCGCACAGATCGAAACAACGCTGCGCCGCACAAGGCGGAGATCGCTGTCCCAAGCCCCAAAGCCGCTGAGATCGAGTAATGTAGGATGACCGCACCCAACGCCGCACCCAAGAACATTGCAACGACCGATTCAACCCTTCTTGCCAACCTCGGGTTGTTGCCGTTCGCGAGCGAAGAGTCTGCGCCGATGCCTGTAATCGTTAATGTCAGGACCGTTGTCGTCAGATCCGGGATTGCGAGTTTCCGCACAGCGGCATTCCGCGTGCCCATCGCGAGCGCTGTCAGGGCGATCAGAGCAAAGGGTTGAAAAGAATGTTCCAGCAAGTCGCGTCTGTATCCGATGGCGCACAACGACGCAGCAAACAGAAAGGCGACCTCCAGGAGGAACGCTTGTGCCGCAAATCGAATCTGTGAATCGGCACTCGCTCGCGCCATGACCCCTCCGCCGAGTATTGCCCCTACAAGAAAAGTCAAGAGTGCCGTTAACGAGCGTGCGATGGACAGTCCGGGTACGTGCGCTGCTGCAAACGCGAGAAGCACAATATTCCCCGTCATGTTCGCAGTGAAGACGCGCCCAAGCGATAAAAAACTGACCGCGTCCACGAGGCCGGTGACCATCGTCATTCCGAGCAGAGCGTACGCTATAGTCTTTTCAGCGGTTGGACTGTCCTTCGCTGCGAGACCGTGTACGATATCGCGACCTAAGACACTGCCCGCACCTGCGATTGCGGCGGTACGTTGCTCCTGATTTTCGACACTAGCCATGATGGTTTTTTATGACGGCCAGCATAGAAAATTCCGTAATCCGCTTGGAACCATAGGTGGCGATTCGCCTGCCACCGCACTTCTGTCCCGGGCCTGTGTCCAACGAAGCGGGCGCGACTTCCATCGGCAGCTTGGATAAGGAAGCCGGGTACCGCGTACACACCATCGTTTACGTTTTCCCGCCACTGAACGATCCAATCGAACGACACGCTCACGCCGTGGGGAAGCGCCGTTTCAACGCGCGGGTGAACGTCTATGAAGTTAATTGGGCCTGGGCCCGTGGTTGCCAGAACGCCAAAATAATTGCCCTTGGGGAATAGCGGATTGAATGTGCCGAGAGTGTTCGTCCTCGGATCGTCGCCGCTCGAAATGTCTGCCTTGGCGCTAAAGCGAGGTTTCAGAGGGATGGTTGGGATGCGATACCCGGTTTCCGACGCGGCAGTCCAGGCCTTAATGTTCGCCGAGCCGAACGTCCCGAACTGCCAAAGCGCTTCATAGTCCCAGTCCCACGCGGCTTTTTCGGTGGCAATAGGGCGAGAAAACCTCGCCCCTAAGGTATGGCGCACTTCATGCGCTGTGCCGCGCTCAAACTTAGCCTGCTTGCGATCCAAGCCCAAGTAGTAGACCTCCAGAGAATTCTTGTGGGGCAAAGGCCGCGACGCGTACCCGCCCCAAAAACCAACGGCGTGATTCGGCGCGTTATCAAAGAAGCCGGGGTTGTCGAGGTCCGGGCGCACGGCGAAGCCGTCAATCTGCCAAGAACCGACACCGGCCTTCACCTTGAACCCGTCAAAGCTGAGCCGAACATTGGGGCCTTCGCGAACATCGATTAAACGCCCCGAACCGTACTCCAACTCCTGCCGTCCGGCGCGCAGACTGATCGAATTTGAACCGGACGAGATGCTAAGCTCCAGATAGCCCGCTTGGAAGTCGAGTTTCTTTTCATCAATTGGCCGCGGGCCGCCGATCCTGAAAGAATTGATGCCGCTTTTCAATTCGAAAAACGTGCGGAAGTGCTTGCCGTAATGAACATCAAAGTTGAGCATGTACCTCTCATTGAGATACGCGTTCCAAAACGGCTGCTGACCCCAATTGCCGTTTCCAATCTGTTCCCAGACCTCACGGGCTTCGCCGCCAATGGTCATGAACCAGTCGTCGCGCTCCTGCCGAAGCCTGATATATTTTAGAGGGTCCCAGAAATCCTGACGGTTAGCAGGGTCGGCCAGAAAACTCCAGTCGTCGTCCTCGCGGAGCAAGTGGTAGACCCGGGCCGGCGCCGGGGATTCAGCGGTGGGAACTGATTGCCCTCGCGAGAGTGGCGGCGTCGCAAGAGACACGACCATTAAGATCATCAGCGTTCGCATGTATCTCTTCGTTCCAATCCCACATGTGGCACTGCGCTTCGCGGATCATCGTGAGAAGTCGATTGCACTTCTCATTTCTTTATTACCGAGTGGATTTCCGCGATGTATCCTCCGGGGAACTGCACGAGAGCGGATTCTCGCTCGTCGCTCTTATAAGAGGCAACAAGGACGTCGACGCCACTGGCTTTTGCCTTAGTGAGCGTGTCCGTCAGGTTCGTCACTTCATAACCGGTCATTTCCCGGCCGTACGGATACGGAAGGTGACCGTCGGTAACCAGCGCGGTCAACTTGCCGAACTTCGATTCAATCTTGACTCTCCGATAGGTCTCTGCAGGTCTTCCGATTTCGACGCCGGGTGCGCGCGGTTCATCAGAGACGACACTCCCTTGGGAAAACGCGACAAAGCTGTGCACAAACGCATCCGCTCGGTCCGGCGAGACATAGACCCGATTCTCGGGAATCGTTTGGAGCGGGGCATAAGATGGCGCGGTGGTGTGCCAATACAATTGTGTGTTTACGCCACCGGGCCATTGAATGATTGCGTCCCGACCGATCGGATCATCGAATGGAGCGACTGACACGTCTGCACCGGTTGCCTTGGCAGCGCGGACCGCTTCGTCCATGTCGGTAACTAGATAGCCCGTTCGCTCGCCCCCGAACGGATAGGGAATCGGAGTTTTGAATCCGAACACCGACACACTCCCCGCGGGGGTCAGAACCAACTGCGACATGGTGCTGCTTGGAGTAGGGGTTACCGTGAAGACTCCCTGCTTCGTCGTTGTGCCGCCGAACGT
>WNGH01010346.1_pt1 | contig 10907 bp, 11 predicted proteins | sample 5400631 | NCBI WGS metagenome assembly WNGH01 (sample SAMN13153373, study PRJNA577476) | soil metagenome | isolation source: 115 cm soil or saprolite under Garry oak tree replicate 1 | place: USA:California | collected 2016-06-15 | reverse complement strand
AATAACGGTCTCGGCGTTTTTCAGGAATCGCCGACTTCTTTCGGCCGTCAGCAGGATATAGAGCGACTCCGGCGTGGTGATGAGAATATGAGGCGGGTTGCGGACCATCGATTGCCGCTCATGGGCCGGGGTATCCCCGGAACGCACGGCGACTCTGATGCCGGGCAAGAGAATTCCCTCCGAGTCGGCCAACCGATAGATCTCTGCCAGCGGCGTTTGAAGATTTTTCGCAATGTCATTGCCCAGCGCCACCAAAGAAATGCGGCTAAGGTTTTGCCCGAGCCGGTGGGCGCGGCGATCAAGGTCGACCTGCCGGCAGCGATCGATTGCCAGCCTCTTTCCTGGGGAGGCGTAGGCTTTTGGAAGCGCTCGACAAACCAGCGCCAAACTAACGGATGGAATTCAACTTTCAAGGATGTTTCTCCAATCGGGCGGAGAGACTAAGCGTAAAGTTAAAGTTTTAACGGTTCAACAGACGGGCCAAAAGCGAATCGAGATTTACTCACTTCGAAGGCTGCGCGGCGCCTTGGATTGGAATTCCCCGCCTCTCAAGCTCTTCGACCACCGCCTTGGCGCCCGCATTGCCCTGGTTTGCCAGTTCTGCGGTTTTGGTTACCAGCGACTGAAGTTGTGTTTGCATTTTCCGCGACTCTTGCATCGGTGTTTCGAGGTTGGCCGTCAACGCACCGAGATTATTCCGTTCGAGAACCAGTTGCACGGTCTGAAACGCGAACCAGATAAATACGGAAACGATCGTCAATATCAGAGGAAGAGCCGAGCCGCTTCTCTCGGTGGGTTCGGCCGCGGTCACGTCTTGCTGTTCGGTCTCCTCTACTGCCGGCACTTCATTTTCCATCGATTTTCACTTTGCTTTGCCCGCCGGCCCAGGATTGGCGCCAAGATTGATGCCTTGAGAAGCCAGGAGACCCTTGAGTTGCTCGTCATTGTTTCTCACGGCGATGCTCGCCAAAGCCGTGACGATCTCCCGATGCAGGCCTTCCAGCTGCATGCTTTGCGCAATGAACTGTTGGCGGTGGCTCACATCGACGCGCAGCGATTCGTTGCCGAGACTCAACAAAATATTCACCGCTACTAGGATAAGCGTCAACCCCGCCAAAATGGTGAATACAGTTTTTCCTTTGTAAATCATTTTGATTTTCCGTTAATAAAAGGGCGCGCCTCGAGGTTGCGAGAGGCATTGAATTAAAAACTTGGCCGTAACTGTAAATCCACAATCCCTTAGTGGATCAAGTTGCCGATCCGCTCCCAGCGCACCCACCGATCGCCGCCATCCCACGACCAGTAGATCAAAAAGGCTTTGCCGCGCACGTCGTTCAAATCGACAAAACCCCAGAATCGACTGTCGTAACTTCGGTCTCGGTTGTCGCCCATGACAAAAATATGGTTCGCCGGAACCGTTCTAGGACCGTAATCGTCACGACTTAAAAGTCCGGCTGTCTGCGGATCGTCTCCTGCGAAATAGGCGTGAGAGTCCTCGAATTGTTTGCCGTTGATATAGATTTTTTTACCTCGGACTTCGACGGAGTCGCCGGCGACTCCGATCACCCGCTTGATAAAATCTTTTGAACGATCTTCCGGAAATATAAAAACGACGACATCGCCCCGCTGAGGTTTGGCGAAATCCACCGCGTAATCTTCCAAAAACGGGATGCGAACACCATAGGCCAATTTGTTGACGAGAATATGGTCGCCGATCTGGAGGGTCGGGATCATCGAGCCGGACGGAATCTTGAACGCCTGAACGATAAAGGTTCGGATGAACAGCGCCAAAACCAGGGCCATGATGATCGCTTCGGCATATTCTCGAAAAGTCGACTTGCTTTTGACGTTTTCTTGGGCTTCCATCGTCGTCTGTTGTTTGGCTTTCGACACCTTGTCTATAGACATACCTACTCTCCGTTTACACTTTCAAGGCCGCAAGAAACGCCTCTTGGGGAATTTCCACTTTGCCGACCTGCTTCATTCTTTTTTTCCCTTCTTTCTGCCGCTCCAGGAGCTTGCGTTTGCGCGTTATATCGCCGCCGTAGCACTTCGCGGTTACGTTCTTCCGCAGCGGCTTCACCGACTCGCGCGCGATCACTCGGCTGCCGATGGCGGCCTGAACGACCACTTCGAAGAGCTGACGGGGAATCAATTGGCGCATGCGCTGCACCAGATCACGGCCCCGATAATGCGCCTTGTCGCGATGCACGATCATCGACATCGCATCCACCAAGTCGCCGTTGATCCGAACGTCCAATTTCACGAGATCCGCCGGCCGGTAACCGGCTATCTCGTAATCCATGGAAGCATAGCCGCGGCTCACCGATTTCAGCCGGTCGTAGAAATCGACGACGATCTCGTTCAACGGCAACTCATAAATTAACAATACCCTAGTCGGACCCAGATAGCGAATCTCTTTCTGGCTGCCGCGCTTTTCTTCGCAGAGATTGAGCACACTGCCGAGGAACTCTTGAGGAAGATGAATGGACGCCTCAATGACCGGTTCTTCGATCTGTTCGATGTCCCCTTCGGACGGCATTCTCACCGGGTTATCGATTTGCATTGTCTCGCCAGTGGTTTTGGTCACTCGGTAAATCACCGTGGCGGCCGTGGTGATCAGACTCAGCGCGAACTCGCGCTCGAGCCGCTCGCGCACGATGTCCATGTGCAGCAGACCCAAAAAGCCGCAGCGAAATCCGAAGCCCAACGCCTGGGAGGTTTCCGGTTCGTAAGTAAACGACGAATCGTTGAGACGGAGCTTTTCCAAAGCGTCGCGCAGATTCTGGTATTGACCGGAGTCGGTCGGATAGAGGCCACTGAAAACCATGGGCTTCATCGGCTTGAAGCCGGGCAACGGCTCATTCGCGGGCCGATCCTCCGCCGTAATCGTGTCGCCGATCCGTGTTTCCGCGACTTCTTTGATGCCCGCCATCAGAAAGCCGACTTCTCCCGCGTTCATCTCCGCCACTTCCACCGGCCCCGGGGAAAAGACTCCAAGGCGGGTGACTTCGAATGCGTTGCCGCTGAACATCATGCGGATGCGAGAACCCTTGCGCACCGATCCGTCAAAGATACGCATCATGACTACGGCGCCATGATAGGGATCGAACCAACTATCGATAATCAACGCCCGCAGCGGCCCTTCCGGGTTCCCCTTCGGCGGAGGGAACCAGTTGACGATCCCTTCGAGAATCGCTTCCGTGCCGATCCCTTCCTTGGCGCTGGCAAGAACGGCATTCGAGGCATCCAGTCCAATGACGTCCTCAATCTCCTTCTTGACCCGTTCCGGCTCCGCGCTGGGCAAATCGATCTTGTTGATGACCGGAAGAATTTCCAAGTTGTGGTCCAACGCCATATGAACGTTGGCCACCGTTTGCGCCTCGACCCCTTGGGCCGCATCGACGACCAGTAATGCGCCTTCGCAAGCTCCCAGACTGCGCGACACTTCGTAGGTAAAGTCGACGTGGCCCGGCGTGTCGATCAGATTGAGCTTGTACTCTTGGCCGTTCTTCGCGCGGTAGCGCAAACAGACCGGGCTCGCTTTGATCGTAATTCCCCGCTCCCTCTCCAGGTCCATGCTGTCGAGAATTTGATCGGTTTTCTCTCTCGCGCTCACCGCTCCCGTGAATTCCAAAAGTCGATCGGCCAGAGTGGACTTTCCATGATCGATGTGGGCGATGATGGAAAAATTTCGGATCTGTTCCGGATTCATGAAGCGCCGGCTTCCCGACAATAGGCGATGGTTTTCTTCAACCCCGACTGGAGCGTAACTTCCGGTCGCCAGCGCAAAACTTTGCCTGCGAGAGAAACATCCAAACAGCTCCGTCGCTGCTCACCGAGCTTCGCCGGCCCATGGACCGCCTCGATCTTCGATTCCAAGCCTTGTCGCAGCAATTCGCAAATCGTCACGACATCAGTCTCCCGGCCGGTGCCGATGTTGATCGGACCGACGTACGAGGCATCAAGCGCGGCGACATTGGCCCGAACGACGTCGCCCACGAAAACGTAATCCCGGGTCTGTTTACCGTCGCCATTGATGATCGGACTCTTCCCGGCAAGCAACTGCGAGATAAAAATCGCCACCACCCCTGCTTCGCCTTTACTGTTTTGCCGGGGACCGTACACGTTCGCGTATCGCAGGGCGACAAACGGCAACCCGAAGTTCAGATGGTAGTAGCCCAAATACAGTTCTCCGGTTAGCTTGCTGACCCCGTAAGGGCTCAATGGAATCGTCGGATGCTCCTCGTTGGCCGGGATGGGCTCGCGGTCGCCGTACACGGCTCCACCGGACGATGAAAAAATAACTTTCTGAACCCCTACATCTTTCGCGGCCTCAAGCAGATTGATGAAGCCGAGAATATTGACCCGCGCGTCAAACGTTGGATCGGCCACGGAACGACGCACGTCCATTTGCGCCCCGTGATGGTTCAATATGTCGGGTTTGATCTGCCGGATCAACCGGGCGGTTTTAGGCTCTGCGATATCCAAAGAGTGAACCGTGGCCCGATGATTGAGATTCTTTTCCTGACCCGTCGAAAAATCATCAATGACATGAACCTCGTGTCTCTCGTTGATGTAAGCGTCGACAATATGCGAAGCAATGAACCCCGCACCGCCGGTAACAACGATTTTCACGCCTTCGACTCCTTCAGGCGGGCACGAAAGTATTCGATGGTCTTTTGCAACCCGTCTTCGAGCTTTACTTGCGGTTCCCAAGCGAGAATTTTTTTTGCTTTGGTGATATCGGGCTGCCGAACCTGCGGATCATCCTGCGGCAGGGGCTTGTATACGATGGAACTCTGGGAACCGGTGAGATCGAGAATTTTCTTGGCAAATTGCAGGACGGTCATCTCATAGGGGTTGCCGATGTTGACCGGTAAGTGCTCTTCAGACTCCAGCAGCCGGTGGATCCCTTCGACCAGGTCGTCGATATACTGAAAGCTCCGGGTTTGTTCCCCTTCGCCGTATACCGTTAAGGGGTCCCCTTTCAAAGCCTGAGTGATGAAATTCGGCACGACCCGGCCGTCCTGCATACGCATTCGAGGTCCGTAGGTGTTGAAGATTCGGGCGATGCGGGTATTCAAGTCGTGATATCGGTGATAGGCCATCGTCATGGCCTCGGCGAAACGCTTGGCTTCATCGTAGACGCCGCGCGGACCCACGGGGTTCACGTTTCCCCAGTACTCTTCATGCTGTGGCCGTATCAGCGGATCGCCGTAAACCTCGGACGTCGACGCGAGGAGAAAAGCCGCGTTCTTGGCTTTGGCCAATCCCAGAGCGTTGTGGGTGCCGAGCGAGCCCACCTTGAGCGTGGGAATGGGAAGCTCGAGGTAATCCACCGGACTGGCCGGCGAGGCAAAATGAAGAACGTAGTCCAAAGGTTCTCGCACTTCGATATAGCGGCTCACGTTGTGATCCATGAAGCGGAAGCGAGCATTTCTGGCGAAGCTCGCGATGTTTTCTTTGGCGCCGGTCGAAAAGTTATCCATGCAGATAACCTCGTGCCCTTTCTTAAGAAAACTCTCGCAAAGGTGAGAGCCGATAAAGCCCGCGCCGCCGGTAATCAAGTATCTAGCCATGATTCCGTCCTATCGAATAGTATTTAAAGCCGACCTTTTGCAGGTCTGCCGAATCATAAATATTGCGTCCATCGAATATGACAGGATTTTTCAGCAGCTGTTTGATGCGCCGAAAATCCGGCCGGCGAAATTCATTCCACTCGGTGAGAATCAGCAGAGCCGACGCTCCGGCGAGCGCATCGTAATTTCGGTCGGTGTAGTGAATTCGATCGCCAAAGACTTTCCTCGCCTCTTCCGTCGCCTCCGGGTCAAACGCTTGGACTCGGGCGCCGGCCTTCAGAAGCTCCTCGATGACCGTGATCGACGGCGCGTCTCTCATGTCGTCCGTCCGCGGATCCAATCCGATGGCTCGCCGCACTTCCGATATGTCGGCCCCGGTCTTCTCGCACAGGCGCGACACTTCGTTGATGAAAGAAATTTTCGTGGCGAGCATGGCGTTGGCGGCATATTTACTCATCTCTGCGCTCCGGCTGTCCATCACGAGAATCGGATTACCGGTGCGCACGAAAGGCTCATAAAGCTCCTTAACGGACTCCATGGCTTCCGCGTCGTCGCCCCCTAACACCACGCGGTCAGGCTTCATGAAGTCATCGATGGCCGCGCCTTCTTTGAGAAACTCCGGATTAGAAATAACCGCAAACGGATGGGACGTTTCCTCCGATATCCACCGTTTGATCTGATCGGCTGTACCGACGGGCACCGTGCTCTTGGTCACGATGATTTTACGGGAATCCATGACGCGGGCGATTTCCTTCGCCGTCGCCCGCACGTACTCGAGGTTTGCTTTTCCGTTGGCTCCTTGCGGCGTCCCGACGGCAATGAAAACGATGGCGGACCTTTTGACAGCGGAGTTCAGTTCGGTCGTAAAGGATAGTCGCTGCTCCTCGGCGTTCCGCTGGACCATTTCCTCCAAACCCGGCTCGTAAATCGGCACTTTCCCTTCTTTGAGCATGGCGATCTTCCGCTCATCGATATCGACGCAGATGACGTCGTTGCCGGTCTCAGCGAAACAAGTTCCGGCGACCAAACCCACGTACCCTGTCCCGACGACAGCAAGATTCATGCGCGTTCACCCCCGTCCAAAATTTCGCCGACCACAAAAACCGGCCGGTCTTGGGATTCGTGATAGGTTCGGGCCAGCATTTCCCCCAAAAGCCCCATGGTGATGAATTGAAAACCGCTGAAGATAAGCAGCACCGCCAGCAAGAGCAACGGTCGACCTCCAATGGCCGTGCCGTAGACCAGCTTTTCGAAGCTGAGATAGGCGGCGAACAAGAATCCCACGCCGCCGCTCACAATGCCAATCGGACCGAAAATGTGCGATGGCCGCGTGGAATAGCTGATCAAGAATTTCACCGTCAAAAGATCCAATATCACCCGCAAGGTTCGCATCATACCGTATTTCGACTTACCGCGCAGGCGCGCCCGATGATTGACCTTGAGCTCGGCAACCCGGGCGCCGCGCTCGTAGGCAATCGCGGGAATAAAGCGGTGCATTTCGCCGTAGAGCTTTAGATTCTTCGCGACGTCCTTCCGCATCACCTTTAACGTGCAGCCGTAATCATGCAGCTTCACTTGTGTCGTCCAGGAGATCAACCGATTGGCGATCACCGAAGGCAAACGGCGGCTCAGGAACGGGTCTTGGCGATTAAAGCGCCAGCCCGCCACCAAGTCGTTGCCCTCGTCCAGTTTCGCCAGCAGGGCAGGGATGTCCCGAGGATCGTTTTGCGCATCTCCGTCCATCATAGCAACGATATCGCCTTCAGCATAGGCCAGTCCGGCGGCGATCGCCGCGGTTTGGCCGAAATTTCGTTTCAAACGCACAACTTTAAGCCAGGTGTGCTGAGCGTGAAGCCGAGACAACTGGAAAAAAGTCCCGTCTTGGCTGCCATCGTCAACGACGACCATTTCGTAATTCTTTCGCAGGGGCTGCAGCACGCCGTTGATTTCGCAGATCAACGGTTCGACGTTTTCTTCCTCGTTGTATACCGGGATGACTACGGAAAGCTCCATCGGCTCAGGTGTGAAAATCCGTCAACTGGACAAAGCGCTGGTAGCGTTCCTCGATCTCCGGCAACGATGCCGTGGTCAATCGTTTCACGCCGAAGTCTTCCACGGTAAACGACGCGACCACGGAGCCATACACGATGGCGCGGCGTATTCCGCGTTGGCTCTGGTCTCCGGAGCGAGCCAGTTGGCCCAAAAATCCCCCGGCGAAGGAATCGCCGGCGCCCGTGGGATCAAAGACTTCTTCCAACGGATAGGCGGGCGTGGCGAAGACGGAAGAGTCTGAGAATTGCAGCACGCCGTACTCGCCGCGCTTGATGAGCACGACCTTGGGCCCCATCTTGAGAATCGCTCTCGCGGCGCGAACGATATTGTTGTACCCACTGAGCAGGCGCGCCTCCGAATCGTTGATCACCAGCATCTCGATCCGCTGAAGCACCTTACTGAGCTCCGTCGAACTTTCGCGAATCCAGTGATCCATGGTGTCGCAAACCACCAGCCGCATGCGCCGAATCTGATTCAACACCTCCATTTGCATGACCGGGTCGATATTTCCTAAAAAAACGTACTCCGCATCGCGGTAGCGATCCGGCAGTTGCGGCACAAAACCAGAAAGGACGTTCAGGTGCAACTCCAAGGTGTCGCGCACGTTGATGTCCTCGTGATATCGCCCGCGCCAGTGAAAAGTATCGCCCCGTTCGCGTTTGATTCCTTCGAGATCGATCCCGCGCTGGGAAAAAAGATCGAGGTGCTCCTCGGGAAAATCCTGACCGATGACCCCGACGATACGAACCGGAGTAAAAAAACTCGCCGCCAGCGCGAAGTAGGAAGCCGAACCGCCCAGGATCCGCTCTGCGGAGCCGAAGGGAGTTTCGATGGAATCGAATGCCACCGTGCCGACGACCAAAACGCTCATAGATACTTACCGATAATGGGTTTCAGATTAGCACGAACGTTCTTGGGAATGCGCGTCCGCTCCGTGATGATAGCATCCTTGAGCGACGACTCACAGCCGCAGGATCGAGCATCCGACAGCGCCGTCACCACACGGCGGATCGTCCTCTGCGCCAGCTCGACGTTTTGCTGCAAGACTTTCAAGACCTGCTCGATCTCGACGTTTCCGACCGCTTCGTTCCAGCAGTCGTAATCCGTCGACAACGCTAAGGTAGCGAAGCAAATCTCCGCTTCGCGGGCCAATTTGGCCTCCTGGATATTCGTCATGCCGATCACGGCGGCCCCCCAACCACGGTAGAGGTGAGATTCCGCCCGCGTCGAGAACTGCGGCCCTTCCATGCATAGATAAGTGCCCCGAGCATGGACTTTGGCACCCTCTTGAGTCGCGGCATTGGCAAGCTTCGCCGCGAGATCCTTGCAGAAAGGATCAGCCAAGCTCACATGCCCCACGATGCCTTTGCCGAAGAACGTGCTGGGACGCTGCGTGGTCCGGTCGATAAATTGATCGGGCACGACGACGTGGCCGGGCGCAATCTCTTCGCGCAGGCTGCCCACCGCGCTCACCGAGATGATCCGCTCGACGCCGAGTTTTTTCATAGCAAAGATGTTGGCGCGGGAATTCACTTCGGTGGGCAACCAACGATGGCCTTTGCCGTGGCGGGGCAAAAAGAGGAATCCCACTCCATCCAAGACGCCTCTGACGAATTTATCCGAAGGCTTGCCGAAAGGGGTCTTGACCTCTACCTCGCGGACATTTTCCAGCCCCGCCATCTGGTACAGACCGCTTCCGCCGATGACGCCGATGATTGATCGAGCCATCTTCCGCTAACGCGCCTCGGCTGTAAACAAAGACTGAACCTGGGGGTTCCGAAACTCTTCGCCCTGTAGTTGCCCACACGCCGCCTGGATATCGTCTCCCCTTGGCCGGCGGATATTGGTCTGGATGTTTTGTTGATGCAAGACCTGCTGGAAGCGTTCGACTTCCAAGTCGGTGGGTCTTTGAAAGCGGCTCCCGGGATGGGGGTTAAAAGGAATCAAGTTGACTTTACAGCGGATGCCTTGAAGCAGTTGGCACAACTGCCGCGCATCCTCGACCGAGTCATTGACGCCGCGTAGCAATACGTATTCGAAAGTGACGCGCTTGCGCCGCGGGATGGGCAGCGCGCGGCAAGCATCCATAAGCTCTCGTAGAGAGTATTTGCGGTTGACCGGCATGAGCTTGCCGCGAAGCTCGTCATTGGCGGCGTGAAGCGAAATGGCCAGATTGACCCGCGTCTCCTCCATCAGTCTTTGGATTTGCGGCACCAGGCCGACGGTGGAGAGCGTGATTCTCCTCGGTGAGATGCCCATGCCCCAGCTGGTATCGGTCATAATTTCCAGCGCCCGCAAAGTCTGCGTGTAATTCGCCAGTGGCTCCCCCATCCCCATCAGCACAATGTGCGTGATCCGCCGCTCACCCGCTAACGTTCGACTCGCCTCCAGGATCTGGTCGAGAATCTCGCTGGCGCTGAGGTTTCTCTTCAGACCCAACAGCGCCGTCGCACAAAACGCGCAGCCAAATCCACAGCCCGCTTGGGTCGAGACACACAAGGTAAGCCGTTTTGTTTCCGGAATTAGCACGCTTTCGATACTTTCGCCGTCGGCAAGGCCGAACAGAAATTTTTCCGTCCCGTCGAGCGATTCCTCCTTGCGCACGATTTGGGGACGGCTGATTGAGAACTCTTCATCCAGCTGCCCGCGCAACGAAGCGGACAAATTAGTCATCTCGGCGAAGGCCGTGGCACGCTTGTGAAACAACCATTGCCAGATCTGTCTGGCGCGGTAGGCGGGCTGCTGAAGCCCAACGAGCCGGGCCTCGCATTCCTGCAAACTCAGATCTTTGATATTGGGCTTCATCATTCGTCCCGCGGTAAAATACCCTAGTGTGCAATCAATACCGAAAAATCTCGTCCGGCCGAAAGAAGAAGGCGATTTCGGTGGCCGCGGTTTCCGGGCCATCGGATCCATGCACGGCGTTCTGTTCAACGTCTTTGCCGCAATCGCGACGAATCGTACCGGGCGCCGCCTTGGCAGGGTCCGTGGCTCCCATAATTTCCCGGTTTCTCATGATCGCCCCCTGCCCCTCCAACACCGAAACAAAAATGGGGCCGGAGGACATGTAAGCGCACAGGCTTGCATAGAAAGGTCTTTCTTTGTGCACCGCGTAGAACGATTGGGCCCGCTCCCGCGTGAGCCGCAGCAGTTTGCCTGCCGCAATCTTCAGCCCGGCGGATTCAAAGCGTTTGAGAATTTCTCCGATAAGGCCGCGTGAAATCGCGTCGGGTTTAATAATGGACAAGGTTCTCTCGACACTCATGACTTTCC
>WNGH01022955.1_pt1 | contig 10915 bp, 8 predicted proteins | sample 5400631 | NCBI WGS metagenome assembly WNGH01 (sample SAMN13153373, study PRJNA577476) | soil metagenome | isolation source: 115 cm soil or saprolite under Garry oak tree replicate 1 | place: USA:California | collected 2016-06-15 | reverse complement strand
CGTTGTATTCGGCGAACGCTTCTTCGAACTTCTTCACCTTAGCCCCCATCGTCACCCATGTTGAGAGTAGGCTGTCAACAGCCTCCTCTACCTCCTCCGAACCGTAGGTTGGTACGGTTAGAGGGATCCGGGTCTTGCCGGGGACGAATTCTGTCTTATTGAGCTGGAAGTGTTTTCGGAGATACGGCCTTATCCGGTCAAGCGTTTGGGACATGGATCATCTCAGTACTTCGTGACTCTAGTTGACTTCTGTACCAAGCAACCGTTTTTTTCATACCGTCCTCAAATGAAGTGTGGGGTCTCCAGCCGAGATCTCGTCTTGCCTTCGAAGAGTCTCCCACACTTCTAGGAATGTCAACCGGACGCGCGGTCGGATTCCAAGCGATCTCAGACTCGACTCCGCTGGCTTTCTTGACCGACTCAGCGACCTCCTTGACCGACCTCTCTATTCCGCTGCTGAAGTGATAGATTTCAGATGTCGCTCCCTTCTCAGCTAGCAACACGTAACCATCGGCTATGTCGTCTACAAAGCAGTAGTCTCTCGTAGGCGTGGGATTACCCATCGCGAGTTTCTCATGCCTGAGAATCTTGTGAATGATCGATGGGACCAAGAAATCAGGGCGCTGATAAGGACCATAATGGTTGAACGCCCGAGATATGGAAATGTTCATTCCATACATTTCGGCGAAGGATAGGGCTAAGCTCTCTCCCGACAGCTTGCTCGCAGAGTATATGTCAATCGGTTTTGGAGCAGTATCTTCTGTTATTGGAAACTTGGCTTGTCTTCCATAAACATGGCATGTACTCACGTAAACCATCCTTGAAACGCTTCGTGCCTTTGCGGCCATAAGGAAGTTTAGTGTGCCAAGGGAATTGGTGGCGAATGTATTGAATATCTTTGCACGTGTTTCAGGAATCAGAGTGATGGCAGCGAGGTGAAAAGAGATGTCGACATTCTCTAGCGCTTCGAGTAAGCTTTGATAATCTAGAACGTCTCCGATCCTTAATGAAACGTTATGCAGGTCTAAAGGAAGGTCGTTCTTATTCCTAGCAAAGCAACGGACCCTAGCGCCCAATCTTGACAGGTGGGCACATAGGTTTCTTCCGGCGAATCCGCTAGCGCCGGTGACTAGGACCTCCTTTTCGGCCCAGAAATCAGAACTCGCAATTGGCGAGAGTTGACACACTCCTTTGTTTTCCGCATAGGAGTTCAGATGATAAGGTTTGAGAGTTGAGTCTGAATCGTCTAATCATTCCCCATGTTTTGAGTCAATCGGTGGCTCATGTGGGGACATGCCATTCTGAACCAGTGGCAGGGAAGAATTGTGGGAAAGTGAAGCCCTTGGTCGACTTGCCTCGAGTGAGAATTGAGCACACAGAGACGATATTTTCTCCATCACGCGGGTTGTCTCCTTTGCCTCTTCCAAAGAAACCGGAGGTGGCGAGTCATCCCTAACGCAATCGACGAATCTTTGGATTATGACATCGTGTCCTAGGAAGCTCTTCCCTAGCATCGATGAAACTGCGTTAGACAGCACTCCGGTCCCCATTCTAACGGAGGTCTTGATGGACGTCGTCGCCAAGGTGGTATATTCGAGACTTCTCCGTTGTTGCACATCCAGGAGCATGCTCTGAAGATCCAACCTGATCATTCCCTTAGTACCAAAGAGATCAACCTCTGTTGCAAAGTAGTCACCTGCATGAGAAATGATTATTGAGCTTGAACCGTTCGCTCCTTTCAAATCAATGGAACACGTATCGAACGAGACCCAGGGGTAACTAAGAATCTTGGTAGGCGTTGCGCTAATGTCGTGTACGCGTCCGATGAACGGCAAAGACATGTAAATTGCATGTGGTCCTGATTCCTCGACGACTCCTCCGGGAAGTTTGTGAATCCAATGATTCATATTCTTGAGATAACCTTTTTGGTGTGTGAAGTTGATTACTCGCATTCCGGCGAATTTTCCAACCTTGCCACTATTGACTAGCTCCTGCGCTTTGACATACGGCGGATAGAATATCTGATTATGCACTACACTCAGCTTTACGCCATACTTTTCGGACGCGCGAATCATTTCGTCGCATTCAGCTTCCGAAATAGCAATGGGCTTTTCAACCAGAACATGGCAACCGCTCTCCATTGCTTGATTCGCGACTGCCTTGTGTGCTCTCGGTGGCACGCACACATCGACAATGTCAAGGTCACAACTCTTTAGCATCTCAGAAAGGGTGCCGAAGCTTCGGGGTATCCCAAACTGATCTGCGGTTTTCTTCGCGAGGTTTTCATTCATGTCGCAAACCGCTTCGATACGGGTTTCGCGCCGAAGCTTTTGAAAGCCCGGAATGTGTCGTTCCGTAGATATCGGGCCGGACCCAACGATCCCAACTGCAATTGGCTTCCTCAATTTTCGATTTCCGATATCTTTGATTTCATGCATGAGCCCCTTTTTCCGAGAGTCACTTGTCCATGGCGACTCATTTTCAGATGGTTGTATCCGAGGTTTCCGCAGGATGGATACAAGTAAGCACTCTTCGCAGTGGACTCTTGGATTGCACCGTGCCGACAACTAGAAGTTTGAGATCGCGTTGGAGTCATCTTGGAACCTTCGCGACCATAGAGGACTTGCCGGGGCACGGGTTATGCGCTCGTCAGGGCTTGATTGAAAGCTTCTAAACGGCTTTCAGGATTTAATTCTGAACGTAGATAATTTAGGCCGTTGCTTCCGAGCTCAAATGCTCTTTGGGGGTCGCGAATGAGCGAGGATATTCCGGTAGCGAGTCCTTCTGGACTAGAGTCAGTTAGGATGCCGGCCCCCGAATCTCGAATTACTTGCGACCATCCGCCAATGTCATTAGCTACTATTGGGAGTCCAACGGCCAGATAGTCGTACAGCTTCGCAGGATAAGAGATTCTTCTTGTGACACCTTCCGACGAAGTCACTATGCCGATGTCGCACTGTTGAAGAAACCTATAGAATCTCATAATATCGGCGAAGTAGAAGTAATCTGTTCGTATCTTCAGCTGTTTGGCCAATTGCTTGGTTTTCGAAAGAGTGTCTCCTTTTCTTGTGAGAAATAGTTGCGTCTCTGGAAAGTCTCTTTGTACAAGCGACATGCTCCTCAAGAGTAACTCCAGTCCTTCTCTGTAGGTGCTCGTGGCGGGACAAACAATCTTGGAAAGGGTCGTAAGTTTTCTCGCCTGTTTTGCCCTGGGCAGGACACAGGGATCGATGACCACAATTCTGTCAGGAGATATCGAATATTTTTCCGTCAACCTGGCCCCAAGCTCTTGGCTCACTACAACTATAGTATCGGCATTCTCTAGGCAATCTTGCTCAAATGCAGCGGCTATGGCCGCTTGCTTGGAATCTCGCTCTAAGGATCCTGACTCGATGAGTTCGTCAGCCCAAATACCGTGTATGTCTGTCACGATAGGGGGTCGGATCTTTGAGCAGACCTTCGAACACGCTCCCGCCGCAAGAGGATGTATGGCAAGGAGAACATCGATGTCTTGGTGGGCTAGGAAGCGTTCGAGTCTTCTCGAAAAAGAGTCCAGCGTTCTCTCAAGATAAGATGTCGAGCGAAGGATTTGACGAGCTAGAAAGGGTTTGTTCAAGAAATACCTAGTTATCTTGTATCCTTGCTCGAAAATGGCTGGGAAACTATTCAGACAATAGTATTGGATAGGTTTTGGTGGAGCCGTAAGGCCCGGCCCAAATTGGCTGATTATCTTGAGACGGAGTCCGTACTTGGTGAGTGGGTATATCTGATTGAAGAGTCTAAAGTCGGTTCCAAGGCCCACGTGGAACGGGTGGGACAATACCACACCCACTGTCACCTCGCTCATTGCATCGTCCCGACATAATTCGGCTTTTGGTGGAAGTAGCCAGGGAACTGATGCATTGATGACATAATGATATGAATCCCAGAAAATTTCACCCGGTGCATTAGTCGCATAGCTTTAGTTGGCGAGGAAGACCGCTTCTGCTTGCTCGCTAGAATTAACACGCGACTCAAACATTTGATTCGGCGGTAATTGTGAATCAAGAATCAAGTCATCCACGTGGAATGAGAGGGGGGCGTGAGCTGTTGTTAACGCAATGACAATACTGATCGAGACCACACTGCTGAAGTTGAACCCTGTTCCCATCGATGTTGGCGACTTCAAATTAGTCATAACTCTACCCCAAACGCCGACTGTGTTAGGGTTAACAGGGCTCCCAAGGTTGTTCCAATACGAAGCCTGTACGCCAGAAGAATCTTGCAAAACTACAACCCATTGAGCTCTGTTCTCATCAACGGATCCCCAAAATGATATGCTGTCAGAGGATGACATATTCACTGGTACAGGCAGATGGTATGACGCCCAAAGATTTCCCCACGCGTCCGTATTCCCAGTCGCTAGTAGACTAGCATTTCCATCTTTTTGATATGAGCTGTCAACAGCGAAAGAGGCCTCTAGGCTTTGCCAATTCTGGATGTTGTCCGCAACATCGTTGGTGCTTGTGGCGGATTGGCCGCTAGGACGACGAGGTTCATATTCTGGATAGTTAATCGAACCACCTTGCAAAAATTCCAAAGGCTTGAGATAAGTGGGGAACTGGGTCAAATTATAGTATGAGCTTCCGGAACCTAGATTTACGGTCACAGTTGAACCGTTGACGTAACCGTAAACAACTTGGGTTCCGTTTTGACTCTGAAGTGTCATAGAGGGGGCCGCCTCAGAAGCGACAAGGGCTAGCGAGGGAATGACATAGACGCCATTTCCAATGTCGAATTGCCTCGCGTAGAATGGGACTGGGGCGTCATAGATTTCAGGAGTAACGAATACAACCGGACGCTCCAACAATTGGGCATACGTACGGACTGACTCACTCTGGAAATATATCAAATATCCACGATCTCCCATTAAGTCCCGCAGGTATTTTAGTGAAGTGAAATTAGCAATGTTACCTGCGGGATAGGGAAGGTTGGACCAAGTAGGCCGGAAGTCGAACAGGTTTGACATATCACCGAAATACGCCAAATGATCTCCAAGATCTGCTCCAATGTAGGCGCGGTACTCGTCGGCGCTCCACAGACTCGATCCTGCGAACACATAGATCGGAACTGAGAGATGATTAGACCTAAGATATTGATCCGCCTGAAGAACCTTGGAGTAGCCCGATACTTGGAAGAAGGGCACCATTTCTATGTTCGAAGCTTCTATGCTGGACACACCCAATGTGGTTGCCACGAGGACTGAGAGCGCGATCCCAATCAAAGCTCGTCTTTGGATTCCAGTAATGGCCACAAGTATACGATTTGAGAGGGGTCCAAGACGTGACAGGCTTCCATACCAAGATGTTGCAAAACCAACCCCCAGAGCGATCAAGACTGAAAACGGGGCAACCAAGAAGGCTCGAATCCCCAATCCATTCAGAGTCGTCTGACTAATTGCCACAGCTGGAACGATCAGAATGAGTGTGAATATTATCACTATCAAAGACTCAGGACTGAATTCCCTTCGCGCAGACTTCGCGAGAGCGAACGCACCCAACATGACTACCGGCAAGATGCCTATGGTTCCAATGCCCCAAAAAATTAGATCGGAATAGATCCATGGTCTTTGAATGACAGCGAATACTTCGAACTCTGTAAACGCAGCGAGAAACAAAAGCGAAACCATGGTCAGTACCTTGCGATAAGATTTCGTCCAGTAACGATCGGTTACGCAGAGGAAGCCAAGCCAAGCAAAAATTAGAGCAAGGTTAGTCCGATGATATTCGCCTACAACCCATAGGAAACCGGGCGATAGTCCAGTCAAGATCGAAGTTACTCCTGCAATGTGGATGTTGTGACTAATCCTGTAGGTGAATATTGAATAGATTGCTATGAGGAATCCGCCCATTATCTCCGGAAGAATTCTCTCTGACCATACCATATTACGAGTGAGAAGGCTAACTCCCGCGAGAAATTGCGGGTAAAGCATAGGATAGGTCATGCGATTCATGAAGTAAACAGGACCTGCCCTAAGGACTGTCCGGGCCTGCCAAAGATAGAACGGCGAGTCCCAGCCTCCCAACACAATGTTGGTGTCTAAAAGTCCCAACTTTTGATATGACCAGAAAATAATAGCCGAAACGATAGCTGTACCGAGAAAACTGTAGGCAATGAAAATTAGCTTTTCGCGCTTCAGCAATGATGTTTCGACCTAGGAGGAGGACTCCTACTACACGGAACTTCGAGACGCCATGTCCCGAGAATCGGCCTTGAGGAAGTGAGAGGAAGTCGACATGTATGCAGTTACAACGCTCGGTGCAATTCGATCCCATGCATGGTTGGAAGCCTTTAGGTCAATGAAGTGGGCGGCCCTAGCTAGAAGGTCATCATCGGTAAGAGCGCGATCAAGTGCAGTTGCAATTTCTGCAGAATTTCTTGGTTCGACAAACATCATCGGATCGTATCCTTCCAGCTCTTCCCGTAGCGTGCTTATGGCCGAAGCAACAACGGGTTTTCGGTGAGCCATTATCCAATAGAGCATGCTTGTGGTTGCGCACGCGTAAAGGTATGACAAAGCAACTACTCGAGACATTGCAATAAGCGAATTCGCTACGGGTTCGTCAAGATATCCAGCATAGAGGAACTGATCTCGACTTAGTGAAGATTTAGCCATTCTTACGATGGTATCCAGATAGTTAGGACGTCTAGTATCTCTCGGGCCGGCTAAGACAAAAATTGAGTTCGGGTGACTTGGAGCAACTTTAGAGAACCCTTCGATGAGATATTCAATCCCCTTTCGTGGTGCCACTACTCCAAGTGCCAAAACAATTTGCCTGGAACCGAGTCTATCCTTCCAATATGGGAGGACATCGCTAGGACCCAGTTCCGCCACACCGAACGGAACCAAACTGATTCTATTCGGCTCGATGAGAAATTCTTTAATGAGAGTATCCCGAAGCACATTAAGATGAACCAGCAAAGTATCGGAAATTGAAAGCAATTGGAAGTAACACAGGAGTCCGAAGTGGATTGTCCGAGCTCGTAGAGAGCGGGTCCCGAATAATTCCTCTAGTATTCTTTTGGATAAAACGTCGTGAATTGTCAATACGACTCTGAAGCGAAGGGCCTTGAGCAGAAGAACCATTACGGGAAAGTAGAGCATGTTGAGATATTGGCTACTGAACTCAGTTATCGTGTAGTCTATGTGTACGGCGGCTGGTTTGTCGCGCAAAGCCTGTCTTAGAATCTGTAGTGGATAGAGCCTCTCGGTCCATGTGGCCCTGAAATCTTTGAATCCCTTGAATCGAACGCTGCCCTTCGTCGGGCCGCTCAATCTTTTCTTCGGACCGTAGAATATGCAGTTCAATGCTGGCAAAGCGTTGAGTGCCTTGGAAAGCTGAAGTGTGTAAGAGTTAGTGTCCCCAACAAGTGCAACAGTTAACGCCGTCTGTTGTTCATTAGAACGCTTCCGTGCCTCGGCTGCTCGAAGGTCATTGTTCGTGAGCCGTCCATGGGCAGCAGAAGTCGGTGACGATTTCTCTCCGAATTTTACAGACGTCAAACCTTTCCTCGGACTATTGAATACATACCCGCTCTATCTTTGGAAAAGGAGTTGTTCTATGTGTTCTTGAACATGGCGACGTTCTTTCGTCGCGAAATACCAATCTATTGTCTGTCTTAGTCCTTCGTCGAGCTTAGTCTTCGGCTCCCAATCTAACAAATCTCTACATCTTGTATTGTCGGCGGCTCGAGAGTATACACCTTGTGGCTTGCTAGTGTCAAAATTAACCTCGTTCGGATGGAAGTCGGTAAGCTCGAAAATTGTATTCGCAACTTCCTTGATCTTTACATGTTCGCTTGTCCCTATGTTGATGGGACTACAGTCGTCAATGCGCTCACCAGAGCGGATCAATCCCTCGACAGTATCCGACACAAATGTGAAATTTCTATCCTGTTCTCCAGTTCCCCATATTTCGTAGGGGTCAGCTCGTGCAAACGATTTTGCGATTAATGCAATAACTGCATGAGTCTCATTCTCCCGCGGTCCATAGGACGTGAAGATTCGACAGCTTACTCCTTGTACTCCGTACTGACGATGAAAAGCTCTAAGAGTCATTTCACCCATGAATTTGGCCCAGCCATATTCCTCGTCTGCAAACGCTTTTCCCTCATGAAATGGATCCGCCATATCCTCTCTAAGAAGTAGAGTCGTTCTGTCTTCGGTCTGAAGCGATTTCGGGTAAACGCACGCAGAGCTCGCAAAGCAGATCCTTTCAACGCCTTCTTTGTGGGCATAGTCCATGACCGTTCCATCCAAAGCCATGTTTAGGGCGCAGTCAGCTGGATGAGTTGCAATGAAGCCTCGCCCTCCATGAACCGCCGCCAAGTGAAAAACGACATCAACGTCCTGCATCACTTTCTCTGTGAAGGCCGGATCTCGAAGATCTCCGATCTTGACTTCGATTTGGTCCGCGACGGAACTGAGGTTAGACCTAACCCCACTAGAGAAATTATCAGCGACTACAACGCTTGCTCCTCGATTCACGAGCTCCTCAACCAAGTGGCTGCCGATGAACGAAGCGCCACCAGTTACAAGCACACTCTTCCTATTCCATTTCATTTAAGTTGTCCCTGCTCTTGGATTTTCCCAACAGTAAAGCAAAGGATGGTCATGGCGTGGTGTCGTTACGTCTCTCTTCTCGGATGACCGTGACGAGCACGAAAAGCAATAGCGCGGTAATCGATAGAATGGTTCCTATGATGGCAACGGCAATAGAAACCAGAGCTGCAGCAGTGTCAAATTGGCCCTGATTCGCGAACGCTTGTACGGTCCGAGCGCCAAAAACAAGACTGAGCAATAGAAACGCGATGCCCGGAGTCCCATAGGTCATCAGGGGATGTCTAATCGAAGCGACCTTTATGGTGCTCGAGACTACATCAGCAAAATGAAGCATCGGGTTGAGGGTCGACGTTTTTCCTATACGGTAGTTGATGGTTGTGGGCACCTCAAGGACTCTCAAACCCATGTCTTCGGCCAAGAGCAGAATTTCCGTGCTTGCGCCCATTCCTTGTTCGCCAGGATTCAGCGACGATATTGCCCGCTTTCCGTATGCTCTTAGTCCGCTCTGTGCATCTGTAACCTGTTGACTGGTGATGCTCGTAGTGAGTTTGGTAATTAGTTTAATGCCGATTTTGCGAGTCCCTGGCGTGTTACCATAGTTGCGCTTTCCTATGAATCTTGAGCCAATGACCATGTCTGCTTTTCCGTCGAGGATGGGTTGTATGAGGGTGGAAATGTCGCCCAAGTTGTGTTGAGCGTCCCCATCGACCGTAACAAGGATGTCCGCGCCTTTCTGACGGGCCCGTTCGATTATCGTCTTAAGCGCCGATCCGTATCCACGATTGTGTTCATGTTGTACTACATCACAACCGATTCTTTTTGCGATTGCGGCGGTCGTGTCCTGCGAGCCATCGTCGCAGACGATTACGTCATCAGAGTGCTCGAATGCCTGTAATGCTACTTTCGCTATTGTCTTCTCCACATTGAAGGCAGGTACTCCGATCACCAAGTGAAATTCTTCATTCCTCCAGGGACCACTATCTTCGGCTGAGTGTTGCAGCTCAGAGGTCTCCTTTAGCAAGCGACTGGACCATGAGATGAAGGCCCTTATCGAGGTTCACAGAGGGCTCAAAACTCAGCTCGTCTCTAATTCTGGTTATGTCTGCCTGACTGTGCCGAACATCCCCCTTTCTAGGAGGCAGATATGTCGCATTCATCGAGTCTTCTTCGTGGATGATTCCAATCTGACGCAAGAGTTCGTTAATGCAAATTCGCTGACCAGAGCCGAGGTTGTAATGCATACCCAAGCCGTTGGATTGAAGTCCCAAAGAAATGGCGCGTACTACATCGTCGATGAACACGAAGTCCCGGGTTTGTTCTCCATTTCCGAAAACCACAGGAGCTTCGCCCTGTTCAACTTTGTCGATGAATTCTCGAATAACAGCCCCATGATTTTGTCTTGGACCATAGACATTGAAGAGACGAAAAGAAATAGTGTTGAGACTCCGATGCGAGGCGAATTCTTGACAGAGCAGTTCGGCCCTAGCCTTGCTGGACGCATATGGTGAACTAGGCCGGATTGGATGGTCTTCGTTGGTTGGAATGGAGTTGGGTTCGCCGTATACTGCGCATGAAGAGGCGAAAATGAATTTGTTAACCCGACTTGACTCACACGCCTTGAGAACATTGAGCGTTCCCTTCGTGTTCACGTCGAACGTCTCTGTCTCGTTTTCCATCGAACGAGGTATGTTTGTGAGGGCCGCTAAGTGAATCACAGCATCCTTTTCTCTAACGCATTTACTTACCGTTACGAAGTCTCGTACATCTCCCTGGACAAAGGTCACACGGTCTTTCATGAATGCCTGCTTAAGGTTCGAAACATTGCCAGTTGAAAGGTTATCAAGGATCGTAACTTCGTAATCCTTGTTGACCAGGAAGTCTCATTTGCCATAGGTACCTCAGCAACTCCATTTTATTATCCTCGTGATCAGGGTCGCAAACGAGAATACGACGGTTATAACACCAGTGTAACTGAGACTAAGGACTGAATCTCCCGTGAAAAACCAAGCAGAAGTTGTGAACTTCCAGACGACTCGATCTAGCAATCCGTACCAGACTCGTTTCCTAAGTGCTCGCGTTATCAGTCCTGCTATCTTCCAGCTCGTAAGTGGAGAGTGAAGAAACTGTTCTAGTCCGGACTCTTCCCTCATCGATCTCAGAATCAGCCTCTCGTCAGACGATCTTCCTTAGATCGTCCAGGATCTTCTGTTCCCTAGAACGTTTTCCCTGCCACGTAGCCAGGACCCAACCCGCCAACAATCCAGTTGCTACTCCCACAAGTGTCCCGTTGAGTAACAATTGGGCGGGCCAGAA
>WNGH01008043.1_pt1 | contig 10916 bp, 8 predicted proteins | sample 5400631 | NCBI WGS metagenome assembly WNGH01 (sample SAMN13153373, study PRJNA577476) | soil metagenome | isolation source: 115 cm soil or saprolite under Garry oak tree replicate 1 | place: USA:California | collected 2016-06-15 | reverse complement strand
GGCAACTGGCGCTGCGTCCCGACCAACTCGTGCGGGTGCGCCGCTTCGTGGTCGAGATGCGCGGCAAGATGCCGATCGCGATTATCGATGCCTACTACGATCACCGCGGCCAGGCGCTTTGCCCGATGTCCACCGGAGTGAGCCATCACATCGGCCCGCGCGGCGACATCGAGCCGTGCCCCATCATTCAGTTCGCGGTGGAAAATATCCGCGACTCGCGCGGCGTGTTTGCGACGATGCGCGACTCCGCCTTCCTGCGGGATTTCCGCGAACTGTCCGCCCGGGCGACGCGGGGCTGTGTGGTGCTGGAGCGGCCCGATCTGGTGAAGCAACTCGTCCAGAAGCATGGCGCGCGGGACACGACATCGCGCGGCACGGCGATGACGGAATTGGAAGCGATGCAGCCGCGTTTCAGCCAATGGCTGCCGGGCGAGGAAGTTCCCGAGAAGCATTGGATGTATCGGCTGGCCAAAAAATATTGGTTCAACGATTTCGCGGCGTATCGGAACGCCGGCCATGATGCCGCGGCCAAAGCCCAAGCCTTGCAAACCCGCCTCGACCCGGACCGGCCGGGCGCGAATAATACGCCGGGCCAGCCCGAATTTGTGAATAAATAAACCCGCGCAACATCTGACCAACCATATGCAACCCCTTAGCCTGCCGCGGCACATCGTGCAGCAACGGTTCCGGCCGCCGAAGACCAACATTCCGCAGACCCCCGCCGAACGGAATCAGATGCTTCAGTTCATCCGGCATTATGTGGTGGAGTACAATCCCGTGCCGCCGCTGCCGGTGGAGCAATTGAAGGAACACGCGGACCGAGTCGTGGGCATGCTCAAGTGCGATCCGGTTTATCGCGACTACCTCGGGGTGCTCATCAACAACGAACTGTGGCGCGAGACGCTGGCGGCCGTGCCTTACGAACACCATCCAGGATTTGCAGGCCGAAGCGGAGAAACTGGGCTACGCCGTGCTCGTCGCCGAGGGTTCGGCCATCGTCATGTCGCTCATCCAAACCGGCAAAATCGAGGCAATCGTCGGCGTGAGTTGTTTGAGCGTTTTGGAACGGGCCTTTCCCTACATGGAAGCGGCCGCGATTCCCGGCGTGGCGGTGCCGCTGCTGCAGGACGATTGCATTGACACCACCGTGGACCTCGATTGGGTATGGGACTACATCCACCTTACGAGCGACGATCGAACGCGCCGGCTGGACCTCGGCGCGCTTCGCGATGAGGTGAATCGGTGGTTCACGCCGGCCTCGCTCGAACTGATCCTCGGGCCGGGCGAAGGGGAAACGGAGCAGATCGCCCGCGAGTGGCTGCTGCGCGCCGGCAAACGCTGGCGGCCGTTTCTCGCCGTGGCCGCTTTCGAGGCCTTGCGCGCGGAGGCCGGAACGCCGCTGCCGGAGGAGCTAAAGAAGATCGCCGTGGCCGTCGAGTGTTTCCACAAGGCCTCGCTCATCCACGACGACATCGAGGACAACGACGCGACGCGGTATGGAGAAAAGACCCTGCACGAGGAACACGGCCTGGCGGTGGCCTTGAACGTGGGCGACTTGCTGATCGGCGAAGGCTATCGCTTGATTGGCGCCTGCGCGATTTCCGCCGCGCAACGAGCGGCCATGCTGCTCGTGGCGTCGCAAGGCCAGCGCCGGCTTTGCCGCGGACAGGGCGCCGAGCTGTGCTGGGTCCGCAAGCCCGAGCCGCTCACCTCGCTGCAGGTGCTCGAAATCTTTCGCCAAAAAACCGCGCCCGCCTTTGAAGTCGCGTTGCGCCTGGGTGCGATTTATGCCGGGCTGGACCAGGACGAGGAGGTCGGCGACGCCTTGAACGCCTACAGCGAAGCGCTGGGCATCGCCTATCAAGTCCGCGATGATGTGAGTGATGCCGGCAGCAACGGTGAAACGAACGACCTGGCCGCCCTGCGGCCCAGCCTGCTGCTGGCCATTGCTTACGAGCGCGCGCAAGCCGAAAAGAAAAGCGCGCTCGGATCGATCTGGCGCCGGCTGCCGCCGGCAGGCATGAACGCCGAGCAAATCGAAGCGCTGTACCGCGAATTGAAAGTCGATGAACGCGCCCGCGCGCTGTTGGAAACCTACAAGGAAGAGGCCATCCGCTCCTTGCGCGACGTGGAAAACGCCAATCTGAAAGGCCTGTTGCGCCGCGTCATCGGGAAGATTTTCAATGACACGGAAATCAAGGGGTGGTGCAAGGAATTTGAGGCGATCAATGCCCGTCAGCGAGGCGGCGCCGTGCCCGCGACAAGCGGAGCTTGAGCGGTCGCGGGGTTGAAGGAAACGACTTTGAGAGCACCTTGGCCCCGCGCGCCAACCCCTAGCAGCCCGTTGAAAAACGCCACTTCCCGTAGCAGCCGAGGTAACGAGGCTCAAAATTCTTCGGAAACAGTAGCGATAAGAGAGCCTCCTCACGTCGGCTGCTACTTTCTTAACAGGCTGCCAGGCCGAAACGGACGCGGAGGTTTGTTGAATTGACGGCCAAGAGGAGGGCGCAAAACTTTTCGGCGGTTTGCCCTGAGACACCATGAGTCTGCGACTGGAGATGCTGCAAGTCGCGCGGCTGGCGCCGAAACTGCTGGGCGAATCGAACGATCTCGTCCGCGATTTTTTGCTTCGCCAACAGAACGCCGACGGTGGTTTCAAGGGCCGCTCGGACACGAGCGATCTTTACTACACCATCTTCGGCATCGACGGACTGCTGGCGCTGCAAGCGGAACTGCCGGTGGGCCGGATTGAAAGCTATTTGCAGACCTTTCGCCACGGCGAGGAATTGGACTTCGTTCATCTCTGTTGCCTGGCCCGCGGCTGGGCGGCATTATCCAATTCGGCTTTGGGCTTGGATTCGCCCACCGGCGAACTGCGAAGATCGCTCTTGTGCCGCATCGAAACCTTTCGGGCTCGGGACGGGGGATACCATCCAGTTGCCGGCAGCCCATTCGGCAGCGCATACGGCGCATTCCTGGCGCTCGGCTGCTATCAGGATTTGCGGGCCGAACTGCCGGAGCCGTTGTGTCTGGTGCAAGCGTTGAAGTTTCTGGAGACCGAGGACGGCGCTTGGAGCAACGAACGGGGCGGCAAAGGCGGAGCGACGAATGCGACCGCTGCCGCGATCACCGTCTTGCGAAATTTAGGTTTCCCGATCAACCCATCCGCCGGCGACTGGCTGCTGGATCGCTGCGACGCCACCGGCGGGTTCCGAGCGGGGCCGAGCGCGCCGATGCCCGATTTACTTTCCACGGCGACTGCCTTGCACGCCTTGGCGGGAATGGAGATATCCTGTGAGAGAATCAAGGAGCCGTGCCTCGATTTCATCGACACGCTCTGGACCAATGAAGGTTCATTTCACGGCCATTGGGGTGAGGAACTCCTGGATTGCGAATACACTTTCTACGGATTGCTGGCGCTGGGCCATCTGAGCTTGTGAGGAGAGTTTGGGCGGGTTTTCGCTGGATCCAAAAAAAATGATTCGGGCAACAGACGCCAAGGAGGTGGGGGTTGGGGAACCCCGCTGAAGAAACGTTCTGCCACCCGAATCAAAATTTCAAAAAACCAGGCGTGCCCTTCGTTTCCGCCGACCGCGCCGCCTTATGCGGTCTCACTCATTCTTCCTATCCTTTAAACCTAACGAATAAAGCTTACGCATCTTTTTGAAAGTGTGCAAGAGAAATCTTCATGTTTGCAAGAAAATTTTTTTGGCGCGGAAACCGGCCCCGACCGGCCATTTTTTTGATGATTTTGCCGGTGCCGCGGGCGTGACGAAATGGCACAGTGACCGATCAGCCCGCGGCGATCCGCTCGAAGCTCTCTTCGATGAAAGTGGTGTTTTGAATCCGAGCGAGTTTGGCATAAAGACCGGCCCGTTCGAGCAGCGCTTCGTGAGTGCCCTGTTCGATGATTCGCCCTTCGCGCAAAACCAGAATCTGATCCGCCTTGCGGATGGTGCTCAGGCGATGGGCGATCACGAAACTGGTCCGGTTCGCCATGAGCCGCGCAAGTGCTTCCTGGATAAGCCGCTCGGTGGCCGTATCGACGCTGGCGGTGGCTTCGTCGAGGAGGAGAATGGGGGAGTTTTTCAACAAGGCCCGCGCGATACTGACGCGCTGTTTTTCCCCGACACTCAATTTGACGCCCCGTTCGCCGACGCGCGAGTCATAGCCCTCCGGCAGCCGGCTAATGAACTCGTGGCAATTGGCGGCGCGCGCGGCGGCGATCAGGTCGGCCCGGGCGGCGTCGAGTTTGCCGTAGAGAATGTTTTCCCGAACGGTGCCGTTGAAAAGGAACGGTTCCTGGCTCACGACACTAATGGAGTGGCGCAGGGAATCGAGCGCGATGCCGCTGATGTCCTGTCCATCAATCGTGATGCGGCCGGAGGCGGGCTGGTGAAACGCCGGCAGCAGATTGAGGAGGGTCGATTTTCCGGCGCCGGTGGGGCCGACCAACGCCACCATTTCGCCGGGGCGGGCGTGGAGCGAAATATTGCGCAGGACCACGCGGTCGGGCCGGTAACTGAAAGCAACCTGGTCGCAGACCACTTCGCCGCGCACCGGTGTCCGCAGCGTTTCGGTGCGCGCGGAAGCGGCGGATTCCGTCGTGGCATCGAGGATGTCGAACACCCGTTCGCCGGCGGCGCGGGCGGCCTGCAGCATCTGGTTCAAGCCATGGAGACGCCCGACCGGTTCGTAGAACAAAGCGAGAAAAAAGAGAAAGCCGACCAGTTCGCCGAGCGTGATGGCGCCCGCGAGAACCAATCGGCCGCCGTACCACAAGACCAGTCCGCTGCCGAGGGCGGCGGCAAAACTCATCGCGGGCGAATACGCGGCCCAGACCCGCATGACGCCGAGGGTGCTTTGGCGCAAGCCGTCGGCGCGTTGGGCGAAGCGGGTGTCTTCGTGCGCTTCCTGGCCGTAGGCCTTGATTTGGCGGACCCCTTGCAAGCTATCCATGAGGAGGGCGTTCATGGCGCTGGCCGCCTGGCGCTGGGCGCGATAACGCCGATGGGCGGTGAGCGTGTACCAGAGGGCGCCGGCCGTGAGGAGGGGCAGCGGAATGAGCGCGACCCAGGCCAGCCGCGCATTGGTGCAAAACAGAAAAACGAGGACACCGGTCACGCTCAGCAACGCGACGGTCCCCTGCTCGGTGCCGTCGATCAGAAGCCGCTCGACGGAGTTCACGTCTTCAATCACGCGCGTCATCAGGTCGCCGGAGGCCCGCTGGTCGAAATAATTGACTGGCAGCCGTTGGAGCCGCGCGTACACGTCGCGGCGCATGTCGAAGATAACGTTTTGCTCGAAGTGGTTGTTCAGGCGAATGCGCAGGCTGTTGAACAAATCGCGCAACAAAAAAGCGCCGAACAGGGTGAGGAGCATCGGGGTGAGCAGTTCGGCCCGATGGTGGACAATCACCTCGTCGATGAGGAGTTGGGTCAGTTTCGGGAAGGCGAAACCGCAGGCGGTGGAGAGGAGGGCGCAGAGAATTGTGCCCACGGCCATCCAGGGATAAGGCCGAAGATAGACCAAAACGCGCCGCGCGACCTGCCAGGTGGAACGGGACCGGGCAGTGAAGGTGGGGTCAAGATTGGGCGAGAGCTGGGGATGGCGAGACATGAAACAGGAAGAAAATGCGCTGCACGCGCTCACGGTACACCAATTATCCAGAGAGGGACATCGAAAAGTGGTGTCCGGAGCCGTTTTGGGCGCATCCGAGTTTTTGAACACCTGGACAGCTTTATTAACACCCTGCTTTAGCTGGGTGCAAGCAAGGCCGTTGAATCTCAACCGTTTCAACGGTTTTGGATGATGGAAACCGCTGAAGCGGTTCAAGACAGCGGGTCGCCCGATGACACCCCGCTAAAGCAGGGTTGTTAATGAGAGCTCTGTAAACACGTGATTTGGGTCGCCAGCACACCGATCCAAAACGTGGGAGGCGTACCCTGGTTCCTCGACCCCCAAAAAAACAGTGCAATTTGCCAAAACTAGGTTAGAGTTGCCTAGTGTTGCCTGAAATTGACACGCGGGTTCCCGGCGTCGTTGAGGAAGAAGTCCGTTCTATCTATTTGAGCATGTATCCGGAGGGCACGCGCCGGACCGTATCGCGGGCCTTTTCCTGGGCGATCCGATTTTTTTCGGGCCGGTTCGCCGATTACCAGGCGATCGACGCGCGCTACCATGATTTCGAGCACACGCTGCAAGGCGCGCTCTGCCTGGCACGCCTGCTGCGGGGGCGTCAGGCGGCCAAGGCGGCGCCGGAAGTATCGGCGAAGATGTTCGAGCTGGCGCTGCTGGCCATTCTGTTTCACGACACCGGTTATTTGAAACGGAAAGAGGACACCGAGGGCACCGGCGCGAAATACACCCCGGTTCACGTCGGCCGGAGCGCCGTCTTCGCCCGCGAGTTTCTGGGCAAGCAGGCGTACACCGAAGCAGACATTGCGGCGATCCAGCACATGATTAGTTGCACCGGGGTCAACGCCGACCTGCAAGGCATCCCGTTTCAAAGCGAGTTGGAGCGCATCCTCGGGTTTGCCCTGGCCACGGCCGATCTGCTGGGACAGATGGCAGCGGACGATTACGTGGAAAAGTTGCCGATTCTTTATCTCGAGTTTGCGGAGGCCGCCCGCTTCACCAATATCAAGGTTGGCCGGTTCGCGGAGTACCACAGCGCCGAAGAATTGATGCGCCAGACCCCGGCCTTTTGGGAAACCTATGTCTGGCCCAAGCTCAACCACGATTTTCGCAAGCTCTACACGTTCCTCAATGATCCGTATCCCGATGGACCCAATCCGTATCTGCAGCGGATCGAGAAAAACCTGACGCGGCTGCGTCGGCGGTTGACGCCCGATGCCGTCCCAAGATGATGGTTCAGGCCCGCTCGGGCTGGCCGGTAACCGCTTGACCGGGGTATCGCCGGGGCCCGGATGAGGCAGTTGCGGCTGGCAAAAGCAATGCCGGAGGCTGCGCGCGGGGCGACCGGGACGGTCGCGTTCCCGCGGAGGATCGCTGCACGCGCAACGATCATTATTGGCCGAGGTCGAGGCTGACGCGCAATCGGCCACGCGGAGCCTCCCGTTCTGGCCGGGGCGGATTGCCGCTTCGCGGCGATCACATGCGGGTGTGCGAGGCTGGCCACTTACTGTTCTCTTGGGAGGCCCCGGACCGAGCGGCCGTGCGCAGCGCCGTCCGTGCCCGCGTTCCAGCCGCGAGCCGGCCGCGTACCGATTCTTTAATTGGTCGGGGAACGTCCGCGATGCGGCTTCATCATTCTTTCCGCTACCGCAGGCAAACATTTCGCCGCCGCGCAAACCGTTGACGGCCCCACCGATGGCCGGTTACATTCGCTGGCTCGTGGGTTTGATTACGACAGCGGAAGCAGCCGCTATCCTCAAAATCAGCCCGGTTCGGGTCAGGCAGTACATAGATTCCGGCCGGCTAGCCTCGGAAAAGCGCGGTCGGGACCACCTGCTCAACCAGGCAGAGGTAGAGCGGTTCAACCGGCAAGGCCGTCGCCCCGCGGGAAGGCCCAGCAAGCCGCCAAACCGAAAAACATTGCGCGTGCGATAGGTTTTTGTACTGTGCCCCCATGAGAGACGCCGACAGGAAACCAGTCCGAAATGGCAAGCCACCGGCGATCAGCCGGCTGCGCGGCGCAAAGCTCATCGTCTTCGGCTGGTATGGGGGAAAATTCTCGCACCTCGACTGGCTCCTGCCGCTTCTGCCGATGACTCCCTATTACTGCGAGCCTTTCGCCGGCTCTGGGGCCGTCCTGCTCAACCGTCCTCCGGCAGGCGTGGAGACGTACAACGACCTCGACGGCGAAGTGGTGAACTTTTTCAAGGTACTGCGCGACCAATCCGAAGCCCTGCAAAAGGCCATGGCGCTCACACCATTCTCTCGAGAGGAGTTCGCTCGGGCCTGCAGGCTGGAACCAGAACTGCCACCGTTGGAGCGGGCCCGCCGCTTTTACGTCCGCGCCCGGCAGGTCCGCACCGGCTTGGCTCAGACGGCATCTGTAGGCCGCTGGGCGAACTGCACCAATACGATCAGGGCAGGGATGAGCGGGGTAGTCAGCCGCTGGCTCGGAGCGGTCGAACAGCTCCCTGAAATCGCCCTGCGGTTAATGCGAGTCCAGATCGAGAACCGTCCTGCGGTGGATTGCATCCGGCTCTATGACTCAGTGGACACCCTGCATTACTGCGACCCGCCATACGTCCACGAAACGCGCGGGGACTCAAAGGCTTATGCTTACGAGATGACCAACGACCAGCACGCCGAACTGGCCGACGCACTGAGTGCCGCGAAGGGTAAAGTCGCTCTGTCGAACTACGACTGCCCGCTCATGGATAAACTCTACCCACCCAAGCGCTGGAGCAAGCTCCACTTCCGGCGGACCAACCACTCCACCAAAGACATTCGCACGGAGACGCTCTGGATGAACTACGACCCGTCAGACATGAAGGCCAACCGGGAGCTCAGGCTGGGCCTGTAATCTTGTTCCAGAGCTCGGCCGCCGCGTTCGCCGACTCGAATTTTCGCATCTCGCGAAGCAACTCGGCTACCGAGTCGCCGAATTTCGCCCGCCGCACCGGGTTGAGCATGGCCGCCAGCAGCCCCGCTTGCTTCCAAATATCCACCAGCCCCAGGTCAACTTCCTTGGAGTGTGCGAGAATCGCCTTCCGGATCGCTGCGTTCTGCCCCTCGGCCACACCGGCGGAGATGACGAACAGGTACTCAGGCACTCCTTTTTCCAGGGACTTCTTTATGCCGTGGTTCACATCGTCCAGGTTCAGTGGCCGCTGCTTGCATTCCGACGCCGACACCAGCACTCCGTCCCGGTAGACCTCCACATCCCCGGAAGTCCTCCCGAAAAAGTCTGAGGCATTGGGCGAGTACACCTTGACTTTTGCCACCTCGGAGAGGAGCGCTTGAAATGCTCCCCATACACCGACGAGCCTTGCTCCGCCATCCGTCTCGGCGAGGAATTGCTTGATGAACTTCAGCACCTTTGCCAGGTTCACTTGCGTAGTGACCGTGACGTGCTGCTCGTTGGCCGCATGCTCAGAGCCCACCCGCAGGATGTGGACCAGTCCGAGGTAAACTTCGTCCCGGGTCGCTTTCTGCGCCAGTTCGAGAGCTTTGTGCAGCAGCTTCGCCACAGGCTTGTTTCGCAGTTGGCTATTGTTTCCATCGTGCTCACGGTGACGCGCAGGTTTGTTGACAAATGGTTCGTTCGACAAACCGAACAGGTTTCCCTTCGATTTTTCGAACCCCACAACGACCTTGTGGCAGAGGCTCCGAGCGTCGTATGCACCAGTCAGATCGCTGCCCACTTGTATCGCCCTCGCGTGTGCGCTTGGGTTGACGCATTTGGCAAGGTACCCCGTCACCAGAATGTATTTGAATGTCACGTCCGATGCCCTCAAGACGCTTTCAATCAATTGCCCCATCGCCGCAGGGGGCCGCGAGCTGGAGCTTACTTCCGCCCAAGCTTTATCCAATGCGGCTTTGGCCGCACCGTGGTCAACGTTGACCGACATAAACGATAATTATGGACAGCCGAGACAGGCCCAAAAAAGAACTATAAAACCTATCCCGTGCGATATGAATGCTTCCGTTGCCTATCGGGCGGGCCTTTGAGACCATCCGCGCGTGAGCAAGCTGGCCACGGCAACCCTGCGAGCAGACCCGGTCATGGCCGGAGTCATCGACCGGGTCGGGCCGCTCAGGCTGAAACCACGCCGCCTGCGTCCGTTTCAGTCCATCGTTCACGCAATCATCCACCAGCAATTGAGCGGGAAGGCGGCAAAAACGATCCTCACGCGATTCCAGAACCTCTTTAGCAACGGACGGTTCCCGAGCGCCAGTGCGGTCACCAGCATCGACAACATCAGTCTCAGGGCAGCCGGTCTTTCGAGGGCGAAGGCAGCCTACATCAAGGAACTGGCGCAGATGGTCCTCGCCGGCAAGGTCCCATCCTTGCATGCATGCTCCAGGTTCACCGACGACGAGCTTATCGAGCAACTGACAGCCATAAAGGGAGTTGGCCGCTGGACGGTCGAAATGCTCCTCATTTTCAACCTTGGCAGGCCGGACGTGCTGCCAGTCAACGACTTGGGAGTCAGGAAGGGCTTCCAAATCGCCTACAAGCGGCGCAAACTACCGGAACCGGATCAGTTGGAGAGCTTCGGCGACAGGTGGCGCCCGCATCGTACGACTGCGGCATTATATTTGTGGCGCGCCGCCGACTTCCAGCGGAACGGCGAATGGTGAGCGCACGCGGCTGCTTCTCTCAATTTGAGCCTCGCGCAGGCCACTTACGACGACAACGCCGCGCTGCCATCGGAGAATTGAAGAAGCCGAGGCATGTTCAGATTTCTCACCGTGAGGAGTTTGATAAGTCACAGGACCATAATGCGTTGCAGAGCCATTCAAATGCGGAGTGCGGAGTGCGGGAAAAGTTAGGGTTCGCGAGGACGCTCACCCTCCCGAATTGGAGAGCCCATCGATTGCTGAATGCGGAATGCGGATTGACTGGCCTCCGCAGGCAGGGTTTGCGTGGCAAAATCGCTTTTTCAGTCGTCCCGGTCGGGACTTGCGTCCTGCCGGCCTCGGACCCGGCGTTGAAACGCCGGGCTATTCTCGGTCGTCCCTCCGGGACTGGCGGTGGCCGGGAGCTGACCCGCGATCCGGTCGCCCGGCGTCCCAGTTAGGGATGGCGCGCTGCGCCGTCCGCGCCGCGTCGAGCGGCGCAACGTGCGGCGGGATTGGGACGTGGCGCGCGATTCGTTCCGCCCGCTCTGACGCGGGCGGGGACATCGCAGCGCGATGTCATCTACCAGCGACGAGCGATGGCGGCATTGTAAAGAGTTAGCTGAGACACAGTCGTAAGTCCTTCCAGCCGTGAGGGT
>WNGH01035319.1_pt1 | contig 10917 bp, 10 predicted proteins | sample 5400631 | NCBI WGS metagenome assembly WNGH01 (sample SAMN13153373, study PRJNA577476) | soil metagenome | isolation source: 115 cm soil or saprolite under Garry oak tree replicate 1 | place: USA:California | collected 2016-06-15 | reverse complement strand
TTTATGATCCGATCAAGACGCTCAGTAAGATTCAACTCGTTATGCAGCAATCAATCGCCGCGACAACGGCGATTTTCGCGCTCCTTGATTCGGAGCCGACAGTGCAGGACGCGCCAAATGCCGCAGTGCTGAGTTCGTCCCAGGGTCGAATTGATTTTGAAAACGTCACGTTCCGATATGCAAATACAGTCACAGATGCCATTAGCAATCTGACTCTGCGCATTCAGCCTGGCAAGACTCATGCCCTGGTCGGAGCTAGCGGCGCAGGTAAGAGCACTATCCTCTCGCTGATCCTACGCTTATACGATCCGACTTCCGGGGCCGTAAAGATCGATGGGCACGATCTGCGGTCGGTTACACAAAAATCACTCCGTGAAAGGATCGGTCTCGTTACTCAAGAGACATTCCTGTTTCACGATACGATTTCTAACAATATCCGGTTCGGTCGTCTCGACGCGACGCCGGAGGAAGTTCACGAAGCAGCGAGTGCTGCCTATGCGCATGATTTTATCATGGCCCAGCCAAAGGGCTACGATACGGTGATCGGTGACAAGGGATGCCTGCTATCTGGTGGCCAGCAGCAACGTCTCGCTATCGCACGCGCTGTTCTGAAGAACGCACCAATTCTTTTACTCGATGAAGCGACTTCATCGCTCGATTCCGAATCGGAACAACAAATTCAAAAAGCCTTGGCAAAACTAGCGGCTGGCCGCACGGTGATCGCTATCGCACACCGGCTATCCACGGTCTTATCCGCGGACCAAATCATCGTAATGGATTCTGGCCGTATCAAGGAGATTGGCACGCACGCCGAGCTACTGGAAAAATCTGGTTATTATCGCCGCTTATACGATCACCAATTCAATCGCGTTCAGAAGGACCCCGAAGCCGAAGCAGGCATTCTTGTTGAAGAGCTCGTGTAGCCACTGGAAAAGCAATGGCCATAGCCTCTCACCATGCCGTTTAATATCGACCTGCACACGCACTCTTTTTTTTCCGGAGACGGTATTTCCAGCCCGGAAGATTTGATTGCGGCCGCGCGCGCCAAAGGTTTGAACGGCATTGCTATTACCGATCACAACACCTGCGATGCGGTGAATTACATGCTGCAGAAGGGCTTGATGCGACTGGACGGGCTGCCGGTAAATGATTTTTTAGTACTTCCGGGAGTTGAGGTTACGACTGCCGATGGCCATCTTCTCTGTATCGGTGCCGAGCTGCCCTACCTGAAGGGGAAACCGGCGCGCGAAGTCTGCGACATGATCCATGAACGCGGCGGTCTAGCCATTCCTCCACATCCATACGATTTGTTTCGCGCCGGAATCCGTTTCTCCACTCTGGAAACGCTGCCAGTAGATGCGATTGAGGTTTTCAATGCAGCCACCACCCTCCGCCGCTACAATCGCTACGCTTTCAAGTACGCTCAGATTCGCGGTTTGCCCATGACTGCGGCCAGCGACGCGCATCATGCCGCCGCTGTTGGGACCGCCTACACGATCGTCAACACCGACGATTTTTCGGTGAGAGGAATTCTCGCGCAGATCCTAAAGAGCAACGAACTAAATCAAAAATACCAGACCCCGCGCGATAGCCTGCGCAAAACCTGGAACAACTGGTTGCGACTGCGGCGCCGAAAGAAAATCCCAGAACTCGCTGCAAAGCACCGCAGCCACAACGGCGGCTGAGCTTTGATTGATGACGTCTGACATCTGACTTCTACCTTCTACGCAATGCCTGCTTACATCATCGTTGAAATCGACATTCTCGATGCAGGCGGCTACGAAGAATACAAAAAGCTCGCAGGCGCGACGGTGGAGAAGTATGGCGGGAAATACATCGTCCGCGGCGGCAAAACCGAAGTGCTGGAAGGCGAATGGAAACCGAAGCGCATCGTTGTGCTTCAATTTGAATCAGCCGAGCGCGCCAAAGAGTGGCTCAACTGCGAAGAATATCGGGAACCGCGCAAAATGCGACACCGCACGGCCAGAACAAACATGATCCTCGTCGAGGGGATGTAGCTGGACCCGTTGTAGATACGGTCCTGCGGGTCGTCTCGGCATCCAACAAGCAGCCACAAGCACCGACAACGGTACCCGCGCGTCGGATTGCGCGCTCATTGAGTAATCTCGCGTCTTTTGATTTCACGCGCCGGATTTCCGATAACAATGCTCCAGGGTCTGACGTCCTTCACCGCTACCGCCCTTGCACCAACGATCGCTCCTTCGCCGATTGTCACCCCCGGCCCGACGAATGCATCCGCACAAATCCATGCCTCCGAGCCGATCATGATCGGCGGACGAAGCAGCGGGAAATCCGGCTTTGTGTAATCGTGCGTTCCTGCGCAAACATGAGCACGATGGGAGATTGTTACCCGCGCTCCGAGCGTTACCCGGCCGAGATTGTAAATGAGCGCATGCTCGCCGATAGCGCTTTCATCTCCCGCCTCGAGGTTCCATGGTAGGTAAATCGTCGCCGAAGGATACACATGAACGCTCCGACCGATCTTCGCTCCGAAACAACGGAGCAGAAATCGCCTCCACCCGAAACAGGGCCTGGGGCTGAAGCGAAACAGCGGCTGCGCGAGGGTCCACAACAGGCGGCGAGTGAGCTCACCTGAAGAGTATTTTCGGGCTCGGCGATTTTTTTCAACGTTCAGCATGCGAAAGACCACTAAGTACGAAGTACACGACTACGAGACTGCGGGCTTATAGTCCAGTTGTCTCGTTGTCGTCCAGTTTTCGGCACCCATTGAGCACGCCTTTTAGGGCTTAAAAAAAGATTGAACAGCATACATCCGCGCGGTGTCACAGATTCGAATATTTAACCTTGTTAACTACTTCTCAGGATGCTACAACGCGTGATCGACAAGGCATCGACGAATACAATTTACGGGACCTTGTCGATCCGAACCCCCCAAGAATTTGATGAAAAAGAGTTATATGGCTGCTGAAGATAGCGATACCGGAATTAAGATTTACCTGCGCGAGATTGGGCAAATCCCACTATTGACTCCGGACCAGGAAATCGAGCTGGCCGCGAAAATCAAGAAGGGCGATCGCGAGGCGCGAGCGCTGATGATCCGGTCTAATCTGCGCTTGGTCGTAAAAATCGCGCATGACTACGCGAATCTCGGCCTGCCGCTTCTAGACCTGATTTCAGAAGGCAACATCGGCCTGATGAAGGCGGTGGAACGTTTTGACCCTGCGAAAGGCGGAAAACTCAGCACGTACGCCGCATGGTGGATCAAGCAGTCCATCAAGCGCGCGCTGGCTAATCAGAGCAAGACCATCCGTCTGCCCGTGCACTTGGTGGACAAGATCTCCAAGATGCGCCGGGTTTCATTGCAAATGAGCGAGGAACTGGGCCGTGAGCCGACGGACGACGAACTTGGTGACGAGATCGGGATCGCGAGCGGAAAGGTTTCGCAACTCAAGACGGTTTCGATCCGTCCAGCTTCGCTCGATGCGCCGATCAGCGACGATGATTCGACGGAGTTCGGTGAAATTGTCGGCGACGAGGAAGCTCAAACACCCTTCGAACTCCTGCGTGACAAGAATCTCCGCAATGAAGTCGGCGGTTTGCTCGATGTCCTGGATGATCGCGAGAAGAAGATCATTTTCCAGCGATTTGGCCTGGACGGCGGCAAGCCAAAGACGCTCGAGGAGGTCGGCAAGAAATTCGGCGTTACGCGCGAGCGGATTCGGCAATTGCAGAATATCGCCCTCTCGAAACTTCGCCGGGCTCTCAGCAAGAAAGAGCGCCCGGTGGACGTCGAGTTGCCCGTCGAAGCGTGATGTAAGGTCGCGCAGGCAATCCTGCCTGCGTCCACAGCTCGTTGCGTGCACGGAATACTTGCAGGCAGGATTGCCTGCATCACGTCATTTTACGACGCGCAGCTGAATGGAATCGATCATAGCGTGGCCCATGCGCACGTCGCTGATGATCACCATGCGATTACCGGGCGCAGCGAGTTTTTTCCCGCGCAGAAATTTCTCCGCTGACGCAATCGTCTTGTCCGGATCTCCGGTGAAATCGATGCGAACGGGAAATGTTCCCCAATAAAGTGCCAACTGACGATAAACTTGTTCGCTTGGGGTGAACGCAAAGATCGGCGCGCGCTGCGGACGCAAATTCGAAGCATAACGCGCCATCCTCCCGTGCAGGGTAAAGACGATCAATTTCGAATCTTCCAGCGAGTTCGCCAGCGCGACGGCTGAAGCAACGGTCTTTTGCCGAATGTTTTCCAGCAGCACATCTTTGGCATAATCTGCACCGCCGCTGCGTTCGATCCGCGTTGCCACTCGCTGGAGGACTTCAACGCATTCGACTGGATAGCGGCCAAGCGTTGTTTCTGCGCTCAGCATGAGAGCATCGGCTTGTTCGAAGACCGCGTTTGCTACGTCAGTGACCTCTGCGCGGGTGGGAAGTCGGTTTGTGATCATGGATTCCAGTAACTGGGTTGCAATACTGGGTTGCAATTATCACCGGTTTACCGAGGCGAATGCATTTCTTGACAATTCGGCGTTGAATAATCGGCAGTTCCTCCATTGGACATTCGATGCCCAAATCGCCGCGCGCGACCATGATCACGTCAGCGCTTTCGATTATCTTGTCGATTGATCGCACTGCCAATTGGTCCTCAATTTTTGCGACGAGCTGCGCCTTGCTCTTTTTCCTGGACAGGAGTTGGCGCAGCTGTTCGATGTCGCTTTTCTCTCGCACAAAACTCATAGCTACAAAATCCACTCCCAGCTCCGTGCCGAGCGCAACGTCGGCAATGTCCTTTTTAGTAAGCGGCGGCAGATTCACGTGAACCCGCGGCAGGTTAATATGACGGCGCGAGCCGAGCACAGCAGGAGTCAATACTCTGGTGCGCACCCGATCTTTCCCCTTTTCCATTACGGTTAATTTGATCAAGCCGTTATCGACCAAAATCTTGTCGCCGACCGCGATGTCCTTCACAAATCCGGGGTAATTCACGTCCACGGAATATCGCTCTTTGCTTTTTGCGCCGCGCACAGTGAACTCCAGAATGTCGCCTGGTTTTAGATACAGATCGGTCTCAAGGTCGCCGGTGCGAATGGCGGGCCCTTGCGTATCAAGTAGAACCGCGATGGGGCGGCCGGCCGCCTCCGCGAGCCTGCGAATGCGCGGCACAATTTCGCGGACCCACTCATGGGTCGCGTGACTCATGTTCAGTCGGAAAACGTCAGCCCCTTGCTGAATTAACCTTCTCAGTGCCTCTGTCTTTTCTGTGGCCGGCCCGAGCGTGCAAATGATTTTGGTTTTGCGCACGAATCAAAAGAATTGAATTCCATTAACACTGGGCTTCAGCCCGATGCAAATCTGGAAAATCCAATTAGCCGTCCAAGGGCTTATCTTCCGAAGTGGTTAAAACCGCTTCCTTAGTGTGATGTCGTTCCCACCGGGGCTGAAGCCACGGTCTCAAGAATCATCTTAGGAAAACACGGCACGCCTTTCAAGATTGGCCGCGTCGCGCAGCAGGCTTTTTTTATTTCAGCTTGCTTTGGGTCTGCTTGGCAAGGTCAAGATGCTCTTGAACCATCTTGGCAGTGTCGTCCGCAAACTTTTTCACGTCGGGATCACTGCCGCTTTTTGCTTCTTCCTGGAACTCGGCGAGGTCCTTTTCGTGATCCTTGACCATCGCATCCATGTAAGCTTTATCCGAACTCCAGCTCACGGTTGGCTCTTTCGTCGGCAATTTTGCGTTCTTTTGCGCCGCAATCTTTTTCAACTCATCGTTGGCCTTACTGTGATCGGCGACCATTCGTTTGCCAAATGATTTCACGTCGTCGCTTTGGCCCTTCTCTTCAGCCAATTTTCCCATCGCGACTTCCATCATTCCACCCTTCGCGGCTTTCTTCATGAACATCTTGTCCTTTACGTTCACCGACGGACTCTTTCCGGCTGGACTGTCTTGTGCTGCGGCTACTCCGGCCACGCTGAGCGCCGCGATTACCAGCGGGAGAATGCAAAACTTTGAGATAACTGTCATTTTTGTTTTCATTGCTTTTGTAAGGTTGAATGACGCCGGGACATCCCAGCTATTAGCAAATCGAAAACTAGCGGCTCCTTGGACGCGAATGAATTGCGGTTTGCTGATTTTTAATTGCTGTTATGTGCTGGCGCGATCGAGATTGGTTGCACCCAGCCGGCCTGGCATGCGGTAGCTGAGCGAAGGCAGCATTTCGGAAAGCGGTCAGGCGCCGGGGACATTACGGGCGTACGAGCTCTCCACGCGTTTCGCCACGTCCTGGTAGCCGTAGTCGACTTCGTAAATCTGTTTCATACAGGCGCGTAAATCTGTTTCATACAGGCGACCGATTTTTCCTGTTCACCCATTCGCTCGTAAACGAGGCCGAGATTGTACACCATCTCCTTCTTCATAGCGTCCATTGATAAAATTTCCTTCGAGGCTTCCTCGAGTTGTTTGACCGCAAGATCCAACATCTCAAGTTCGCGATAGCAGCAGCCAAGCAGGTTCATGGCTTTCAAACGTGCATGAGGATTTTGCCGTGCGCGCTGCAACTCCGACACAGCCTCGCGAAACTGCCCGGCGTTGAAAAGGTTTTCGCCTAGTTCAAATCGAAGCTGGAGATCGGTGGGATTGCGTGCGACGCGCTCCCGAGCATCGTCGATTAGAATTTCTGCACGCCTGGCTTTGGCAGCCTTTAGTTGCTCAGCCTTTTTTGCGGACAACTCACCCGCTACACCGTGCGCCGAGAGAAATTCCTCATGCGCAGCAATCTCGCGTTCGAGGGATTTGATTTTCAAATCGGACACTCTTCGAACCAGTCCGGCGTCGGCGCCTTTGGTCAGATCGGCAGCATACTGGTACCAGCCGATCGCTGCCTCGAAATCTTCCTTTTGCTCGTTCAACGCACCCAGACGCCGCGCAAGATCGATATTTTGCGGTTCCTGCTTGTGGTGCGCGTACGTCTCAGCAATCTGTTGATCGAGCGATTCTCCGGTCAGCCGCATGCGGCTCTGTTGCTCGAGTGAAATCGCTACCTCTTTATCCTTGATCAAGTCGCGGTAACTTTCAGCCTGCGTCCATCCACCCCGTTTCATGGATCCATGGGCTGATGCGTCTTTGCCCATTCGGAGCGCTTCAGCATCGAGCGGATTTATCGCCGTAATTTGATTATAGATTTCTACCTCCTGGTCATGGTCTCCAAGCTGGCGATACAAGCGCCCGAGCTCGTGCAGCACCTTGACGTCGCGGGAATTTTCTTCGAGCAGCGTCCGCAGCGCGAATACGCCGATCTCCGGCCAGCCCGCGGCTACGGCCGCGTCTTTCAAAACCAGATTTGCCTGCCGATTGTAAGGCTCCGTTTCCAGAATTTTTTCCAGCATTTCGACCGCGCGCTTCGGATCTTTTTTAACTTCTCGCTGCGCCCTCATGAGAGCGATCGGTGCCATTGAGATATTAAAAAAGCTTTTCTTTGCCGACTTAGTCTTTGTCACCTCCGCACGCCGCAGCAACTGACGGCCGGTGAGAAACTCTGGCTCCTGTTTGAGAATCTCCTGCAAGAGCGAAATTGCATAACCGACGTTGCGCAACTCGATCGCGCCTACCGCCTTGAGCCAAAGACTGTGCTGTGTTTCGCTGAGTTCCTTTTCCGTTTTAACCGCCATCCCGCTGAGTATAATTTCTCCACACTGCGCCGTCACCGGAATTCTGGGGAGCGCACGCGCCCTCGCGCGCCGTTTTCGGCACTATCGCCGAAAGCACCTCGAGCGGAACCCCAACATCCACGAGGGCGCACCGTTGAGCGTTACAAGTTCTTGCACATGCAATCGGAAAGAAGCACTCGACGCTGCCGGATAGTCTGCATGTCCGAGGGTACGGCGTTACAACAAATCCATCTGCGGCTTGTCGATGCTTCGCGCCGGCTTTCTCTTGTCCCGCAATTTCCCGGTGGTCGGTGGGTCGATTGCGCCATCCGGTTTTTCCAAGCGTGCAAGAATCTCCTTGGCGCGATCCAGAATCTCTTTGGGCAAACCGGCGAGGCGTGCCACCTGGATACCGTAACTTTTGTCCGCGCCGCCTGGAATGATTTTGCGCAGGAAAATGATTTGCTCGCTCCACTCGCGCACCGCGACATTGAAATTGCAGACGCCGGGACGGTCCTCCGCGAGTTTAGTTAGCTCGTGGTAATGCGTCGCGAACAACGTTCGCGCTTTGATTTTGTCGTGCAGAAACTCTGCGACGCTCCACGCGATAGAGAGTCCGTCGAAGGTGGACGTGCCGCGGCCGATTTCATCTAAAATGACGAGGCTGCGTTCTGTAGCGTTGTTGACGATGTTTGAAGTCTCGTTCATCTCCACCATGAACGTTGATTGGCCGCGCGCGAGATCGTCGTTTGCGCCGACGCGCGTGAAAATGCGATCCACCAGACCAATCTCTGCGCTCGCCGCCGGCACGAAGCTGCCTATCTGCGCCACGAGTACAATCAGCGCGACCTGGCGGATATAAGTGGATTTCCCGGCCATGTTCGGCCCCGTGATAATGGCGAGCCGCAGATTTTCGCCATCCAGCGACGTATCATTCGGCACGAACTTCTCTTCTATCAGGGTTTGATCGAGAACAGGATGCCGCCCGTCCTTGATCACGAGCCGCAGCGTTTCGTTTAACGTCGGCCGACAATACCTGAATAGGCGCGCGGTTTCCGACAGCGCGCAAATCACGTCAAGAACCGCGATTGCCTCCGCAGTTTGCTGGATTGGCCCAAGCTCGCGCAAAGTCTCGTCGCGCAGTTTTTGAAAGAGCTGGTACTCGAGCTGCCGGGCGCGTTCGTCTGCGCCGAGGATTTTCGCCTCCATTTCCTTGAGCTCAGGCGTGATGAATCGTTCGCCGCCTACGGTCGTTTGCTTGCGGGTGTAATGCGCAGGCACGTTCGCAAGGTGCGATTTGGTCACTTCAATGAAATAGCCGAACACGGAGTTGTAACGCACTTTGAGCGATTTGATTCCGGTGGCTGCGATCTCGCGCTCCTGCAATTGGCTGATCCAGCTTTTCCCGTCTCGGGAAGCTTGTCGCAACATGTCAAGATCGGCGTCATAGCCATCACGAAAAATCCCGCCTTCTTTGAGCGACAGCGGCGGGTCATCGACGATCGCCTTCTCCAGCTTGTCCGCCAGTGCTGGCAATTCGCGAATTTGATTTTCCAGATGCAGTGGTAGGGCGCGACCGGTCCGAGCCGGACTGGCATTGGGCGCGCCATCGTTCTCGGCGATGGTCGGCGCTTTTCCAAAGCTGGTTCTTTCAATCAACTTTTGTAGTTCTCGCTTCAATCTCGGGATCTGTTGAAGCGAAGCTTTCAACGCGACCAGATCACGCGCGTTGCCGGAAGCCTGGCTCAAACGCCCGGTAGCGCGCTCGATGTCGCGAATCGATTTCAGCTCGCCACGAATGGCCGCGAGCAAGTCCGGCTCCTGAAGTAAATCGGCGATCATCTGTTGGCGACGTTGAAGCTCTGGCAAAGTGCGCAGCGGGTGCAAAATCCAGACGCGCAGTTTGCGTCCGCCCATCGGTGTGGCCGTGCGATCAAGCACTGCGAGCAGAGTCGTGTCACGCACACCGCGGGATTCCACGAGTTCGAGATTTGTCTGCGTGGCAGCATCGAGCAGGACATAATCGGCCGGCGCATCACTGCGCAACGAAGTGAGATGATCGATCTTCCGCCGAAGTTGATGTTTCAGGTAATGAACGATCGCGCCGGCAGCCGCTACTGCCTGCGGCATCTGCGCGCAGCCAAACCCATCCAGCGATTTGACCTTGAAATGTTCGCACAACGTGAAGACTGCTTGTTCTGGCAGAAACGCGTAGCTGTCGTAGTTAAGCGCATTCGGCAGTTCCCTGAACTGCTGGTGTTGCTCATCGCTAACGATAAGTTCCGAAGGGGAAACACGCGCTATTTCGTCGAGCAGAAATTGCCGATTTTCCAATTGAGTTATCCGGAACTCGCCGGTGCTGAGATCGGCATAGGCAAAACCGAACACACTAGCGTCGGCATGGACTGCGCCAAGATAATTTGCGCGCTTGGATTCGAGCAAGTCGAGATCGCTTACCGTGCCCGCGCTAACGATCTGAGTAATGTCGCGTGAAACAATTTTTCCTGGTTGCGGCTCGCTGGTTTGATCGCAGATGGCCACGCGCCGTCCAGCCTTGATCAGCTTTGCGATGTAAGTTTGCGCTGCATGATACGGCACGCCGCACATGGGAACGCCGTTCCGCTTGGTCAGTGCAACGTTCAACAGTCCGGACGCTTCCTTCGCGTCTTCAAAAAACAGCTCGTAAAAATCGCCGAGGCGAAAGAGCAGAAGTGTATCAGCCGGGATGCTGCCCCGCAGCCGCCGATATTGCTGCATCATTGGGGTGAGCGCGTCCCGCATTATTTCACTTTGCAATTAGCCCGGGCCAATTGCGAGTTCGGAATGCCTGGCGCAAATTCCCTGTTTGATCCGTAGTATCCGTCTGAACTGTCGCCACCTGATTTATGAATCTCGTCAGTTGTCTTTACCGCGAGCTGTGCTTCCTGTCTGTCTTTACCTTTGCTCCAGCAGTGCTTCTTGCCGTCGACCTTGTGACGAAGAACCCGCCGGTTCGCCCTGCGGATGCGGACTCGCCGACGTTGATCTGGGACATTGACTTAAAGCTGGCAAACGCTTTGCCACGAAACTTTCGTACGACTGACGACCCGCTTACGGGCAAAGGTGCAACGCCTGGCGCAACTGGATTGAGTGATCTATGCGCGTCGGGCAGCGGCGAGTTTACTCCTGAAAGTTTAAAGCTTGTGCTGGCGCGAACTCGCGGTCCCGTCACCGTCTTCGATTTACGACAGGAAACGCACATATTTGTGAACGACCTGCCTGTTAGCTGGTATGCGTCAC
>WNGH01018533.1_pt1 | contig 10917 bp, 10 predicted proteins | sample 5400631 | NCBI WGS metagenome assembly WNGH01 (sample SAMN13153373, study PRJNA577476) | soil metagenome | isolation source: 115 cm soil or saprolite under Garry oak tree replicate 1 | place: USA:California | collected 2016-06-15 | reverse complement strand
TGCGGGCGGGCGCCGCGACGACGCCGGAGTCCTGGTGGCGAAGGCGGCAGCATGAGCGATGAGTTGCTGCGCCTGACGATCCGGGTCGAGCACGACGTGTTCGCCGTCCGGCAGCGGGGCCGGGAGGTCGGCGCCAGGGTCGGGCTCGCCGACCGCGATGTCATCCGGCTCGCCGCCGCGCTGTCGGAGGTGGGGCGGCAGTTGTTCGCCCGGCTCGGTCCGGTGACCGTGGTCTTCGCGACCGGCCGGGACCCGGAGGCGGCGCTGGAGGTGACGGCGAGCGCCGCGGTACCGCGGGGCTTCGCCGGTACCGGTGAGCTGGCCGGCGAGCTGGGGTCGGTCCGCCGGCTGGTGGACGGCTGGCGGGTGGAGCAGGTCGCGGACCGGGTGATCGTCCAGATGACCCGGCGACTACCAGCCGCCGGCCCGCCGGTACCCCTGGCGCCGGCTGCCGACGCGGTGCGGGCCGAGGAGCTGGAACGGCTGTACCACGAGCTGACCGAGGAGCTGGCCGAAACCAACCGGGGCGTGCTCGCGCTCTACGCCGAACTGGACCGGCGAACCGCCGAGCTGGCTCAGGCGAACGAGGCGAAGAACCGGTTCCTCGCCAACGTCAGCCACGAGCTGCGGGCCCCGGTGACCGCGATCCTCGGCCTGGTACGCCTGCTGCGCGACCCTGGCTCCGATCCGCTCACCGACGAGCAACAACGGCAGCTGGCGCTCCTCCATGACTCCGCGGACACCATGCTCGGCCTGGTCAACGAGCTGCTGGACGTCGCCAAGGTGGAGTCCGGCCGGCTCGAACCCCGGTGGAGTACGGTCGACCTGCACGCCCTGTTCGGCGCCCTGCGCGGCACGATGCGCTCGATCGCCGCCCAAGGGGACCCGGCCCGTCCCGGGGTGGAGGTGATCGTGGAGGAGCCGGTGTCGGTACCGGTCGTCCGCACCGACGAGGCGATGCTCACCCAGGTCCTGCGCAACCTGATGACCAACGCGATCAAGTTCACCGAGCGGGGCGAGGTCCGGCTGGCCGCCCAACCGGCCGGCGCCGACCGGGTCGCGTTCACCGTCACCGACACCGGGATCGGCATCCCGGCCGGCGAGCACGAACGGATCTTCGAGGAGTTCTACCAGGTACCCGGCGCGGCCCAGGCGAACGTCGCCGGCACCGGGCTCGGGCTGCCGTACGCGCGCCAGTTGGTGGCGCTGCTGCGCGGCGAGCTGACGCTGGCGAGCGAGGTCGGCAAGGGCAGCACGTTCACAGTGACCCTGCCGCTGGTACCGCAGCGCAGCGAGGATCCGGCATGAGCGAAGGCACGGTGCTCGTCGTCGACGACACGCCGTCCAAGCGTTACGTGATCTCCAGCTGGCTGCGCCGGGCCGGGTACACGATCGTCGAGGCGGCTACCGGAGTGGAGGCGCTGCGGCGGGTGGAGACCGAACCGGTCGACCTCGTCGTCCTCGACGTGAAGCTGCCCGACCTCACCGGCTTCGCGGTGTCCGAGCGGATCAAGGCGCGGGCCCACCACCCCACGCCGGTCATCCACGTCTCCGCCGCCGCGGTCGACGCCGGCGACCGTACCCAGGGACTGGCCCGGGGCGCCGACGCCTACCTCGTGGAGCCGATCGACCCCGGCGAGATGGTGGCCACCGTCCAGGCGATCCTGCGCTACTACCGCGCGCTGCGGCAGGCCGAGCGGCTCGCCGACCGGATGATCCGGCTGGCCCATGCCACCCGGGAGCTCAACACCGCGCCGAACCTGCGCCACCTCCTGCGCACCGCGGCGTCCAGCGCGGCGGAGATCTTCGAGTCGCCCGCGGCGGTCTGCGTGGAGCTTCCCGAGGGAGCCCGGGTCCTGGTGACCTGCGCGGGGCCGGGTGCCGGGCCGGAGGTCCGGCCCTGCCCCCGCGCCATGTTCGACGTTCCGGTCGGTGTGGTGGTCCGGGACGAATCCGCCGGGAACTGGCCGGGCGTGCCGTGGCCCGACGACGTCGGCCCGATCCGGGCCGTCGGCGCCCGGCTGCGCCCGGACCGCACCCCGGTGTACACCGCCATACCGTCGCAGGTCAGCGACCCGGGCTCGCCGGTACTGATCCAGCTCAGCCAGGCGGTCGCGGTCGCGATCGACGTTCTGCGGGCGTACCAGGAGGAGCACATCCTCGCACTGACCCTCCAGCGCAGCCTGCTCCCCGCCCAGCTGCCCGTGGTCGACGGGTACGACATGGCGGTGCGGTACGTGCCGGCCAGCGAGCAGGCGGAGATCGGCGGCGACTTCTACGAGCTGTCCCTGGTCGACGGCCGGCTCGCGGTCGCCGTGGGCGACGTGGCCGGGCACTCCCTGCACGCGAGATGGCCACCCTGTGCCTGCTGCTCGTCGAGATTGCCACCGGCGAGGCTGCGCTGGCCAACGCCGGGCATCCCCCGCCGCTGCTGTCCCACGACGGCCAGGTGCGGTACCTGTCCACCCGCTCGGCGCTGCTCGGGCTGCGCGCCGACCGCGGGCCGGACACCGAGGTGACCATCCCGCCCGGTGCCACGCTGGTGCTGTTCACCGACGGGCTGGTCGAGCGCCGGCGGGACCACATCGACACCGGGCTGACCCTGCTCGCCCAGGCAGCGGCGCAGGTCGAACCCGACCTCGAGGCGTTCTGCGACCGGCTGCTCGCCGAGGTGGGCCCGGAGACGCGCGACGACGACATCGCGGTACTCGCGCTGCGCCGCCGGGGCCGCTGACTCGCCGCTGCGTTTCAGCCGGTTCCCAGGTAACTGTCAGACTCAGCCGGTAGAACGGTGACTGACTATGGGGGGAGGTAGCAGGGTGGGCCGACCGACCAAGGTACTCGTCGTGGACGACGAGCCGAGCATCTCGGCGCTGTTCACGGCGACCCTGCGGCTGGTCGACTTCCAGGTCTGCGCGGCCGCGGACGGGGCCGGCGCACTGAAGGCTGCGGCCGAGTTCCAGCCGGACCTGGTGGTGCTCGACGTGATGCTGCCCGACCTGGACGGGTTCGAGGTGGCCCGGCGGCTGCGCGCCGACGGCCGGGCGGTGCCGGTGCTGTTCCTCACCGCGCGGGACTCCGTCGAGGACCGCATCTCCGGGCTCACCGTGGGCGGCGACGACTACGTGACCAAGCCGTTCAGCCTGGAGGAGGTGGTGCTGCGGATCCGGGCCATCCTGCGCCGCTGCCAGCTCGAACCGGCGCCGGCCGAGCCCGCCGTCCTGCGGTACGCCGATCTGGAGCTCAACGAGGACGCCCACGAGGTACGCCGGTCCGGGCGGCTGATCGAGCTGTCCCCGACGGAGTTCAAACTGCTGCGGTACCTGCTGACCAACGCCGGCCGGGTGGTGAGCAAGGCGCAGATCCTCGACCGGGTGTGGAGCTACGACTTCGGCGGGGAGGGGCGGATCGTCGCGTCATACGTCTACTACCTGCGCCGCAAGATCGACATCTCCGGCCCGCCGCTGATCCACACCGTCCGCGGCGTCGGGTACGCCCTACGCCTGCCCCGGGGCGACCTCGAGTGATCCGGCGCCTGCCCCGACCCTGGCGGCGCTGGACGCTCCGGACCCGCCTGGTCGTGGCGATCGCGCTGCTCGCCGGCTCCGCCCTCGTGCTCGCCGACGTCGCGAGCCTCCTGCAACTGCGGTCGAGCCTGCTCCGCCAGGTCGACCGCGAGCTGCTCCAGGGCGCCCCTGGCTACGCACGGGCACCCGCCGGCATCGACCCGCTCCCGGCGCGCCGCGGGTTCAACCCCGGCCCCGACGTCCGCATCTCCTTCTACGGCCCGGCCGGCACACTCGACCGCGTGGCGGGCGACACCGGCGGGGCCGGTCCCGCCCTCGGCTCGTTCGCGGTACTGTCCGCGCGGGCCGACCAGCGGCCGTTCACGGTCGACGACCGGGCCGGCGGCGACCCGTGGCGGGCGGTGGTCAACCGCCGGTCGAGCAATGGCGGCCTGGTGGTCGTCGCGGTGTCGCTGCGCCAGCTCGACGCGACGCAGCGGCTCCTGCTCGGCATCGACGCGGCGGTGCTGGCGCTGATGCTGCTGCTGCTCGGGCTGGCCGCGGCGTCGGTGGTAAGGCTGGGGCTCAAGCCGCTGACCGCGATGGAGGACACCGCGCAGGAGATCGCCGCCGGTGATCTGTCGCGCCGGGTCGACGACGTGGATCCGCACACCGAGGCGGGCCGGCTGGGCCTGGCGTTCAACGCGATGCTGGCCCGGATCGAGTCCGCGCTCGCCGCGCGTACCGCCTCGGAGCGGCGGCTGCGCCAGTTCCTCGCGGATGCCTCGCACGAGCTGCGCACGCCGCTGACCTCGATCCAGGGCTTCGCGGAGCTGTACCGCCGGGGCGGTACCCCGCCCGGGCCGACCCTCGACGAGGCGATGGCGCGGATCGAAGCCGAGGCCGACCGGATGGCGCTGCTGGTCGCCGACCTCATGCTGCTCGCGCGCCTGGACCAGGAGCGGCCGCTGGACCGCCACCCGGTGGATCTGCTGTCGATCGCCGCCGACGCGGTACGCGACGCGCATGCCCGGGTACCGGGCCGCCTCCTCACGCTCAACTGCGACGATCCGCTGGCCGGCGCCGGGCCGGTCACCGTCGCCGGCGACGAGGCCCGGCTGCGCCAGGTGGTCACGAACCTGGTCGCCAACGCGCTGCAGCACACGCCACCGGACTCGCGGATCACGGTACGGGTGGGTCGGTACCCCTCGGGCAACGGGGGCCCGCCGACCGCCACGGTCGGTACCGGCCCCGACGCCGGTACCCCGACCGGTCTGCTCGAGGTCGTCGACACCGGGCCGGGGCTGGCCGGCGACCAGGCCGACCGGGTGTTCGAGCGGCTCTACCGGGCCGATGCCAGCCGGCAGCGGGCCAGCGGCGGTGCCGGCCTGGGGCTCGCGATCGTCGCCGCGATCGTCGTCGCGCACGGCGGCCGGGTGGAGCTGCGGACCTGTCCGGGCGAGGGCGCTGCGTTCCGGGTACTCCTGCCGGAGCTTGCGCAACCGCACCTGCTCTCCCGCTAGCTAGATGGGACGGCGCTGCGGGGTTAACGGTCGGGAAATGCTTGGCACACCTGGTGCGTGGCCTCTTGCTCCGCGCCCTCGGGGTACGAAATAGTGGCCCGATGCTGTCGTTGTGGATGGGCACGGCCATCGTTGGCCGGTACGTCCTCATCGGCCCGGTGGGATACGGCGGGGTTTCCGTTGTATATCAGGCCATCGACACGTTCCGGGGCAGCCGCGCGGCGGTCAAGCTGCTGTCCCCGGCGTTCGCCGACGACGAGTACGCGCGGCAGCGGGTCCGCCAGGAAGCCCTGATCACCACCCGGCTGCGGCATCCGAGCGTGCCGCAGGTCTACGACTTCGGCGACGCGCAGCTGCCCGACGGCCGGATGGTGCCCTACGTCGCCATGGAACTGCTGTCTGGCGCGATGCTGGCCGGCCGGCTCGCCGGTGGCGCGCTGCCCTGGACGGAGGCGGTCCAGGTGGCCGCGACCATCGCCGACGTGCTGGCGATCGCCCACCGGCGCGGAGTGGTCCACCGCGACCTGACCCCGGCCAACATCATGATGACCGAGTCCGGACCGAAGATCATCGACTTCGGTGAAGCGATCACGGTCGAGGCCACCTCGGCGCTGGCCGCCGAGCAGCCGCTGCCCACCCGCCGGGTCAGCAGCGCGGTCGGGCCGGCCGACGACGTGTACGCCCTGGGTGTCCTGCTGTACCAGATGCTCACCGGCCACTCCCCGTACCAGACCTCCTCGCCGGACGCCCAACTGCACGCGGCCCGGATGCGGCACATCGCCCCGACCCCCGTGCTGCTCGTTCTCGGCCTGCCCCGCTCGCTGGCCGAGGTCTGCCGGGCCTGCATGGGCAAGCGGCCCGAGGAGCGCCCGACGGCGGCGCAGGTCGCGATCGCCCTGTGGGCGCTGGTGCTCGACCCGGCCGACGCCGCTACCGCGGACGAGGCGCTCAGCTCCGAGCCGCCGCCGGTGCCGGCTCCGCGGCCGGCGCTGGAACCGGTGCGGCCACCCGGTGTGATCGGCTCGCATCGGCGGCCGCACCGGCACGCCTCCGTGGCCGCCCGACCAGGGCCTTACTCCACCTGGTCCGACTGAGCAGCGCGGCGAGGAACACCGCGAGGGCGAAGTCCAGCACGAGCATCACCAGGGTCACCGTCACCGCGTGCCGGGTCACCGACGCCGGCAGGATCCGCTCGAGGTACAGCAGTCCGGCCAGCAGCAGCGGGTGGCTCAGGTAGATGCCGAACGACAGGTACGTGCCGAAGTCGATCATCCGCCGCGCGAGCGGCTGGCCGATCGCGGCGATCCGCACGGACAGCAGGTAGAACGCGCCGATGGCGGCGATCGACAGGGGTACCGTCAACGGCTGCAACGAGCGGCCGGCGTACTCCGGTGCCTCGCCGCCCGCCACCTCGGCGAAGAAGATCGCGGTCACGCCCGCGCAGACCAGGACGAGGGAACTCCAGACCAGTAGGCGGTGCCCGGTCATCCAGGCGTGGAACCGGTCGAAGTGCAGGGCCGCGACACCGCCGGCGATCACCCAGAACTGGTACGCGGTCAGGCTCGACTCGCCGGCCACCGCGCGCCACCAGCCGTCGGGCAGGTACACGTAGTGGTACACCGCCATCAGGCCGACCTCGATCAGGCCGGAGATCACCAGGAGCAGCCCGTGGTGGCCCCGGGTGGCTTGCAGCAGCTTGAGGAACAGCGGAAAGACCACCGCGAACTCGACGCTGACCAGCAGGAAGTACATGTGGTACCCGTCGGTGCCCTGGATCAGCCCGACCAGCCAGGTCCACGGCAGGCGCCTGGCCGACCACCAGGAGTACGCGAGGAACAGCCCGAGTACCGCATAGATCGTGCTCCACACCAGGTACGGCACGCCGAGCACGCTGACCCGCCGGCGCAGGTTACCCGGCCGGCCGCGGTATGCGTGTACCAGCACCAGCGCGCTGATGAAGAAGAACGCCTGGCGGGTGTAGTGCAGCAGGTTGACCACCGCGTTCGGGGCGACCGCGGTGATCGGGTTGGCATTGCCGACCACGTGGGTCGCCACGACCGACGCGCAGATCAGCAGCCGAAGGACATCGATCTGGGCAAGTCGGGCAGGGCGCGCCGCGTGGGCCGGGGTCGGGAGGGACGCTTCGGCAGGCGGGTCGGTCGGGCGCATCGCCCCCTAGCTTGCCTTACCGGCCGCCGGATGCAAGCGGATACCCCGGCGGGCCGTCACCGGAACGGGCGTAGGGGAGATTTATCGCCAACGAGCCAGAGATGGCCGAAAGGGTCGTAGAACCCGCCCTGCCGGTGCGTCCCCCACGGCGCCTCATGGTCCCGTACCGCATCGCGACTGCCGTCCGCACCCGCCGCCACGGCGCGCTGGACGAACGCGTCGGGATCGTCGACGAAGACCTCGACGCGCACCGTCGTGGCACCGATCACGGAAGGGCTTTCCCACCCGTTGCTCTCCGGTTGGGCGACGAAGAACGGCGCGCCCTCGATCTCCAGACCGACGACGGAGCCCAGGCTCCACAGCTCGGTCGCGCCGAGGGCTCGCTGGTACCACCGCGCGGCCGCCGCCGCATCCGGTACCGCCAGCATGAGCGAGATGACCGTCACGATGCTCTCCTCTCCGTCATCGGCAACCACATCGTCAACGCGGACGACGTGACCGGCGCGCCGTAGTCCTTGCGGGGACTGTCGTGAAAACGTCCAAGATCTCGGCGGTACAGTCGGAGCATGCTCGCTCAGGCGGTGCTCGCGGCCGGCGCCGACGACCTGACGTTCGTGAAGCTGACCGGGGTGGTACTCGGCGTGCTGATCATGTACTGGGCGATCCGGCGGCTCTTCGGTGGCGGGAAACCGAAGAGGTAGCGCGTCAGGTCACCGGTACCGAGACGAGCTTGTGACCCGCGAATGTCACCACGTCGACCGACGCCACGTCGGCGGGCGCGACCAGCGCGGCGCCGTCCAGGACGGTGCCTTGCTTCTCGCCGGTCGGCGAGACCAGCCAGCTGCCGGCCTGGGTCGCCGTGCCGTGCCGGTCGACGACTTCCAGACGGCACTTCTGGCCGGCCTTGATGCCGTCGGCCTTGACGTGCACCCGGACCCAGCCGGCGGCCGGGGTGAGGGACACGGTCATCGAGGCGCCGGTGTTCGGGTCGCGAGCCGCGAAGACCCGCGCGCTGGGTGGGGCGGTCACGCTTGGCGGTGCGCTGGCGGTGGCGGTGGGCGTACCGACGCCGCCGGCCTGGGGCGCCGGGGCGGTGGCGCGACCGAGCAGCGTGCCCCCGACGAGCGTGGCGGCCAGCAGGCCGGCGACGCCCGCGGCGACCAGCAGCCGGCGCGGCCGGTCGGCGCGCACCCGCTCCGTGCGGACCCGGCGCAGCGTGCGCTGCAGCAGCAGGTCGCCGCCCTCGGGCGGGCCGTCGAGGAAAGCCTCCGGGGGTACCTCGCCCAAGGCTGCCTCCAGTTCGGAGAGCTCCCGCAGTTCGGCCCGGCATTCGGCGCAGGTGGCCAGGTGGGCGTCGACCGCGCGCGCCTCGTCGGCGTCGAGCGCACCCAGAGCGTAGGCGGCCAGTGGGGAACGGTCGTGCTCCATCACGTCACCGCCTCCATGGTGCCGCCACTGATCACCGCACGCATCGCGCGCAGCGCGTAATAGGACCGGGACTTGACGGTACCGGGGGGAACGCCGAGGGCTGCCGCGGTCTCCTGTACCGTGCTCATCGAGTCGACGACGCCCTGGGCGTGGTCACGTTCGACGGGTGGGGTCGCCGGCGACTCGGCCACCTCCTGCGGCCGGACCGCGCGGGCCCGGACCCGGTCGGTGATGATGTTGCGGGCGACGGTGAGCAGCCAGCCGCGGACCGAACCCTTCTCGTTGACCATCGAATCCGCGTGCTTCCAGGCCCGGATGAGGGTTTCCTGCACGACGTCCTCGGCGGCGGCGCGGTCACCGGTGAGCCGGGTGGCGTAGGCCAGGAGGCTGCGGCCGTGCTCCTGGTAGAGGGTACGGATCAGCGCTTCGTCACTGGACTCGCGCCGGCGTCGCGACCCCAGGTCAGCGATGCTCACCACTGTCCTCCCCGGACGCGACGCTGGGCCTGCCGTACTGCTTACCAGATCGGTGGGCTGGGAGGGTACCCGGCCCACCGGCAATGGCAGCCGGATCGCCAGCGCGGTCGCGGTCATCGATGTCCTTTCGGTAAAGCCGCCGGACGGGTACGGGTCATGGCCTCGCGCACCCGCCCGACGGTGCCCGTGAACGCTCATCACACGGGCCGGCCGCCCGAGCGGTTCATCGCGAGGTTGGAAGGGTTCCAGAAAAGCTGCCTGGACCTCGGCCCCAGCGGTTGCCAACGATTTCGACCGGTACCAATCTGAGGGGAGGACTCAACGCGGATTCCACCTCGAGGGGGCTGCCATGCGTCGATGTTCCAACCGGGGCCCACTATCGAGGATGGTCATCATCGGCGCTGCGGTCGCGGCCGTGGCGGGATTCACCACCGCCGTTCCCGCAGCGGCCGCGCCCGGATCCGCCACGCTGTCAGAGACCACCCGCCTCGCCGACCGGCGCTTCGTCGCCATCGGCGACCACGCCTACGAGGTCGGTGCCGCCGACGCTACGTATCCAGCCACGGGCTGGCACATCCGCGGGGAGATGGGCGGGTTCTGGACACCGCCGATCAAGCTCCTCGACGGGCTCTGGTTCGCCGCCGACGGCCAGTGGCTGAAGGCGACGAGGTTCACCAGCGGCACCGGGTACGTCGGAATGGATCTGGCCGGACCCCACGGGCTGCATGTCAGCCGCGTCGACCTGGCGCCCGACGGCGGCCGGGCGACCCTGGTGGGCCTGACGTTCAGCGGCGGCTCCCGCAACGTCGCCCTCACCGTCGACGCGCACTCCGAGCTGATGTCGGCGTACCCGTGGGGCTGGACCACGCCGAACCAGGCGACGTTCAACCTGCCGGACACCGGCGCGTTCGACGGCCGGAACCTGGTGTTCCGGGAGACCGGTACCCCGCCGGTGGCGAACGCGCCTCCGCACGACTGGGCCGCCCTCGTCGGGACCAGCCTGCGCCCGGACAGCCACCAGCTCGGACCGGCGATGCGCGGACCGCAGGACCCGGCCGTGGTGTGCCCCGCGACCGACCCGGCGCCGCCCCGGTGTGACGACGGCCCGTACGGCAAGGGCACCGGCGGCCAGCTGACCTACACGCTCGACCTGGCGCATGGGCAGCGCACGGTGTGGTTCGCGGTCGCCGGCTCGGACAAGGGGATGCAGCCGGCCTACGACGAGTTGAACCGGGCGCTGCGCGACCCGGCCGGAGCGTTTGCCGCCAAGCTGGCCGCGCGCTCGGCGGTGGCCGCGCGTACCCGGGTGGACCTGCCCGGCGATCCGTTGCTGGCGAGCAGCGTGGAGTGGTCGAAGCAGAACCTGGCCGACTCCGTGCAGACCGCCCGGGACCTGCGCGTGTTCGCCAGCCATCAGGGCGCCGACTACCCGCCGCCGGCCGGGACGGTACCGGCGATCCGGTGGATCGGCGCCGGCTGGAACGACTATCCATGGCTGTTCGCCACCGACGGCGAGTACACCGCGTTCGCCGCGGTCGCGGCCGGCCAGTTCGACGCGATCAAGGACCACCTGCGCGCGTTGAAGGCGGTCAGCGAGATCGTCAACGGCGGCTCGGGCAAGGTGGTCCACGAGGTCACCCCGGACGGTCAGGTGTACTTCGGTACCAACACCGACGCGGGTAACACCGACGAGAGCGCGAAGTTCCCCAGCGCGGTCGCGCTGGTGTGGCGGTGGACCGGAGACAACGGGTTCCGCGACGAGATGTACGACTTCGCCGTCCGCAACATGCGCTTCGTGACCGGTCTGGACGCCGA
>WNGH01006773.1_pt2 | contig 10918 bp, 12 predicted proteins | sample 5400631 | NCBI WGS metagenome assembly WNGH01 (sample SAMN13153373, study PRJNA577476) | soil metagenome | isolation source: 115 cm soil or saprolite under Garry oak tree replicate 1 | place: USA:California | collected 2016-06-15 | reverse complement strand
GCTGTGGTCCCGCGTAGAGTATCACCATCTCAGCCTGGGAGGGCACGATGAAAATCTATAATAGCCAGACAGCGCCAAACCCGCGCCGGGTGCGCATCTTTCTCGCGGAAAAAGGCATCCAGGTGCCGTACGAGGAGGTGGATATCAACAACGCGGTCAATCGCACCCCAGAGTTCCGCAAGAAGAATCCTATGGGCACACTCCCGGTTCTGGAGTTGGACGACGGAACCTGCATTGCCGAGAGTGTGGCCATCTGCCGCTATTTCGAGGAGCTACAGCCGAACCCGCCGCTGATGGGCGTCGATGGCCGTGATCGAGCAATCGTCGAGATGTGGCAGCGGCGCATGGAGTTTGAGTTCTTGTTATCCATCGCTGATGCGTTTCGGCACCGGCATGAGTTCTTCAAAGGCCGCATTGCCCAGGTGCCCGAGTATGCAGAGGTCCAGCGCCAGAACGCCGAGAGCCGTCTCGCGTGGCTTAACGAGGTGCTGGCCGACCGTCCCTTCATCGCTGGCGAGCGCTTCACGATTGCAGACATCACAGCGCTGTGCGCGATCGACTTTGGCCGCGTCTCGAAAATCCGCATTCAGCCCGATCAGCGGCACCTGGCCCGCTGGCACGAGGCGATGTCAGCCCGGCCCAGCGCAAAGGCATAGCACGGGGAAGGACGAAAACGTGGCTGCGCATCCTGAGCCGACACTCCACATTCTCGAAGGCGGCTTCCGCCCCCGCCCGGAACAACTCGCCACCTATGGCAAGCGGCACGAAGAATTCTTGCCCTATGTGGTCGCGCAACCGGGTTTTCGTGAAACCTATGGCGGGCCGATTGCCGGCGGGTCGTGGTGGTTTTTTGTCGCGAAGTTTGACTCTCTGGAGCACATGGAGCAGTGGCAGGCGAACCGCTCCCATATAGAGGTACAGGACCAGGCTCGGCATAAGTGGTGGACAGCGTACTACATCCGCAAGGGTCGCCTGCTGGCCCCGACCGAACCGGCGACCGGGCTGGTACTGTGCGAGACCGCCATTCTGCGAGAGGCGCGGTTCTCACCCGAAGAGCACGGCCGCGCCGCAGCCGCGCTGGCGCAGATGTCAGAGTTTGCTGTGGTCCCCTACGAGACCCTCAGTGGAGAGCGGATTCAGACGCCCTATGTACTAGCCGGACCGCTAGGCATCGTACCGCAACGTGCTCCCATCCACTACGTCGCGCTGACCTACTGGCGGAACACGACGGACTGCGCCCGCTGGCAAGAGTCCCCCGCGTACCGTCAGATCGCAGACCTAGGGCAAGTCCACTCGACACTGTTTGTGATCGTTCCCGAACGGGGCGCCCGCCTGGGGTTGCGCGCCGACCGCATGCAGCGGGAATGGGTGGCGAAAGAATGAGGCCGCCGACGCTTGGTCAGTATAGGACGTCTCTCTTCTGAGGGTATGCCAACGAGGGGTTAGGCGGTTTTGCTCGACTGAGCATCCTCAGGCTGTGGCACCCGGCCAGTGACCATAGTGAGGGAAATGTCCACGGGAAAGACCAGTGTTTTCCCCGCAGCTTCCGCTTCTGCCAATGCAGTCTCGATCCGGCCCAGCCCGGCGGCATAGGCCTCGTCCGTCAATAAGGCCAGTTGTGAGGTGCCATGCTTCTGCAAGATAGGGTCTCTTAGCACTGCCCGTCCAACGTGCTGGTGCACGATGTGCTCTGCCAGGCACCACTCCACTCGATCGAAGCCCGCGGCCACCATCCAGTCGAGGACCGTGCCGCCGGAGGGAAAGCGACCTAAGTCGGTTGCGTAGGTCCCTACGAAATAGTCATAGAGGTACCACCGATCCCGCCCGCGATGGGGATCCATGCCGATGATGGCCAGCGCGCCCCCGGACCGCAACAGCCGCCGGGCTTCGTAGACAAAGACGTGGGGATGCTCAAAATGGTGAAAGGCGTTGACGCAAAAGATGAGGTCAAACACAGCGTCTGGAAACGGCAGGTGACTAGCGTGCCCGCACGTCAGCAAGAGAGGCTCTTGCTGTTGCCGGGCTTGCCGTAACATACCGAGAGACAGGTCCACGCCGTACACCCGCCGGGCGATGGGTTGTAACTCGGCGAGCCACCGACCCGTGCCACATCCCACCTCGAGAATCCGTTCTGCACGGCAGTTCTGGGCTACAGACTGCAGTGCGGCGGCTATGCCTTCAAACTTGTTGACGGCATAGCGTTGGTTGTAGGTGGGAGCGATCTGGTCGTAGTCGACGTGTTCACCGGCCATCTTTGTGATGCCCGAGGCTCAATCGCCCCACAGTCGAGTTCAGCCGCGCGTAGCGCGCCAGCTAAATCAGACCACAAGAGATTGGCACATCGAACTTGTCACCCTGAGCCCTTCGCTGCGCTCAGGATAAACTCCGCGAAGGGTCTCGCGGTCAGATTCTTCGCTTCGCTCAGAATGACAGTCATAAGCGGTCGCAGGATCCAGTGTCCCAATGTTGTGTGGTTCGTTTAGTAACGATTTGCTAGGCACGCCGCAAAAGATAGAATGCATCGCCCGGCTGAAACTCTTCCCGTGACATGGCGAAGTACACCGCCTCGCCACCAGAGTCAAAGCGCCCATACCTTTCGAATCTCATCCCGGCTCTCTCCATCACACGCACCGACGCCACGTTTGGCGTATCTGCGCTCGCGATAATGCGAGCGAGCTGCTTCTCTTCAAAGCCGTAGCGGAGCACAGCTCGTGCCGCTTCCGTAGCGAGCCCCTGACCCCAGTAGGGTGGGGCAATACCGTAGAGGAGCTCGACCTCAGGGGGGTCACCAGTACAGCGCAGTCCACAAAACCCGATCAGTGAACCGTGCCTGGCGTGGATCACCGCCCACTGGCCGAAGCCGTGTGCCTGGAAAGACACCAGGCTGCTCTGCAGCACGGCCTCCGCCTGCTCCCTCGATATGGTGTGGTCATCCCACAGATACCGCCGCACCTCGGGATCCGTCCAGAACCGGTGGAGCTCACCCAGGTCGTCCGGTATGAACGGGCGCAGTCGTAGGCGAGCCGTTTCAATCAGGGGAAGAGTCATAATCCAAGTGCGGCTAGCTTAGCCTCTATACGGGTTTCCCTTCTGCCTGCCGCTCTTTTCTCGATCCGGCCTCTGCAGGCGTCTCAGCAGGTGAGGGTCCCCTGTCAATGCCTGTATTCATCCCCACAGTCGCCGATCAAGCGGAGCAGATCCCGCGACTTGGCCAGAACGGTATGAATCCGATCGTAGTCCTCTGAATCAAGCCCGAGAGCGAACACCCGGGCATTGTCCGCCCGATGCTCTGTGACGCCCAGCCGTACGCCGATAATCACCCCCGCCACCGCCGGGCGGTCCAGAATGGAGCGCACGGCTACATTGGCAATGCTCACCCCATGCCTGTCAGCAATCTGCTTGAGCACGCTGAGTAATTCTTGAAACAGCTCCCAGCCGCCCCACACGTCCACCATTTGCTTGTATTTCCGCAGGCTGGCCGTGTTCAGCGCGTTGCCCCTCGGCTCGGGCTGCCCCAGGTATTGCTCCGACAGCAGGCCACCACACAGGGTCCCATAGGTCAGTAGCTGGATGTTGTACACCTGGCAAAAGGGGATCATCTGCACTTCGGGCCGGCGATCAATCAGGGAAAACTGCACCTGATTGGACACTACGCGGATACCGCTCTCGACAATCCGTTTCAGGTGCTCCGTGTCAAAGTTGGTCAGGCCCAGGTGCCGGATCTTGCCCTCGTCTCGTAGTTGGGACAGATGGGCCAGGGCCTCGAGATAGCGGGCGTCGGTATACTCCCACCAGTGGAACTGCAGCAGGTCGAGCGCCTCCATCGCCATGCGCTGCAGCGACACCGCAATATTGTCCGCGACGACCTGCCGCGTCATAGGCCCAGGGTGCGGCACCCACTTGGTAAACGCCTGGAGGCGGGATAGGGCCTCCGCTCCACGCGAAGCCGCTAGCTGACGCCGGAACTCGCCAATAAAATCTTCCGCTGGGCCATAATGGTCCGCCAAGTCCCACGTTATGAGGCCGGCATCAAAGTGGTCGAACATGCTCTGCAGAGCCGCTTTAGGATCGATGCGGCCATGAGCGCCGGACACCTGCCACATGCCGTTCACGAGACGACAGATGCGCAGATCGGGGGTGAACTGCATCTGGCTTTCTACGGGTAGGGGCATACCTCACTCCTTCTGTTGACGTTAGTGTACGCAGATTGTGGCAAACAGACGGTCCCTTGTCTCCCCATCTGAACAAGACAGAGCCTGCCTCCGTCAGACAGGTCTGCGCAAGCCCCTTTCTCCTTTCTCCTTTACCCTTTCACCTACCTTTACAGAGCCTGCCTCTGTCAGATAGGTATGCGCAAGGGGGAAACGGTGAGTGTTCCTGCGCAAGTAGATGGCCGCCTGACCCATCATCCCTACCTGACTTTTCAACGGGGAAAAGGGCTCTCCTTTCGCTTGGACGGTAGGCTTATTCGTGCCTATGAGGGCGAAACCGTCGGTGCGGCACTGCACGCGGCTGGAGTCAGGATCTTGAGCCGCAGCGTCAAATACCATCGTCCGCGCGGCCTCTTCTGCCTGACGGGCAACTGCCCCAATTGTCTCATGCAGGTGGACGGGGTACCGAACGTACGTGCGTGTGTCGAGCCAGTGCGTGAGGGCATGGAGGTACGAACCCAGACTGGCTGGCCATCTGCGCGGTTTGATGCGTTTGCTGTGCTCGACTCCTTGGGCTTCCTTTTCCCGGTTGGTTTTCCTTACCGCTACTTTATCCGGCCGCGCTGGCTGTACCATTGGTGGGAGCGGTTGCTACGCCGGGCCTCAGGTCAGGGCGTGCTTCTCCCCACCCCCAGAGCGCAGACAGGCGGCAGAAAAGTCGAGGCGTCCACTGACATTGCCGTAGTGGGCGCAGGACCGGCCGGCCTTGCGGCCGCGCTGGCCGCCTCTACGGCCGGGGTACAGGTCGCACTCATTGATGAAGGAGCCCAACCTGGGGGCCGTCTGCGGGCAGATACGGCTCGCTACTCTGCCCCCCAGGTATATGCCGGGCTGCAAGGCCATGAAATAGCCGAGCGACTCACTGGCAGTTTGTCACATGCCTCTGCCGTGCAGGTCTACTCTCAAGCCACCGCCTTTGGCTACTACGAAGGCGGAGTCCTGGGGGTAAGACAGGGAGAGCGACTGGTGAAGCTGACTGCCAGGCGGCTCATCGTTGCCACTGGGGCGTACGAAAACCCCTTAGTGACCGACGATTGGGACCGGCCTGGAGTGTTTCTGGCCACTGGCGCGCAGAGGCTCCTCCACTTCTGGGGAGTGCGACCTGGAAAGGCGGCTGTGGTGATCAGCACGAACGACTTTGGTTTGGCCGTTGCCGCCCAACTTGTGGAGGCTGGGATTGAAGTCAAGGCGGTGGCTGACTCCAGGGTGCGTGTCAACGAAACGCTTGCAGCGGTCGAGACCCTCAGGGAACGGGGCGTGCCGCTTCTCACCCTGCATACCCTCAAAGCAGCCTGGGGTCACCCCTGGGTGCAGGGAGCTACCGTAGCGCGCGTTGACGCCACTGGGCAGCCGGTCAGCGGCACCGAGCTGCACGTTCCCTGCGACACGATCGTCCTTGCCACCGGCTTTTCTCCTGCCAATGAGATCCTTTTCCACGCGACCTACAAGGGGTCTTACGTCCTGGAGGCTGCGGGCACCCTCACGCGGGTTCCTTATCATGAGGACGATCTCAGCGTAGAAGAAGGACTGTACGTGGCCGGCGATGCGGCGGGCATTGGGGATCTCGAAAAAGCACTCTTGGAAGGGGAGATCGCCGGTCTGTCTGCCGCCCGGAGCCTGGGAGCCGGAGGTACAGAGGCTGAAGACCGACGGGAGCAGGCAAGGAGAGCGCTAGCAGCCAAAAGGGAGACGTGACGTGGGCAAGAGGATCATCTGCCTGTGTATGGACATCACCGACACGGACCTGGCGCAGGCGGTCGCCGAAGGCTTTGACCATATAGAGACCCTCAAACGTTACACCGCTGTGCTCATGGGACCCTGCCAGGGAAAAGTCTGTGCCATGAACGTGCTGAGAGAATTTGCCCGGCTGACAGGGCAAACCGTTGAGGAATTACGGGTCCCTACCCTCCGCCCACCTCTGCGGCCGCTGCCACTTGGGCTGCTGGCAGCAAAAAGCGAGAGAACGCATGAGGCAAAGAATCCTTCCGCGTCCTGACGCGCCGCTGCGTGGACCGTACGATGCGGTGATCATCGGTGCCGGGGTCCACGGTCTGGGGTTGGCGTACAACTTGGCGAAACGGGGGATGACCCACCTCGCCGTTTTCGACAAGTCGTACCTCGGCAGTGGGGCCAGCGGCCGTAACACTACCCTCATCCGCTCGGCCTTTACGACCCCTGAGTGGATTAACCTTTTCCAGGAAAGTGTGCGGCTGTGGGAAGGGCTCTCTGCGGAACTCGGCTTCAACGTGATGTTCACCCAACGCGGCTACCTCATTCTAGCGGTCAGCGAGAAAACGGCCGAGCTGTGCCGGCGGGCGGTGCCGCAGCAAAACACTCTTGGTGTGCCCACACGTTTGGTGGACCCCAGGGAGATCAAAGCGCTCGCCCCCTGTATTGAGGTGACTCAGGTGCATGTGGGTATTTTTCAGCCGACGGGCGGCATTGCCAGGCACGATGCCGTGGTGTGGGGGTATGCAGCCAAAGCCCAGCAATTGGGTGTAGAGATCCACCCCTTTACGGAGGTGACAGCTATCCAGGTGGAGGATGGCGAGGTCAAAGGAGTGGAAACCACCAAAGGGGCGGTGCACACTCCGCTGGTCGTCAATGCCGCAGGTGGGCATTCGCCTGAGGTTGCCCGTCTGGCCGGGGTTGAGCTTCCGGCCAAGACCTATCCGCTAGAGGCTTTTGTCACTGAGCCACTCAAGCCCCTGCTCACCCCAGCGCTGATTTGTCTCGATACTTTGACTTACCTGAGCCAGACCGCCCGTGGAGAGTTTGTCGGCGGCGCTGAGGTAGAGAAGATCCCACCCTCCCATAGCATTCGCTCAACCTTTGGCTTTCTAGAGATGGCGGCAGAGAAGGTGGTACAGTTAATCCCCGCTCTGGCCCAGGCGGCGCTGCTCCGCCAGTGGGCCGGGATCATCGACATGACCCCAGATCTTGGCCCACTGTTGGGCGAGGTGGAGGGGGTGAAGGGATTGATCCTGGACTGCGGTTGGGGTGGGTACGGGTTTATGGCCGCCCCGGCTGCGGGAAAACTCCTGGCTGATTATCTTATTGACAAAGTAAAACCGCCACAGCTCAGTCCTTTTGCCCCCGCCCGCTTCAAAGAAAACAAAACCATCCACGAGGCGTCTCTGGTTGTGTTGATACCGGAAGCGGAAGAGCAGCCAACGGCACTGCGCGGTACCCCTTCGTGAACAGGGAGCGGAGACCGTAACACGCAATCGCGGCTTGCGACCCGCCCCTTTGGCTGCCAGGCCAACCGTCTCCTCACATGAAGACCTACACGCTCCTGAACGAAAAAGGCGAACCCTACGAAAGCCACAGTCCTGGAACCCTGGGCGGGCACCGGAAGCGGAGAATCTACGGGCGGCTGGATTGCCCGAATGCCCGGCGCTGGATCGCCAAAGGGCACTACGTACAGCACCGGGTCTTCTTCGCGGATGAGACAACGGCCAAGGCGGCGGGCTATCGCCCGTGTGGGATCTGTCTGAAAGAAAAATACCGCGCTTGGAAGGGTGACTCATGCAGGAGCAGAACTTGACGACGAAACCGCAGCGGTACAAAGGACGGAGAGCCCGGACTCACCGCCGCCGCACCCCTCCGGGCACGCCGCCGGGCACCCTGATTGTCGATCCAGAAGCGCCACATCCGGTTATCCGGGTACTGGCATACGGGCCGGAGGAATACACGGAGCGGGCAGTCGAGGATCCGCAGCGCGTGCGTGATTTTCTCAACACGCGGCCGGTGACCTGGGTGGATGTTGAGGGACTAGGGGATGCGAAGACTATCAGTACACTCGGGGAGATCTTCGGCTTGCACCGGCTCGCCCTCGAGGACGTCATTAATGTCCACCAGCGGCCCAAGATCGAGCAGTATGGCGACCATCACTTCATCGTTGCCCGTATGGTGAAGCTAGGCGAGAAGTTGGAAACGGAGCAGCTCAGCCTGTTTCTCGGCCAGCACTTCGTCTTGACCTTCGAGGAAGGGTACCCGGGGGCTTGCCTCGATCCCGTGCGTGACCGCATTCGTAAAGGGCAAGGGCGGATCCGCCAGGCACAACCTGATTACCTGGCGTACGCGCTGCTCGATGCGGTGATCGACAGCTACTTCCCCATCCTGGAGGAATATGGCGAGCGCCTGGAGACCCTCGAAGATGAAATTATCACCCAGCCCCACCCGGACACTATTGCACGCATCCATGAGATTAAGCGGGACATGCTGACGCTGCGCAGAGTCATCTGGCCTCAACGGGAAGCTCTCAATGCTCTGCTCCGCAACGACATCCCTGCATCACCACCGAGACCCGGCTCCACCTGCGGGATTGCTATGATCACACCGTTCAGCTCATCGACTTGGTCGAGACCTATCGCGAGCTGGGCTCCGACCTGACGGATGTCTCCCTCTCCAGCATTAGCAACCGCACGAACGAGATTATGCGGGTGCTGACGGTGATTGCCACCCTCTTCATCCCGCTGACCTTTATTGTCGGGGTCTACGGCATGAACTTCAATCCGGCCGCCTCGCCCTGGAACCTGCCCGAACTCAACTGGTACTGGGGCTATCCGTTCGCTTTGACGCTGATGGCAGCAGTTGCCCTGGGGCAATTGGCGTTCTTCTGGCGGCGAGGATGGCTGGGATCACCGAAGGTTATGGCCAGGGATAAAGGAGTGGCGCACAAATAAGGTGAAGACCGCGCCTCATTCGCTCGCTGCCTGAACAAGGGCCGTGGTGGGTTTCCCAGACTGCGCGAACCCTAGATGCCCGCCGGAGCCTGTCCTGAGCGAAGTCGAAGGGCGGGCATGACGTCATTCCCGCGCAAGCGGGAATCCAGCAAAATGCGGCGTCGGAATGACGCGCATGCTTCAACTTTGTGCGCGGTTCCTAATCCGCGCTCATCGAGCTGCTGCTCGCGGCGGTCGCCGGTTGGCCTTTCTTGATCAGTTCGACGTCGACGGTGACCGCGACCTCATCGCCAACCAGCACCCCACCGGTTTCGAGCGCCTTGTTCCATTGCAGACCGAAGTCGGTGCGGTTGATCTTGGTGGTCGCGACGCCGCCGAGTCTCAGGTTGCCAGACGGGTCCTTCACTGCCACTGGCGAGCCCTCAACGTCAAGCACGACTTCCCGGGTCACGCCATGGATAGTGAGGTCGCCGGTGACCTTGAACTTCCGGTCCCCTACTTGTTCGACCTTCTTGGAGGTGAAGGTGAGCGTCGGGTACTTGGCCACGTCTAAAAAGTCAGGGCTCTTCAAGTGCTCGTCGCGCTTGGCTACGCGCGTGTTGAGCGAGGTGGTATCGATGGTGGCCGCGACCGAAGATTTGCTAAGGTCCTGGTCATCAAAGCTGACCACCCCGCTGACCTTGCTAAACTCTCCTCGCACGGTGGACACCATCAGGTGGCGAACCGCGAATTGGGCGCTCGTGTGAGCGGGATCGATCTCCCAGGTCGAGGCCCGACCGAGCGCGGGAGTCACGAACACGACAATCGCGATGGCTGAGGCAATGAGACGGTGCATGGCGTCCTCCCCTCCTCCGCAGAGTGGGAGAACTTTGTCACAACCCGTAGGTGAGGTCAAGGGCTGAGGCGTGATTCCTCGGGTACAATATCGAGCACCATCTTCTCAGAGCGCCGAATGATCGTCAGCGGCGATCTCGCGCCCGCGCGAGGTTGGGTTAATAACCGATGCAAGTCATCGATGCTGGCAATCGGGTGGCCCTCATACTCAACGATGACATCTCCTTCGCGCAGGCCAGCCCTCTGGGCAGGGCTGTGATCCTCAATCGAGACGACGAGGACGCCGCTCTCAACTGGCAAGCGATGGAAACGCACAAGGCGGCGCGGCAGGGGCACGTTTTGCCCGCCCACCCCAAGGTAACTCCGCCGGACCTTGCCCTCTTTGATGAGCAGGCCAGCGATAAACTTCGCCGTGTCGATCGCCACCGCGAAGCAGAGGCCCTGGGCTGGCAGGATGACCGCCGTATTGACGCCGATGACATCCCCGCGCGACGTGACCAGGGGACCACCCGAGTTACCCGGATTGAGTGCCGCGTCGGTCTGGATGAGGTTCTCGATAAGCCGCCCAGACCCCGCCCGCAACGAGCGCCCGAGGGCGCTCACCACCCCAGCAGTCACCGTGCACTGGAAGCCGTAGGGGTTGCCGACGGCGATCACCAATTGCCCCACTCGTAGCGAGCGCGAATCACCCAAGGAGGCCGGCACAAGGTCGGGCGCATTGATCCTGATGACCGCCAGATCCGTATCCGGGTCATCGCCCACCATCTCCGCCTGCAAACGGCGGCCATCCGAAAGGGCGACCTCAACCCTGGTTGCTTGATGGACGACGTGGCTGTTGGTCAGGATGAACCCGTCAGGCGTGAAGATGAAGCCAGAGCCATTGCCACGCATCTCTGGAGAGAAGCGCGGATCGGCCGCTCTTTTATTGCTCAGCTGCCTGTGCACATCGATATTGACAACGGCTGGACTGACCTTCTCTGCCGCACTGACGACCGCCCGTGAATAGGCATCGAGCAGGTCGGCATCGGAAGCCGGCGTGTCCTGAGGGATCCGCATTCCTTCGGGATCGAGGCCACCGTTTGACACCAGCCGGAGTACACGTTGCATTGCCGTTACCCTTCCCTTTTTTACTGCGTGCTTTGTAGCAACATGGCCACGGTTAGCTCGTTGTCAAGGGAGGAGGGG
>WNGH01009583.1_pt1 | contig 10919 bp, 14 predicted proteins | sample 5400631 | NCBI WGS metagenome assembly WNGH01 (sample SAMN13153373, study PRJNA577476) | soil metagenome | isolation source: 115 cm soil or saprolite under Garry oak tree replicate 1 | place: USA:California | collected 2016-06-15 | reverse complement strand
AGCAAACATGGCCAGCCCCTACGACACCGATCTCGATCGCAACCCGGCGAACTTCCAGCCGCTGACGCCGCTGTCGTTTCTCGCCCGCGCCGCCGCGGTCTATCCGGACCAGACTGCCGTCATCCATGGCGCGCGCTCCTGGACCTATCGGGAATTTTACGCGCGGACGCGACAGCTTGCTTCCGCGCTCGCCCAGCGCGGCATCAAACGCGGCGATACGGTCGCCGTCGTGCTGGCCAATACGCCGGCCATGCTGGAGGCCCATTACGGGGTGGCCATGGCCGGCGGCGTGCTCAACACCATCAACACGCGGCTTGATGCGGCGATCGTTGCTTTCACGCTCGACCACGGCGAAGCCAAAGTGCTGATCACCGACCGCGAATATTCCCAGGTGGTCAAAGACGCGCTGGCCGCCTGCAGAGCCAAGCCGCTGGTGATCGACTATGACGATTCCGAATTCACTGGAGCCGGCGACCGCCTCGGCGCAATCGAGTACGAAGATTTCCTGCACGGCGGCGATCCTGATTTTGCCTGGCTGATGCCGCGCGATGAATGGGACGCGATCTCGCTCAATTATACCTCCGGCACGACCGGCGATCCCAAAGGCGTCGTTTACCACCATCGCGGCGCGTCTCTCTTGGCCATGGCGAATGTGATCACCTGCGGCATGGGCAAGCATCCGGTTTATCTGTGGACGTTGCCGATGTTTCATTGCAACGGCTGGTGTTTCACCTGGACGCTTTCAGTCGTCGCCGGCACCCATGTATGCCTGCGCGCGGTGCGCGCGCCGGCGATGTATGATGCCGTCGTCGCGCACAAGGTCACGCATTTGTGCGGCGCGCCGATCGTGATGTCGACGCTGCTCAACGCGCCGGCCCATGAGAAAAAGCCGTTGCCGCACGTCGTGCAGTTTGCCACCGCGGCGGCGCCGCCGCCGGAGGCGGTGCTGGCGGCGATGAAGGCCGCCGGCTTTAACGTCACGCATCTCTACGGTTTGACCGAAACCTATGGCCCGGCCGCCATCAATGACTGGCACCGCGAATGGGACGCGCTCGCTTCCTCCGAGCAGGCCGCCAGAAAGGCGCGCCAGGGCGTCGCCTATCCCGTGCTCGAAGCGCTTGACGTGCTCGATCCGGAGACGATGCAACCGGTCCCGCGCGACGGCGAAACCTTGGGCGAGGTCATGTTCCGCGGCAATGTGGTGATGAAAGGCTATCTGAAGAACAAGAAGGCCAGCGAGGCGTCATTCGACGGCGGCTGGTTTCATTCTGGCGATCTCGGAGTCATGCATCCCGACGGTTACATCCAGCTCAAAGACCGCTCCAAGGACATCATCATCTCCGGCGGCGAAAACATCTCGTCCATCGAAGTCGAGGACGCTCTCTACAAACATCCGGCGGTACAGGTTGTCGCCGTGGTCGCCAAGCCTGACGAAAAATGGGGTGAGACGCCGTGCGCATTCGTCGAGCTAAAACCCGACGCTAATGCGACGTCCGAGGAACTGATCGCCTGGTGCAGAAAAAATCTCGCCGCCTATAAATGCCCGCGTCACGTCGTGTTCGCGGAAATACCGAAGACCTCGACCGGCAAGCTGCAGAAATTCAAGCTGCGAGAGATGGTGAAGCGGATTTAGCGGCCGTCCATGCTTGCGCGTAGAGGACCGCTGGCGCGCCCGGCGACGATCCGGCGCGCGGTGAATCGGCGTACTACTGGTTACTGATTAATGGACGAGAGCGTCCTGCCTTAGCCGCGCGATCTCATGCCTTAGCCGCGCGATCTCATCCTTGACGTGCAATTTCTTACGCTTCAGTTCCGCAATTTGTAGATTATCCATCGAGGGGTGGGTCAGTGCTTCTTCAATTTCCTGTTCGAGCGCTTGGTGCCGTTTTTCGAGTTCCGCAAGATGCGATTCAATCGCCATGTGGCATGCCTCCTTGCAGATGGCCGGATCAGATCATCCTACACCCTGACAATCGCGGCTAGGATACTCCGCTTTTGCTCCGGCGAAAATCCCTGTCGCGGCGATGCGCGGGCTTGTGGGCTAATGGTCAAAACGCGATAATCGACCGTTACTTACGCGCAGTCAGGTGTAACACCCGGCGGCTTGCCGGCCGAAAACCGCGCTCACCAGCCGAACCTAGCGCGACCAGGGCGGCGATGACGAAAGACGAAGAACGCGAGCTTCGGGCGCAACTAGCACGCCTGCAGCAGGCGCATCGCGATCTCGATGCGGCGATTGCCGCGCTGCAGGATTCGCCCGGCTCCGACCTCATCCAGTTGCAGCGCCTGAAAAAGGTCAAATTGCAGCTACGCGACCGCATCACTTTCATCGAGGACCAGCTGACGCCTGACATCATCGCCTGAGCGAGGCCGATGGGCGCGCCTGAGTGCCGTCATGCGAGGGTGGCGGCGAGATGCCAAAAAAGCCAAGTCCCACCAATCCGTACGGTGTATCTGCGACGGATTGTCGCAGTCGGTCGACGCGTGCCTGGTCCTTGGACGTGCCGGCAGCCCCGCGCTTCAAGCCGGGCGGCATCGCGTCTCGGCTTTGTCCCTCATGACAAAATTTTGATCGCGGCTGGTTTGGCGAGGTCAATTTGCTCAGCGCGTTTGCGGAAGTGCCCGTCGCAGCGCGATCAATTCGATTGCACCGGCGATGCTCGCGCCGTAGCGGGACAAAGATGGCTGTAATCTGGCAGGATCATTCAGTCTGCATTCACCAATAAATGGGAACTTAGGGCGAGAAGTCTTGGTTTTTGAAAACAAGTCTTGGTTTTTGAATGCAAGCAAAACTCCCAAACTTGAGGTGAAGGTCATGAAGAAAATGCTGACTGCCCTCGTTGCTGCGGCGACCATTGCCGGCGCAGCGGTGGCGACTTCGGCGCCTGCGGAAGCGCGTTGGGGTGGCGGCTGGCATGGCGGTTGGCGTGGCGGCGGCTGGGGCTGGGGCCTCGGCGGCTTCGCGGCCGGTGCCATCGTTGGCAGCGCGCTGACAGCGCCGTACTATTACGGTGGGTATGGGCCGTACGGCTATTACGGCGCGCCTTATCCATATTATGGCCCGCCGTGCGTCTGGCGTCGGGTATGGACTGGCTACGCTTGGACTCGCGCCTGCATCTGAACCGCATCTAAACACCAGCGCGCCCCAACAGTGTCGAACAATGCGAGGCGTTTCCGAAATGGAAACGCCTAGCTTGCGACTGGCGGAAATTTTCGGCACCTAACTTCCGCCCAAATAGTCGCTCTTGAGTTTCGCCGGGGTCTGATCAATTCGGGGGTTTCGGGGACTTCCGCTTATTCACAGTCTGGTCGGCATCCCGGCCGATCACACGAGGGAGCACATGCACAAGTCGCTTGTCGGCATCGCCGCGGCTGCGGCGCTAACCCTTGCTGCGGTGGCCGCACCGGCGCCAGCAAAGGCGGATTGCGTCGGCTGCGCAGTGGGCGCTGGAATTCTTGGCGGCGTTGCCGCGGGTGCCATTATCGGCAGCGCCATCGCCAATAATCCGCCGCCGCCGGCCTACTACGGCTACTATCCGCCGCCGCCGGGCTACTATCCGCCGCCGCCACCTGCGCCCGCATATTATCCTGCGGCAGGTCCCGGCTACGCCGAGCTCGCGCCAGGTTGCTACTGGGGCAAGCGCAAGGTCTGGATCGAAGGCATAGGTTATCGCTGGCGGACCGTGCAGATCTGTCAGTGACAAGTCTGCCAGTGACCAGTCTGCCAGTGACCAGTCTGCTGCCGATGCTGCGGTAGCATGTTGATTGCGCCGGTCGGCTTCTCCAAGCCGGCCGGCTTTTCTCTGCAATGTGGGCGTGCAGTATTGCGGCACCGACCGAGTTCGCCAGTCTAGTCCCTTATGCGACGATGCCGATAGACGCGACGACCAAAGTGACCTTGCCGCCGCGTTGGCGCGCGCTCGCGATTCCGCAAGAGCTCTTGAAGCGCGCCTGGCATAAAAAACGGCGCACAGGATCGGCCTCGCGCACAATGCTGGCACTTGCTTGGACCGCCGTCATCGCGTTCTGCCTTTACGCCGCTCTCGCGGCGGCGGTCTATATCGCTCAGCGCTCTTTGATGTATTTCCCAGACGCCGCGCATGTCCCTCCGGCCGAAGCGGGGCTGCCCGAAGCGGAGGAAGTGCCGTTGACCGCGGCGGACGGTGTGCGCGTTGCGGCTTGGCACGTGCCGCCGCGCGACGCCAAACCGGTCATTGTGTATTTCCACGGTAATGGCGGAGCGCTGCGATTTCGCGTGGCGCGTTTTCGCAAACTTATTGCTGACGGCGTCGGCCTGGTCGCGCTGGAATATCGTGGCTACGGCGGCTCGGCCGGCAGTCCGAGCGAACAAGGGCTGATTGCCGATGCGCAAGCCGCCTATCGTTTCGCGGCGGGGCGCTACCCGCCGCAACAGCTTGTGCTGTGGGGTGAATCGCTCGGCTCCGGCGTAGCGATTGCGCTGGCAGCGGAACGTCCGGTGGGCCGGGTGATTCTCGAAGCGCCTTTCACGTCCGCGGTGGCGCTCGGCGCTCGCCATTACTGGTATCTGCCGGTCTCGCTGTTGATGAAAGATCAATTCCGGTCCGACCAGCGCATCGGCAAGGTCACGGCGCCCGTCATGATCATGCAGGGCGTGCACGACCGGGTCGTTCCCTACGCCATGGGCGAAGCGCTGTTCGACCTCGCCAACAAGCCGAAACATTTCGTGCGGTTTCTCGACGGCGGCCACGAGGATCTCGACGACAATGGCGCGCTCGATGCCGTCGCCCGCTTTCTCGCCGGCGATCTGGATTAGAGCGTCTTTCTGGACGACGACCCGATAAGTCATCTGAGGGTGCAAACTTTACGGGGTCGCGATCCTCACCGGGGTGGGGTTCACGATGAGCTTATTCATCGGTACGCTCGCATTTGCGGACGAAAGCTTGATGGCGCAGGTTCGACTCGGCGTTGTGATCGCATCAATCCTGTCGAGCCTGGTCGCGTCACTCGTGCTCGTTGCCGCCGCTCGCGTTCATCCATCTGACGCAACAACAAAGGCCTAGCCATGCTCGATTTCAGGACGCTAGAGCGCCTGTGGAAAGAAATGACATACTACGAGCGATTTGAACAACTCGCCTCGCGCATTGTGATGGTGCTTATTTCAGCGCTGATCGTTTATCTGTTGATCTTCGTAGCAATAAATCTGTTCGATCAGTTCAAGCAGGGTGTCGCATTCGCAGATGTCGAGGCGTTAAAGGATGTTTTCGGTTCAATTCTTACCGTCTTAATTCTTATTGAGTTTAATCATTCAATTGCGTTGGCGATTAGCAAAAGGTCTGGGGTCTTGCAGGTGCGCTTTATTGTCCTAATTGCAATACTGGTCATCGCGCGAAAGGTGATCCTCCTCGATTTTAGCACGGCGACGTTTGAGCAACTCATTGGCATCAGCGGAATTGCGATCGCATTTGGCCTTTTGTATTGGCTGATAAGTCTGCGGTCATCCGATCTGTTTCCGCGCCGCGAAACGGACCGCTCTGGCGAGGCCGACGCATGATTGGGGCTCAGATTTCCTTCATCACTTGCGCGTAGGCAAGCAGTGCCTCCGCGCCGACGAGAACGCCCGACAGCCATAATTTATTTCACGGCGAGTTCGTCTTCGGGGCGGCTCGGACGTTTTCAGCGCGTACGACGCAAATAGCGTCGTTACTGCGGGACAGTCATCAGCTCGAGCACGTGGCCGTTCGGATCGCGAAAATAGAAACCGCGACCGCCACCCCAATTGTTGAGCTTGCCGTCATCGAGGCTCCAGGGTGCGCTGCCAAACACGATATTGGCTTGCTTGACGCGGCGCAGGATGGCGTCGAACTCGCGGTCAGTGACGTGAAAAGCCAAATGGTGACTGTCGAAATCTGTGTCGTCGTCGAACAGCAAAGTCAGTTGCTTGTTCACCCGCACCGGCGCGAAATGCCCGGTGCGACTGCGCTTTACGCCGAAAATCTCGGCAAAGAATTTCGCCGCGGCGACTTTGTCGCGCGCCGGCACGATGGTGTGATTGAGCGTAATGGCCATGGTGGGGCCTCTCGGGGGCTTGTCTCCGCGATTCCTCCCACTAACGCTTAGAACGTCGGATAGGTCTGGCCGATCTTGCCGCCGACGCGGGCGAAGCCTTCCTTGGCGGGCTGGTACTTGTCGTTGATATTGAGGGCCTTGGCGTAGGAGCCAGCGGCCTTGCCCTTCTGTCCCAATCGTTCATACGCCAGACCGCGGCTGGCCCAGGCTCGCAAATTCGTGGGCTCTAGCTGTACCGCCTGATCAAGATCATCGGCGGCCGATTTGGCATTGCTAAGCGCCAGATAACTGAGCGCGCGCGCGACATAGGGCTCCGTTTTCTGGCCGGCGAGTCCTATCGCCGTCGAGAAATCGTCGATCGCGAACGCATGCTGGCGCTGGGTCTGATACAGCAGTCCGCGATTGTAGAAGGCCTCGGGATTTTCTGGCCGCAGCGTGATCGCCTTGTTGAAGTCCTCCAGCGCCTGGTTGTTGCGGCCTTGCTCGCGGTAGACGATGCCGCGGCCCAAATAAGCCGACGCGTAAGAGGGATCGATCGCCAAGGCCTTGTTGTCGTCGGCAAGCGCCAGATCGAACTTGTTGATCTTGCGGTAGACAAGCGCGCGATTGGCATAGGCCTGCGCATAATTGGGATCGAGACTGATCGCTTTGTTGAAATCGGCGAGGGCCTGCTCGCTGTGGCCGGCTTCGCCATAAACCGCGCCGCGCATGTTGTAGGCCTGTGGATCGTCGGGATGCGCCGCGATGACTTCACTCAGCGAAGCGACGTTCGATTGCGGGCCTGGATAGAGCGGCTTGTCCTGGTCTGAAGCAGACGGATTGCTACCGGTCGCGCAGCCGGCGAGTACGAGAAAGACGATCGGCAGCGGCCAGCGCCACCTCATGCTTCTCCGCTTTGACTGGGCGCCTTCGGCTTTCATGGCGAGGCAACGATAGCAAGAATCCGTCAATCCAAGATGACCAGCGAAATCGGCCTAAAAACGCCGGAGCCTTATCGATCCTAAACTCGATCAGGATCGATAAGGCTCTGCGGCGGTACGGCCCACTAGATTCGTTGCCGGGGTCACCCGAAGCGCGGGGCGCGCGGCGGACCGGATCTTGCGCTGCCGGGACCGCCAGGCGCCGGCTTTGCCTTCATCGGGAGCAGCCCTTCGCGCTGCAATCGCTTGCGCGCCAGTTTGCGGGCCCGGCGGATCGCCTCCGCCTTTTCTCTAGCTTTTCTTTCCGACGGTTTCTCGTAGTGGCCGCGCAGCTTCATCTCACGGAAAATTCCCTCGCGCTGCATTTTCTTCTTCAGCGCCTTGAGGGCTTGGTCGACATTATTGTCACGGACAAGAACCTGCACGCGTGCTCCTCTTGCGTTCGATTCTGGGAATGCATGATGGCTTAAGGCTCAAAGGCCTGCGCCACCTTGCCGCGGGCTGTAGCAGAATAGGGCTGAAAAGTCCACCGCCGCCGCCGCCGCCTCATTCGCCGATCACGCGCGTGACGTGACCCATCTTGCGGCCGGGACGTACCGCGGTCTTGCCGTACAGATGCACGGCGGTGCCGGGCACGTTCAGATAGCGCCGGTAATCTTCCACCTCGCTGCCGATCAGATTGATCATCTCGACCCGGCCGTAGCGGAGCGGTTTTGCGAGCGGCCAGCCGGCTACCGCCCTGATGTGCTGCTCGAATTGCGACGCCGAGGCGCCGTCGAGCGTCCAATGCCCGGAATTGTGCACGCGCGGCGCGATCTCGTTGACCAAAAGCTCGCCTTCGCGCAACAAGAACATTTCGACGGCCAGCACGCCCACATAGCCGAATTTTTGCGCAATGATTTCGGCGATACGGCGCGCCTGCGCGGCGTCCCGCTCCGAAAGCGCCGCCGGGACCCGCGATGTCTTCAAGATATGGTCGCGGTGCTCATTCTCGGTCACGTCGAAGCATTCCACCCCGCCGGCATTCCCGCGGGCCGCGACCACCGAGACTTCACGCTCGAACGGCACGAAAGCTTCCAGGATGCAAGGCTGCCCGCCCGCCTCGCGCCAGGCGGCATCGGGATCGGTGCCGTTTTTTATGGCGACTTGACCTTTGCCGTCATAGCCGAAACGGCGCGTCTTGAGGACGGCGGGGCGCCCGATGTGCTCGATCGCGGCTTTGAGCTTGCCGGGCGAGGGGATGTCGGCGAAGGCAGCGGTGGGAATGCCGAGGCCGGCGACGAAGTTCTTCTCAACTAGGCGGTCCTGCGTCGTCGCGAGAATGGCGGGGTCCGGCAAAACCGGAACACGCGCGGCGAGAAAGGCGGCCGTTTCGGCGGGGACGTTTTCGAATTCGTAAGTGACGACATCGACGTCTGATGCAAATCGATCGAGTGCTTCGGTGTCGGTGTAATCCGCGCAGGTCACGCGATGGACGACATCAAAAGCAGGAGAATCAGGATTCGGCGCGAACACATGACATTTTAAGCCGAGCCGCGCGGCAGCGAGCACAAGCATGCGGCCGAGCTGTCCGCCGCCGAGGATGCCAATGGTCGCCTCGGGGTCGAGCACGGGCGAGACTGCGGTCACGCAATATCCTTCACGCAATATCTTTGGGCGCGTCGGGCACGCCAGCAGTTTGCGCCGCCCGCCAGGCATCAAGCCGGCTCGCCAGCGCGGCATCGTTCAAGGCCAGGACGCTGGCCGCGAGCAGCGCCGCATTGATCGCCCCCGCCTGGCCGATCGCCAGCGTGCCGACCGGCACGCCCGGAGGCATCTGCACGATCGAGTACAGTGAATCCTGACCGGACAGCGCTTTGGATTCGACTGGTACCCCGAATACCGGCAGGCTCGTCAGCGAAGCGGTCATCCCCGGCAGGTGTGCGGCGCCGCCGGCGCCGGCAATGATCACCTTAAAACCTTGCGTCTTGGCGCCTTTGGCGAAGGCGTAAAGCCGCTCCGGCGTGCGATGCGCGGAGACAATGCGCTTTTCATAGCCGATTTGCAGCGCCTCGAGCGTCTCGGCGGCATGCCTCATCGTCTGCCAGTCGGACTGGCTGCCCATAATGATGGCAACGGATTTAGCTCCCGTGGACGCCACAGCAAAAAATATCCCTGCGCGAAGGAAGCGCCGGATTATAGGCGCACGCGTTGGACTAGCAAGGCGGCCGACCTTATCTAAGTCGCTCAAGCCATGCGATTTCGCGCATGGGTTAACGCCTCATGCGAGCGACAAATCGCGAACGCGGAGCCATCCTAAAGGGCATGCTTTAAAGGAAATGCGCAATGGAGATGAGCCAATATCATTACCTGCCGCTGGCGCCGAGCTTCTTCGCGATTTTGGTCGGGTTATTCATTGCCGTTCTGATCCTGCAATCGCTGCGTTACGCCTATATCAGCCTCGGCATCAGTCCGGGGACCGCGCTATTTTTGCTGTTCGCCTCGCTGGTCGGCAGTATTTTCAACATTCCGATAGTCCAACTGCCGCCGGAGCCGGTCGTATCGGACCGCCTGATCGATTTCTTTGGCATGCAGTACACGGTGCCCGTGGTCACCCATTGGCGCGGCACCGTGATCGCCGTCAATGTCGGCGGCGCGGTCATTCCGACCTTCTTGTCGCTCTATCTGCTCGTCGCCCGGCACTTGTGGATCAAAGGTGCGATCGCGACCGCGATCGTGGCGCTGGTGCTGCACTGGCTGGCTAATCCGGTGCCGGGGCTTGGCATTGCCGTGCCGGTCTTCGTGCCGGTCGCGACCACCGCTGCGGTCGCGCTGTTATTGTCGCGCCAAGACGCCGCCCCGCTGGCTTATATTGGCGGCGCGCTCGGTACGCTGATTGGCGCCGATCTGACCAACCTCGACAAAGTGAGCGGGCTTGGTGCACCGGTGGCTTCCATCGGCGGCGCCGGGACCTTCGATGGCATTTTTCTTACTGGAATCCTCGCCGTCATCCTTGCCAACCTTTTCCCGCATCGCGCCCCCGAGCCGCAACCCTGGGCGACCTGAGCAGCCTTGCCAATTATTTCGGAAAGGTGCGCAATAGCATCCCGCATCCTCAAATCCGCCATGACCGAATTATGGACCGGCCACTAGTCGCACAGTTTCATGCCCACATCTATTACGATCCGGCGCAAAACCGCGCCCGCGCCGAACGCCTACGCGAACGGGTCGCCGCCGACTTCCCGCAAGCCAAGCTCGGCCGCTGGCACGACGAGCTGGTCGGCCCGCATCCTCAATCGATGTTTCAGATCGCCTTCCCGGCTGACATGCTGGCCGCTTTCGTGCCGTGGCTAATGCTCAATCGCGATGCTGCATCCCGAGACTGGCGACGATTTGACTGATCACACCGCGCACGCTGCCTGGTTCGGCGCAATACTGCCGCTGCGGCTTGAGGCCTTTGCCAAGCGTAAATAAATAACAGTGGGCGACGGCAGGCGACGGATTGTCGAGCCGTCCGCAACAAGAGTACTTTGTTTTTCGGCAAGCACACTGAGAATTACACTGGAGGAAAACCATGCGAACGACGCTGACTGCCTTGAGCCTCGCAGCCGGTCTTGGAGTTATCGCCTGTCAAAGCGCGGCGGCACTTCCGGTTGCTCCCGAAGCGATCCAACAAGCCGCGACGGCTGTCTCAAACGTTGAACAGGCGCAATATGCCGAGCGCCGCGGCCGCGGTACCATCACCAAGTGCTATCGTGAATTCGTGGTCGGTAATTACGCCTGCCACACCTATCGGACTTGGTAGGAACGGGCGACTTACAACACAACTAATAACAGCATTGCCGCGGCGACCCGCGGCAATGCGTTTGCATGGCTGCGTCAGGAACGCTGATCGCGAACAGGCGTTTGTTCGATATGAACCAAGCGGGATTAATAGCGCGATCAGATCCGGCGCGGCCATGATGAGCGAGC
>WNGH01006770.1_pt1 | contig 10920 bp, 7 predicted proteins | sample 5400631 | NCBI WGS metagenome assembly WNGH01 (sample SAMN13153373, study PRJNA577476) | soil metagenome | isolation source: 115 cm soil or saprolite under Garry oak tree replicate 1 | place: USA:California | collected 2016-06-15 | reverse complement strand
CCAGTTTGTCTATGGCTGGCTTGTTTCCCACTATTCCCTGGATGGTCTTGGGTCTATGCTTCACGGTCCAGGGTTCTGACATGGGCCTCCATACCTGCTCTCTGCGGAGACGCTTCTGCAGCCAGTTTGGCCAGGAGAGCGCTCAACTGGACCTCTTCGTCGCCTCCCTGCACGAGTCTAAAGTCCGTCTCTCCCAAAGCCTCGATAAGCCCGATGCGGCGTTTCTCTGTAACCGCTAGACGGAATATTTCCGAGTGTATCTGTCGCACAATCTCGGATCCGGAGATCCCGTACTTGACCAGAAGTGACCTCAGTTCTTCCCGTGCCTTGAGGAAATCACCCTTGAGAGCATGGTTTAGCATGGCCTGGACATCTGTCGGCTTTGCCCTACCCACGACCTGATAGATGGTCTCCTCGGAGATGGTTTTGGACATTGAAGAGGCGGCCTGGAGGGCGTTTATGCCCTTCCTCATGTCTCCCTCAGCAACCTCGACTACCGACTTGACCCCCTCGTGGGTTACCTTCAGGTTCTCTTGTTTTGCAATTTGACCCAGATAGTCCACTATTTTCTCCTCAGGAAGCGGTGTGAACCTGAACAAGGCGCATCTAGACTGGATTGGTTCAATTATTCTCCCCGAATAATTACAGCAAAGGATGAACCTACAAGTGTCAGTGTACTTTTCCATCGTTCTGCGCAGTGCGTGCTGAGCGTCCCCGGTCATGTTGTCAGCCTCATCGAGAACGAGAATCTTGAAGGGAACAGAGCTGAGGGAAGCCATCCTCGCGAACTCCTTGACAGTAGTGCGAACAACGTCAATTCCTCTCTCGTCGCTAGCGTTCAACTCCATGAAGACGTCTTGGAAGCGGGTCCCGAACAAGTCATGGGCGAGGCAAAGTGCTGCAGTGGTCTTCCCGGTCCCAGGGGGGCCAGCGAAAAGGCAGTGGGGCATCGTACCGCTCTTCACGAATTCTTTGAGCCGGCTAACGATTTCCTCCTGGTCTTGAATCTCGTCGAGAATCTTCGGCCTATATTTCTCCGTCCAGAGAGCAGCTTCCATTGGAGTCAGCTCCTCGCTAGAGTCGCTGCTTATAGAAATGAGTGTTTCACTCACCTCTCTCTGTCTAATTCGCCTAGGTAATTGGATGAGATTTCTGGTTGAACGGTTTTAATGCGGGTCCAGTTGGGATGCCGGACCCTGAGGCGAGTAACCTGGAAAAGGAACCTTCCATAGTGGCGACCATAGACATCGAGTTTGAAAACTCGCCTTCGAGAATCAACTTTCTAAAGGACTATCCCGAAACAAGGATTGGCGACAGGCTCCTTGGACCCTACCGGATGGGCCAGGAAATAGAGCTTCCACTATGGATAGCCCAGCACTTGGTAGAAATGGGATATGGCAAGTTCCGGGAAGACGAGCAGCTCTCACTAAACACACTCTCAACCACACACTACAAAGAGACCCTTCCAGCCTCCCGACAAATACCCAAACTTGCACGACCGTTCTACTTCCAAGTGAGACGCCTGCTTCGGGACCTGAAGAGGCAGGAGGCGAAGGATAGGGCTAAGGGTAGAGACTTCGACAAGGCTCTGGCCCTCGCTCGGGACATTGTCAGCATAAGAGTGAAGAAAATCGCCTCCCTTGGAGCATCCGGGGAACAGGCGACCGAGCTCACATCGAACCTAACAGCCGAAGAACACGCTCTCTACGAGAGGATTCGCAGAACGGTCGATTCTTGGAAGAAGGATATTCTGGGACGTGAATCTCCCAGTTGACCGCCCTTCTGAGAAACAGGACGGTCCGCCCGGAAGACGGTTTTCAAGAACTCTTTCGTTCTTATGAGACAGACCAGGATGGGTCTAAGTATCGAAAACGACTTGCACAAGTTGCCGTCAACAATGGCAAGTCATTGGTTATTGAATTTGATGATCTGATCGCGTTCGATGCCGCATTGGCGCGATCAGTTCGGGAGCGTCCCGACGATTTCATAGAGTATGCGAGTTCTGCCGCTACCGCTCAGATGCGAGTGGAGGACCCCGAATATGCGGAACATGTTGGCAAGATTTGGGCGCGCTTCAGGAAGGTTGCCGAGGTGACTCCGTTAAAGGACCTTAGCCTTCGGCATCTCGGAAAATTGGTTTCTGTTGAGGGAATGATAACCAAGGTCAGCCGAGCACAATTAGCGCTAGTCCAAGGCGTGTACAGGTGCCAACGATGTCTGGAGATCGTTCGCGTAGTGCAATCAGGTGACCTTTTGGAGGAGCCAATTCGCCGTTGCCCAAGCTGTAGGCAGCCTGCGGCTTTTCAACTACTTACAGAGCAGTCTCGTTTCAAGGACACGCAGGAAGTTCGGATTTCCGAAATTGTTGCCAAGAGACCCGACCGTCAACAATCGCCCCGCTCCTTGAATGTGACGCTGGCGGAGGACCTCGTGGATACGGTTCGCCTAAAGGACAAGGTCGAGGCGACGGCGATTGTTAGAATCAAATCTTTGAGTCGCAACCGTCGTCCCACAACCAGATTCTCACTCTCTCTAGACGCCACTTGTGTGGGTCCTCTCGAGCAGTTGGACGGCGATCCAATGCGGGTAGTCACACGTTGACCGCTATTCTCGAGTCAGAATCTGCCCGTCCTGAAGATGCATTTCAGGATTTCTTCCGGTCGTATGAGACCGACGAGGTAGGCTCAAAGTACCGTAAACGACTGGGTCAGGTCGCTGTGAATAATGGAAAGTCTCTGGTTGTTGATTTCGAAGACCTGATCGCGTTCGACCCAGCGCTTGCCCGTTCGGTTGTCGAGCGCCCTGACGACTTCATTGGATATGCGGGTTCAGCCGCCACGGCTCAGATGAGGGTTGAAGACCCAGAGTATGCTGAGCACGTGGGCCGGGTATTTGCCCGATTCAGGCGGCTTCCCGAGAAATCACCTCTGCGGAAGGTGGGAGCCGAAAATCTCAAGAAACTAGCACTGGTCGACGGGATAGTGGTTAGGGCGAGCCAGGTAAGGCCAACAATCGTTCAAGCCGTCTTCCGGTGCAGAAAATGTCTCGAAATCGTTCGAGAACCACAGTCGGGAGAACTGATGCGCGGCCCGGGCTCGGAATGCCCCAGCTGCAAACAACGTAGCGCCTTCGAACTTCTCGAGGACCAATCGAAGTTCAAGAATACCCAGGAAGCTCGAATACAGGAGCGTCCCGAAGACCTTCCTCCCGGCCAGCTTCCTCGCTACTTGGACGTTCGTCTAGAGGAAGACTTGGTCGACACAGCCCGCCCAGGAGACAGGATCGCGCTCACAGCCATCGTGAGGGCGGAGAAACAGTTCGTGGGCGAAAAGGGTCGGCTCCGGACGTTCAACCTCTACCTCGAAGCAAATTTTATCGACGTGGTCGGGAAAGAGACGGAGATTGTCGACATAACTGCTGAGGATGAGAAAAAGATTCTCGAGGCTTCAAAAGACCCTTGGATAGACCGTAACCTCATACGGAGCATAGCTCCATCCATCTACGGGTATGAAGACGTCAAGGAGGCAATCCTGTACCTTCTCCTCGGCGGCGTCGCAAAGAAGCTTCCCGACGGCGTAAACATCAGGGGAGACTCACACACACTCATCATCGGTGACCCTGGTTGCCTGGTAGGCGATGAGAGAATTATCCTCGGAAATGGCGCTATTGCGAAAATCCAGGAACTTGGACGAAGCCACTTGGAGAAGATCTCACTCCAGGTTCAAACCGGAACGGGAGGTGGAACTAAAGATTGGGCCACGTGTTTCCACGCTTACGCCAGTCAGCCAACTCTCGAAATCATTACAGAGAGCGGAAAAAGCATTCGAGGAACCCACAACCACCCGCTTCTTGCAGTTGAGACTGTCAACCAAGCCTACCTCCGCAGATGGAAACGACTTGATGAATTCAAAGTGGGAGACCGGGTCGCAGTCTCTACCGGAATAATATGCTCTATCAAGAAATTCGTGCCCACCAACTGGAAACCTCTACCGTACAAAAGGGGGCCACGCTTCAGGGGTAAACTGCCAAGCGCCGTAACCCCCGACGTTGCTGGGCTACTCGGTTACATGCTGGGCGATGGGTGGGCTGAAGAGTATCGGGTTGGTCTGACAGTCGCTGACGGAGAGAAAGATCTGCTTGGTCCTCTTTGTGAAGTGATGAACAAGCTCTTCGGGAGAGACCCAAAGGTTCTCTCTCGACACCGTCGAAACCGTTCAGTAATAATGCACGAAGCAGTGGTCCACAGCAAAGACATTGCTTACAACCTATCATTTCTGAAGGAAAGGCGAGTTCCAAGCCTGATTCTTAAGTCAGGCAATGAAGTTGTCGCATCGTTCTTGAAATGGCTCTACGAGGCCGACGGCACGGTGTTTACTCAGTCCCGTGGATGCGGAGCCGTAGGCCTCAAAGCGAAAGACCTAGAACTGCTCCGAGATGTTCAGATTCTCCTCTTACGGTTCGGAATCCACTCGAGAATAATTGGAAACGCCCTGCTCATCAGGCGCGGAAACAGTATCCTGAGGTTCGCTTCAAAGGTCGGATTTACCTCTGCGAAGAAGAAACAGCGACTCTCGCAAGTCGTTGACCGCGCAAAGCAGCTGAAACGTCTCAATCGACAGTTCAGCGAACGCATCGTCTCAATTGTCCCCAGGGAGCCAGCCGATGTCTACGACATTGAGGTCCCTAAGGGCCACCGTTTCATAGCCAACGGAATCGTTTCCCACAACACCGCCAAGAGTCAGCTTCTCCAATATGTATCCAGAATCGCTCCGCGCGGACTCTATACATCGGGACGAGGCTCTTCAGCTGCAGGTCTGACTGCGGCTGTCCTTCGAGAGAAGAGTGGAGGAATGGTCTTGGAGGCTGGTGCGCTTGTGCTGGCCGATAAGGGCATTGCCTGCATTGATGAGATTGACAAGATGCTGCCGATCGACAGGGTGGCTATTCACGAGGCGATGGAGCAGCAGACGATCAGCGTGGCCAAGGGAGGAATTGTAGCCACTTTGAATGCGCGAGCATCTGTTCTTGCTGCAGGTAATCCTAAGCTTGGACGATATGACGCGTTCCTGAATGTCGGAGAAAATATCAACTTGGATGTCACCATTCTCTCTCGGTTCGACCTGATTTTCCTGTTACGGGACGAACCGAACACCGAGCGGGACACCAGGATGGCAGAGCATATTCTAGCACTTCACCGGACTCACATCAATCCTGAGGTGGCCCCGTTTCAGCCCGACTTTTTGAGGAAATACATCAGTTATGCGAAGAGGTTCGTCCCCACCCTAACTCCCGACGTCGTGAAGGAATTACAGGACTTTTATCTCAAGATGAGGGCCAAGGGTGGAACAAAGTCGGTGGCGGTCGCGATAACGCCACGTCAGCTCGAAGCCCTGGTCAGGCTGGCCGAGGCAAGAGCGAGGGCTTTCCTCCGGGACCATATCACTGTCGAGGACGCGAAGAGCGCTATCAGGCTCGTAAACGTCTCCATGGGAGACGTGGGAATTGACGTGACAACAGGGGCCACGGATATTGACGTTATCATGACCGGCATCCCCAGGAGCTTCCGAGACAACATGCAGAAGATCATAGAGGTCATTCTTGAGCTGTCCAGAGAGTCGGGAAGTGCGGAAGAAGCCACTGTGTTGCAGGTTTTGAAGGAGAGAGAAAACGTTCAGCAGGGTGAGGCAATCAGGCTGCTCGGACAACTGATTAAGGACGGCATAATCTACACTCCAAAGCCCGGAAGGCTCAAGAGAGCCACCGGCTAGTAACTTTCCGGGGCACACGGCAAAATGAGGATACGGGAGCTTCCGCTAGACTCTCAGGTTGTACAGCTACTGGAAGGCGAGGGTCTTGACCAGCTGTACCCACCACAGGAAGATGCGGTCAAAGCCGGAGTCTTAGATGGCAAGAACCTAGTTCTGGCGAGCCCTACAGCGAGCGGCAAAACTCTGGTCGCTGAGCTCTGCATTCTCAAGCATGTACTCGAGAGACACGGCAAAGCAATCTATCTCTCGCCCCTCAGAGCCCTGGCCAGTGAAAAGTACAAGGAATTTCAGAGATTTTCTTCCCTAAAGAAGCCTGGGGGCGAGCATCTTCGCGTGGGCATTTCCACAGGAGACTATGATAGTTCAGACCCGTGGCTTGGACGATACGACGTAATCCTCGCAACCAACGAGAAGGCCGACTCCCTACTTAGACACAAGGCACCTTGGATGAACGAGCTCTCCTTGGTCATCGCCGATGAAGTTCATCTTCTCACAGAGCACGCGAGGGGGCCCACACTTGAGGTAGTTCTGACCCGTCTCACCGAGATCAATCCGAAGATCCAAGTCCTGGCGTTGAGCGCTACAGTCCGTAATGCCGAAGAACTAGGCGAGTGGCTCCACGCTGACTCGGTAACAACCGAGTGGAGGCCAGTGCCCCTTCGGGAAGGCATCTACCATGATGGGCAGGTGCAATTCAGAGAGGGAACCAGCAGAATAGTGGCAGGACAGACCAACTCTCCTCCCCTCGACATAGCCCTTGATGTGGTGACAAAGGGAGGACAGGCCCTAATCTTCAGCGAGACAAGGAGATCCGCGGTGGAGATGGGCCGGAAAGCCGCCCTAGCGCTCAAGGGACAAGCTCCCAAGCCAGAACAAAGGTCTCTGGATGCCATATCCAATAGAATTCTCTCATCTGGAGAGAAGACGCGGCTTAGTGAAGCTCTGGCAAGTCAGGTCCTGACTGGAGCTGGGTTCCATCACGCAGGTCTACCTGGGGCTCACCGTGGGATAATAGAAGAGTCGTTCCGTGAGGGACGCATCAAGATCTTGGCTGCAACCCCCACCCTAGCAGCAGGAGTCAACCTGCCAGCTAGGACCGTGATCATCAGCAGCTATGAACGGTACGAATCGGGTTATGGCCGCTACCCGATTAGTGTGCTAGAATACAAGCAGTTCTGCGGCAGAGCAGGCCGGCCAAAGTACGACAAGTTCGGAGAGTCCCTACTAATCGCCCGAAACCATGACGAAGCGGAATGGCTGATGGAAAACTATGTTCTAGCCCAGCCGGAGAAACTATGGTCCAAGCTAGCAGTCGAAAAAGTCCTCAGGCCACACGTCCTCTCCACTATAGCCGCCGGTTATGCCCGGACCGAGGATGGATTGTACGACTTCTTCTCCCGAACATTCTACGCCCACCAATACGGACCCAGAATGATCAAAGGCAAGATTGGAGATATCCTCAGGTTCCTCTGCACGGAAAAGATGGTAGAGATGGAGGGAAAAGAACTCACCGCGTCGAAGTTCGGAAAGAGAGTTTCCGAACTCTATATCGACCCCGAGTCAGCAGTAATCATCCGTGACGGGCTCTACAACCGGGCCAAGAAACTAACCGACTTTAGCCTAATTCACTTGGTCTGCAAGACCCCGGACCTAGCTCCGAGACCTCGCCCCAGAGGGGGCGAATTCGACGGCCTCGGTCTCTTGGCCACCCAACACAGTGAAGAATTCACCTTTCAAGTCCCAGAACAGTTCGAGGACCCGGTTGCCTATGACGAGTTTCTGGGAGAATTGAAAGCTGCCCAGGTTCTGGAGGATTGGATGGAGGAACGAACTGAAGACGAGATTCTCGAAGCTCGAAAGGTCGAGCCTGGAGACCTTCTCAGGCTCGTTCAGGGGTCCGAATGGCTCGTCTTTGCCGCACAGGAGTTGGGACGGCTTTTCGGGCACAAAGACCTACTGGCCCCGCTAGAGATGTTGAGGGTGAGAGTGACCAAGGGCGTACGGCCAGAACTTGTCAAACTGGTGGGGCTAGAGGGGGTCGGTCGTGTTCGAGCGAGAATGCTGTATCGAGCAGGCCTGAAGACAGTTGACGAAATCAAAGAGAAAAGTCTGACAGAGCTAACCAGCATTCCTACAATAGGACCCTCCCTGGCGAAAAAGATCAAGGAACAGGCCGGGGGCCTCATCAAAGCCGATGAGTGGGAAAAGGCGAAGAATGTCAAGCCTTCCGAGGTGGAGCAACAAGTCATGCTCACTGAGTATGAGGACACGAACTAGTAATCCGCTTTCCAGCAAGGATAAGCTTCCGCTTATGGCGTCCGAGAAAGAGCTGAGTCGTCTTAGGCTTATTATCAGGGAGTAGAATGAGACCGTAAGTCCTTAGGGGAAGAGCAGCGTGGGAAAGATAAATGTTGCACTAGCAGGAGTCGGGAACTGCGCAAGCGCCCTCGTACAAGGGATCCAATACTACAGAAAGAATCCCCCGAAAGAAAGTGGCCTCACGACTGGGCTAATGCACCCGAGCTTCGGACCCTACAGAGTAGAAGACATCTCATTTGTCGCAGCCTTTGAGGTCAACAAGAAGAAAATTGGCAGGGACTTGAGCAAGGCAGTCTTCACCGGGCCGAATTGCGGGGTGAAGATCAGCGATGTCCCTGACATGGATGTGACGGTGAAACCGGGCCCCATTTTGGATGGAGTTGCTCCCCATATGCGGGAAGTCTTCCAAGTCTACAGCCCTTCAAGGACCAAGCCGGTAAACGTAGCCGCGGAGTTGAAAGACTCTAAGGCGGATCTGCTGGTCAACTATCTCCCCGTGGGAAGCGAGAAAGGGGCAAGGTTCTACGCCCAGCAGGCTCTCGACGCAGGCTGCGGTTTTGTCAACTGCATTCCAGAGTTCATTGCGTCGAACGAGGGCTGGGCCAAGAAGTTCGAGGACAGAAAATTGCCCATAGCGGGCGACGATATCAAGAGCCAGGTCGGGGCTACCATTGTCCACCGGGCACTGGTAGACCTATTTCTCAAACGGGGGGTTAGGGTCGATGAAAGCTACCAGCTCAACCTAGGCGGCGATACGGATTTTCTCAACATGACGGTGGAAGAACGACTCCACTCCAAACGGATCAGCAAAACTACAGCCGTCGCTAGCCTCATACCCTATGATGTTCCAACTAGGATAGGACCATCCGACTATGTCCCGAGTCTCAAGAACAAGAAGATCTGCTACATCTACCTTAAGGGTAGAAAGTGGGGAAACATTCCTCTCCAGATCGACCTCAAGCTGTCAGTCGAGGACTCTCCCAATAGCGCCGGAGTCGTGGCTGACGTGATAAGGGCGGCAAAGATCGCCATGGACAGGGGAATCGGGGGCGCCTTGACCAGCATATCTTCTTACAGCTTCAAGTATCCGCCCGTCAAAATACCCGACGGTCAAGCTTCCCAGTGGGTCGAGGAATTCATCCAGGGAAAGCGGGACCGCTAACCCGAGCCTCTACGGTTTATCCGGGGAGGGGGGGTCTGTAGGGCCTCTCCCCAATTTACATTCAGCTTTCCCCTATTCTTCCACTCCTCATAGTGCTCCATTATTCCGGTGAAGAGCAGGGGAAGTCCAATGGTCCCGTCCACGTGAACCGTACATTGTTGGGCCTTGGGGTCCAGCTTTCCCCAGGACTGGCTCTCCGGGAGCTCGCATCCCGAGAGGCCTCCGAATTTCGCATCATCAGTCGTTACTTGGATAGCATAGCTGTGGGGTGGGACTTCCATTCCAGCAATCTCTGACATGGGGATTACCTGTTGAATGTAGTTTTTCGGCGTTCCACCGCCCAAGAAAATGACACCTGACTTGGTCCAACGTCTCTTCAAGCTCATTATCTCAAGATTGTCAACCATAGGGTCATAGATCATCGGAGGCTGACCCGCTTTCCGCTTCTCATTGCGGTAAACGGTTAGGGCCATCCCGATGGAACTGTCGGCCAATGCCGGGCAGAAGACCGGGAGCCTCTCCTTCGAGGCAGTCGCCAAAATTCCATATTCGTCCTTCACCCGTTCACCCATCAACTGGAATAGCTCACGGCTGGAATATGAGCGGGGCTGGAGAGAGTCTGCAAACTCCTCCACGAACTCGTCAGTCTTGGTGAATATGACATCATCCGCATAAGTGTCGTACACCCTATCGATACGCATTTCCCTGAGGGTCGGATCGTCAATGTGATGGTTGGCAATGTAGTGACGGCCTCCAAGAGACTCGTAGAGGTCGTGACTGAGGTTGGCCCCGGTGGAGACCAGCACGTCGATAGCGTGGAATGCAATCATGTCGCGCAGGATACGGCGCATCCCGCCTGCAATCATGGCCCCGGATAATCCGAAGAAGATTAGAGGACGGTCCGGGTCGGTGAGCATGCGCATCCAGATCTTGTAGCACCTCCCAAGGAGGCGGCTTTGGAATGAGGTGTAGTTGAACGCCTCCAGAGCCTCACTCACATTGCGAATTTTCGCAACGTCGAAGTGGTTCACCGTGTTCTTGAACGCATCACCACGAGGTGAGAAGTGGATTTGAGATGAATGCTTCGGGGACGAAGTCTTTGACTGCGAGTCAGAATTTTTGGCAGGCTTCATTTTCTAACTGTAGAATACGAATTCAGGGGCGCTTTGTATTAAAATGTTGCACGGCTGCGGCACTGCTGCAGAATCTGAAGTCGTGGGATGGATCAACAGTCCGAGAATCGCGCTTGAATTGTTTGGTTGCCTAATCCCAGCAATAAGCAAAATAGCATTTGATTCAGGTCCTTCTTTGGTTAGAGATACTTGGTAGATTTGAGAACCATCATCTTGGTCGTCCAGGTCGCGGGGACGATTGCAGGCTCCTGGTTAGTTGGCGAGGTACTGATCAGACTCATAACGAGAATTGCGAGAAGAGCTGGTGCTTCATCGGACGTTGTGCGGACTGTCAGGCGAGGATTGAGCGTCCTCTGGGTCGTGCTAGCCGCTGCGGGGGTTCTTACACTTACGGGGGTAACCTCCGAGTTTTCAGTTCTCACCCTCTCTGGGCTGGTCGGATTGGCCGTTTCCCTTGCGCTCCAAACGACCCTCTCGAACATAATCTCGGGCATCCTTCTCTTCTATGACGGTGCACTGAGATTGAATGATCAGGTCT
>WNGH01016477.1_pt1 | contig 10927 bp, 8 predicted proteins | sample 5400631 | NCBI WGS metagenome assembly WNGH01 (sample SAMN13153373, study PRJNA577476) | soil metagenome | isolation source: 115 cm soil or saprolite under Garry oak tree replicate 1 | place: USA:California | collected 2016-06-15 | reverse complement strand
TGGGGATCGACCTGCTGTTCGACGACCTTGGCCTGACCTCGCAGCAGAAGCGAGCGACGGCGCGCGGTGCCCGCCTGAGCTACGAGCACGAATTCCGCACCGAAGGTACGTTCCAGCGCGCCATCAGCGACCGGTACCGCCTGCACAGGCCGTCCCTGGAGGCGATGCTCGCCCCGGACGGTGACCAGCAACCGGAGCTCGTTGACAGCGTGCACGTACTGCGCCGCAGGTCGGCGGCCGTGGCAGCGGTCACCCGCGAGATGCGGGCCGCCGCCGGCGCTGGGGCGCTCAGCGCTGATCTTCCCGCGCTGGCCCTGAGCTTCGCGCACATGCACGTAAACCGGCTGCTTCGGTCGGCGCAGCGTGCCCAGGAACTCGTGCTCTACGAGATGCTCGATCGCGTCTACGGCTCGCGGGCCGCCAGGCCAGTGCGATGAAGGGAAAGCACAGCCGGGCGCGTACCCCGGCGTGGACAGGCCGGTCACGCGGGCGGGGCGCGAGCGCGCCCGCCGGCACCAGGGCCACGGCAGGCACCCGCGCGAGCGGTGGATCCGGGGATCGACCCGGGAAATCAGCGGTCGATTCCCGGATCCACCGCGGGAGCGAGGCGGCCGGCACCGGCCCCGCCGGGACGGGCGCCCGCGCCATCTTCCGCAGGGAGGCACTGGAGTTTCGCGCCGGGGACCGGGAGACCGGCGGGGGCGTAGTGCGGCTTGGCGCGCCGTGGATCAGGTGGTGCTACCGGCTCACGCTCGCGCTGATCTGTGCCGGCCTCGCCGTGGCCGGCCTGGCGCGGACGGCCGAGTACAGCTACGGGCGTGCCGCCATCGAAGAGCCCGGCGGGCGGTTCGCAGCCCTGCTTCCCGCCGCGGTGCTGCCCGACCTCGCCGCCGCCAGGGACCTGAGCGTGGCGTGGCCAGGCCGGGGGCTGCGGCCGGTCCACATCTTGAGGCTCAAGGCAAGGCTGGCCACCAGGAGCGCGGTCAGGCGCGCAGGGCTGGGCCCGGCGACGCAGCCCAGCGTGCTGCTGACCGGCCGGCTCGCCATGACCGGCGTGACCGGGACGGCACCCGCAGGCAGGCCTTTCGTCACGCAGGTGGCGCTCGTTCTGCGGTCCCGGCCGGTCGCCGCGATTCTCGCGCGGGAGTTCGAGGTAATGCTTGGCACTCGCGGGGCCGGCCGGTGAGGCGCAGGGTGCCGGTGGTCAGGCAGATGGAGGAGGCGGACTGCGGTGCGGCCTGCCTGGCGATGGCGCTCGGTTACCTCGGAAAGCGGGTGCCGCTCAATGAGCTGAGGGACATGACGGGAACCGGGCGCGACGGCGTCACCGCGCTCTCGCTCGTCCGGGCCGCCCGCACATTCGGGCTTGACGCGCGCGGCGTCCGGGCCGATGTTTCAGAGCTGCGGCACCTGCCGCCCGGAGCGATCCTGTACTGGGAGTTCAGTCACTTCGTGGTCTTCGAGCGCGTCTCGCGCAAAGGGATCCGCGTCATCGATCCGGCGCAGGGGCGCCGGCACATCCGGATGGATGTACTGCGCCGCGCCTACACAGGTGTCGCGATCACGTTCGAGCCGACCGGTGAGTTTGACCGCGGCGGGGCGGCGGCCAAGGGCACCTGGCGATACCTGCGGCCCATTGTTGGCCAGACGAAGAACATGGTCAGGGTCATCGCGGCGTCGCTGATAGTCAGGTTCGCCGCGCTGGCGCTGCCGCTGCTTACCGCGCTTGTCGTCGACGAGCTAGTGCCGCGCGACGACCGCCACCTGCTGCTGATCTTCGCGGCAGGCACCGCCATGGTGGTGGCGTACCAGTTCCTGGCCGCATTCCTGCGCGCCAACCTGCTCCTTGAGCTGCGCACCAGGCTTGACATGGGCCTGACGATGGGATTCGTCGATCACCTGGTGGAACTTCCTTACGCCTTCTTCCTGCGGCGGTCATCGGGCGACCTGATGATGCGGATGCAGAGCAACGCCTCGGTACGCGAGATCCTCACGAGCGGGTCCCTTTCCGCGCTGCTCGACGGCGCGTTCGCCAGCCTGTACCTGATCCTGCTTTTCATCGTCAGCCCGGTCATTGGAGCCCTCGTCCTCGTGATCGCCGTGCTCCAGATCCTCACGCTGGTGGTGTCCTGGCAGCGCAACAGGCGCCTGATGTCGGACAGCCTGCAGGCGCAGGCAGACTCGCAGAGCTATGCCTACGAACTGCTCGCCGGCATCGAGACGCTGAAGGCCGCGGGAGCGGAGCACCGCGCCGCGGAACACTGGGGCAGGCTCTTCCGCAACCAGGTCAGCATCGACCTGACCCGCGGCCGCCTGACCGGCACGGTGGACTCCGTCATGAGCACGCTGAGCACGGGCTCGCCGCTGGTCATCCTCCTGCTCGGCACGTTCGAGGTCCTGGCCGGCAGCCTGTCGCTCGGGACGATGCTGTCCGCGTCGGCCCTGGCCGCCGGGTTCCTCGGCCCGCTCGCGACCCTGGTAAGCAGCGGCATGCAGCTGCAACTGCTCGCGAGCTACATGGAACGCATCAACGACGTACTCGACATGCCGCGAGAGCATGAGGTGGTCAGGAATGTTTCGCTCGACATACTCCCCGGCCAGCATGTCGGCATCGTCGGCAGATCGGGATCGGGTAAGTCAACGCTCGCGCACCTGCTGCTCGGCCTCTATCACCCGACCTCCGGCCGGATCGAGTACGACGGCAAGAACCTGGCCGAGCTCGACGCCAGGTCGGTTCGCCGCCAGCTGGGCATCGTCACCCAGCACCCCTACATCTTCGGATCGTCTGTCCGCCAGAACATCGCGCTGACCAACCCCGGCCTGTCGCTCGAGGCAGTCATCGCGGCGGCCGCAGTGGCCTGCATCGACGATGACATCACGGCGATGCCGATGGGTTACGACACTCCGCTGCACGACGGTGGGGCGTCGCTGTCCGGTGGCCAGCGACAGCGGATCGCGCTGGCCAGGGCGCTCGTTCACCGGCCGTCGATCCTGCTACTCGACGAGGCGACGAGCGATCTTGACACCGTGACGGAGCAGATGGTGTACAGCAATCTCGGGCAGATCTCAGCGACCACCATCGTGATCGCGCACCGGCTCAGCACCGTCCGCAACGCCGATCTGATCATCGTCATGGCTGACGGCAGGATCGCCGAGACCGGCACGCATGCCGAGCTGTTTTCCCTCGGCGGCGAGTACTGGTCCCTGGTGAATGCTCAGTCACCCGCGGTGAGCGGAGCACGGAACGCTCACCCGGGCCCGGCGGCGTTGACGGACTCCCCGCCGCCGACGGACTCCTCGCCGCTGCCAGGCCCCGCGCCGCTGCGGGGAGCGTCACCGCTGGCAGGCGCGCCGGTGCCGCGCCGCCGAATGCCCGCCGACAAGTAGAACGACCACCTTGCTGCGCATCGCCGCACAGATCCTGATTGTCTGCGGTCTGCTCCCCCGCAATTCGCTAGAATTGCCTGGCCAGGGGCTGCGCGTACCCTGGCTGCCGATCGAAGGACACAGTGACCGTTCCGAGCACTCCCCACAGCAAGCCGAGCAGGCGCCGCAGGCGCCGGATCAGGACCAAGTTCCTGGTCTTCCTGGCCGTGGCGGCAAGCTTCCTGCTGCTCGTCGGCCGCGGGACGGCCCAGATCATCGCGCAGGTCTCGTGCTCGAGCAATGAGGTCGTGCTCAACATCGCGGTCAGCACCGACATCGCGCCCGCGATCCAGCGGATCGCGGACTCCTTCAACAGCCAGCAGCGTCAGGCTGACGGCCGTTGCGTCAGCGTCTCGGTCGACTCCGAGTCCCCCGCCATGGCGACCGCCCAGATCGACGGGCAGCGCCCCGCCCCTGACCCTCCGGTCGACGCGTGGATTCCCGACTCGAGCCTCTGGGTCGATCAGGCGCGCCTGCTGCCCCTCGGCGCCAAGACCGTTCAGCCCGCGGGGTTCAGCGTCGCGCTCTCCCCGCTCATGCTTGTCATGCCGAAGAATGCGGCAGCCCGTACCGCGGCGTTCGGCAAGACAGGCTGGCGGCTCCTGCTCCCGCGCTCGGCCGGCGGACCGGCCGTGCCCACCGGCATGCGCGTCGACCTGCCCGACCCGTCGCAGAGTGCCGCCGGCCTGGCGACCCTCATCGAGATCGGCCGGCTGCTCGGCCGGGGCACGGCAGCGCGGGTGAGATTCACCAGATTCGTCTACGCCTCCGAGGTGACGTCGTACTTCGACGACCAGAACTCGCTGCGGTCGTTCGTCAGCCTCGCCGCTCCGCCGCTGAACGGCGACCCGGTGACGGTCACGACCGAGCAGGCGGTGCTCGCCTACGACGAGGAGAACGCCGGGCAGCCGCTCGCCGCCAGCTACCCGACAGGAAGCAAGGCCGCTCTGGGCAGCCAGGAACTCGACTATCCCTACGTGCTCGCGACCTCGAATCCGCTCCGGCTGGCCGCCGCGAGGCTGTTCGGCCAGGCGCTGACCGAGCCGTTCGCGCAGGGCGTGATCAGGTATCTCGGCTTCCGCTCCGGCCATAACGTGCCTGACCGGTTCGCCCCGGCCTACGGGCTGACCAAGCAGTTGCTGCAGGCCGCCACGCCCCCGACCCCAAACGAGGCGCCGACCGCGCTGCAAGTGTGGAACAAGCTGGACCTCGGGTCGCGCAGCCTGACGCTGGTCGACGTCTCGTCGTTTATGGCCAAGCCGGCTGATCCGGCCAGCCCGACCGGGCCGACGCTGGAAAAGGAACTGACCCAGACGGCGGCCCTCGGCCTCTCGCTCTTCCCCGACTCCGCCAACATCGGCCTGTGGGAGTTCGCCGACAACCTCCAGCACGGTAAGCCCTACAAGCAACTGGTGTCGGTCGGCCCGCTGCCCCAGAACCTGGGCATCATCAGCAGGCGCGCCGAACTCCAGAAGATCAACGGCTCGCTGCCGCCGACCGGCGGTCCCCGGGTCGCGCTGTACGGCTCGATCCTCGACGCCTACAAGTACATGCAGCAGACCTACAAGCCGAATTTCTACAACGCCGTGATCGTGCTCGCGTCGGGCCTGGATAACGCGCCAGGCGACATCACCGCCACGGAGCTGCTCAAGAAGCTGACGATCTTCAGCAACTCGCAGCGCAAGGTCGCCGTGGTCATCATCGCGTTCAATACCTCGGTCGACTTCCCCATGCTGAAGAAGATCGCGCTCACCACCGGCGGCCAGGCCTACGAGATCACTGACCCGGCGCGGGTGGTCCAGGTGTTCTACCAGGCCCTGGCGCACCGGCTGTGCGGGCACGGCTGCGTCGCGCCCTGAGCAGCGCATCGTCGGCTGGCGCGGGACGGCGGCCCGGTGGGCCAGCTACGGTAGGGCATTATGAACCCGTTTCATCCGACCTCGATGCTCTCGACCACAGATCGAACGACGCTGGGTCGGCTGCGCGAGCGCGGCCTCCCCGACCGGGCGTCGCTGCACGCGGTGCTCGACGCGGGCCTGACCTGTCATCTCGGCGTCGTCATCGACGGCACGCCGGTCGTGCTGCCGACGGGTTACGGGCGGATCGGCGAGACCCTGTACCTGCACGGATCGTCGGCGAACCGGTCGTTGCTGGCCGCTGCGGGCGCCGAGGTCTGCGTCACGGTGACCCTGCTCGACGGGCTGGTGTGCGCCAGGTCGGTGTTCCACAACTCGATGAACTACCGCAGCGCCGTGATCTTCGGCACCGCGCGCCTGGTCACCGGCGAGACCGAACGGCTCGAGGCGATCCGCGCGATCACCGAGCACCTGATCCCTGGCCGCTGGGACAACTCCAGACGGCCGAGCCGCAAGGAGCTGGCCACGACCGCCGTGCTGGCGCTGCCCCTGGACGAGGCGTCGGTCAAGGCGCGGGCCGGCTGGCCCAAGGACGACGAGGACTACGGGCTCGACTACTGGGCAGGCGTGCTGCCGATCACGATGACGGTCGGGCCCGCCGAGTCCGACCCGCAGCTGAAGGACAGCACGGTGCCCGCGCACATCGCTGAACTGCAGACCACGCCGACGGCGTGGGCGCCTGCGGTCGCCGACTGCCCTAGGCTGGAGCGGTGACTGACCGACTGGTCTGGATTGACTGCGAGATGACCGGGCTTGATCTTGCCAACGATGCGCTGGTCGAGATCGCGTGCGTGGTCACCGACGGCGAGCTGACCGAACTCGACAAGGGTATCGACCTCATCATCAAGCCGCCCGCCGAGGCCCTGGACCAGATGCCCGACCTGGTGCGCCAGATGCACACCGCCTCGGGGCTGCTGGCCGAGCTGGCCGGCGGCATGACCCTGGCCGAGGCGCAGGACCAGATCATCGGCTACGTCCGCGGTCATATCAAGGAGGCCAGGAAGGCGCCGCTGTGCGGGAACTCGATCGCCACGGACAGGTCGTTCCTCGCCAGGGACCTGCCCAGGCTCGACGACTACCTGCACTACCGGATGATCGACGTGTCCAGCGTGAAGGAACTGGCCAGGCGGTGGTATCCCCGGGCCTACTTCGCCAGCCCCATCAAGGTCGGCGGCCACCGCGCGCTGGCGGACATCAAGGAGAGCATCACCGAGCTGCGCTACTATCGCGAGGCGGTCTTCGTCCCGATGCCGGGTCCGGACACCGCCACCGCGCGGGAGATAGCGGCCAGGCTCACTGGGCATGACGACCTCCCGGGCGACGGAGGCGATGGAGCCGAATCCGGTTCTGCGAGCTAACTGCGAACCGGTATGCTTCGGAAGGCCGCTACGGCGGCCATGGTGGGCGTAGCTCAGTTTGGTAGAGCGCCAGGTTGTGGTCCTGGATGTCGGGGGTTCAAGTCCCCTCGTCCACCCCAGTAAAGCCCCAGGTCAGAAGGTGCTGGTGCGGCCACTGCCCTGTTCCTCTCTTCCGTGTGTCCGATTCTGGGAGCGAAACGGGAGCCGATCTTGGAACAGGAGCCCCGGTACGGGGCCAGGAGGCCGTCCACCACCGCCACCGCCGACCGCGGGGCAAGGCGCGAGCGTTCATGGAGGGACCTCTGCCACGACTCCTGCAATCCAGCGTTGAGCCCGGCCCGCATCCTGGGCGTGATGTGGCTGTAGACCCCCGCATGCCGGGCACCTCGTGCCCCATGCGCTCGGACTGCAGGACGTAGCGCACGCCCATTTCGTCCAGCCACGTCTGGTGACCGTGCCGCAGGCCGTGCGGTGTCAGCCCGGTCCGCAGCGGCAGCCAGGATGCGACCAGCACGGGCCCGGCCGGCTCCTCCCCCGTTCCCGCGCACTGCTCGCCCTTCGCCTTGTGGCTGACGATGGCTCCGTCGCGGCGCAGCTGGATCGTCAACGGCCACCTGCACCTGCCGAAGCTCCGCGCCGCGCTCGACGCGCCATTCACCGAGAATGTCAGCACCGTGAGCCAGAATGAGGATCAGAAGGTGGCCTGATGGTCACCGGGGCCGCCACCGAAGTTCTACGGAACTCGGGACATCCTCCCAAAGGCGCCCACAGGGGTCTCAAAGCGAGGCGGGCGCGCCAATCAACAAGAACGTGACCGCGCCTCGTTCGCTTGAGAACTCGACCACGTGGGCCTCGCCACGCACGTTTCGGTAGATGCCCGTCCCGCCCGTGATGGCCACGACCTTGTGGGGCGGGGGTGTGTTGAGCCACTGCCCGGTGATGATCCCGCGCGGGAGCGAGTAGGTGATCGTGCAGGCTTCCTCCGGCCGCGCAAGGTTGGTGAGGGTGCAAGCACCGCCCGTGTGGCCGACCTGCCGTCCCCCCTTGAGCAGGAGGTCATCGAGCACGTGGAGGTCGCCGACACTGGGGCCGGGCGGAGCGATGTCGATTCGGGGGTCAGCCCCGAACGTGATGTCGAGCCGCAGTCGCGCCGGAGCGGCTGCGGCCGGGTCGGCGGCTGCGACCGAGGAACCGGTCAGGCCAGCCACGGCGGCGAGCGCTGCGGCCACCGGGAGCAGCGTCCTGAGTTTCCGCATCTTTCTCCTCCTCCTTGGTGTCTGTTGCGCGCCCATCGTTTGCCGGAGCCGAGTCGATGTCAAGGCACCCGTCTAGCGGCGCCGCTGCACGGTGCCGCGCATGGCTGCGGTGTGAGCTGGTATGCGCGCGCTTGCACGACAAGCAGCAACGCCGATGCACCGGCCCGGACAGACACCAACCAGCTTGAATACGACAACGCTGCTCACGCCGAAGGACCGGACGGGCTCAGACTGCTCCGGCACCGACTGAGCCCTCCTCTTAATCCGCGGGTTCCGAGCGCGTGCCCGCTGCGTGCCCGATGGGTGAGTTCGTGCGGATACTCACGGTCACTCACGCCCCTAGTGCCGCAGGTCATCGACTTGGCAGGTAGCCCGCAGGTATGGCTGGGGCTTCCCAAACTTGATAGTGGGGTTCGATTCCCGTCATCCGCTCCGCGAAGAATCCGCAGTTCAGCGGAAATGAGTTACTCGCCGGTTAGTCCTTGCCGTCCCGTGGCGGACGTGTTACTGAAGGATCACCTGACGCCAGATCTGGCACTGTGCGGTATCAGAACTGGCCGCTACGGAAGGGATACGCGGGCGGATTCAGCGAACCGGGGAGGAAGCATGAAACGACAGGTGACAGCGGCGCTGCTGGCCGCGGGGACCGCGGTCGCCGTCTCCGCCGCGGCGGCCGTGCCCGCCGCCGCGGCGACGAGCGGCAGCGAGACGCTCAGCGGCACCATCGTGACCTCGGCCGTGTCGGGCACCCGCACGGTGATCAGCAGCGTGGTGGTCGCCAAGGGCGTGTTCACCGGCGTCGGCCGGATCGTCGAGATCCCCAGCCTGCCCACCGACCCCCCGAACGTCAGCCGGGACGATCTGGTCTTCCCCGAAGGCGCCATGCACCTGGTCAGCACGACCGTGGGCATCTCGTTCTCGGTGAACCCGGGCTGCCTGGCCAACGCGACGCTGCAGCAAACCGCGGAAATCATCGGAGGCACCGGCCAGTTCGCCGCCGCAGCTGGCAGCTTCAGCGCGACGGTCTCAGGGCCGGCGCTTTTGGCCCGCAACCCGGACGGGAGCTGCTCCTTCACGCAACCGGCGCTGCACGAGGAGGATATGTTCACGGACAGCGGAACGCTGTCGTTCTGATCTCGTCCTGAAAACGAGCATCGCTGCCTGGCGTCCTCCGCTCGGCACGGATCATCCCGCCGGGCGAGTGACCAACTGGGTGACAACCGCCCCGCACACCGCCAGACTCCAGCGGACGTTGGCAGACGACCTTAACGGGTCAGGTCTTGGATGCCTCCACTCTGGCACTGGCTTCGGGACGAAGAAGCCGGGCTTGACAGGTGGCACTGCCGAATCGGGCTGTGCCCGGATTGGGCATTGACCCGTCAGCCGCCCTCAAAGGATCGGCGTCTGCCCTCTCTGTCAAGCTGTCGTGAGCCCTCTCTGTCAAGCTGTCGTGAGGCACCCGCCCATCAGTTATTACTGACCCCGAGGGCGGGGATGGAGAGATCACGACATGACTGTTGCCCTCGACCGTGCGCTGCCTGCTGCCGATGCTGGAGTGATGGCGGACGGCAAGGCGGACCCGGACCCGGAGGTGCCCGAGCGGGCACGCCGGCGCACGTTCACCGCGAAGTACAAGCTGGAGGTCCTGGCTGCCTACGACGCCGCGGGGCCAGGTGAGAAGGGCGCGATCTTGCGCCGGGAGGGCTTGTACTCCAGCCATGTCGTGGAGTGGCGGCGGGCCCGCGATGCCGGTGCGCTGGCCGGCCTGGCCCGGCCCCGCGGCCGCAGCCGGCCCGATCCGCGGGACGCGCAGATCGCCCGGCTGCTGAAAGAGAAGACCCGGCTGGAGCAGGAGCTGGCCAGGGCCCGCTTGGTGGTGGAAGTGCAGGCAAAACTGCAGGCGCTCTTGGAGAAGCTCTCCGAGAGCGAGGACACCGATCCGAAGTGACCGCCGTGGCCGACCAGGCGATCGCCGAACTGACCCCGCGGACCGGTACCCGCGCCGCGTGCGCCGCTGTAGCTGCGCCGCAGGCCAGCTGGTACCGGCGGCACCGGGCCAGCCCCGCGCCGCCGCGCCCGGAACCTGTCCCGCACGGCGACCGGGCGCAGCCGCGGGCGCTGGCCGCCGCCGAGCGCCAGGCGATCCTGGGCGCGCTGCACAGCGAGCGGTTCGCCGATGTCGCCCCGGCCGAGGCGTGGGCGACCCTGCTGGATGAGGGGGTCTACCTCGGTTCGGTCTCCACGTTCTACCGCGTGCTGCGCCGGGCCGGGGAGAGCCGCGAGCGTCGCCGGCAGGCCACCCACCCGGCCACGGTCAAGCCCGAGCTGGCCGCCGCCGCGCCGAACCAGGTGCGGTCCTGGGACATCACCAAGCTGCACGGCCCGGCCAAGTGGACCTGCTACTACCTGTACGTCATCATCGACATCTTCAGCCGCCACGTGCCCGGCTGGATGGTCGCCACCGCAGAGTCCGCGGCCCTGGCCGAGAAGCTGATCGCCGGGACCTGCCGCAAGCAGGGCATCAGCGCCGGCCAGCTGGCCATCCACGCCGACCGCGGCTCCTCGATGACCTCCAAGCCGGTAGCGCTGCTGCTCGCCGACCTCGGCGTCACCCAGTCGCACTCCCGCCCGCACGTCTCCAACGACAACCCCTACTCCGAAAGCCAGTTCAAGACCTTGAAGTACCGGCCGGACTTCCCCGGCCGGTTCGGCTCGATCGAGGACGCCCGCGCCCACTGCCAGGCATTCTTCTCCTGGTACGACAATGAGCACCGCCACGGCGGGCTGGGCCTGCACACCCCGGCCGACGTGCACTACGGCCGTGCCCGGGCCGTCCAGGCCGCCCGCGCCGGCGTGCTCACCGCTGCCTGCGCCGCCCACCCCGAGCGGTTCGCCCGGCCCCCGCAGCCGCCGAAGCTCCCGGCCGCCTCCTGGACCAGCCGGCCCGGGCCCCAGGCCGCCTCCGCGCACG
>WNGH01010048.1_pt1 | contig 10928 bp, 17 predicted proteins | sample 5400631 | NCBI WGS metagenome assembly WNGH01 (sample SAMN13153373, study PRJNA577476) | soil metagenome | isolation source: 115 cm soil or saprolite under Garry oak tree replicate 1 | place: USA:California | collected 2016-06-15 | reverse complement strand
TCGGTGAAAAATAGATTCGACCCCGCCCACACCTTGTCCTTCTGGATGAAATTGAGGTCGTCAAACACGGTGTTGTGCACATCGCACGGGATGATGCGCAACGAGCCATCGTAGAGATAGAAATTCTTATTTGCCATCCAGAACACGAGCCCGTCGACTTCCACCACCGCGTTGGGGCCGACGATCGAGCCGTTCGATCCCATCGGCGTCCAGCCGAAAGTATCCGGAGGTCCGACGAAGCTCATCATCCACACGAAGGCATCACTGAAGATCAGGGTCCCGGAACGCGTTTTCGCATGTGCGAGCAATTCGTTTCCCTTGTCCAAGCGCTTGGAACCGGCGACATTGGTGATGACATCCGGAGTCCACTGGTTGTAGTTCTCGCTATCAGACCAACGCACCCGCATCGCATCATCGGCCGTGCCATCATGCGCTCCATAAGCCACCAGGATGCGCTGCTCCGGTGATACGAAAATCCCACGCGCCGTAACCGGTGCCGCGCCGATGAGCGTCGCCCGCGTTCCCGTCCCAACGCTCGCATCCCAAAAATAGATTCCTCCCTTGCGGTAGTTCGCGATCAGGTCCTCGCCCCAGTTGTCGAGCTTCCAGGTGCGCGCGTTCTGCAGGAAATTCGAGATGGTTCTTGCCGTGCCCCAGGTTCCGAGGCTCCAAGTGCCGGCACCCCATCCCAGTCCGTAGATGGAGTCCGCTGTTCCTACGTGGATCTCGTATTGGAAAGTCACCGCTGCTCCGCCGCCCGTCGCACCGGAGCTCGCCACGATGGAATGTGTGATCTTGTAGGTATTGGCGTCCACCACTTCGGTAACGATGTACTGGCCATCGATAGTGATGCCTCCGACCGCAGTAGCTCCGGAGAAGTGCACGTAATCGCCGAGCAGATTCCCGTGGCTCGTGTGCGCAACGCTGACGATTGCGGAACCATTGGTGGTGGTGAATGGGTTGTTTCCCAACGTTCCCGAACTGCGCAGCGGAGTCACATCGTAGAATGTGCCGCCCTTATAGACGTAGAGCTTAAGGTGGCTTCCGGCACCGATGAATTTCTCGGCGGCAAGAGTCGGCCATTCTGCCGTCCCGCGTACTTTTCCGATGAAGGTATTGACCGTGGATTTCTGCCAACCGCCAATCTTTTGCGGCAGGCCGTTGAAGAATCGCACCTTGTCACCAGACTTCCAACGCGCTGCCTGGCCCGCCATGCGGTCAGTGGGCACCGTGGCGATGCCGGGGAGGATGATGACGTTGCGGAGGGTCATTTGCTATCCGTAAATATGCGCCTGGTTTGCACGAACGAGCGGTACGTAGGTGATGATGATCACGCCTTGTTTGCCGTCACCGCCCAGACCGCCTCCAGTGCGCAGGCACGGATTGGAGGTTCCGAAGCCACCGCCCCCACCACCGCCAGCACCGCCGTAATTTCCTCCGGGAGCTCCTACCCCGCCGTTGTTGCCGGATGTTCCGGCACCGCCACCGCCCCCACCACCGCCCGCGCCCACGCCGCTCGCGCCGATTTCAGAACCATTGCCTCCAGCCGTGCCGGCATTTGGTGCTGTGCCACCGGGACCACCCGTGCCGCCTGTGCCAGCATCACCTGCACCGCCCGCCCCTCCGGTTGTGCCCGCCCCGTTCGCTCCAGCGGCTCCTGTCCCGTTGGGCCCAGCTGCTCCGCCGCCCGCGCCGCCTCCCCCGTTACCAGCACCAGCGGTTTGGCCCCCGTTACCGCCGTTTGTGCCTGCTGGCGTACATGAGGCACCTGCGCCGCCGTTTCCAGGGATAGTAAGGCCAGTCGCGTTGCCTCCAGCTTTAGCCACCAACGATGAAGTATTGAAGGTACTGTCGGTCGGCGCGCCACCGTTGTTGTGAAGGCCGCCCGTTCCGGCTGAATACGGGATCGTGCCCGAGCCACCGTGATTGAAGTTGGTGAGCTTGGTGTACGCTCCACCGCCACCAGCAGCACCCACCATCAGGGAAATGCGCGGTCTCGCCCGCCGACAGCTCTTTCGATATTGATCCGATATCCAAACGCACGCGCCCCTTGGTGATGAAGCAGTCGTGAGGATAATCGTGGGCATGTCGCGACGTGCTCTCGCCAGCCTCGCAGTGCATGACGACGATCAGCATCTTCTCGTCGTAGGTTTTGAAGATATGCGAAATCATCAGGTCTTGGTCACTTTCAAGATCAAGACGACGCGCGTGCAGGTCGTGACGGAGTCGACATTGAAGCGTAGCGTGTCACCGGCAGCAATCGAGGTCGTCCAGCCCGTGAGTGTGGTGTCTTCAGATTTTGAGGCCGCAGAAAGTGTCGGTTTTGCCGCAGCCGTGATCGTATCGGCTACCGTGGGAGGGTAGTTCGCGTAGGTATCCTTCCAGATATCGATGACGATCGAACCAGCCTGATCGGCAAGCAGGGTCACGCTATTGATAGTGCATGCGAATGGAATCCGCACATCGCCCTTGATGCCCGTTGTAAGCACGGCCCCACCACCGTCGAAAACATATTCGATAGCAGCCATGACAACTTGCGGATCAAGATTCAAACTTGGATCGCCTCCGGCACCACTACCGTTGCTGACCAAGATGCGGTTGGCGGTGCCCTGAATCGTGCGTTGCGCCCAAGCATCGGTTCCGGTGCGCACCGCGATCCCGGTACTTGATAGTCCTTCCAGAGCGGAAAGATCATTCGACAATGCGAGCGTCGGATTCCCGGCAACACCATCCGAATTGCTGATCGTTATTCCAGCGGCTGGTTGAGCGAGAGACCGTTGTGCCCAAGTATTCGCCGCACTACGCACAGCAATCCCTGTAGAGCCAAGAGCGGCCAGTGCATCCAGATCCGCATCCCAAGCCTCGACGTTCGTTCCTATCGCCACGCCAAGATTGGTGCGTGTAGTCGGCGCATCTCCAAACGCCAGCGCGTTGACCCAATCAAGGGCCATGATGACGTTGACGCCATCGCAAAGAACGAAGGTGGTCTTGCCGTTCGGAATGGTGATGCCGGTGCCGGCGGCGGTCTTCACGCGCAGGCTTTGTCCGCCAGTGGTGTTGTTCTTGACGAGGTAGGATTTCGTGCTCGTCGGGATGGTGATATCCCGCGTGGCAGTCAGCGTGACGCCGGAAGTGATGTTGAGACCCATGCTGCGGGCCTCATCGGCGATGCCATTGTTCGTGGTCAGAACGTAGTTCGCATCCGCAGCGAGCACCACGCTCTTGAAGTTGGCGATCGCATCTTCGATCATCTCGAAGACGGTATTGGCGCGGTCGCCCCAGGTGGTGTCGTTTTCACCGGCACCCTGCTTCTCAAGCCTGAGAAGATCGCTGTAGGTACTTGCTATGACACTCTCCTCATCGTTCCTGTTTTCCGGCTGCAGTGGGCTGCGGAGCGAGCGGCGAATAGTCGCGCCGGCGCAGCGCCCGCAGCTCGAACCGAGCGCTGTTGAGCGCGGTCCCGTAGGCGGCCTCGAGCTTCGCCTGCTCGTTCGCTTCCTTCTCCAGGTAAATGCCGGCTTCGACCAGGCACGCTTTGAACAGGCAATCGCCGGCCCGGGTCGAAAGGAAAGTGCCGCTCGTGTCGATGGCGAGGCTGTTCGGGCGCCGGGTGACGAGCGCCGTGGCTGATACGGGCGCAGTCGGTATCGGCCCGACCAGGTAGGTATTCGCGTCCAGATCCGCGTAATCCTTGGGATTGCCGGTTGTTGAGCCGTGGCGCATCTTGATGTAGCCCCAGGTCCTCGGGTAAAGGAATCGCGAGAGGCTTGGGACGAAGATCTCCCGGGTCTGGATCACGAGGCCAGAAGGAAGTTTGGTGATGGTCTGCGCGTTCAACGTGAGCGCCTGCTCGATGTCGAAGACCGTCAGGTCCAGGTCCTTCAGAAGCCGGTCCTCGGCGAGCGCGAGCATGTTCGGAACGTCGCCATCGAAATCCGATCCAGGATCTTCGACCCATGACTCGAATTGGGTTTTGAGCTGCGTGTAGGTGTAGGAGGCCATCAGGCAGCCTCTCCAGCAGGAACGCCGCTCGAACCAACAAATCCGTGCCAGTTGCACCGATGTTCGGGCGGCATGTCGTCATCCTCTTCTTGGATGGAAGGTGTGAGCTGCAGGTCATCTAGCGAACTGCCGCCAGCCACATTCCAGCGCACCTCTTGGCCGGCCTTATTGCGGCCAGCGTAAGGAGAGCCCTGAAAAAAGATGTACACGGAGTGCGTGCCCTTCGGGCCGCCATTCTTCGCATACGACTTCGGGCACAGAAAACACACACCATGGGCTTGGGCAACGGTCTCCACTGGATGGAATACCCACCGGTCCGGGGTTGGCGACCACATATCGATCTGCCCATCATCGCCGCGGAATAGATACATGCCCTTCTCATCCCTTTCTGCAGAGATTTCCTTCTCGCAATGGAGTAGACGTCCGTCGAGTTGGCGCAACTTCATGTGCCTCCGCCGAAGAACGGCCCAGTATCACCTCGAGCTGTCACCAGATCCACGCCCGGATGATTGCCCGGGCTCATGTCGTCCAGGTCCGGACTCGGCTTCTTGAGGATCACCGCGTCCTCCTTGATCTGGCGCTTTTCCTGCTCATGCTTGATGTCGCGGCAATGCGGATGCACCAGCAGGTTCGGCACCTGGCCATCGGGAACGAGCTTGTTCAGACGATATTTCCCGCCGCACCGGCCGCAGAGACCTAAAGCAAATTTTCCCTTGGCGTATTTGCTCACAATGCCACCTCATGCGCGTTCTGCGGATAGCGACGCGCATATTCAATGCGCCAACTATCGCCGTAGTTGCGTTTCATGTTCGAGATGCGAGCGGCTTTCCTGCGATTTTTCACCTGCTCTGGCGTGCACTTGTAGCCCTTGTTGGTAGCAATACCTCTACGAGCAGTTGCATTACGCTCAGCGTATTCAGGATCTCTCCATAATTTCCTCGCCGCTTCGGAGCGCTGTTTCGGATCAATGCCAGCCTTTTGAGCGGCGATCAATTCCTTTCTGCGCTTCGACCACATGATTCGGGTTCTGATGCTTGTCTCTGTTCTGTGTGATTCGCTATTTGTTCGGCCCTTATATGGATTTGGAATTTCTCCGCTTCTAACCTTGGTCAAGAACTTTTCTTTCCAAGCAGCCGCTGCGTTTATCCGCCATTGATCTGGAAGTTTGCTTCCAGCCGGATTCGAGCACGAAGCGCTTCTGCTGCCGTTGTAAACATAGATGCAACGATCCAAGTAATACTGCTCGACTTTCAGCAACTGGCTCTGCTCAACCGATTTCACCATCATGAACATGAACGTACTTTCGCCATGAGCATTCCAGGCGTTTTGTAAGAAAGGTGAGTGATGTCTTCCACGACGCAACGCTTCGCGATGTTTGCGCCACCGATACGCCACATCAACAGACGAACCGATATACATCCGTCCGTCTAACAGATTTAAGATGATGTAAATTCCGCTCAACTTCATCAGATTCCACCCAACTCGAAGCTGACATCGGTGTACTCGCGGTCGGCCTCGCCGGCGATCGCGAGGGCCTTGTCGGCGAGTCCCTGCAGCAGCTGGAACCGATCCGGGGCGAACTTGAGCGACAGTTGCTTCGCCATGCCAGCGCACACTGCCTCGTAATAGGTGTATGGAAGATCGGGCGACTCGCTCATCGCGGTCACATCCTGTTTGCGCCGCAGGCGCTTGTAGTGGAAGACATCGGTGGAGTTCTCCGGCACCGTCCACAGGCTGTATTTGCTCTGGCTGATGTCGTACCACACGTTGGTCGGGAGGCCGCGTTGCGTCTTTTTGGGGATCCTGAAATACATCTCGCGGCTGATGACGAATACCGGCGTATCCACGCCCGCGCGCCGGACATTGGCTTCCAAGATCAGGATGGTGCCAGTAGTGGCGGTGTAAGGCGTCGCATCGTCACCCTGGCCGGCGGTGAGCGCTTGGGTCTGCTCATCCACATCAAAGAGCGTGATCTCCTTCGCGCTCCACTCGGCCATGAGCAGGTTCGCACTGCGGATGGCGCTCGTCATGTGCCGCGGCGTCAGGGTCGCAGGATCCACGCCGCAGCGCTCGAACGCTTCGTCGAAGATATCGTCGAAGGTGAGCTGGAAGGCGTAGGTGCCGGAGCTCGCCATTTACGGTTTCCCTTCTTCGGGCTTCGCGCCATGGGTCATTTCCATGAGCTTGTTCAGGCGCTGCTCGCGGTCGCGGAAGATGCGCGCGGTGACGAAGGCACCCACGTAGATCGCGGCGTAGAACTCGGTCATTTTGCCGATCAGCAGCAGATAGGAAAAGCCCACCGTCATCACCACGAAGGTGCCCGCTTCGAACATCTTGCGGGCATCGGTGCGGACCTTACTCGCTTTATCGGTGGAAGTGACCAAATCCCATAGATTGATGAGCCCATCGCGCTGGCCGCGCCACAGGCAGGCGATCACCACCAAGAGCGTGACCATGTAGATCGCGTCCGCCAGCACGTAGCCCTTGAAGAACTCTGCCCACCAGCCGCTCATATCAACACCATACTCCTTTCGATCCGTATTTCCGCGCCACGCCCTTGGCAAGCAACAGGTCCGACAGCGAAAGTCCATCCACCGAGACGTTCCCGAGGATGCGCCCGAACGAATCCCGGGAGTTCGCGGTGATGGTGATGCGTTGGGCGCCGCTTAAAACTTCCGACGTCACCTGCTTGGCGGCCTGCGCCAGTGCTTTTTCGCATTGGGTCGCAGCTCGAAGCTCGGGCGTGTCTATCCCGAGCAAGCGCACATGCTCCTCGGCGATCACATTCGGCCAGATACGGGCCTGCACGCGGATCGTATCGCCATCGATCACGGACCAGGACAGAACGATCGCGAAAAAAAGCTCAGTCATTTTTCATTTCGACGTTATCAAGTGAGCAACATAAATAATGACTGTTCCTATCCCTACGACTACCACTCCAACCGCCCACAACCCTATCCTCGCCAGTCGCTTATCCACGATCTTATCGAGCAGATCTGAGTAGAATTTCTCGCGCTCGGTCTTTGTCTCGTTGTAATGTTCGCGCAGTGCTTGCTTGACAAGCTGTACTTCGCTTTGTTCGTATTCTGTTCTGATCCGGTCATTTGCCATCATCTCACTCCGCGCCGGCGCGCACGGGCGAGCCATTCGACCACTTGTCGGACAATAGGCTCATCGGTGTTCTGTGGGACGACCTGGCCGTCCTGGAAGATGGCATCTTCCATTTCGATTGCATCTTCGTGGATCTCCATGCGCGCCTCGGGCGTGTCGACGATTGGAGCGACGACGTCCTCGACCCGCTGCGGTACGGGATCCTCCAGTTCATCGGCAGGCTCGTCGAACTCGGCAAACGGCAAAAGCAGGGCTTCGAGCAAGTCCTCGAGCAACTGCGCGAAGAATTCGTCCGGCAGCTCGATTTCGGCTTCGACGTCCTCCAGCGAAAGAGAAAGTAGAGGCTCGGACCCATCCTCGAGCAGTTGGGCGATGAAATCATCAGCCAACTCGACCTCGTGTTCGATCTCGGCGATGACGCCGAACATCGCCTCGACCGAATCCTCGAAGACTTGAACGGGCACATCGTCAAAGAACTCGGGCTCATCGAAGAACTCCGCGACCAAAAGGTTCCGGGTTTCCGGATTGTCGGTGGCCGGAGCATCCGCCGGGAGTATGAGAAGTAGCGACATGGAGCGCTCACGCGAGCACCATCCAGCGCACTGTGCTCTGATCCAAAAGATTGAGACTCGCGATCGAGAAGTTAGCCTTGTCCGTAATCGTCCAAGTCAACTCGCCGATTGTTCCGAGGGCGCGCCGACGCGATAGCAGGACTACCGCATCGGGTGGAATGCGTCTGACGGGCACTATCGCCTGTCCATTCACCAGGTTCACCTCGCCGGGGCCGATAATCATGGCGGGCCAGCTCCGTGCTGCAGCGTCGGCATGTCCAGATCCGACGCGTTCACCGTGAGCCCCAATTCTGTCGCCTTGGCTTGCACTGAAGCGACTATCCCATTGCGCAGGTCTGAGAGCGTGTATCCTGACGCGAGCAGCACGAGTACATCCTGCGGCTTGCCCTCGATACTCGGGTCCACATCGTCGCCTGAGAAGAAGCACGTCGCCACGATGCCTACCTGACCATTGTAGATTTTCTCCACCACGCGCAATCCCGATACCAATGCTGCAGCCACAATTTGGCTCCCTTTGCATCAAAATGCCGCGACTTCCGCAGCTCCCAGATCGACGGTCACATCCGCGCCTGCCGACGCACCCAGCAGCACTCGATTCTGGATCTCGAATCCCTCGTTGTTTGCAAACACGAAGGGGTGCGTTCCATTTACGTCATCGAACACATCGAGAAACGAAAATGGGACATCACCCGCCGTCGGAACCGCACCGAGCAACCATTTCGGCAACGACGCAAAGGGATTGCCATCGGGCGTGCGCGTGCCAGCTGTCATGCCTGCAGCAACTCCAGCCGCCGTTACGTGGCGAACCTGAATGCCGCCAGGCGCAGCCGCCATGGTCGCGCCGCGCTTCACCGATAGCGTTGGAGTCACGGTGCTCGCAGTGTCAACCGCCGAGAACGCCGTGTCCTTGAACACGTCGAGGCTGTCGAGAATGGCCGCCGTGCTCAGCACCGTCTGCAGCCACTTGATAGTCATGCGCGTCGGGATGACGAGATTCGTACCTGAGTTGCGCATCTCGTATAGCCGCGACGCTGCCGCCTGCGCATTGGCAAGCGCAAAGCGCGCCGACGCCCGATAGTGCCCCAGCGCACCATACTCCAGCGGCTTGACGTGAACATGCAGCCCACGAAACACCGGCCCGCCGACCTCGGCGACATAGCCGCTGAGACCCTGGAATTGAATAGTCATCGGTGCTTCCTGAAGTAGCGCATCATCCGCCCCGCGTCGTCGAGCGTCATGCTGAACGAGATCACCGGCCAACCTTCAGCCCTCATGCGCTCGATCTCGTGCTCCAGCGCGTCGGCCATCGAAAGAGGCTCGAAGCGATCCAGGCGCGGTCCAAGCATCGGCAAGCGCTCCGCTCCGCCCGCTCGCCGAATGGCGTCCTCTACGCCTATTTTGCGACGCAATAGATTCAGCGGTAGATCCAACAAGCTCACGACCGCGCCCACCCCACCGTCCACCGGCCGCAGAGGCGCGGACCGAGCCCTCTTGGCTCATTGAGCTGATTCGTGCTATAGGCGTATGCGGTGAAGCCCGAGCCAGCTACGATGCTGGAGCGATCCGCGCTCGCCTTGATCTGCTCTACCTTGTGCTCGTCTGCGCTGTGGCCGGGAGTCATTGCAATCGGAAAGCCGATGATCGGCGCACCCCCGTTCCAAGTGAAATTGCCGCCCGTGCCGCGATTCGTCGAGAAATTCGCGGGTGACTCATTGTTGTCCAGGTGCAGATAAAGTCGTGGTGCCGTCCCGGTGGGCAGCGAGCCATCCGTTCCAAGACTTACTGGCAGCAGCACTCCGCCAACAAACTGATTGAACTTACGCCGATTGGTCGGCACGCCACCCACCAGCGTATCCATGTTGAGATACTGCCCCGGCGCGAAGTACATCTCCGCCAAGATCCCAGTGAGACCGCTTGCCCCAACTATCCAATCCACAGCCGAGGCGTACTGAATCACCTCGTCTGCCGTCCGGCTGATCACATTGTCCACTAACAGATCATCCAGATAAGCGCTGCCGATATTCAGCCCCACATCCCACGAAGCAAGAAAATGATGCCAACTATCGGGCGGTGAAACCGCAGGCGCGGTCAAATTAACATCCTGACCCGATGCTCCAGAAGCTATAAGAGCTGTCGCCGTTGTCTGAAACGCCGTGAAAATGCTGTCATTCAGCAGAAATTGATTGTTGAGCTGTCTGAACCAGCACGAAAAGATGCCCTGTTTGCTGCTGGTGATTCCGGTGAGATTCGCTCCGCGAGCAAGTTGGCGTATTCCATTGAACGACACACCGTCCGCGCCCCATCCAGCGGTCGTCGCCTCGGGCTCGATCCATGCTTCCACATTCGAGCCTGCGACCACGCCCGCGTCCGCGATGAACACACTCGCATCGCTCGCGCCCGGGAACGGGCCGAAATCTATGATAGTTCTGTCGGAAGCAGCCACATCTCATTACCTCTCGACGGTGGCGGTGCGGCCAACGTGGTATTCGCGTCTTTCCGCGCGTTTAATACCTGCATGTCCATTTTAGAGTCAGTCCTCTTCGATCGTCGCGCTGATTGAGCAATTTTGATAGGTCGGACCCGAAGGCGCGCGAATCGAGATATTCTCGCCGTTCCGTGCCTCCGAGATTCCATTGGGCCGGCCCTGCTGGCCAGGGAGCCGGTTGAGGCCGCCCACCGCGTTGAAGCTGAGCATGTGCGTGTTGGTCTCGAGTGTGGGCTGCACCGCCCAAGTTGTCGCCGTGGTGAAGGTCGCCGCAGGCTGGTCGGTATGCTCGGCCTTGGAAGGAGTGATCGCAGCTCCGGGAGTGGTGCCAGCAGTCGAACGTCCCACTTCCAGCGCCTGGAACGCGCTCGAAGTTCCCCAACCGCCGACGTTCAAGTCGATCAGGCGCACCCGGCGCGCCGAGGCGCTGATGATGGTCAGGAGGTCCTGGCCGGCGACCGGCAGAACATTGCGACGGGTAATGACGTATCTCTGCCCCATCGGTCACTCCAGGGCCAGATCCACTTCGACGCGCGAATGGCTGTCGGCACCATCATCGCTGTAGCTCACGAGCACCCGGTATTTGTGGCCTTCCACCGGCGCGACCATGCCGATGAACGCTCGAAGCGTCACCTCGAGCTGTTTGCGGTGCGGATTGGCCACGCGCGCTTTTTCGGCATCCACGACAGCCTTGCCATCGGTGATCTTCAGCTTGTCGTGGAGCTTGTCGAACTCGTGCGCGTGCAACGCCGCAGTGG
>WNGH01022421.1_pt1 | contig 10930 bp, 7 predicted proteins | sample 5400631 | NCBI WGS metagenome assembly WNGH01 (sample SAMN13153373, study PRJNA577476) | soil metagenome | isolation source: 115 cm soil or saprolite under Garry oak tree replicate 1 | place: USA:California | collected 2016-06-15 | reverse complement strand
GGTGGCGGAATGGCGAGGATGGCGGGTGGCTGGGTGGCGGTGGCGGGGGTGGCGGAATGGCGAGGATGGCGGGTGGCTGGGTGGCGGTGTGGCGGCGCTGGCCGCTTGGCGGGACGCTCGCGGGCGGCCTGCGCAGCTAGCTGGTCCAGCTGGCGGGGGTGCCGCCGATGCGGTCGGCGACGATGCGGTCGGCGTAGCCGGAGCGGCGGTAGGCGGCGACCGGGTCGGGATCCAGGCCCATCTCGGCCCGCAACTCGGCCAGCAGCGGGCGCACGTCGGTGTCGTAGGCGTCCATCAGGACCGCGTTCGCGCCGAGCACGTCGCCGGCCTGCTGGGCGGCGGCCAGCGCGGGAGCATCGACGAGGAGGGCCTTGGCGGTGGCCTCCTGCACGTTCAGCACGGACCGGATCTGAGCCGGGATCTTCGGCTCGATGTTGTGGCACTGGTCCAGCATGAACGCGACCCCCGCGGCCGGCCTCAGCGCATCGGCGCGGACGACCTCGTGCAGGATGCGGAACAGCTGGAACGGGTCGGCGGCACCGACCATGAGGTCATCGTCGGCATAGAAGCGGCTGTTGAAGTCGAACCCGCCGAGCCGGCCGGCCCGCAGCAGGACGGCGACGATGAATTCGATGTTGACGCCGGGGGCGTGGTGGCCGGTGTCCACCACGACGGCCGCCTTGGGGCCGAGCGCGGTGCAGTGCAGCAGCGAGGTGCCCCAGTCCGGGACGTCGGTGGTGTAGAAGGAGGGCTCGAACAGCTTGTATTCCAGCAGCATCCGCTGGCCCGGGCCAAGCCGGGCGTAGACCGCGGCCAGGTTCTCGGCAAGCCGGTCCTGGCGGGCGCGGATGTCGTCCTGGCCGGGGTAGTTGGTGCCGTCGGCGAACCACAGCTTCAGGTCACCGGACCCGGTGGCGTCCATGATGTCGACGCATTCGAGCAGGTGACCGAGGGCCTTGCGGCGGATTTCCGGATCCGGGTTGGCGATGGACCCGAGTTTGTAGTCATCATCCTGAAACACGTTCGCGTTGACGGTGCCGATCGCGATTCCGCGGTCGGCGGCATAGCCAGCGAGGGCTGCGTAATCGCTGGTCTTGTCCCAGGGAATGTGCACGGCCACGCTGGGCGCAATGCCGGTGAACCGGTGGACCTGCGCGGCATCGGCCACTTTCTCCTGCACGGTGCGGGGCACGCCGGGCTGGGTGAACACCTTGAAGCGGGTGCCGGTGTTGCCGAACGCCCAGGACGGCAGCTCGATCCGGTGTGCTCTCAGCGCGGTCTTCACAGCGGTCAGGTCACGCATGTCAGGGTCATCTCCAGGCAGCAAGGACTCGACGGGAGTTCGGGCGGCTCAGCCGGCCGGGCCGCGGCCCCGGGCGCGAGCACCCGGGGCCGCGGCCGCCGCGGTCAGAAGTTGAACTGGCTGATGTTGGACTTGTTGAAGACGAACGGCGGCCCGAGCAGGATCGTGTGATCCGACCCGACCGTGAACTTGCCGAGCTTGCCGGCCGTGAACGACTGCCCTGGGCTGTTGGTGATCTTCTTCGACGCGAAGTTCACGGCGGCGTAGGCCGCGAGGTAGCCAAGGTTGGCCGGGTTCCACAGCTCGAAGGCCTTGACCGTCCCGTCCGCCACGTACTTCTTCAGCGAGTCCGGGGTGCCGAGGCCGGTGACCGCGATCTTGCCGCGATGCGCGGGGGTGTCGAGCACCTGGGCTGCCGCCAGGATCCCCACGGTGGTCGGGGAGATGATTCCCTTCAGGTTCGGGAAATGCTGGAGCAGGCCCTGGGTCACCTGGGTGGCCGTGGTCGGATCGTCATTGCCGTACACGGTCGAGACCAGCTTCATCTTCGGGAACTTCTTCAGTTCCTGCTTCATGAAGCCGATCCACGCGTTCTGGTTCGTTGCCGACGCGGCCGCCGAGACGATGGCGATCTGCCCGCTCTTGTGGATCTCCGATGCGAGCAGGTCGACCTCGCTGGTGCCGATCTGGGCGGTGGACGCCTGGTTGATGAACAGGTCGCGGCAGGCCGGCGCATCGGAGTCGTAGGTGACGACGGTGATGCCCTGCTTCATCGCCTTGTTCAGCGTGGGGCACAGTGCCGACGGGTCGGTGCCGGACACCAGCAGCGCGTCGGCCCCCTTGGTGATGGCCGCCTGGATGGCCGGGATCTGCGAAGCCGGCGTGGCCTGGGTGCCGCTGGTCTCGGTGCCGGTCTCGCCCAGCGCCTGCAGCGCCGCGATCGCGCCGCCCGACTTCGCGCTGTCCGACGTGGTGAAGTAGGGGTTGCCGAGGTTCTTGGGAATGACGAAGACCTTGAGGCCGGTCTTCAGCGCGCCCGAACCGCCCGAGCCGGCCGACGAGCCCGAGCCCGGGCTGGACGATCCGCCCCCGGATGACCCGCAAGCGGCCAGCACAGCCGACACGGCGACGAGTACCGCGGGTAGCCAGAGTCTGCGTTTCAGGGAACCTCTCACTGGTTTCACGGAACCTCTCACTGGTTTCAGGGAACCACTCATTGCTGAATCCTTTCAATAGAGGGTAGAAAAACTGGGCTAAGCACGCGCGGCGCCGGGGCCGGCCGACGCGGACCACAAAGGACTCGCTGGTCACTTACAACTCGCTGGTCACTCATGGCGCACCCCGATCGCTGTCGGCGTCGCGGTGCCCGGCCGCCGGAGCGACGCGCGCAGCCGGGCGGCGAACGACGCCGCGTTCGGCACGAACACGCTGGCCAGCAGCAGGCCGCCGGTGACAATGCCGGTGGCCTCCTGGTTGAAGTTCGTCAGCAGCAGGGCATTCTGCAGGCCGGCGAACGCGAGCACGGCGAGCACCACCCCGGCGATCGAACCCTTCCCGCCGAAGATCGACACCCCGGCCAGCAGGACGATGGCGACGACGTCAAGCTCAAGGCCGAGGCCGTTGTTCTGCACTGCCGTGGCCAGCCGGAAGGTCCACAGCACGCCGGCCAGGGCGCAGATCACGCCGGATGCCGTGAACAGCAGCGTCTTGATGCGCTTGACCCGGATTCCGGCGAACAGCGCCGCGTCCTGGCTGGCGCCCATCGCGAAGATCGACCGGCCGAGCGGCGTGGCGTGCAGGACGACGCCGAAGATCACCGCGAGCACGATGAAGATTCCGGCGGAGTAGGGGAGATAGGTGTGCGGGATCGCGTTGACGCCCAGGTTGGTGTAGGTGTCCGGGAAATTCGAGACCGTGCTGGCGCCGAGGATGATAAGCGCGATGCCTCGGTAGAGCGCGAGCGTCCCGATAGTGACCGCCAGTGACGGCAGCCCGAGGCGGGTAACCAGCAGGCCGTTGAAGAGCCCGGCCAGCGCCCCGGCCAGCACCACCACCACGAAGATGGCCAGCATCGGCCAGCCCTTGCTCCACAGGAAGCCAAGCAGGGCACTCGACATGCCGAGCGTCGAGGCTACCGACAGGTCGATCTCGCCGCTGATGATGATCAGGGTCATCGGCAGCGTCATGATCGCTATCTCGCCGGATGACAGGCCGAGGTTGAAGAAGTTGTTCCCGGTCAGGAACTGCGGCGAGGTCGCGTTGCCGAAGATGGCGATCGCGAGGACGACCACGGCCAGCCCGGCCTCCCAGCGGAGCGACCGGCGGAGCAGCCGGCCGATCTCGCGGCCCGCCGGGGGCGTCCGGCGCTGCTCAGCTTCCACCGCGGGAACTCCTTAGTCGCAGCGCGGCCACCAGCCGGACTGAGATCGCCCGGTCGAGGGTGATGGCCAGCAGCAGCAGGAACCCGGCGATCGCCTGATCCCAGAACGGCGAGATGCCGAGCACGTTGAGTGCCGAGCTGATGGTGCTGAGCAGCAGCGCGCCGATCGCCGCGCCGACCGCGCTGCCGCTGCCCCCGAAGATCGCCACGCCGCCGACCACTACCGCGGCGATGACCTGCAGCTCGTAGCCGGTCCCGGCAGTGGAGTCGATGGTCTGGTACTGGGCGGCCCAGAGCACGCCGGCCAGCCCGGCGATGGCGCCGCTGACGGCGAAGGCGGTGAATACCCGCTTGCCGACGCCGATGCCCGCGAGCCGCGCGGCGTCGGGGTTGGAGCCGATCGCGTACAGCTCGCGCCCCGACCTGAACGTGCGCAGGTAATAGGCCCCGCCGCCGATCACGACCGCGATCACGATGGCGACGTAGGGCACGCCGGCCACGGATGCCTGCGCGATGCTGGCGAAGCTGCCGGGCAGGGACTGGGAGACGACCTCGTTGCCGCCGACGATCAGGATGTCGACGCCCCGGATGATATAGAGGGTGGCCAGGGTCACCACCAGGCTCGGCACCCGCCCGACGGACACCATCAGCCCGTTGGCCATGCCGCAGGCCAGCCCGATGCCCAGGCCGGCCAGGAACACCAGCGGAATCGGGATCCCGTGCACCTGGCTGAAGAGACGGGCGGACAGGAAGGCCGACAGCCCCAGTACCGAGCCGATGGACAGGTCGACGTTCCTGCTGACGACCACTATGGTCTCGCCGAGCGCGAGCAGCGCGAAGACGGTCGTGTTGATCAGCACGAACTGGATGTTCTGCGTGTTCAGGAAGCGCGGCTGGATGCTGGCCGTGACGGTGACGAACACCAGGAGGACCACGATGATGCCGGATTCCCTGATCCGGAACACCCGCTCGGTCAGCCGCCGCGAGCTGACGTCCGGGCGGGTGGGAGACGGTCCCCGCTGCGATGCCACGGTGGCGCTCATCGCGGGCGGGCTTCCAGCTGGCCGGTTGCCGCGGACATGATCTTTTCCTCCGACGCATCGGCCCGCGCGTACTCCGCGGTGAGGCGGCCCTCGCGCATCACCAGGATCCGGTCGCTGACGTGCAGGACCTCGGGCAGCTCCGAGGAGATCATCAGGACCGCCACGCCGTCGCTGGCAAGCTGCGCCAGCAGCCGGTGCACCTCGGCCTTGGTGGCGATGTCGATCCCGCGGGTCGGCTCGTCCACGATCAGCAGGGCGGGCTGGCGGCCGAGCCATTTGCCCAGCACGGCTTTCTGCTGGTTGCCGCCGGACAGCCGGGAAACCGGGTCGGTCAGGTGGCCGTACCTCATCCTCAGCCGCGCTGCCCAGTCGGCCGCGAACCTGCGTTCCGCGCCCGCCGAGATCAGGCCGCCCCGGCGGAGCCTGCCCAGCGACGCCAGCGCCATGTTCTGCTGCACGGACATGTCCATCACGAGGCCCTGCTGCCTGCGGTCCTCGGGCACAAAGCCGACGCCGGCGGCCATCGCCCCGGCGGGCGACGCGCGGCGGAGCCTGCGGCCGCGGACCGTGACGGTGCCCGCGTCGTAGCGGTCGATGCCGAAGATCGCCCTGGCGACCTCGCTGCGGCCCGATCCGACCAGCCCGGCGAACGCCACGATCTCGCCGGCCCGCACGCCAAACGAGATGTCGGTGAACACGCCTTCTCTGGTCAGGCGCTCGACCGTCAGCACCGGCGCGCCGGGCGCGGAGTGCTCGGCGGCCGAGCGGCTTGGCATCTGCCTGCCCACCATGGCCCGCACGAGATCGTCCGCGGTAAGGCCCGCCACCTCGCTGGTGAGCACGTGCCTGCCGTCCCGCATCACGGTGACCCGCTGGCAGATCTCGAATACCTCCTCGAGCCGGTGCGAGATGAAGAGCACCGCGGCACCCGCCGCTCGCAGCGTGCGCACGACCTCGAAGAGCCGCGCGACCTCCGTGGCGGACAGCGCCGCCGTGGGCTCGTCCATCACGATGACCCGCGCGCTGCGTGACAGCGCCTTGCCGATCTCTACGATCTGCTGGTCGGCGATGGACAGGCCGCGGCAGATCCGCGCCGGGTCGAGCGGCACTCCGAGCCGCCCGAAAAGATCGGCGGCCTGGGCACGCATGGCGCGGCTGGCGGCCCATGAAGATGTTCTCGGCCACGGTCAGGTCCGGGAAGAGGGTCGGCTCCTGATAGATGACCGCGATCCCGGCGTCCCTGGCGGCCGCTGGGCTGTGCAGCGCGATGGGTTTGCCGTCGGCCAGCAGCGTGCCACTGTCCGGCTGGTGCACTCCGGCCAGGATCTTGACCAGCGTGGACTTGCCTGCCCCGTTCTCGCCGACGAGCCCGTGCGCCTGGCCGGCGTGCAGCTCGATAGAGCCGTCGGCAAGTGCCTGCACCGCCCCGAACGCCTTCGCCGCATGCCGCAGCGACAGCAGTTCGGCGCCCGGCGGGCTGGCCCAGCCTGCCGGGCCCGCGGGGCTGATCGTCGGCGCCCGCGCGTATCAGGGTGGGCTGACGCACCAGCGGCCCGGCACCAGGCCGGGCGCAAGGCCCGGGATCATCTCGGCGGAGGATCAGCCGAGGCGGTCGACGAGGTCGTGGTACATCTCCCACATCTGGCTAGGCAAGTGGCCGTCGAAGGTGCGGAAGTACTCGGGAATAAGCGCTGCCTCTCGTTTCCAGGCGGCGGTGTCGACCGAGAGCAAGACATCCAGATCGCTTTCGCTGATGCTCAGGCCGTGGGTGTCGAGTGCTCCCGGCACCGGCAGGTTGCCGACCGGGCTCCGGATGGCCCCGGCCTGCCCGGAAAGCCGTTCCATGATCCACTTCAGGACCCGGATGTTTTCGCCGTAGCCCGGCCACAGGAACTTGCCGTTCTCATCCTTGCGGAACCAGTTGACGTAGAAGATGCGCGGCAGCTTGCTGGTGCCCGTAGAGCGGCCGATCTTCAGCCAGTAAGCGAAGTAGTCGCCCATGTTGTAACCACAGAACGGCAGCATCGCGAAGGGATCATGACGCAGCTCACCGACCTTGCCCTCGGCGGCCGCGGTCTTCTCCGAGGAAATGTTCGCGCCGAGGAAGACTCCATGAGCCCAGTCGAAGGCTTCGGTGACGAGCGGCACGGTGGTCGCGCGCCGGCCGCCGAACAGAATCGCCGAGATCGGGACACCCTTTGGGTCGTCCCATTCCGGTGCGATGATCGGGCACTGGGCGACCGGAGTGGTGAAACGTGAATTGGGGTGCGCGGCGGGCTCGGCCGAATCTGGGGTCCAGTCCCGGCCCTTCCAGTCGGTCAGATGGGCGGGCGGCTGGTCGGTAAGGCCCTCCCACCACACGTCGCCGTCGTCGGTGCGGGCGACGTTGGTGAAGATGCTGTTGCCCCACATTGTCGCGATCGCGTTGGCGTTGGTGGCTGGCCCTGTTCCGGGTGCGACGCCGAAGAATCCGAACTCCGGGTTGATCGCATACAGCCGCCCGTCCTCGCCGAAATGCATCCAGGCGATGTCGTCGCCGATAGCCTCGACTTTCCATCCGGGGATCGTGGGCCGCAGCATGGCCAGGTTGGTCTTGCCGCAGGCGGAGGGGAAGGCTGCCGCTATGTACCTGGCATCACCCTTGGGCGGGGTGATCTTGAGGATGAGCATGTGCTCGGCCAGCCATCCCTCGTCGCGTGCCATTACCGAGGCTATGCGGAGGGCGAAGCACTTCTTGCCGAGCAGTGCGTTCCCGCCATACCCGGAGCCGTAGGACCATATCTCCCGCGTTTCCGGGAAGTGTGAAATGTATTTTGTCGTGTTGCACGGCCAGGGCACGTCTGCCTGGCCAGGCTCAAGCGGCGCACCGACCGAGTGGATGGCGCGGACGAACGAACCGCGCTCCTCGATCCACCGCAGTGCCGGCGTCCCTATCCTCGTCATGATCCGCATCGAAACGGCCACGTACGCCGAGTCGGTAACCTGGACTCCGAGCTGGGAAATATTGCCGCTCAGCGGGCCCATGCAGAACGGGATCACGTACATTGTCCGGCCACGCATACAGCCGTCGAAGACTTCCGCGAAGGTCTTGCGCATCTCATCGGGAGCGATCCAGTTGTTGGTCGGGCCGGCGTCGTCCTCCTGCTCCGAGCAGATGAAAGTCCTGTCCTCGACGCGTGCCACGTCGCCCGGGTCGGAGGCGCAGTAGAAGCTGTTCGGGCGAATCTTAGGGTTGAGTCGCTTGAATGTCCCGTTCTCGACCAGGAGACCGGTCAAGCGCTCCCATTCGCTGTCCGAGCCATCACACCAGACAACACCCGCGGGCCTGGTCAGCGTCGCGATATCGTGCACCCAATCGGCCAGCTGCCGGAAGTTTGTCTGCGATCGGTAATCGACGAGATCGCTGTACATAGCCGTCTCCTTGCATCAGCCTGGTAGGCACAGCAAACGATCCGCGTCCAGATGCAGATCACCTAGCCGATTGACCGAGGGCTGAATGCCAATGTAGCTAAATACTGCCCGGATATCGCGCCGCCGGGCCAGAGCCGAAGGTCCGGGATGCCGGGACCTTCGGCTGGGACCTTCGGCTCTGGCAGGCCGCGGGGAAACTGGGCATTTTGGTTATTAGTATCCCTGAGGAGCCAGCCATGAAGGAAATCCTGGACGCGATCCTCCACTCCGACAACCAGGCCGCGGATTTAGCTGGGCTGCCGCTGCCGGAGGCCTACCGGGCAGTCACCCTGCACCGGGACGAAGAGCACATGTTCGACGGTATCGATGCCAGCGACAGGGATCCCCGCAAGTCCCTGCACGTGGAGGAGGTGCCGGTCCCTGAACTCGGCCTGGGCGAGGCCCTGGTCGTCGTCATGGCCAGCGCGGTCAACTACAACACCGTGTGGAGTTCCATCTTCTCGCCGATCTCCACCTTCGCCTTCCTGCGCCGCTACGGAAAGCTCTCGCAGCTCACCGCGCGGCACGACCTGCCGTATCAGGTGGTCGGCTCGGACCTCGCGGGCGTGGTGCTGCGCACCGGCCCGGGAGTGACCGTCTGGCAGCCCGGCGAGGAGGTCGTCGCCCACTGCCTGTCGGTCGAGCTGGAGAGTTCCGACGGTCACAACGACACCATGATGGATCCGGAGCAGCGCATCTGGGGCTTCGAGACCAACTTCGGCGGCCTCGCCGAGCTGGCCATCGTCAAGACCAACCAGCTGATGCCCAAGCCCCGGCACCTCACCTGGGAGGAGGCGGCGACACCCGGCCTGGTGAACTCCACCGCGTTCCGGCAGCTGGTCTCGCGGAACGGCGCCGGCTTGAAGCAGGGCGACAACGTCCTTATCTGGGGTGCCAGCGGCGGCCTCGGCGCTTACGCCACTCAGTACGCGCTGGCCGGCGGTGCCATCCCGATCTGCGTCGTCTCCAGCAAGGCGAGGGCCGACCTGTGCCGGTCGATGGGCGCCGAGCTGATCATCGACCGCAAGGCCGAGGGCTACCGGTTCTGGAAGGATGAGCACAACCAGGACCCGAAGGAGTGGAAGCGTTTCGGCGCCAGGATCCGCGAGCTGACTGGCGGCGAGGACGTGGACATCGTCTTCGAGCACCCGGGCCGGGAAACCTTCGGCGCGTCGGTGTTTGTGACCCGCAGGGGCGGCACCATCGTGACTTGCGCCTCCACCTCGGGGTACATGCACGAGTACGACAACCGTTACCTGTGGATGAGCCTGAAGCGCATCATCGGCTCGCACTTCGCCAATTACCGCGAGGCGTGGCAGGCCAACCGCCTGATCTCCAAGGGCATGATCCACCCGACCATGTCGGTGGTCTACCCCCTGGAGGAGACCGGCCAGGCCGCGCTGGACGTCCACCAGAACCTGCATCATGGCAAAGTCGGGGTCCTCTGCCTGTCTCCAGAGGAAGGCCTCGGGGTACGCGACGCCGAGCTGCGCGAGAAGCACCTGCCGGAGATCAACCGCTTCCGGAACGTGTGAGGGCGGGGCGGCCATGACCGAGCCGAACGAGGAGCATCCGCCGCGGCCCACCCGAGATCGTCCCTGGTTGATGCGGACCTATGCAGGCCACTCGTCCGCGGCAGAATCCAACGCGCTTTACCGCCGGAACCTGGCCAAGGGCCAGACCGGCCTGTCGGTCGCGTTTGACCTGCCCACCCAGACCGGGTACGACGCCGATCACATCCTGGCCCGCGGCGAGGTCGGCCGGGTCGGCGTTCCGGTCGGGCACCTGGGCGACATGCGCGCCCTCTTTGAGGGCATCCCGCTGGAGCAGACCAACACCTCGATGACGATCAACGCGACCGCGATGTGGCTGCTGGCGCTTTACCAGGTCGTAGCCGAGGAGCAGGGGGCCGACATCGCCAGGCTCACCGGTACCACCCAGAACGACATCGTCAAGGAGTACCTATCCCGCGGGACGCATGTCTTCCCGCCCGGCCCTTCGGTCCGCCTCACTGCCGACGTGATCGCTTACACGGTCACCCGCATCCCCAAATGGAACCCGATCAATGTCTGCAGCTACCACCTCCAGGAGGCCGGAGCCACCCCGGTGCAGGAGATCGCGTTCGCGATGTGCACCGCGATCTCCATCCTGGACGCCGTACGCGACTCCGGCCAGGTTCCGCAGGAGCGGATGGGCGAGGTCGTCGCACGGATGTCCTTCTTCGTCAACGCGGGCGTCCGCTTCGTCGAGGAGATGTGCAAGATGCGGGCCTTCTCGCGGCTCTGGGAGAATGTCGCGCGGGAGCGGTACGGGATCGCCGACCCCGATCGCCGCCGTTTCCGCTACGGCGTGCAGGTCAACTCGCTGGGCCTGACCGAGGCGCAGCCGGAGAACAACGTCCAGCGGATAGTCCTGGAAATGCTGGCCGTCACCCTGTCGAAGGACGCCCGGGCCCGCGCGGTGCAGCTTCCCGCCTGGAATGAGGCACTGGGCCTGCCGCGGCCCTGGGACCAGCAGTGGAGCCTGCGCATCCAGCAGGTACTCGCGTACGAGTCGGACCTGCTGGAGTACGGCGACCTGTTCAACGGCTCCCCCGTGGTGGAGGCCAAGACCGCGGAGCTGCTGACCGGCGCCGAGGCGGAGATCGCGAAGATACTGCAGATGGGCGGTGTCATAGCGGCTGTGGAGTCCGGCTACCTCAAGGCCCAGCTCGTCGCCTCGCACGCGGCCCGGCGCGCCCGCATCGAGTCCGGC
>WNGH01010712.1_pt1 | contig 10932 bp, 7 predicted proteins | sample 5400631 | NCBI WGS metagenome assembly WNGH01 (sample SAMN13153373, study PRJNA577476) | soil metagenome | isolation source: 115 cm soil or saprolite under Garry oak tree replicate 1 | place: USA:California | collected 2016-06-15 | reverse complement strand
GTCGCGGTACATCAGGTACTTCATGTCGGTGTCGTAGAAGCGCGAGATGGCCTCCTTCATGTCCGCGGCCGTCGTTTCGTCGCGGTGGGCCTGGAACTCCTTGACGAAGTGCACGAGGCGGCCGAGCTGCTCGCGCAGCTCCACCGACTGCTCGAACTTCGCGGTGAAGTCCTCGAAGATGTCGCGCCCCTGGATGAGCGGGTCGAACGCCTGCCCGAGCTGCACCAGCGACTGCTGGAAGCAGTCCTTGAGGATCCCGTGGCTGTTCTCGACGCGGGCCCGCACGATGTCGGGCTGGCGGGCGACCGAGATGTCGACGAGCTCGGTGCTGATGACCTTCTTCATCTCGAAGGGCAGCGAGTACACGAACGAGTCGTAGATCTCGTGCAGCCGGCTCTCGGGATCGACGGTCTTCAGGACCCGCCGCTCGATGTACGCGAGGAGCAGCCGGGCCTCGGACGTGATCAGCGCGAAGACCAGGATCGTGTTCTTCAGCTCGTCCTCGGACACCCGCTCGGGGTCCGCGAAGTCGAGGTAGTGGAGCAGCCGGAACAGCTCCAGGAAGACCTTGGCCGCCTGCCGGCGGGCTCCGCCGTCGTGTATTCCGCGGACGATCGCGCCCACCGCGGGGTTGGTGATGCGGTCGTGGATGGGCTTGAACTTGCGGTCGATGAGCAGGGCGAGGAGGTGGCTGCGGCGGATCTCGCGGTAGAGGATCCGGCCGACCGACGTGAAGGTCGCGTAGGGGATGCGCGAGAGGCGCACGAGGTCGGTCAGGAGCACGTGCAGGTCCTCGAGCGCGTCCCGCAGCAGCGTCAGCCCGGCCTCGGGCGAGGCCTGGCGGAGCAGCTTCTCCACGTAGGGGTCGACGGTGTCGTCCTTCTTGAGGTAGCCCTCCACGTACTTGTCGAACCGCGTCAGGTTGACCTGGTCCTCGGTGAGGATGGCCGTGCAGAGCTGCACCGCCCGCCGGGCCACGTTGTCCACCAGGCGCAGCTCCTCCGACCAGTTGCGCAGGGCCAGGTGCTTGGCCTCCCGCTCCGACAGCGGCTGGTTCTTGATGCGGAAGAAGCGCTCGAAGGCGCGGAGCCACATCTCCAGCTCGAACAGCTCGCGCGTCTTCCCCGCCGCCACCACCTGGTCCATCCAGTGGCGCATCTGGCCGCGCAGGAACTCGGAGCGCAGCTCGCGGTCGGGGCGCTCCTCCTCTTCGGCGCGATCCTGGCTGGACATCGACGGCGCCATTTTATGCTACAAGGACGCGAGTACACCGCAGTGCGGCTGCAGACAAGGTTCCTGCTCTCCTTCACCGCCCTCGTCGCGGCGGTCATGGCCCTCGCCTTCGTCCTCGTCGACAGCTCTCTCGGCGACCTGATGCTCAGCCCGGTCCAGCGCCGCCACACGCGGTTCGATCTCGTGGGCGCCGGCCTGCTCGCGGTGGCCCTGGGGGCCGTGGGCTCGTTCTTCCTCGCCCGCCGCATCACGCGGCCGCTGTCCCATCTCGCGGCGGGGACGCGGCGGGCGGCCGCGGGAGACCTGGAGAGCCGCCTCGAGCTGCGCACCGGGGACGAGATGGAGGAGCTGGCCCGCTCGTTCGACGACATGATCGGGCAGATCCGGGCGAACCAGCGCGCCGTCCAAGAGCTGAACCGCGACCTCGAGGAGAAGATCCGCGGGCGGACCGAGGACCTGGAGTGGACGAACGAGGCGCTCCTGAAGGCCTACGAGGACCGCCAGCAGGCCGAGGCCCAGATGATCCTCTCCGAGAAGATGGCCAGCCTCGGCCAGTTCGTGGCCGGGATCGCCCACGAGATCAACACGCCGTCCTCCGCCATCAACGCGGCGATCGTGAACGTCGCCGAAGGGCTCCAGGCCCTGGCGCGGCAGGTGCCCATGCTCGCGGGGGAAGGGCCCCCGCCGGAGCTGCGGGCGCCGTTCCACGCCCTCGTCGAGAAGGCCCTGTCGGTGGATTTCGGGCGCAAGCGCTCGTCGACCGTGGAGATCCGGCACCGCACGCGGGAGCTGGAGGTGGCGCTCGCGGCCCAGGGCCTGCCCAGCCCGCGCGAGCTGGCCCTCGCCTATTCGCGCCTGGGCCTGCACGACGACCTGCGGCGCCTGGCCGAATCGAGCCAGGGCCGGCTGAGCCCTTCCGCGCTGGCCTTCCTGGAGAACGCCGGCAACCTGGCCATCGCCGCCAGCGACATACGGGTCTCGATCGAGGCCATCACCCGCATGGTGAAGGCGCTGCGGCACTACTCGTCGAGACGACGCTGACGATCCTGCGCAACCAGATGCGCTACGGCATCGTGGTCGAGCGCCGCTACTCCCGTCTCCCCCCCATCGTCTGCAACATCAACGAGCTGAACCAGGTGTGGACCAACGTCATCCACAACGCCATCCAGGCCATGAAGGGCGTGGGCCGCCTCACGATCGAGACCGTCCCCACCGACGAGGGCGTGGCGGTGCGCATCACCGACACCGGCCCCGGGATCCCCGAGACTATCCGCGGGCGCATCTTCGATCCGTTCTTCACGACCAAGGACCAGGGAGAAGGCACGGGCTTGGGCCTCGGGATCGCGCAACAGATCGTCCAGCGGCACCGGGGCGAGATCCGCGTCGACTCGGAGCCGGGGCGCACCTGCTTCGAGGTGCGGCTGCCGCTGACGCCGGTGGCGGCCACGAGCCCGGAGGCCAAGCCGTGACCGCGCACATCGTGTGCGTGGACGACGAGCAGGCCGTCCTCGACCAGCTCTCGGCGCAGCTCACGCGCCGTTTCGGCGCCACCCACCGCGTCGAGTGCGCGGAGTCGGCGGAGGAGGCCCTGGCCCTCGTCGACGAGATCTTCACGGCCGGCGACGAGGTGGAGCTGGTCATCTGCGACCAGGTCATGCCGAAGATGAAGGGCGACCGCTTCCTCGAGCGGGTGCACGAGACGTGGCCCCGGATCATGAAGATCCTGCTCACCGGCCAGGCCGGCCTCGATTCCGCCATCTACGCGATCAACCACGCGGGCCTGCACTGCTACATCGAGAAGCCGTGGGAGGTCGAGGACCTGAACCTTGCGATCGAGAGCCTGCTCACGCAGCACCGGCTGCGCCGCGAGCTGGAGCAGTACCACGCGCGGCTGGAGCGCCGCAGCCGCGAGCTGCACGGGCTGCACGACGTGGGCCGCGCCCTCGGCTCCGCGCTGGATCCGGAGCGGATCCTGGGCCTGGTGGCGGACGCGGCCGCGAGCCTGGCCGGCGCGCCGTGCGCGGTGGTGCTGGAGGCCGGCAGCCGCCCGCCCCTCTGGCACGGAGGCGCGGATCTCCCGGCGGCGGCGCGCGCCGACGTGGAGACCGCGCTCGTGCGCCTGCGCGCCGAGACGCGCTCCGGCCCGCCGCCCGGGCTCACGCCCGCCCGCGCGATCGCGCTCGAGCACGGCCGGCGGCTCTTCGGCTGGCTCCTCCTGCTCGAGGGCGCGGAGCCCGCCCTCGACACCCGCGAGTTCCTCTCCATCCTCGCCGGCCAGGCCGCCGCCGCGCTGCACCACGTGGAGCTGCTCGAGGAGCGGCTGCGCGGCGAGCGGCTCTCGACGATCGGCCAGATGATCGCCACCATCGTCCACGACTTCCGCAACCCGATGACGGCGATCAAGGGCTACGGCAGCCTGCTGGAGGAAGACGTCTCCGCCGAGCGGCGCCGCCAGTACGCGAGCCTCATCGTCGAGGAGACCGACCGCATGGGCGGGATGATCGAGGAGATCCTGGAGTTCACGCGCGGCGAGCGGGCGACGCTGAGGCCGCGCGCGGTCACGGTGAGCGCGCTCGCCGACGCGGTGGAGCGGGTCGTGGGCCCCGAGCTCGACCCGCGCGGCGTGAGCTTCCGGCGGGAGCTGGCCTACGACGGCGAGCTGATCCTCGACGTCGACAGGCTGACGCGCGCGCTGCTCAACTTCACCACGAACGCTCTCGATGCGATGCCCTCCGGCGGCACGCTGACGCTCTCGTCCCGGCGCGCGGGCGACCGGATCGAGCTGGCCCTCTCGGACACCGGCGTGGGCATCCCCGACGAGCTCCTGCCGCGGCTGTTCGAGCCCTTCTTCACGCACGGCAAGCCGCGCGGCCTCGGCCTCGGCATGTCCATCGCCCGCAAGATCGTGGAGGAGCACGGCGGCCGCGTGCAGATCGCCAGCCGCCGGGGCCAGGGAACCTGCGTCACGCTGAGCCTGCCGACCGAGCCGCCCGCGCTGGCCCTCCCACCGCTGCGCCGCGCCGGAGAGCGGTGAGCGCCGTCACCCGAGCGGCGTCCGGCCCTCGCTCGGGGCCGGCGCCAGGCTTATCATGGGCCGCGACTTGTCGCCCATGTCCACCGCCGCGCCCCCGCCGCGCACCGAACGCCTGTACCGCCTGGCCTTCCGGCTCGGCCTGCTGATCGCGATGGGCTCCGTGGTGGCCGGACTGGCCCGCTCCGCCGTCTCCGAGCGCCGCCTGCCCGGGATCGAGATGGACCCGCTCGTCCGCGCCCGCGAAGCCCTCGCCCGCGGAGACAAGGCCGCCGCCGCGCGCGAGTACCGCGGGATGGCGGCCGTCAACTCGCGCGACCTGGACCTCCTGCTCCAGTCCGCGGAGGGCCTCGTGCAGGCGGGCGACGCCGCCGGCGGCGCGGAGCTGATCGGGCGCGCCTGGGCCGCGCATCCCGGCGACCCACGGGTCCACACGGCGTTCGGGTGGGCGCTCTACTGGACGAAGAAATACGACGAGGCCGCCTCGCATTTCGAGACGGCGCTGCGCGCCGACCCCCGCGACTTCCGCGCCCACGCGGGGCTGGCCGAGGTGAGGCTCGAGCAGCAGCGCTACGCCGAGGCCGAGCCGTCGCTGCTGCGTGCCCTGGCCCTCGATCCGACGAGCGGCGGCGTGCACAACAGCCTCGGCGTCGCCTACGCGATGACCGGCCGGCCGGAGCGGGCGGTGGAGGAGTTCCAGGTCGCGGCGCGCCTCTCCCCCACGCCGGACGTCCTCGCCAACCTCGAGCGCGCGCGCGCCGAGACGGCCGGGAAGCGCCCGTGACCGCGGTCGGCGCGACGGCGCCCGCGGCCGCGCTCCGCCGGCCGACCCTCGACCCCGGCCATCCGTTCGTCGGCTTCACCTTCGACTATCTCGTCATCGGCGGCGGCTTCAGCCTCGTCGTCCTCGCCCTGCTGCACTCCTCCGCGATGCCGTCCGTGAGCGTGTTCCTCAAGCAGCACCTCTGGACGTTCGTCCTCCTGAGCAACAGCGCGCACTTCGCCGGCTCGACGGTGCGCCTCTACACGCGGCCGGGCTCGTTCCGCGACCTCCCCTTCCTCACGATGGGCCTGCCGCTCGCGTCCCTGCTCGTGCTCGGCCTCGGGCTCGTCTTCCCCGGGGTGCTCGGCCAGAACCTCCTCTCGCTCTACCTCACGTGGTCGCCCTATCACTACGCGGCCCAGGCCTACGGCATCGCGGTGCTGTACTGCTACCGCTCGGGCACGCCGTGGGACGAGAGCGACAAGAGGTGGCTGCGCCTGTCGTGCTTCGCGCCCTTCCTGTACAGCTTCCTGACCATCCCGGGCGGCGGGCTGTCCTGGCTCATGCCGGCGGGGGCGCTGGCGGATCCGGCCGCGGCGGCGGTGCGCAGCTTCGCCGCCGGCGCCGCGCAGGTCGCCAGCTTCGCCGGTCCGCTCGTCCTCTTCCTGCGGCAGCAGCTCGCCGGCCGTCCGCGGCTTCCCCTCATCAGCCTCCTCGCCGTGCTCGCCAACGCCGTCTGGCTCGTGATGCTGAGCTACCAGGTGGCCATGGTGCTGGCGGTGATCACGATCTTCCACGGGGTGCAGTACCTGGCCATCCTGACGATCGTGCACGTGAAGGAGCGGATGAAGCGGTCCGACAACCGTTCACCGGCCTGGCGGCACGCGATCGGCTTCTACGCGCTGTGCCTGGGCCTCGGCTACCTGCTCTTCCAGGTCTGGCCGCACGCCTTCGTCCTCACCGGGTTCAGCTACGCGGAGAGCCTGCTGATGGTCGTCTCCGTGATCAACATCCACCACTTCATCGTGGACGCCTTCATCTGGCGGCTGCGCCGCGACCCGAGCTACGCGGCGGCGGCCAGCGCCGCCCCGTGAGCGTCGCCTCGGCGGCCGCTCCCCTCGCCGGCGTCCGGCGCTCCGCGCTGGATCCGGGACGGCCCTTCGTGAGCCCGGCCTTCGACTACCTCGTCATCGGCGGCGGCCTGAGCATCGTGGTGCTCGGCGCGCTCCAGTCGGGTGCCTTCCCTTCCCTGGCGCGATTCCTCGCGACGAACCTCTGGCTCATCGTGTTCATCGCCAACAGCGCGCACTTCGCGGCCTCCACCGTGCGCCTCTACACCAAGCCGGGCGCGCTCCGCGACTTCCGGTTCCTCGCCCTGGGCCTGCCCTTCCTCGCCTTCGCCGCGCTCGCGGCCGCCATCACCGCGCCCTCGCTCCTGGGCCGCCACCTCGTCTCGCTCTACCTGACCTGGTCGCCCTACCACTACGCCGCCCAGGCGTACGGCATCGCGGTCCTCTACTGCCACCGATCGAGCGCGGCCTGGGACGCGACCGGACGGCGGCTGCTCCGCCTCTCGTGCCTCCTGCCGTTCCTGTACACGTTCTTCTCGCTTCCCGGCGCCGGGTTCTCGTGGCTGATGCCGGAAGCGGTGCGGACGCAGCCGGCCGTGGCGGCGGCGGTGGCGGCCCTGGCCGGCATCCTGCGCGTCGCCAGCTTCGCGGCGCCGGTGGCGCTCTTCTTCCGGCAGCAGACCGGAGGCCGGGCGGCGCTGCCGCTCATCAGCCTGCTCGCAGTCGTGTCCAACGCCATCTGGCTGGTCCCGTTCGGCTACCAGATCCCCCTCGTGATGATCACGGTGACGGTGTTCCACGGCCTCCAATACCTCGCGATCGTCATGATCGTCCATGTGAAGGAGCGCACCCGGGCGGGCAACGTGCCGGCATGGCGCCCGGCCGCGGGTTTCTACGGCGCGTGCCTCGTGCTCGCGTACCTACTCTTCCATCTCTGGCCCAGGGCCTACGTGCTGGCCGGCTTCAGCTACGCGCAGAGCTACCTGCTCATCGTGTCGGTCATCAACGTCCACCACTTCATCGTGGACGCGTACATCTGGCGGCTGCGCCGCGACCCGGGCTACGCGGCGGTGGCGGGGAGCGCGTCGCCGTAGAATCGTTTCGTGGACAACCACTCGCTCGCCCGCGTGCTCGACGAGATCGCGGACGTGCTCGAGATCAAGGGCGAGAGCGTCTTCCGCATCCGCTCCTACCGTCTGGCCGGCGAGTCGCTCCAGACCATGACCCGCGACGTCGCGGAGATGATCCGGCGCGGCGAGGACCTGAAGGAGGTGCCCGGCGTCGGCTCCGCGATCGCGGCAAAGCTCCAGGAGCTGGTCACGACCGGCCGCTGCGCGTACCACCAGGAGCTGCTGGCCGAGGTGCCGTCCGGGCTGCTCGAGCTTCTGCGGCTGCCCGGCCTCGGCCCCAAGGGCGTGAGCCTGCTCTGGCGGAAGCTGGGCGTCACCTCGGCCGAGGACCTCGAGCGCGCGGTCGCGGACGGCCGGTTCCGCACGCTGCCGGGCATGAAGGAAAAGAAGGAGGCGAGGATCCGGAAGGGCCTGGAGGACCGCCGCCGCCGCCAGCGCCGGTTCCTCCTGCCCGAAGCGGAGGCCGTGGTTGCCCGGCTGACCCGCTACCTGGAAGAGAAGGGCGCGACGCGCGTCGAGGCGGTGGGCTCGTTCCGCCGGCGCCGGGAGAGCATCGGCGACCTCGACCTCGTCGTGCTCGGTCACGCGCGGGTATTGTCGGATGCGTTCGTCGCCCACCCGGACGTCAAAGAGGTCCTCGGCCACGGCGAGGCCAAGTCGAGCGTGGTGCTCGCCTCGGGGCTGCAGGTGGACCTGCGTCCCTTCGCCCCCGAGAGCCTGGGGGCCGCGCTGCAGTACTTCACCGGGTCGCGCGACCACAACGTGCGGCTGCGCGAGCGGGCCGTGCGCCGCGGGCTGAAGCTCAACGAGTACGGCGTCTTCCGAGTCGACACCGGCGAGCGCGTGGCCGGGGTGACCGAGGAAGAGGTGTACGCCGCGCTCGGCCTCCCCTTCATCCCTCCCGAGCTGCGCGAAGACCGGGGCGAGATCGCCGCCGCCGAGGCGGGCGCGCTGCCGCGGCTGGTGGAGGCGGCGGACGTGCGCGGCGACCTTCATGCGCACACGCAGGAGAGCGACGGGAAGGACACGCTGGAGGCGATGGTGGAGGCGGCCCGCGCGCGCGGCCTGCGCTACCTCGCGATCACGGACCACTCGCGGGCGATCCCCTCCCCCAAGCGGGGCGTGGGCATGGACGAGTCGCGGTGCCTGGAGCACCTGGCCCGCATCCGCGCGCTGCAGGCGTCCGTGGGCGACCTGCGCCTGCTCGCGGGCATCGAGGTCGACATCCTTCCCGACGGCCGCCTCGACATGGCGGACGAGGTGCTCGCCCAGCTCGACGTGGTCGTCGGCTCTCTCCACTCGCGCCTGGACATGGAGCGCGAGGAGATGACGGCGCGGATGCTACGGGCGTTCGAGAGCCCGCATCTCGACGTGTGGGGCCACCCGCTGGCCCGGCTCATCGGCAGGCGGGAGCCGGTGAGCGTCGACCTCGACCGGGCGGTGGACGCGGCCGCCCGCCACGGCGTCGCACTCGAGATCAACAGCCAGCCCGACCGGCTCGACCTGCCCGATGCTCTCATCCACTCCGCCCGGCAAAGAGGCGTCCGTTTCGTGATCTCCACCGACAGCCACAGCGTCCCCGAGCTGCAGAACCTTCGCTACGGCGTCGATCAGGCCCGCCGCGGCTGGCTGCGCGCCGCGGACGTGCTCAACACGCGGGAGGCCGACGATTTCCTCGCCGCCCTGCGCTCGCCCGCGGCCTGAGCCCGCGCGATGCCTCTCGTTGACCGCCGAGCGCCGCGCGGCGTAATATGCTGGTTTCTACGCGACCGGGGGAACGAGACCTGTGAGCATCACCGACTTCATGGGCCGCGTGGGCACGCGCATCGCCCACCTGCCGACGCATACCAAGGTCCTGCTGGCCTTCGCGACCGGTGTCCTCCTGGTGGAGCTGGCTTTTCGCCGGTTCGGGCCCAGGTCCCGGGCCTATGCCCGGTGGACGAAGGGGATCGAGGCGGTGGGAGCGGTGTGGACGGCGGTCCTGCTCTCCGTCGTCTACCTGGTCTCGGTGGGTCCCGTCAGCCTCTTCATGAAGCTGACGCGAAAGGACCTGCTCGATCGGTCGACGGGCGACGAGCCGACGTTCTGGAAGAGCCACGAACCGAATCCGCTGGGGGCCATGGCCGCGGCCCGGCACCAGTTCTAGCATGAACGTCCTCGGGATCTCCTGCTTCTACCACGACTCGGCCGCCGCCCTCCTCCGGGACGGCGTGGTCGTCGCCGCCTGCCAGGAAGAGCGGCTCTCGCGCAAGAAGCACGACCAGGACTTCCCGGCGCGCGCCGTGAAGTACGTGCTCAAGCAGGCCGGGATCGGCCCCGAGGACCTCGATGCGGTCGGCTTCTACGACAAGCCGCTCCTGAAGTTCGAGCGCATGCTCTCCACCTACATCGCCACGTTCCCCCGCTCCTTCGGCTCGTTCCGCAAGGCGATGCCGGTGTGGATCAAGGAGAAGCTGTGGGTGCCGTCGATCATCCGCAAGGAGCTGCGGCCCTACAAGGGGCCGATCTTCTTCGCCGAGCACCACATGAGCCACGCCGCCTCCTGCTTCTTCGTCTCCCCGTTCGAGGAGGCGGCGATCCTCACCGTGGACGGCGTGGGGGAATGGGCCACCGCGTCCTTCGGCGTGGGCAAGGGAAGCGAGATCACGCTCTTCAAGGAGATCCGCTTCCCCCACAGCCTCGGCCTCCTCTACAGCGCGTTCACGTACTACCTCGGCTTCAAGGTCAACAGCGCCGAGTACAAGGTCATGGGCCTGGCTCCGTACGGCAAGCCCGTCCACTTCGACCGCATCATGAGCGAGATGCTCCACCTGAACGAGGACGGCTCGTTCAAGCTCAACATGAAGTACTTCTCGTACGACTACGGGCTGACCATGACCAACGGCAGCTTCAGCGAGTTCTTCGGGGGGCCCCCGCGCAAGCCCGAGACCTGGATGACCGAGCGCGAGTTCGACATCGCGGCCTCGATCCAGAAGGTCTGCGAGGAGGTCGTGCTCCGCATGGCCCGCTACATCCACGGCCAGACCGGGCTGAACCGCCTGTGCATGGCCGGCGGCGTCGCCCTCAACTGCGTGGCCAACGGCCGCGTGATCCGGGAGACGCCGTTCAAGGAGCTGTTCGTGCAGCCGGCGGCCGGCGACGCCGGCGGCTCGGTGGGCGTGGCGCACTACGTCTACAACTCGCTCGGCAAGCAGCCGCGGGGCCCGGCGTGGGCGCACGCCTACCTCGGGCCGCAGTACGACGACGCCGAGATCCGCGAGTACCTCGAGGGCCAGGGCGCGAAGTACCGGGTGCTCTCCGACGGCGAGCTCGTGCGGGAGACCGCGCGTCTGCTTGCCGAGAGCAACGTCGTCGGGTGGTTCCAGGGCCGGATGGAGTTCGGGCCGCGGGCTCTGGGCGGGCGCAGCATCCTCGCCGACCCGCGCGACCCCAAGATGCGCGACACCCTGAACATGAAGATCAAGTTCCGGGAGGGCTTCCGTCCCTTCGCGCCGTCGGTCCTGGCGGACAAGGCCTCCGAATGGTTCGAGATCGACTGCGACAGCCCGTACATGCTCCTGGTCGCCCAGGTCCGCGAGGGCAAGCGCTGCATCCCTTCCGTCACCCACGTCGACAACTCCGCCCGGCTGCAAACGGTGACCCGGGAGACGAGCCCGCACTACTACGACCTCATCGGCGAGTTCGAGCGGTTGACGGGGGTGCCGG
>WNGH01007247.1_pt2 | contig 10935 bp, 10 predicted proteins | sample 5400631 | NCBI WGS metagenome assembly WNGH01 (sample SAMN13153373, study PRJNA577476) | soil metagenome | isolation source: 115 cm soil or saprolite under Garry oak tree replicate 1 | place: USA:California | collected 2016-06-15 | reverse complement strand
CGCTGATTGCGTATGCCAGCGCCTATCTGAAATGTCATTACCTGGCTGCCTTCACCGCTGCCATGCTGAACAATCAACCCATGGGCTTTTATCGTCCAGCCACCATTGTGAAGGATGCGCAACGCCATGGGCTGAAAGTGCTGCCCTTGGATGCATTGAAGTCTGATTGGCTTTGCACGTTGGAAACGGCAGTCGAAGGACCGGCGGTGCGCCTGGGTTTACGCTATGCCCGCGGGTTGCGAGAAGAAGTGGCTCAAGCCCTGGTAGAGGAACGCAATTGTGCTGACTTTGTTTCCATTCATGATCTGGTGCGCCGTGTCCCTGATCTGCGCAAGGATGAACTGAACACGCTGGCGGAAATCGGAGCGCTGAATTCGAGACTCGTAGCCGACTTCCGGGGCACAGGAATGACGGTGGGTCCGCATCCTATGGCCTATCATCGGGCAAAGATGCAAACCATGGGCGTGCGCACAGCCATCGAACTCAGTGGAATTCGTAATGGCCAGAATGTACGTATTGCCGGAGGAGTGATCGCCCGGCAGCGCCCGGGAACGGCCAAAGGATTTGTATTTTTAAGCCTGGAAGACGAAACCGGAGTCGCCAACGCCATCGTCACCCCAGATTTATTTCAGAAAAATCGGCTGCTCCTCAGTTCCGAGCAGTTTCTGCTGGTCGAAGGGATTCTGCAGAATCAAGATAACGTCATTTCGGTCAAGGCCGCCCGCGTAATACCACTTCCCATCACCCGCGCTCAGACCACCTCGCACGATTTCTACTAATCTCCCGAAACCGGAGATTAGCAAGCCATATTTTTTTGTTCTCTCCTACACATCCACAGCCATCGGGTTTATTATGAATACACACTCGCCACAAAATCCCTCTGGGCTCTTAATGAGTTGGCGGCCAGCCGAGTATGTGGTTAATTCATCAATTCGGTTCATTGCTGAACCTTGGTATCTGTAAGGAGTATTCCTATATGGCTCGAACTAAAACTCCCCGCAATGGCGACGCCGCAAATAAGCCGGTCGCTTCCACGTCACAAATAGCTTTGGTGCCCGAGGTTAAGAAAAATTCTTCCTCGGTGGACATTGAGGCGGAAATCCGCCGCCGCGCTTACGAGCTCTACCAGGAGCGAGGGGGCACGCCTGGCCACGAGGACGAGGATTGGCTGGTTGCGGAACGTGAGATATTGGCCCGTTATAATCAGCAGCAGAGTGCTTAGATTCCGAAACCCCGATTCTGTCCGGTGCTGTTGCGTCGTCTTCGTCTGAAATCCGGTCTGAAACGCGATCCATGGCTCAAGTCCTGATCATTGACGATGATCCTGCGCAACTGCAAGTACGGGAAGCCGTCCTGCGCGAGGCCGGATTCTCTGTGTGCACCAGCGGCGATGCCCAAGCGGCATTGGATTTATTGCGCGATCCCGCGATTACGGAAACCTTAGGGGTGATCGTCACTGACCACGTCATGCCGGGTGCCAGCGGATCGGTTTTTGTGAAGGAACTCCGGCGCGCCAGTCCACAGGTGCCGGTTATTGTGATCAGCGGTCTTGCGGAAGCTGAAGAAGAATACTCAGCGCTCAACGTCAGCTTCTTGCACAAACCGTGTCAGCCTGAAGAACTAATCCGGCAAGTTCGTGCATTTCTCGAAAAAGACTCCTGATCGTTCCTGTTAGAGCTGGCTTGGGACCGTCGCGAATTGGGTCGCTCGTGGTCTGCTCTCAGCGGTTGCCTGAGCACGCCGTTTCTGAAAAAATAGGCCAAGGTCATCCATGTCGCAAATAGGCAGTTTTGCGCTCTTACTGGCACTGGTGTTGAGTGCCTATTCATTCCTCGCCGGGTTGGTGGCGCTGACCCGCAAAGGAGCGGGAGCGGAGCGCTTAGGAGAAACCGCGCGGCGCGCGGGGATTGCCACGTTCGCCATGGTATTTCTGGCGGCGCTGGTTCTGGTCATTGCAGCATTCCAGGACGACTTCTCGATCGCCTACATCTTTCATCACAGCAATCGCGATCTGCCGGTAGCTTACAAGTTTGCCACGCTGTGGTCCGGACAGGAAGGTTCTTTACTTTTCTGGTCGCTGTTGCTGGCAACTTATGGATTGGTTCTCCGGCTTCGATACAAGACTGACAGCCGGCTTTTTGCCCACGCATCGGTCATCATTGCTGCGGTTCAGGTTTTTTTTCTGCTGCTGCTGAATTTTGCCGCGCATCCTTTCGCTGTCATGCAGGGAACGCTGCCGCAGGATGGCAACGGTCTTAATCCACTCCTGCAGTACCCAGAGATGGTGATCCATCCGCCCATGCTGTACCTGGGATACGTGGGTTTCACCGTGCCATTTGCTTTTGCGCTGGCCGCGCTGATCATGCGTTACCCGGGTGAAAAGTGGATTCAGATCACTCGCCGCTGGTCCATGGTGACCTGGGGATTTCTAACCTGCGGTGTTTTTCTGGGCGCGCATTGGGCCTACTCCGTCCTGGGTTGGGGAGGCTACTGGGGCTGGGATCCGGTGGAGAACGCGTCTCTGATGCCGTGGCTCACCGGCACCGCTTTCCTCCATTCCGTAATGATGCAGGAAAAACGCGGGATGCTGAAGACCTGGAACATGTGGCTGATTTTCGCCACGTTTTTGCTTTCCATCTTCGGTACATTCCTCACACGGAGCGGCGTAGTCAGCTCGGTGCATGCCTTTGCACAATCGTCCATCGGCGACTGGTTTGTCGGTTTTCTGGCGATTACATTTGCAGTCTGTCTTTTCTTCTACGTAAAGAATCGTTCGCATTTGCGCAGCGAGCACAAACTGGAATCGTTGGTGTCCCGCGAGTCCAGTTTCCTGTTCAATAACCTGCTGCTCCTGGTGGCCTGCTTCACTGTGTTGTGGGGCACGCTATTCCCGGTTCTGTCGGAATGGGTCCAAGGAAACAAGGTTACGGTTGGTCCGCCGTTCTTTAATCGCGTCAACGTGCCGGTAGCATTGCTGCTCTTGCTCCTGACGGCGGTCGGCCCGTTACTAGCGTGGCGCAAGACCTCCATCGAAAGTCTAAGACGTAATTTTCTGTGGCCGGCGTTGAGTGCAATCGCGGTCGGTGCCGTGCTGATCGTGGTTGGGATTCGTCCCTGGAAAGACATCACATACCTCTACTCTTTAATGACGATCATGCTTTCTGCGCTGGTAGGGTTCACCGTGATTTCGGAATTCGCTCGAGGCGGCCGAGTGATCAAAGGACACACCGGTCAGAGTCTTTTCGCCTCGATGGTGCAACTCGCGCATCGCAATACCCGGCGTTATGGCGGTTACATCGTTCACTTCGGCGTGATCGTCATCATGATCGGTTTCGCGGGTGCCGCCTTCAACCGGGACAAAGAGCAGGAGATGGGCTACGGCGACAAAATGAGTCTCGGCGCTTACACGCTGGTATGCCGCTCCTACACCCAGGAGGACAAACCGAACTACAGCAGTGAATGGGCCATCATCGATGTTTTCAAAGGCGGCAAACAGATTGAGACTCTGTATCCAGAGCGACGTTTTTACAAAGCCAGCCAGCAGATGGCGACCATGGTCGCCAATCGCTCCACCTTCAAAGAAGATCTGTACCTTGTGTACGAGGGCTTGAACCAGGATACTGGCCGTCCAATTCTCAAGGTCCACTTGAATCCGCTGGTGATGTGGATTTGGGTGGGGGTTTGGATCATGATCGCCGGCACCGTGGTTGCCCTGATTCCGAATGCCGTGGCCGTGCGCGTAACCGCCCCGGCGCGAATCCAGGCTGCGCCAGTCGGAGCCGGAGACTGATGCGCAATTTTGTTCAAAAGACAGCGCAGCTGACATTCCTCATTGCTGCTCTCTTTGCATTTGTTGCGAGTGACCAGGACGCTCGCTTTCAGACTCTGGGTCACAAAGTAATGTGCATCTGCGGCTGCAACCAGGTATTGCTGGAGTGCAACCACGTGGGCTGTACTTATTCCGACCGTATGCGCGGAGAACTAGCCTCCTACGTTGACCGTGGCGATAGTGACGATTTGACGCTGCAAGCCTTCGTCCAAAAATACGGACCCACCGTCTTGATCGCTCCCACTACCACCGGCTTCAACCGTGTGGCCTGGGTTATGCCGTATCTCGTGCTGGTGCTCGGCCTAACCACAGTGGTGCTGATCGTTCGCAGCTGGAGAACGCGTCCCCAAGTCATTGCTGCCGGCGGAGTGGGACGAGCAGGAAACGCTGAATTGGAACACTACCGCGAGCAAGCTCGAAAGGACACAGAAGTATGATCGTCCTTATTTGCGCTCTGGTCGCGGCGAGCGCCTTGTTTTACATCTTCTATCTGCCCGGAAAGCTGCATTTCGGGGTGGAAAAAACGCGGGTTTCCTACTTACGGGAACGTCAAGAGGCGGTTTACGAGAACCTCCGCGACCTGAATTTCGAATACAAGGCGGGGAAACTTCCCGATGCGGACTATCAGTCGCTCAAGTCCTCGTTAGAAGAAGAAGCCGCCACCATACTGGCTGAGATCGCGCGCCTCGAAAAGGCGGGCGCTAATTCGTTGCGCGGCGAAAAGGGAGCGAGGATTTGAACTTTGCAGGAACAAAATTCGCGCGGCAGGCATGCATCGTTCTTACCTTGTTGCTTGCGGCTGCTTTCAGTCCGGCTGAAACGCTTACCGGCACAGTAAAGAACGGCACTTCGAATAAGCCGGCTGCTGACGACGAAGTTGTGCTGCTCAAGCTGGGGCAAGGCATGGAAGAAGCTGGCCGGACGAAGGCCGACGCCAAGGGAGCTTTCAGTTTCAAGGTGGATGACACATCGACGCCGCATCTGGTACGTGCCATTCATCAGGGAGTGACCTACCATCGCATCGCGCCTCCGGGAACAAGTTCGGTCGGGGTTGTGGTGTACGATGTTTCCAAAAAAATCGAAGCCCTGAGCGTAACCGCCGATGTCCTGCGCTTCCAAGCCCAAAAGAATGAGTTGCAAGGAATTCGTCTATTCGCGGTGGATAACAAATCCAAGCCGCCGCGCACCCAGATGAACGATCAGAATTTCGAATTCTATTTACCCGATGGAGCGGAGGTGGACACAGCGATTGCCATGACCGAAGGTGGTCAACCCCTCACCACGGCGCCAGTTCCACAGAAAGATAAGAACCGGTACGCTTTCATCTTCCCACTGCGCCCAGGCGAGACGCAGTTTCAGGTTGTATTCCATCTGCCCTACCGTGGCGAGGCGAGCATTGATCCTAAGGAACTCTATGGAACACAGCATTTTGTAGTCATGCTGCCCAAAACCATGCAGTTTGCTTCGGCCTCAGGCGCAACCTTCGCTTCGATGAATGATCCGCGTCAGCCTGATGCTATTGTGCAGGTGGCGTCCAATACGAAAGCTGGACAGCCGCTAACCTTCAAGATTTCTGGTACCGGCATTCTGACTGACAAGGAAGGCAGCAATCAGGAAGCGGACAGTCCGGCTTCCGGAAGTACGACAGCAGGCCGGGATTCACGCCCTGGTGGAGGGCTCGGACCGCCCATTGATGCTCCCGACCCCATGGAAAAATATCGCTGGTATATTCTCGGTGGATTCGCACTGGTGATGACAGCAGGTGCCTTCTACATCAGCAAGCGGCCGCGCACAGCCTCACTGGCTAATTTTGGTCCTTCCGATATTGAGTTATCTGCCCTTCCACGCGCAGTAACACCCGCGGCGCACGGACGCTCCGGCCTTTTGCTCGAAGCCCTCAAAGAAGAACTCTTTGAGCTCGAAGTCGAGCACAAACAGGGCCACATCTCGCAACAGGAATATGAAAAAGCCAAAGCCGCGCTGGATCAAACCTTGGAAAGAGCGCTAAAGCGCGCGGTGGCAAAGATCACATCATAGTCCGAGGTGTACTTGCCCTTTCGCTCCCGAATCCACCAGTCTTAGGACGCATCTAACTGAGTGGACACTTCTATGGGAAATACATTCAAAACTGCATTTCTACTTACCGCACTGACCCTGCTGTTGATGGCAATCGGACGCGCCTTTGGTGGCCAGACGGGCATGATATGGGCGCTGATTATCGCCACCGGAACCAACTTTGTCGCGTATTTCTTTTCCGACAAGATTGCGCTGGCCACTTACCGGGCGCAACCTGTGACACGCGAGCAACTGCCGCGGGTTTACAGCGTAGTGGAGCGAATCACTCAGAAAATCGGCCTTCCCATGCCGAAGATTTATGTAATCCCAACCGAATCTCCCAATGCTTTCGCCACTGGACGCAATCCGGCGCATGCCTCGGTTGCGGTCACTCATGGCATCCTTGGACTGTTGAACGACGAAGAATTGGAAGGCGTGCTGGCCCACGAACTGGGACACGTCAATAATCGGGATATCCTGATCAGTTCGATCGCCGCCACGATCGCCGGCGCTATTACGTACGTGGCCCGCTTTGGCTTCTTTTTTGGCGGCATGGGCGACCGCGATGATCGTCGGGGTGGCGCAGGTTCACTGCTGATGTTGATCCTGGCACCGATCGCGGCCGTGCTCATCCAGCTTGCGGTTTCGCGTTCCCGTGAATATCAAGCGGACGAAACCGGGGCGCATTTCACCGGCAATCCCTATGCTCTAGCCAGTGCGCTGGCGAAACTGGATGCCTACTCGAGGCGTGTGCCCATGGCAGCCACACCGTCGACCGCCCATTTGTTCATCATCCAGCCCTTGCTGGGGATGAACTTTGGCAGCTTGTTCTCCACTCATCCACCGGTGGCGAAACGCATCGAGCGATTGACCGGACGTCCTGCGGAGTTCACGCGGTAGCGACTCTTAGGCCCTCGACAATTATTTCTGCAAGTCACCCAATCTGATCGTTCTGTTGGATAGCGGCCAACCTGGAAGCTAATGCCATGACTTTCGTACCCAGCCGTCGTCCCAGCCTGGAGGATCACATCTGAGTGCATAGTAAAATTGATCCAATGTCCTCCGAAACGGTCTTCAGCATTTCTCAGCGTGCGGTCGAACTGGAAGCCGCGTTGCGCAAGGTGATTCGCGGCAAAGACGACGTCATACGGCTGGCTTTGGTATCCATGATGGCGCGGGGACATCTGCTGATCGAAGGCGTCCCGGGCGTGGGCAAGACAACTCTGGGTCAGGCGTTGGCCCGTGCCCTCGATTGCAGCTTCCAACGGGTGCAATTTACCAGCGATATGCTGCCTTCCGACGTGTTGGGGATTTCCATCTACTCTGCGATCGAGCAGCAGTTCGAATTCAAGCGCGGCCCGGTTTTCACCAATATCCTGCTAGCCGACGAAATCAATCGCACAACACCTAAGACTCAATCCGCTCTTCTGGAAGCGATGAACGAGGACCAGGTGACGGTGGACTCTCACTCTTACGCCTTGCCACAGCCTTTTCTGGTGATCGCCACGCAGAATCCGGTCGAGCATCATGGAACCTATCCCCTTCCCGAATCACAGCTCGATCGGTTCCTGATGCGGGTGCGAATGGGCTATCCAGACGGGGATGCCGAACGCGACATCCTGCGATCGGAAGCCGGCGCGGCGCAGTTGGAGAACTTGCAACCGATACTCACCGCCGCCGATGTGCTGGAAATGCAGGAGGCTGTCAAGCAAGTACACGTGGACGAATCCCTGGTTAGCTACACCCTGGCCATTGTGAAGAAAACGCGAGAATCGGAACATTTCTCGTTAGGCGTCTCGCCACGTGGCTCGCAGATGCTTTATCGCGCCGCTCAAGCTACGGCCTTCCTCGATGGCCGTAACTTTTGCACCCCGGAAGATTTTAAGCCGCTGGTGATTCCAGTGTTTGCCCACCGTGTGGTGGTAAACGCGCTTTACTCGTCTATTCTGAAAAAATCCGAACAGGCCGAGCAAGTCATGCGGGAAATTCTAGAGAGTGTGCCCGTTCCGGTGTAGTTGCACTCTGTTGCCAGTCGCACGCTGGCGTTTCTTGCGCCCGCCCCGGATAATGTATCGCCATGCCGTTATTGCGTTATCTCATGCTGCTGTCTCTTATCGTCTGGCTGGGCGGCTTGATCTTTTTCTCTTTTGTGCTTGCGCCGACAGTATTTTCCGTGCTGCCAACGCGTCATCTGGCGGGATCGGTTGTGAGCCGGTCTCTGAGCGCGCTGCACTGGATTGGAATCGTCTCGGGCATCGTCTTCCTGACTACTTCAATGCTGTACTCTCGCTTGCATGCGGGATCGGCACAACCGCTCGCTCCCCGTCACATTCTTCTCTACATCATGCTCGGACTGACACTGATTTCACAATTCGCTATCTCACCGAGAATGGCGACTCTGCGCGGATCGCTGCCTGAAACAAATTCGCCGGAAGCCACCGATCCCGTCCGCATGCAGTTCAATGCGCTGCACGCGTGGTCAACGCGACTGGAGGGCGGAGTCTTACTCTTAGGTCTAGTAGCAGTGTACCTGACCACACAACAACTTTCAGGCAGCTAATGGCCTGGTGTCAGCAGGGAGTGGGCGACTGTCCTGCTATCATCTCGTTACTCATTTATGAAAACCGGCATCATTGGGCTGCCCCAAGTAGGCAAGACATCCCTGTTCGGCATACTGACCAAAGCAAAGCTTTCAGAGCAGGCCTATGCCAACCCGCGCGAGGCCCACGTCGGCGTTGCTAAAGTTCCAGACGACCGTCTTGACCGCCTGGCTTCCCTTTTTAGCCCGAAAAAACTAACTCACGCTTCGGTGGAATATGTGGACGTGGGCGCCATCGGTCAGGACGCGTTAAAAGAAACTGCCTATATCGGCCATCTGCGCAATGTGGATGCGCTCGCCCACGTAGTGCGCGCCTTCGAGGATCCTTCGATCCCTCATGTCGGACCCATCGATCCCTTGCGCGACATCAGGAACGTCGAATTTGACCTTATGGTCAGCGACCTGGGTCAAATCGAAAAGCGGCTGGAGCGTCTGGAGAAAGATTTGAAAAAAATGCGATCAGCGGAGCTCGAGAAAGAATTTGATCTGCTAAAGCGCGCCAAAACTCACCTGGAATCGGAGCGTCCGCTGCGCGAGATGGAGATGACCCCCGAAGACAAAAAACGCCTACGCGGATTCATGTTCCTCAGTGAGAAACCAATTCTTTATGTCCTGAACGTGAGCGAAGCTCCAGAACTGGGCAAGGAACTGGAGAACGCGGTTAACAAATTCAAGCTCAGCGAAGTAGCTTCGCGTCCAAATGCGGGCGCTACCGCCATCTGCGGACGGGTGGAGGCGGAACTAGCCGAAATGAGCGATGCCGATGCCGCGGAATTTCTCTCCAGCTACGGATTGAAAGAGAGTGGGCTGACTCGCCTCATCCGGACCACATACGCGCTGCTGGGCCTGGTCTCTTTCTTTACGGTCGGCGAGGATGAATGCCGCGCCTGGACAATTCCCGTCCACACGCGTGCAGTGGAAGCTGCCGGCGCGATCCACTCCGATCTGGAAAAATACTTCATCCGTGCCGAAACCATCCGTTGGGATCAACTACTGGAAGCTGGCTCAGAAGCCAACGCTCGGGCTCGTGGCATTCTTCGTCTTGAGGGCAAAGACTACATTGTGCAGGATGGGGATGTGTTGCATATCCGGCATAGCGGATAGCGTTATCTAGATCCAGCCCTCTTCCATCAGACCCGCCTGAGAACCAAGAACAGCGAACTGGTATTATCCTCGCGCAGCAATGAACCCTATTCTACTCAGTGTTCTCATGGGCCTGACCGCGGCTGCGGCCAATGTTCTCGGCGGCGCCATTATTGTTCAGAAGCACTGGGACCGTTCCTACCTGAAATATTTTGTCGCTCTGGGAGCGGGGTTCATGCTGGCGACCGCGATCATCGAGATCTTTCCTGCCAGCCTGGAATTGCGCGGGAAGAGCGCGGCTTTTCTGGTTCTGGTTGGATATCTCATCATTCATTTTTTCGAACACACCGTAACCCCGCATTTCCACTTCGGAGAAGAGACCCACGAAGATGAATTCGTGCAAGGTCATAAGGGTTATTCGGTTCTCATCGGACTCATCATTCATACTTTTTTCGACGGGATTGCCATCGCTTCGGGCTTTATCGTTTCCAACTGGTTGGGATGGATTATTTTTCTCGCCGTCTTCCTGCACAAGATTCCGGAAGGATTTACCGTGGCCTCGATCATGCTCGCCAGCGGCCAGAGCCGGCGTATTGCCTGGGGCGCATCCATGCTGCTTGGCGCGGCCACACTGGCGGGAGTACTGACCATGGCGGTGCTGCGCCATCAGGTAAGTTTCGGGCTGCCACTTTCGGCTGGGGTAACGATCTACGTCGCCGCTTCAGACCTTATGCCAGAGGTGAACCGTGAACCAGGGGTCAAGATGGCTCTGCTGGTGTTCTTGGGAGTCGGAGTGTTTTTCGTACTCGACTACTTCGTACACATGCACTAGAGAGGACGTGCGCCGGATTTATTCCACGGTATGCTTGGCCGTGTAGCCTTCCCGCGCGACAATCTGGACTTTGACGTCCTTGCCTTTTTGATCCCGGATTTTCAGGGGACCTCCATCCGGTCCGACTAGCTCCACTTTCAGTTTGCGATAAGTGCCATCCAGTTTTGGATTGGTCGGATGGTAGGCAAGACTGTATTGATTACGAATGTCGCTCCCGATGTCGCGGAAAATCTCGGCAAGTTCGCCCTGAAACCGGGGCTGGTAAAAGCGTCCGCCGGTCATGCGCGCGAAAGCGTTCAACTGATTGTCGGCTTGCAGATAATCTATATTGCTGATGGGAATGCCGACTCCGTGAGAGTAGCCGGTGCAGCCGTGCGTTTCACAATAATTCCGCAAAGCCCACCCGATGCTGACCGGGAAAATCGTGACATCGCGGGTGCTCTTGATCTTCTTCATGATCTGATCGAGGTTGAGCTTGCTAAAGGTATCCACGCCCGTGGTGATCACGATCACGTATTTGCGGCCGCCCTGGATACC
>WNGH01006750.1_pt1 | contig 10936 bp, 8 predicted proteins | sample 5400631 | NCBI WGS metagenome assembly WNGH01 (sample SAMN13153373, study PRJNA577476) | soil metagenome | isolation source: 115 cm soil or saprolite under Garry oak tree replicate 1 | place: USA:California | collected 2016-06-15 | reverse complement strand
CCGAGCGTGATCGAGCTCATCAACCGCGACTTCGTGCCCATCCGCGTCGACAACGACGTCCGGCCGGACATCAACCAGCGCTACAACATGGGCGGCTGGCCCACGACTGCGTTTCTCACGGCGTCGGGCGACATCCTCACCGGCGGGACGTACATACCCCCCGACCAGATGGCCACCACTCTGCTGCAGATCTCCGACTACTACCGCGCCAACCAGACCGAGATCGCCAGCCGCGTGCTCGATGCCCGTAAACGTGCAGCGTCGGGCGTGGCGCGCAGCGCGGGCGAGCTCGAAGGCCGCCTCGTCGACGAGATTCTCGAGTCCGTCAAAGCGGCCTACGATCCTGAGTACGGCGGTTTCGGCAACGCACCGAAGTTCCCGCAGACCGACGCCATCCTCCTGTTGCTCGAGCAGTCAGCAATGCGGTCAGACGAGAACCTCCGCCAGATGGCCGTACACACGCTGGAGAAGATGGTCGGAGGCGGAACTTACGACCACGTCGAGGGCGGATTCTTCCGCTACTCGACGACCCAGGATTGGAGCGTCCCCCACTTCGAGAAGATGCTTGAGGACCACGCAGGTCTGGTGCTCGCGCTCTCGTTGGCCGGCATGACCGAAGCGCTCGACAAGACCGTGGGATACCTCGACCGAGTGCTGCGCGATCCGAAGACCGGCCTGTACGCCGGCAGCCAGGATGCCGACGAGCACTTCTACTCGATGGACGCGGAAGAACGCGCCAACACTCCGGCTCCATATGTCGACCGGCGCGTCTACACGGCGTGGAATGCAGCCCTCGCCATCGCCTACCTCGACGCCGGCCTGGCCGCGGATAAGTTGCTCGACTCGCTGTTCAAGCGTGCCTACAGGGAGGGCGAGGGCATGACCCATGCCGAGGGCGTCGGCGGCCAGCTCGCGGACCAGGTCTGGTCGCTGTGGGCCGCACTTCGTGCGTATCAGCACGGGCTCGGGGAGAAGTGGATGGAGGTGGCGCTCGACCTGGCCACCCACATCGAAGAGCGCTACGGCGATCCGGAGCTCGGTGGTTACCTCGACCACGCAGGAGGTGACGAGCTGGGTCGCCTCGGCGAGCGCATCAAGCCGCTGGCCGAAAACTCGGTCGCCGCGATGGCGTTGATCGAGCTCGACATCCTGACAGGTGATCCGGCGTCTCCCTATCGCGAGCGTGCGCGCCGCGCGCTCGAGTCCGTCGCGGCGCTGCCGCGCCAGTACGGCTTGATGGCGGCCGTGTTCGCCCGCGCGCTCGATCGGATGGGCCACGCGATCAAGGTGACGACGGAGAATGCCGAGCTGGCACATGCGGCGCTGGCCGCCCATCCGTACGCGACGGTCGATCCGACCGGCGACAAACGTGCTGTGGTTTGCGCGGGGACCATATGCTTGGCGCCGGTGTCGACACCTGACGCCCTGAAGGACGCGATCAAACAAGCCTCGCAAACGCGTGCCTGAAAGTCGAGGCCACTTCTCGCACCGCGTAAATCGCGCGCTCGACGATCCGAAGCTGCAGCGAGCATTGATCCACGCGATGACCGGGCTGCGCGGCCGGCGCAACGTCGCTTTCGAGAACTTTGACTTCGCGCAGGGCCGCGCCGAGCTCAAACGCCGGCGTCAGGCGAACCTCGACCGGCTGCCCGAGCTGCTGGAGCAGTTCGCCGAAAGGCTGGGCGCCGTCGGCGGTGCGGTGCATTTTGCAAAAGACGCCAGCGAGGCGCGGGAGATCATCGGCCAGCTCTGCTGGAACGCCGGCAGCGGTCTCCCGGCCGGCAAGCGAATGGTCGTGACCAAGAGCAAGTCGATGGCTACGGAAGAGATCGGGCTCAACCATTACCTGGAAAACCTCGGCATCGAGGTCGTCGAGACCGACCTGGGCGAGCGCATGGTCCAGCTGACGCACACCCATCCGTCGCACCTGATCGCGCCGGCGATCCACCTCACGAAGGAAGACGCCGCCGCGGTTTTCGGAACTGAGCCGACGGTGGAGGCGATTCAGCGCCACGCGCGCGAATCGCTGCGCGAGAAGTTCATCGAGGCGACGGTCGGGATCTCCGGCGCGAACATGGCAATCGCCGAGACGGGCACGATCGTGCTCGTCACCAACGAAGGCAATGCCGACCTGACCACCACTCTGCCACCGGTGCACATCGCGCTGTTCGGCATCGACAAGCTTGTCGCCACGCTCGACGACGCGGTGGCCGTCCTGCGGATGTTGCCCCGAAGCGCCACCGGCCAGCTGATCAGCAGCTACGTGAACTGGATCACGGGCCCGTCGCGTTCGGCGGACATCGAGCAGTCGCTGACGATCGGGGTGCACGGGCCGCGCGAGATGCACTGCGTGATCCTCGACAACGGCCGCGAGAAGATGCTCGAAGACCCGATCTTCCGCGACGCCCTGACGTGCATCCGTTGTGGCGCGTGCTCCAACGCGTGCCCGCCTTTCATGGCTGTGAGCGGGCATCAGTTCGGGGGCCACATCTATAACGGACCGATCGGGCTGGTGTTGACGCCGTTCCACCATGGGGTGGCGGACGCCGACCTTGCGAACTCGCTGTGCGTTCAGTGCAACGCGTGCCAGGAGGTCTGCCCGGTCGACATCCCGCTACCGCGCCAGATCCTCGAGCATCGCCGCTCGGGCCGGAAGTCGCTGCGCAAGCGCGCGGTGCTCGCCCTGTGGAAGCGGCCGCAGCTCGCCGACGCCGTGATGCGGACGGTCGCGCCGTTCAGCGGCCTCGTCCCGGACACTCCGAAGCTGGCGCGAGCTCCCTATCGCGACCGAGTGCAGCACGCCGAGGTCGATGGCGAGCCGCTCACGATCTTCGCGTCATGCCTGGCAGACCGGGTGTGGCCCGAGTCGGCTGTGGCGCTGGAGCGGATCGCGGCCGCCGCTGGCTTCAAGGTTGGGTTTCCCAAGGGTCAATGGTGTTGCGGGCTGGTCGCGGCGAATGCCGGCGACTTCAAGATGGGCGCCCACCTGGCGAACCAGCTTTCGATTTCGCTTCGAGATTCCAAGGGCCTGATCGTGACACCCTCCGCCTCGTGCTTCGGCGCGTTCACGATCGACGCGGCTGAGTGGGGCTTCGCGCCTGACGAAAACCTCCGCTCCCGCTTCCGCGACTCGACCCGGTTCGTGCTCCAGCTGCTGGAACGCAACCCGCGCCTGGTGGACGGCGAGCGGATGAGCCTGAAGATCGCCTACCACGACTCGTGCCAGACGCTGCGCCAGCTTGGTCTGAGGAGTGAACCGAGGCGCGTGCTCGAGCTCGCCGGATACGAGGTCGTCGACCTGCCGGACATCGCCAACTGCTGCGGCTTCGGCGGCAGCTTCAGCCTGGAGTGGCCGCGCGTGGCCGAACGGCTGGCGAGCTGGAAGCTCGACGCGATCGCCAGGACCGGCGCCGCCGTCATGGCGTCGGACAATCCCGGCTGCCTGATGCATATCGCCGCCGCGGCGCGCAAACGCGGCATGGAGCTTCGGGTGGCCCACGTGCTCGAGCTCGTCGCCGAGCATCTCGCGGCTAACCAGGCATCGGCCTAAGTCCGCCCCTTTACGCTTTACAGGCCGTGAAGATTTCGTTGGTCTCGGCGCCTGCCGCCGAGTTGAACGTCGACGCGCTGGCGATCCCCGTCGTCACCGGCCAGAAGCTCGCCGGAGCCGCCCTCGAGCTCGATCGCGCGATGGGCGGAGTGCTGTCCGAGATGATCGTCAACGCCGAGTTCCGCGGCCGGATCCACGAGGTGCTGCCGATTCCCGCGCAGGGCAAAGTCGCGCCGCGCCGCGTCATCCTCTATGGGCTCGGCGCGCTGCACGACCTGGACGGTCAGCGTATGCGCTCTGCCCACCACGAGCTCGTCCGGGCTTCGCGGACGTGGGGATACAAGCGGATGGCCGTCCTGCGCACCGAACCGCTGGGCATGGACAGCCTGAAGGCTGTTGTCGAGGGCTGTGTGCTAGGCACGTTTGAGCGCCGCTCGAGACAGACCGGGCAGGCGCCGGAGCGACGCGAGATCGACGAGCTGATCCTCGCCGGATACGGGACGGGACGCGAGCCTGAGGTCATCGCCGCGCAGGAGAACGGCGAAGCGACAAACCGCGCCAGGGAATGGCAGAACGCGCCGGCAAACGAGCTGACGCCCGACGCCCTGGCGCAGGAAGCGACCCGCATCGCGCAGCGCCACAACCTCGAGATCGAGGTCCTCGGGCCGGGCGAGCTCAAGAGCGGCGGGTACAACCTGCTCCTTGGCGTCGGCGCCGGATCTGCCAAGCCGCCGCGCCTGATCCGCGTTCGCTATCACGGAAACCACGACTCCTCCCTACCGCGGGTAGAGGGCGGCACCGTGCTCGCACTGGTCGGAAAGGGCATCACGTTCGACACGGGAGGCATCTCGCTGAAGGACCCGGAGAACATGAGCCGCATGAAGGACGACATGTCGGGTGCCGCGGCCGTCCTGTCGGCGATCGAAGTCATCGCGTCGCGCAAGCTGCCGCTCGATGTGATGGCGGTCATAGCGGCCGCGGAGAACATGCCAGGCCCGTCGGCCCAGCGCCCAGGCGATGTCCTGGTCAGCGCCGACGGCAAAACAGTGGAGGTCGTCAACACCGACGCTGAAGGCCGGCTGGTGCTTGCCGATGCGCTCACCCACGCTCTGCGCAACGGAGCGACACACATGATCGACCTTGCGACGCTGACGGGCGCGGCGACCGTCGCGATCGGTCACGCCGCGAGCGCGGCCGTCAGCAACGACGACGAGTTCTGGGCGGTGGTGGAGCGAGCGTCACGCGAGGCAGGTGATCGTGTCTGGCGACTGCCCATCTACGCTGACTACCGCATCTTGCTCCGGAGCCAGATCGCCGACCTGCGCAACGCCGAGTACGGCGAGGCTGGCACGATCATGGGTGGAATGTTCATCGCCGAGTTCGCGGGCGGCAAGCCATGGGCCCACATCGACATCGCGGCCTCCGCCTGGAACACCAACCTCGAGCTGACCACCGTGCTTCACGGCCCAAGTGGCGCCGGCACGCGACTTTGCATCGAGCTTGCCGAGCTGATGGCCCGGGGAGGGACCGACTCCTGGCCGCCCGCCCCCCGGAACGCATGACGCGGCCTACGCGTTAAGTAAAGAGTGGGAATCCTCGAGGCGATCCACTCCCCCGCCGACCTGAAGGCGCTGGATCAGCCCAAACTCTCGGCGCTCGCCGGCGAGGTGCGCGCTTTCCTGGTCGAGCAGACCTCTCGCACCGGCGGCCACCTCTCGCCCAACCTCGGTGTGGTCGAGCTCACCTTCGCGCTCCATCGCGTCTTCGACAGCCCGAAGGATGCGATCGTGTGGGACACCGGACACCAGGCTTACGTGCACAAGCTCATCACCGGCCGGGCCGCCAATTTCTCGCGGCTGCGCCAGGCCGGCGGGCTGTCGGGGTATCCGTCCCGCAAGGAATCCGAGCACGACCTCGTCGAAAACAGCCACGCCTCGACCTCATTGAGCTACGCGCTCGGTATCGCCGAGGCGCGGCTGCGCAAGCGCATCGGAGGATTCGTCGTTGCAGTCATCGGCGACGGTGCCTTGACCGGAGGCATGGCCTATGAGGCGCTGAACCAGATCGCGCACCTGCAGCCGCCGAACCTGATCATCGTCATCAACGACAACGGCCGTTCCTACGCACCCACCGTCGGCGGCCTGGCCCGACACCTGTCCCAGTTGCGCGTCGACCCTCGCTACGAAAGGCTCAAGGACGATATCTCGCGCCTGCTGCGCGACCTGCCGCTCGTCGGCTCGACGGCCGACCAGGCCGCGTATCGCGTGAAGGAAGGACTGAAGCAGCTGCTTCAGCCGTCGACGATGTTCGAGAGCCTGGGCATCAAGTACGCGGGCCTGGTCGACGGCCACGACGAGCCCGCTCTGGAGGAAGTGTTGACGCGCGCGAAGAAGTTGCGCGAACCGGTGGTCGTCCATGTCGTCACCGAGAAAGGCCACGGTTACAGCCCGGCGGTTGACGACGACGTCGACAAGCTGCACGGCGTGAGCGCGTTCGACCCGCTGACCGGCCGGCCCCGCACGACAGAGGTGACCTACACCGATGTGTTCGGCGAGGCGCTGATGAGCGCGGCGGCAAGACGGCCTGAGGTTTGCGCGATCACCGCGGCAATGGCCTCATCGACCGGGTTGCTGAACTTCGCCAAAGAATTTCCTGATCGCTTTTTCGACGTGGGCATCTGCGAGCAGCACGCGGTCACCTTTGCGGCGGGGCTCGCGATGGCGGGCATGCATCCCGTGGTTTGCATCTATTCGACGTTCCTGGCCCGTGCCTTCGACCAGACGATCATGGACGTCGCGCTGCACAAGCTGCCCGTCGTGTTCGTGATCGATCGCGCGGGCGTGACCGGGCCGGACGGCGCGTCCCACCACGGGATCTTCGACCTGTCGTACCTGCGAATGATCCCCAACCTCAAGGTTGCCGCGCCCAAGGACGCCACCGAGCTGTGCGCTCTCCTCGAAACTGCGCTCGCGACCGACGGTCCGGTGGCGATCCGCTATCCGAAGGGACCCGTCCCGGCCACGCCGGATCTTCCAGTGGAACCCCTGCCCGTCGGCCGCTGGGAGGAGATCCGCAAGGGTGATGACGCCGTCATCTTCGCTGTGGGACGCATGGTGGAGGTCGCGGGAGAGGCGGCGGCCCGACTCGAGATGCAGGGCATCTCGTGCGGGGTCGTCAACGCGCGATGGATCAAGCCGGTCGACCCGCGCATCGCCGACTGGGCGCGGTCTCACCCGGTTGTCGTGACGGTGGAGGACAACGTGGGGTCTGGCGGTTTTGGCGGCGCTGTGCTCGAGGCGCTCGCGCCCCATGGTCTGGCCGGACGGGTCCGCCTGCTCGCGCTGCCGGACGAGTTTCTGCCGCAGGGCAAGGCGGCTGACATCCTGACGGAGCACGGCCTCGACGCCGGGGGGATCGCGAAGGCGGTCTACGAGGCGATCAGGGATCGAGTTCCGGAGAAGAGCTAGAGGCCCGACCGAAACCATCGGCGAGAGATTCGGCGATCCAGGTGGCTCAGATTCGGGTGAAGCGCCGAGCAGCGCAGCGAGCCCATCGTCCATGCGTGAGCGAGCAGCGCAGAAGCTGAACCCGAAGATGGGCCGCATGGGCGCCGAAGATCCGTCGAGGGCTTTTGGTCGGGCCTCTACAGCTTCTTTCGGCCGGCGAAGCCTTCGCCGACCCGGTGCCAGAACTCGACCCGCTCCTCGCCCAGCTTCCAGCACAGCTCGACGAGCTCGTCGTCGCGATACGAGGGAAAGTCGATCAGGCCCTCGAGCGGTCCTTTGAGCTGGATGCCCATGCTGTTGAGGTTCAGCACGGCTTTGAGCAGCTCCTCCTCGGCGCCCTGAACGGCATCCCGAGCCTGCTGCTCGCGTTCCCGTGTCTCTCCGTTGGCGCCGGGACGTTGCGTCGCGTATTCCGCCATGCGGAGCTGCTCCTCGAGGTCTGGCCGGAGGGCTGACAGCTCGGCGATCTGGGCGACGATCGGACGCACGCGAGGAAGCTCGCGATTCGCTTCGTCGACCGTGTACGTCCGGAGCCGTTGCACCGCTCAACGATACTTCCTTGAATGGATGCGACGGCGATGCGAAGGCGCATTGCAGACGCGATGGTTGCACGCCTCGCCACAGTCGGCGCCGGCGGCAAACCACACCTGGTGCCGATCTCTTTTGCGGTGGACGGCGAAACCATCTACTTCGCGGTCGACGCCAAGCCGAAGCGAACGACAGATCTCCAACGCCTGCGCAACATCGCCGCCAACCCGTCGGTGTCGGTGCTCATCGACCACTACGAAGACGACTGGACCAGGCTGTGGTGGGTGCGCGTCGACGGCACAGCGCGACTTCTGGCCGACGGTGCGCAAGCTGTTCGCGCGACCGACCTGCTGGCCGCAAGGTACTCGCAATATCAGCGTGCTCGCCCGGAAGGTCCGGTGGTCGCCATCTCGATCGACCGCATGTCCGGATGGTCCTCGGAGGCGCGGGCCTAAGGCAAGCCTGGTTGTAAATGACACTTGACGAGACTGCTAGTCTCGCCTAGTCTCACGTCATCGCGATCAACAGACGGATTCTGGAACGGGCGCCGGCGGTGCTCGCCCGAGGGGGCCGGCCGACGGTGGCGGACTTTGCCGAGGCGGCCGGGACCTCCCGGGCGACGTTCTACCGCCACTTCAAGTCCCGCGAGGCGCTGCTCGATGCGCTCGACGTGGCGCCTGAACCGGGCACCCGGGAACGGATCCTTGCCGCCGCCGTCGAGCTGGTCGGCGCCCAAGGCCTGACCGCGCTCTCGATGGACGACCTCGCGGACCGCGCGGAGGTCTCGCGGGCCACTCTGTATCGCGTCTTTTCGGGCAAGTCCGCCCTGCTGACAGGCCTGATCGAGACCTACTCGCCACTTGAGCCGGTCACCCGGGTGATCCTTGCCAACCAACACGAAGCGCCCGGCGTTCTGATGCCGGAGCTCGCGCGCACGGCTTACCGCGCCGTGTATTCGGGCGGCGAGAACCGGGCAGGCCTCGTCCGCGCACTGTTTTTCGAGGTCAGCGGGCTGAGGCCCGAGACGGAGGAGGCCGCCACTGACACCATCACCCGGGTCGTCGGTCTGCTCGTCGCGTATCTGATGACGCAGATGGCCGAGGGCCGGCTGCGGCGGATCCATCCGTTGCTCGCGCTGCAGTCGTTCATCGGACCGATCCTTTTTCACATCCTGACCCGAACCATCGCGGAGCAGGTCTTGCGACTCGACATCGATGGCGAAGCCGCTGTGACCCAGCTCGCTGAAACCTGGCTTCGCGCCATGGCCACCGAGGAGGAAGCCGATGCATGACTCATACGCTGTGAACGTCGACGGCGTTTCCAAATCGTTCGGCGCCTTCAAAGCGCTGAATGGAGTGACTCTTCGCGTGCGCCAAGGCGAGATCTACGGCTTGCTGGGTCCCAACGGCGCCGGTAAGACGACCCTGATTCGCCTGGTCTGCGGCCTTCTCGAGGCACACGCCGGCACGGTCACGGTGCTGGGTCAGCGGATGCCCAACGTCGCCGTCCTGCGCCACATCGGCTACATGACGCAGCAGGCCGCGCTCTATCCGGCGCTCTCGGTGGAGGAGAACGTCGCCTTCTTCGCTTCTATCAACGGCGCCGAGAACGGGGTCAAGGAGGCGCTCGAGCTGGTGCAACTGTATGACCGGCGGAAGTCGGTCGTCGCGACGCTAAGCGGCGGCATGCGCCAGCGATGCTCTCTCGCGTGCGCGCTCGTGCACCGTCCGGAGCTGCTCCTCCTCGATGAGCCGACCGTCGGCATCGATCCACAGCTCCGCGTCCAGTTCTGGGAGTACTTCCGCCGCATGGCGGCCGCGGGAACGACGCTCATCGTCTCGAGCCATGTGATGGACGAGGCCGATCGGTGCCAGCGACTCGGCTTGATCCAGTACGGACGCCTTCTCGCCGAGGGATCGCCGGCCGATATCCGAGTCCAGGGAGGTTCCCAGAATCTCGAAGAAGCCTTCCTGGCGCTGGCGGGGAGGAACGAGTCGTGAGCGGCCACCGCGTCAGGGCGATCACACGACGGTTGCTGCAGGGATTCCGCCGCGACCGCAGGACGCTGGCGCTTCTCTTCGTGGCGCCGATCGTCATCCTGGGCCTGCTGGGCTACCTAATGCGCGGATCGTCCAGCGTGCCTGAGGTCGGGGTCGCCAACGAGGACTCCGGCCCCGCCGGCGGACTCGTGGCCGCCGAGCTCAAGCAATCAATCCATATCAAGGCCACCGACGTCGACGCCACCCTGGGCGACGCCAAGCTCAAGAATGGGACGCTGATCGCCTACATCGTTTTTCCGCCCAACTTCAGCCAGAAAGCAGCCGCCGGAACTGTGTCACCCGAGCTGCACCTCGAGGGTTCGCAGCCGGGTGAGGACGCGCCCGTGATCCAGGCGCTCCAGCAGGCGATGACCTTATTGACCGCGCAGGTGGCGGGACGGAGCGTCAGCTTCCAGCCCCGCGTCATCTATCTGTACGGCGGGTCCAACTACGACACCCTCGATTACTTCGGGGCCGCATTCGTCGGCCTCGTGGTGTTCTTTCTCGTTTTCGTGATCACGATCGTCTCGTTCCTCAACGAGCGCTCGCAGGGGACGCTCGAACGCCTGATGGCGAGCCCCCTGCGGCGCGGCGAAATCGTGCTTGGCTACATGCTCGGCTTCACGGTGCTGGCCCTGGTCCAGGCGGCCGAGGTGCTTGTCTTCGCGCTGGCGATCTTGAAGATCCAGAACCACGGCAACGTGCTCTTGATCTTTGGCATGGAAGCGCTGATGGCGATCGCCGCGGTCAACCTCGGCATCTTCCTCAGCATGTTCGCGCGCTCGGAGTTCCAGGCCGTGCAGTTCATCCCGCTGGTGATCGTGCCGCAGTTCGTGCTCTCGGGAATCATCTTCCCCGTGTCCTCGGAGCCGGCAGCCCTGCAGTGGCTCTCCGGTGTGCTGCCGCTGACCTACGCGGTGAACGGCATGCGCGACATCATGGTCAAGGGAGCCGACCTGAACTCGCCCGGACTCCTGCTCGATGCAGGTGTTGTCGCCGGGTTCGCCATCCTCCTGATCGTCGCCGGCACCGCGACCTTGCGTCGCCGGCTCGGGTAGCCTTGCCCCCATTCGCGGGGAGGAGTGCCTGCCTCCCACGCTCGCGGGGGAGGCGGCCCGGCGGCGAAGCGGAGCGGACGGAGTGGGGCTCCCGGTCTAGTTCCGTACGCTTGGAGAACATGCTCCTGGTCTGCTCACGCCGCTGCGGCGGCTCCCTGTTTCGCGCCCTGTTTGCGGAGGTCGACATCGATGCATCGGGCGAGTACCAGGACCACCGTTTCGCTCAGCCAGGCTACGTGTGCCTGAACTGCGGCG
>WNGH01020955.1_pt1 | contig 10937 bp, 6 predicted proteins | sample 5400631 | NCBI WGS metagenome assembly WNGH01 (sample SAMN13153373, study PRJNA577476) | soil metagenome | isolation source: 115 cm soil or saprolite under Garry oak tree replicate 1 | place: USA:California | collected 2016-06-15 | reverse complement strand
CATCCGGGGCCTGGGCTGCGAGCCCTATCGGCAGAGCCAGGGCGAGACCGACAACCGCGAGCACCTTCATGGGAACACCTCCTCACACGTGTCTAGAAACGTCCGTGCGGTGCGACGATCCCTCTCTATCGGTGGAGACTATCCAGCCGCTGGAGGATCCGCCACATCTGTTTTCAGGACCGCCTCAACCGCCAGTCGGGGGCACGTGCTCAGGCCGAGGGCGGCATACAAGGGGCATGCGTGCGTCGCTGCCGTGCCGAGGAGCACCAGCCCCATCAGCGCGGCCCCGAGGGCCAGGAACGGCCGATCGTTGAGGATCGCGGCCAGCACGAGCAGGCCGATGCCCAGCACCCACCGCGCCGTCGCATCCCGCCTCCCGACGTTCCTTTCCATCGTGCGAAGGTGCTCCCGCCGGCCTGAAGTGGAGCGGAAGCAGTGCTGAAGGTCCCTTTTCGCTTCCCGCTCTTGCAATTTGCCACACTGACCCCGATACTTACGCCGCTGCGCCCCGGAAGCCGGCCCGATTGCCCGGCTTAGGAGCTGCCTCTGCGCTGGTTCGGCGGTGCCTCCAAGACTTGGACCATCCCCACGCCCCGGACCCTGCTTCGCATGGTCTACCTGGGGCGGATGTGCGTCGCGGTCGCCATCTACCTGAGCGCCGCCCTCAAAGTCCGGGTCGCCGCGCCGCTCGACATCCTCGTCACCTCCCTGCTGCTGCTCGCGGCGCTGGTCGTCACCGCCGCCTCGTACTGGCGGACCCACGTCCGCAACCGCGAGCCGGGAGGAAACTTCCTGTACCTCCAGGCGCTCTTCGACATCGCCCTGATCACCACCGTCGTCCATATGACGGGCGGGCCGGAGAGCGACTTCGCCGGGTTGTACGTGCTGCTGATCGCGGCGACCGCGCTGCTCATGCGGCCGACGAGCACCGCGCTCGTCACGATCCTCGCCGGCCTGGTGTACTTCGCCGACGTGTTCTTCGGCCACAGCACCGCCCTCGCCTCGGGGATCTGGTTTCAGCTCGGCATCTTCGTCTCCGTCGCCGGCGTCACCGCCTATATCGCGAGCCGGGTCTCCGTCATGGGGGCAGAGCGGGAGGCGCTGGCCGCGGAGGTCCGCCAGGTGCGCCTGGAGGCGTCCGACGTCCTGCAAAACCTCCGCACCGGCGTGATCACGGTAGACCACGACGGCAAGCTGCTCTACTGCAACCCCGCCGCCGAGGAGCTGCTGGGCGTCCGGGCGGATGATTGGCAGGAACGGCCCATCATGCCGGAGATCGCCCATATCGACCCGGAGTTCTGGGCGGCCCTCACCGCCACGGCGCGCCGTGGCGTGCGCTTGATGCGGGTCGAGGCCACCGTGCACCGGCCCGACCGCTCGTTCCCCGTGGGCGTCACGACCACGACGCTGGAGGGCCAGTCGGACACGCCGCCCCGCGTCACCGCCATCTTCACCGACATCTCCGACACCAAGCGTCTCGAGGAGCTGCACCTGCGGGCCGAACGCCTCGAAGCGGTGGCCGAGCTCTCCTCCAGCCTCGCCCATGAGATCAAGAATCCCCTGGCCTCGATCCGCTCCTCGGTGGAGCAGCTGTCCCGCTCCGCGCGCGCCAACCCCGACGAGAAGTTTCTCGCTAACCTCATCGTGCGGGAGGCGGATCGGCTGTCGCGCCTGCTCTCGGAATTCCTCGACTTTTCCCGCGTGCGCGTCACCGAGTGCCGGCCCGTGGACCTGCGCGAGGTGGCCGGGGCCGCGATCCGGCTCGTGCGGGAGCACCCCGACTGCCCGGCCGACGCGGTGATCGACCTCGCCGGGAGCCCGACGCCGATGGAAGGCGACGAGGACCTGTTGCACCGCGTCGTCTCGAACCTCGTGCTCAACGCGGTGCAGGCGACAGGGGCCGGGGCGCGCATCACCGTGCGGACCGGCCGGGCGTCCCCGGGCGCCGTGCCGGACCGGGCGGGCATCGAGAACCCGGTCTCGCTCCAGGTGACCGACAATGGGCCGGGGATCCCCGACGACGTGCGCACCCGGCTGTTCGAGCCGTTCGTCACGGGCCGCGTGGGCGGCACGGGGCTGGGGCTCGCCATCGTCCAGCGCGCCGTTGACGCCCACAAGGGCCTCGTGCTGGTGGATACAGTCGTGGGGCGGGGGACCACCTTCACGGTGATCTTCCCCGCCGCCCGGCGGAAGGAGGAAGCAGCCTGATGAGCCCCGCTCCCGCTCCCCAGCCCTCCATCCTCGTCATCGACGATGAGCAGGGCATTCTCGATACGCTGCGCATCCTGCTGAAGAACGAAGGCTTCGACGTCGCCACCGCGCAGGGCGGCAAGGCCGGCCTCGAGGCCCTCAAGGCGGCCGCGCCGGACATTGTGCTCACCGACATCCGCATGCCGCAGGTCAGCGGCATCGATATCCTCGCCGCCGTCAAGGAGCAGGACCCCGAAACCCCGGTGGTCCTGATGACGGCCCAGGCGTCCTTGCAGAGTGCGATTCAGGCGGTGAACCAGGGCGCCTTCCATTACGTGCAGAAGCCGTTCTCCAACGACGAGATCATCGCGCTGTGCCGCCGCGCCGCCGAGGTGCGCCGGCTCAAGTCGGAGAACAAGCAGCTCAAGCAGGAGATCCGCCGCCGCGAGCGCTCCGGTCTGATCGAGCCGATCGGCAAGTCCCGCCTGTTCCTGGAGGTCCTGACCCTGGCGAAGCAGGTCGCCCCGACCGAGAGCACCGTGCTGATCCAGGGCGAGTCGGGGACCGGCAAGGAGGTCATCGCCCGCTACATCCACGAGCTGTCGGCGCGCAGCGAAGGCCTGTTCCTCTCGATCAATTGTGGCGCGCTCCCCGAGAGCCTGCTCGAGTCGGAGCTGTTCGGCCACGTGAAGGGATCCTTCACCGGAGCGGTGCGCGACAAGCAGGGGCTGTTCGCCGCGGCGCGGGGCGGGACCTTCTTCCTCGACGAGATCGGCGAGATGGCCCCCGCCACGCAGGTGAAGCTGCTGCGGGTGCTGCAGGAACGTGAATGCATCCCCGTCGGCGGCACCGAAGCGATTCCCGTGGACGTGCGCCTCGTCGCGGCGACCAACCGCGACCTGGAGGAGGACATCAAGCGCGGGCGCTTCCGCACCGACCTCTACTACCGTCTCAACGTGATCGCCATCCACCTGCCGCCGCTGCGCGACCGCCGCGACGACATTCCCATCTTCGTCGACGCGTTCCTGAAGCGCATCGCCAAGGAGCACGACGACACCATCAAGCGGCTGGCGCAGGACGCCGTCGAGGCCATTATGGCCTACGACTGGCCCGGCAACGTGCGCGAGCTCGAGAACGCCCTCGAGCGGGCCGTCGTGCTCACCAAGAGCGACTCCATCCCGCTCTCGGCGATTCCCGCGAAGGTCACCGAGCGCAAGGTGGAGCCGCTCGTCGCCGACCGCATGCACGTGAACCCCACGCTGGACGTCATCGAGCGCGCCTACATTCAGTGGGTGCTCCTGGCCGAGGGGGGCAACAAGACCCGCGCGGCCGAGGTGCTGGGCATCGACCCGTCCACCCTGTACCGCAAGCTCAGCAAGTACGAGAGCGATGCCCCCTCCTCAGCGCCGCCCGCCGCCGACGGTTGAGCCCCAGGACCCGTTCGGTGCGGCGACCCTGGAACGGCTCGCCGCGGCCCCGCGCTACAACCGGTGGATGTTTGATCGGCTGCGGCGCTGGGTGGGCGCGCACGTGCTGGAGATCGGCTCCGGCATCGGCAACCTCTCGGATTTCCTCCTCGACCGTGAGCGCGTCGTCCTCACCGACACCGAGCCCTACTACCTCGCCCGCCTGCGGGAGAAATACGCCGGCCGCGCGAACGTCGAGATCGCCCGTCTGTACCTGCCGACCGTGGACGGCGCGCTCGCCGACGAGCGGTTCGACACCATCATCTGCCTCAATGTGCTCGAGCACGTGCAGGACGATGGGCGCTCGCTCGCGGTGATGCACGCGCTGCTGCGGCCGGGGGGCCGGCTGCTCCTGCTCGTCCCCGCGCTGCCCTGGATCTTCGGCACGCTCGATGCGGCGTTGGGGCATCATCGGCGCTACACGCCGCAAGAGCTCGCGGACAAGTTCGCCGCGGCGCGGCTCGCCATGCGGCACCTCGAGTACTTCAACCTCGCCGGCATCCTCGGCTGGTGGGTTGCCGGGCGCGTGCTGCGCCGGCGACTCATCCCGACCGCCTCGCTCGCGCTCTACGACGCGCTGGTCCCCGTCTTCCGGCTGGAGCGCTTCCTGCCCTGGCGGATCGGCCAGTCGCTCATCGCCATTGGAGAGCGGTCGTGAGCGGGCCGAAGTTGTCGGTCATCGTCCCGGCGTACGACGAGGAAGCGACGATCGCCGCCGTGGTGCGGCGGCTCCGGGAGGTGCCGCTCGTGCTGGAGATCATCGTCGTGAACGACGCCTCGAAAGACGGCACGGCCGCCATCGCCGACCGCCTCGTCGCCGAGCAGCTCGTCGACAAGGTCATCCACCACGAGACCAACCGCGGCAAGGGGGCCGCGCTCCGCGCGGGGATCGCCGCCGCTTCGGGCGACGTCGTCGTCGTGCAGGACGCCGACCTCGAGTACGACCCCGGCGATCTTCCCAGGCTGCTCGAGCCCATCCGCGGCGGCCGCGCCGACGCCGTCTACGGCTCCCGCTTCCAGGGAGGCCCGCGCCGCGTGCTGTTCTTCTGGCACTCGGTCGGCAACCGCCTCCTTACGCTCCTGTCCAACATGCTCACCAACCTGAACCTGACGGACATGGAGACCTGCTACAAGCTGGTCCGCGCCGATCTGCTGAAGCGCCTCCCCCTCACCTCCGACCGCTTCGGCTTCGAGGTGGAGATCACCGCGCGGCTCGCGCAGTGCGGAGCCCGCATCTGGGAGTTGCCCATCACCTACAGCGGCCGCACCTACGCCGAGGGGAAGAAAATCACGTGGCGCGACGGCCTCGCGGCGCTGTTCCATATCGTTCGCTACAACCTCTTCCCGCCGAGCGGGGACTGGCGAAAGCTCCGGGCGTGACCGCTGCCGGGCGGGCCGGCGTCGCGGTCGCCCTGGGCGCGCTCGCCGTGGGGGCCCTGGCCCTCAATCGCTCCCTCGTCGGCGGATTCTACGACGACGGCCTGTACGCCGTCCTGGCCAGATCGCTGGCCACGGGCCACGGGTACTCCTACCTGCACCTGCCGGGCTCACCCGCCGCGATTCACTTCCCGCCGCTCTACCCGCTGGTGCTGACGCCCCTGTTCGGGCTGTTGCCCCTGAACGCGGCAGTCTTGGCGGCGAAGGTGTTGAACCTGCTGCTCGCGGCGTCGGCGGCCGGCCTCGTCGCGTGGCACGCCGTGCGCACGGACCTCCTGGGCCCGGGCGTGCCGCGCTGGATCGCGCCTGCCGTCGTTCTCGCCGCGGCCCTCGCCATCCCGGTCCTCACGGTGCAATCGGTCCTGTTCGCCGAGCCGCTGTTCGCGGTGCTGCTGGCCGTCACCGTCGTGCTCGGTGACCGTCCACCTCCGCAGCTTGCTCCAGTCTCCGCCGCCGCCGCCGCCGGCGTGGCCGCCGCGCTGACCCTGCTGACGCGCACCATCGGCATCGCCGTGGGTCTTGGGGTCGTGGCCTTCCTGCTCGTGGTGCGCCGTGTGTCCCCCCGGCAGGCGATGGCCGCGGCCGCGCCGGTCTTCCTGGCCGGCCTGCTGTGGGGGTGGTGGACGGTCACCCACCGCCAGGCGGTCGATCCTGCGCTGGCCATCAACTACGGCAGCTACGGTGAGGTGCTGCGCCAGACGGGGTTGGGGGCGTTGGGAGGCGGGCTGCGCGACCTGCCTCGGCCGCTCGCCGCGGTTACGCTGAGCTGGCTCCCTGGCCGCCTCCTCTACTGGCTCGCGGCGCTACCGGCGTTGGGCGTCGGTGTGACTGGGCTCGCCACGCTCTGCCGGCGCTCGTGTATCGGCTTCGCGCTCGCCGGGTACCTGGCCATCCTCGCCGTGTGGCCGTTCGCCGATTGGTCCGCCTGCACCTGCCGTTGCTCGTGCTCACCGCGGTGCTCGTGGTCGGGTTCGCGATCTATGAGGTCATGGGCTTCGCGCAGCGCGGCTACGCGGGGCAGGCGGCCGACATTTCCGCCAATTTCCGCGAGCTGCTCCCTGGGATCGAACAGCTGCCCTCCGCGGCGGTCCTCGCGACGGACGACGAGGCGTTGGTGTGGCTGTACGCCGGGCGCACGGCGGTCCCCTTCTATCTATATGGCTACAACGGGGCGGCGGTGGTCGAGCCCACCCCGGCCGACCAGCGCGCGTACCTCGAGCGCCAGGGCGTCACCCACATCCTCCTCGCCAGCCCGCAATCGCCGTCGGCGCGCGAGCTCCGGGCCCTCATCGCCGCCTATCCCGGGTGGCTGGTTCCCATGCACGGCTGGCCCAGCGCCCGCTGGCTCTACGCGGTGGCCCGTGAGCGCTAGGCGCTTGTATCTGATCGTCGCGGCCGCCGCGGCGGTCGTCCATCTCGGCGTGCTGTGGAATGGATTCGTCCTGGACGATCTATCGATCATCCTGGCCAACCCGGTAGTGCACAGCCTGTCAGGCGTGTGGCAGGCATTCGGCACGTCCTATTTCCCGTCCAACATCGACGTGTCGGCGTACCGGCCGCTGACCGTCGCCACGTATGCGCTGGACTGGTCCATCCATTCGAGGGCGTGGTTTCATGTGGTGAACCTCCTGTGGCACGTCGCAGCCAGCATGCTGGTGGCGCTGCTCGCGCGCCGGTGGGCAGGGGACGCCGCCGGCCTCGTGGCGGGCCTGGTGTTCGCCGTCCACCCGGTACACGTGGAAGCGGTGGCGAACGTCGTGGGGCGGAACGAGCTCATGGCCGCGGTCTTCACGCTGCTGGCGGTCTACGCGGCCCTCGAGCGCGGAAGCGTGCTGTGGAGCGCCGCCGCAATGGCCGCCGCCGTGCTGAGCAAGGAGAACGGGGCGGTCGCTCCCGGGCTCATCACCTTGGCGTGGATTCTGGGCGTGCGCCCGGCGCCCCCGCGCCGCAGGCTGGCGATGTTTGTCGCCAGCTGGATCGTGATCGGCGCGGCATACCTGAGCCTGCGCTGGACCGTGCTGCACGGGTTCCTCCGCGGACCTGGCAACACTGCGCCGGTCTTCCTGGGTCTGGACGCCTTCGACATTCGCCTGACGGCGACCGCTGCGCTGGGGGATGTGGCTCGCCTGCTGCTCTTCCCGCTCGCGCTGAGCGCGGACTACTCCCCGGACCACCGCACCGCCGTCCACAGCCTGCTGGACGGTCGCCTGGCGGTCGGCGTCCTGGTGCTGGGCCTCTGGGCCCTGCTGCTTGGGGTCGCGTGGCGGCGGGGGCGCAAGGTTGAGGCGTTCGGTCTGGGCTGGATCCCGATCGCCTATTCGCCGGTCGCGAACCTGCTGTTCCCCATCCAGATACTGATCGCCGAGCGCACGCTGTATCTGCCGTCTGTAGGGCTCGCGCTCGCTCTGGGTGCGATGGCCCGGGGGCTGGCGGGACGGCGCCTCGCGGCCGTGGCGGCGCTGGTGGTGGTGCTGGGCGGCGCCCGCAGCGCGCTCCGGGTACCCGTGTGGCGGGACCAGCACACGGTCGCCCTCGGGCTCATCCGCGACGCTCCGCGGTCGTATTTCACATGGCGCTACGTCGGATGGGACCACTTGTGGTCGGGGCGATACGATCGGGCGATCCAGGCCCTGCGGGTCTCGAGCGAGATCTTCCCCCGTGACGCCCGCGTGTACATCGCTGCCGCTCACGCCGAGTTCGCGCTGAAACGCCCGGCCGCGGCGGAATCCCTGCTCGTCCGGGCGGACGCGGTCTGCGAGCGGTGTGTCACCCTCTATCGCAGCGAAGCCTTCTTCGCCAAGATGCGGGGCGACTCGGTGACCGCCGACTGGCTGACGGCCCACGAGCGCAGCCTGCGTTCGTCCACCCCCCCGTGATCAAACTCAGCGCCGGGACGAGGATCTCTCTCGTCGTCGCCGCGAGCGCCGCGGTCGTGTACCTCGGCTCGTTGTGGAATCGATTCGCGATGGACGACATCTACATCGTCGTCTTCAATCCCCTGGTCCGCCCCCCGTCGGGGATCTGGCAGGCGTTCGCGCATCCCTACTGGCCGCCGGAATTCGCCGGCAAGATGTATCGGCCGCTCGTCGTGGCGGGCTTCGCGCTCGATCGCCTGACGGCCAGTGCCATGTGGTTTCACTTCGTGAATCTGGTCTGGCACGCCGGCGCGACGGTGGTCGTAGCCGCCCTCGCCCGCCGCTGGGCCGGCGAGACCGCCGCCCTGGCGGCGGGGCTCGTGTTCGCGGTCCATCCCGTTCACGTCGAGGCCGTGGCGAACGTGGTGGGCCGGGCGGAGCTCATGGCCGCTTGCTTCAGCCTGCTGGCCGTCTACGCCGCCCTGGAACGGGACAGTGTGGGCTGGACGGCCTTGGGGCTCGCGCTGGGGCTCCTGAGCAAGGAGAACGCCGCGATCGTGCCGGGCCTCGTGGCCTGGGCTTGGATCCTCGGGGTGCGCCCTGCGCCGCCAAAGCGCCGTCTCGGGGCCTACGTCGCGAGCTGGGCCCTGGTCGGCGCGGCCTATGCGATCGTACGCTGGGCGGTCCTGCACCCCTATGCCCACACCCAGGCCCTGGCGCCCGTCTTCTTCGGTGCCTCCCCCGTAGCGGTGCGCACCACCGCCGTTGCCGCGCTCGCCGATGCCGGGCGGTTGCTGCTGTTCCCGCTCACCCTGCGCGCCGACTACTCGCCCGACGAGCGCACCCTCGTCACCTCGCTGGTCGATGGGCGGTTTCTGGCAGGGCTCGCGGTCTTCGCCGTGTGGGCCGGCCTGCTGTGGTGGACGTGGCGCCGCGGGCGTCGCATCGAGGCGTTCGCGTTGGGGTGGATCGCCATCGCCTACCTCCCCGTGGCCAACCTGTTGGTCTCGACCGGGGTGGTGATGGCCGAACGGACGCTGTACCTGCCGTCGGCGGGGCTTGCCCTCGCGCTCGGCGCCGCGGCGGCGCGCTGGCCCCGTCCCAGGCTCGTCGGGGTGGGAGCGCTGCTGATCGCTCTCGGGGCGCTCCGTACGGTCACCCGGGTCCCCGTCTGGAAGGACGACGCCAGCGTCACCCAAAGCATGCTCGAGGACTCTCCCGCTTCCTACCGCGGTCCGGCCCGCGCCGGTGCCGCGTTTCAGAACGCCCGCGATCCGGTCCGCGCCCTCGATGCCTATCATCATGCGGTGGCGATTTTCGATCGTGACCCCAGCGTCTTTGTGGGAGCCGCGGATGCCGCCTTCACGCTGGGCCGCCCCGGCCTCGCCGACTCCCTTCTGGCGCGCGCCGACCGGTTGTGCCTGCGGTGCGGCGACTATCTCCGCGTCCAGGCCCGCGCCGCCCGGTCCCGCGGCGACACGGCGACCGCCGACTCGCTCGTGACCCGCGCCCAAACCTGGGACGCCCCGGTGGGCGTGTTTCTGCCGACGGTCCGCTACGGGTTCGTCCAGGACGACCGCGGCATCATCGTCCACAATCCGGCCGCGCATTCGTTGGGGGCGGCGCTACGGGCGTTCGACGAGCCCTATTGGCCGCCCCCCGCGCGGGGCGGGCTGTACCGTCCCGTCACCGTCCTGACATACGCCGTGGACTGGGAGCTGAGCGCTGGCGCACCGTCGTGGTTCCATTTCGTCAATGCCGTCCTCCACGGCATCGTGTGCGTGCTCATGGTGCTCGTGCTCGAGCGCTGGCTGCCGGCTGTTGGGGCGGTGGCGGCGGGGCTCGTGTTCGCGGTGCACCCTGTGCACGTCGAGGGCGTGGCGAGCGTCGTGTCGCGGGCGGAGCTGCTGGTGGGGGCGGCGATGCTCGCGGCAGTGTTGGCGGCGCGGCGCGGTTGGTGGGTGGCAGCGGTCATCGCTGCAGCCATCGCGATGTTCTCCAAGGAGCACGGTGTCATTACCGGTGTCGTGATGATGCTGGATGACTGGCTCCGGCCTCCAGGCACGCGGCGCTACCCACTTCTCTTCTACTTCGCATTGGCGGCGGTCACAATCGGCTTCCTGGGCGCGTGGTACGCCGTGGGCCGCGGCGCGGCGGCCGACATGGCCCCGGCGTTTCTCGGCGTGGGCGTTTCTGGCCGACTCGCCGTCGCCCTGCCGGCGGTGCTGCGCGCCGCGCGGCTGCTGGTGTGGCCGATCGACCTCTCGGCCGATTACAGTCCGCAGGTCATTGCGGCGCCCGGAGCGTTCGGAGCCGCCGCCATCGGCGGAGCGCTCGTCGTGCTGGCGGTGCCGACGTTGGTGGCGGCGACGCGTCGCCGCGCGCCGGCGCTGAGCTTCGCTGTGGCGGCAGCGGCCCTCGCCTATCTGCCGACGGCCAACCTGTTGTTCCCCTCGGGCGTCCTGCTCGCCGAGCGCAACCTCTACCTGTCCGTCCTGGTGGTGGCGGTGTTGGCCGGAATGGGCGCGGTGTTCCTCGCCGCGCGCACGCTGAGCTACCGACGCACGGCCGTGGCCATCGCCGGACTCACCCTGGCGTTGGGCGTGCGGTCGGTGCTGCGGCTTCCCCTCTGGGAGGACAACCGCGCGTTGCTGCTGACGACACTGATCGAGCATCCGGAGTCGTACCGCGCGCATTTCTCGGCGGCGGCGGTGTACGCCGGCATGGGGGACACGGCCGCGGCGCGGCGCGAATACGCGGTCGCCGATTCCCTGTTCCCCCGAGATCCGCAGCTGGTGGCGGCGTGGGGCTACTACCTGCTCGGCCTGGCCGACACGACTCGCGTCGCCGGGCTCGTCGCCCGGGCGCGGGCGCTCGAGCCTCGACAACCGGTGGCCGTCCGAGCGAGCTTTTTGCTGAATGTGCGGCGCGGTGATTTCGCGCACGCGCGGGCGTTGGCGGATTCGGTGCGGCGCTGGTATCCGAAAGA
>WNGH01017584.1_pt1 | contig 10937 bp, 9 predicted proteins | sample 5400631 | NCBI WGS metagenome assembly WNGH01 (sample SAMN13153373, study PRJNA577476) | soil metagenome | isolation source: 115 cm soil or saprolite under Garry oak tree replicate 1 | place: USA:California | collected 2016-06-15 | reverse complement strand
GCATTGAGGGTGCGTCGGCTTGCGAGGATGCCCCAGAATTGATCGAGGCTCAGTTCGGAAGCCTTGAGGAACAGGCCTGCAAGCGGGATCAGGATGATGATCGAGAGCCATGTCAGCGTCAGTCCCATGGTGAGACCGAATCCGGGCAATGTACTGCGTCGTCCGGCCGCTGCGCTCACAATGCCCCCTGCTCAAGCCCGGCGAAATTAGTTCTTGTAAATCTGGTCGAAAATGCCGCCTTCGGCAAAGTGTTCCTTCTGCGCCTTGGCCCAGCCGCCAAAAACGTCATCGATCGTGAACAGCTCGACTTTCGCGAATGATTTTTCGTATTCCTTCGCGATTTCCGAATCGCGCGGACGATAGGAATTCCGTGCGGCAATTTCCTGACCTTCCCTGGAATACCAGTATTTCAGGTAAGCCTCGGCCACCGCCCGGGTGCCTTTCTTGTCGGCAACCGCGTCGACGACGGACAGCGGGGGCTCGGCCAGGATCGACAGCGGCGGCGACACGATCTCGAACTTGTCCTTGCCGAATTCGCGCTGCGCGAGGAACGCCTCATTCTCCCAGGCCAGCAGCACGTCGCCGACACCGCGCTCCACGAAGGTGACGGTCGAGCCGCGCGCGCCGGTATCCAGCACCGGCACGTTCTTGTAGAGGTCGCCGACGAACTGCTTCGCCTTGTCGACTGAGCCGGATTTCTTCAGCGCGTAGCCCCAGGCGGCAAGATAATTCCAGCGTGCCCCGCCGGAGGTTTTCGGGTTCGGCGTGATGACGCTGACGCCGGGTTTAATCAAATCGTCCCAATCCTTGATGCCCTTGGGATTACCCTTGCGCACCAGAAACACGATGGTCGAGGTGTAGGGCGAGGCATTCAGCGGCAGGCGCTTCTGCCAGTCCGCGGGGACCAAGCCCTTCGCTGCGATGGCGTCGATATCATAGGCAAGCGCGAGGGTGACGACATCGGCCTGCAACCCGTCGATCACGGCGCGCGCCTGCGAGCCGGAGCCGCCATGCGACTGCTTGATCTCGACGCTCTTGCCGGTTTCCTTTTGATAGGCCGCGGCGAACGCCTTGTTGAAATCCGCATAGAGTTCGCGGGTCGGATCGTACGACACATTGAGCAGCGTGACATCGGCGGCAAATGCGGAACTTGCAAAGAGCAGTCCCGCGAGGACGGGCAGAATGCGGCGGATCATCTCAATCTCCATTCGGCCTGATGGCAGCGTTGTCACCGGGCACGAAGATATAACTCGGGAACAGGCGGTTCGAAGTCAACGGAAGCGCGTTTCATTGTTCGCTGGGTTGCAGCGTCATTATCCTACGAAGTCTTGACCGTATGGATGCCGCATTCTGTCTTGGGTCTGCCGCGCCAGCGGCCCGCACGCGCATCTTCATCGGGTGATGTCCGGCTGGTGCAGGGCATGCACCCGACCGACAGAAAACCCGATGCCACGAGCGGATGCGGCGGCAGTTTTGCGGCTGCGTAGATCGCCTCGATCTCCTCGCGGCTAACATCTGCGAATGGATTGAATTTCAGCCTGATGCCGTCCTGCTCGACGACGGGAATGGCGGCACGAAGACCGCCCTGAAAACGCTTGCGCCCGTTGATCCATGCGCTGAACGGCGCCAATGCGCGCGCCAGCGGCTCCACTTTGCGGATCCGGCAGCATGCATCGGGATCGGAGAACCACAATTCACGATCGGGATCCTCGCGCGATAGCGCCTCCTCCGAGGGTTTGATCGACCGGACATCGCGCAGGCCAAGCGTCGCGATCAGGGTGTCGCGATAGGCGAGCGTCTCCTCGAACAGCCATCCGGTGTCGAGAAAGATCACAGGGATCGCCGGATCGACGTCGGCCATGACCTTGAGCAACGCCGCCGATTCGGTGCCGAACGAAGAGACCACGGCGAGATGTTCCCGGCCAACGGCCTGCAAGGCGGCTGCAATGACTGCCGCCGGCGATTGGGTGCGAAGCGCCTGATCGAGTTCCTCGGCCGACGGCAAATCCGGCTGATGTGCCGTCCGTTCCGGTCCCGCCTGATGGGCAAGAGCATTCATTGGCTGGCACTTTCCGAATGGCGCAGTTGCATCCGCCGATGCAGCGCGGTGAGGCGGCCATCGCCGGTCGGCTGATAGAATACCGAATAACGCTTTACCGTCGCGGCAAACGCCTCCGCGTCGCTTTCCTTTTTCACCTCAAACGCGTCGAACCCGGCGCGCAGCATGAACACGAACTGATCGCGCAGCACCTGGCCGGTGGCACGCAGCTCGCCCTTGAAACCGTGGCGCTCCCGCAGCAACCGCGCCTGGCTGTAAGCGCGGCCGTCGCGGAAGGTTGGAAACACCAAGGCGATCACCGCAAGCCGGTCGAGATAAGGGACGAGGTCATCGACATCGCGATTGTTCGGCCAGATCACGCCGGTCCGCCCCACACGGCGCGAAAGACCTTCCGCGTCCTCGAGAAATCGCGCAGCCGTGATCAGGATCGCGCCATCGCCCGGAATCTCGGCGTCATCGGCCAGATGGACCAACGCATCGTTGGTGATTTTCCCGTGTTTAACGAGTGGCATAGACTCGCTCCCTGAAAGGTTCGACGCCAAGCCGCTTCACGGTATCGATGAAAAGCTCCTCGGGACGCGCGCGCAGCGCGAGATACGCTTCGACAATATCCTCGACCACGTCTGCGACCTCGCCGTAAGGAACAGCGGGCCCGATCAAGGTGCCGACCGCGGCCTGCTCGTCGGCACGGCCGCCGATCGTGATTTGATAGAATTCCTCGCCGTTCTTCTCGACGCCGAGAATGCCGATATGGCCGACGTGATGATGTCCGCAGGCATTGATGCAGCCGGAGATGTTGACGTGCAGCCGCCCGATCATGTTGGCGGTCTCATGGTTGGCAAAGCGCCGCGTCAATTCCTGCGCGATCGGAATCGAACGGGCATTGGCCAGCGAGCAATAGTCCAGTCCCGGGCAGGCGATGATGTCGGACACCAGATTGACGTTCGGCGTGGCGACGCCGATCTTGTCGAGCGCTTTCCACAGCGCCGGCAAATCGCGTCTGGCGACATGAGGCAGCGCGAGATTTTGTTCGTGGCCGACGCGGATTTCGCCGAAGGAGTACTTTTCGGCGAGATCGGCGATGGCGTCCATCTGGTCGGCGGTGGCGTCGCCCGGCGGTCCACCCACCGGCTTCAGCGACAGCGTCACGATGGCGTAGCCTGGCACCTTGTGCGGGAAGACCGAGTTCTTCCGCCATGCCTCGAAATGCGGATCATGCGCCGCCTTCTTAAGCTCCTCCGGCATATGCGGCAGCTTTTCGTAGGCTGGATAGCTGAAACGCGAACGGATGTCCTCGATGACGGCATCATCGATTGCCAGCGCGCTGTCGCGCATCTGCAGCCACTCTTCTTCAACTTCCTGCGCGAATTTCTCGATGCCGAGCTCGTGCACCAGGATCTTGATGCGGGCCTTGTAGATGTTGTCGCGGCGGCCGTACTGGTTGTAGACGCGCAGGATCGCTTCGACGTAACTGAGGAGATCATGGCCGTGAACGAACGGCTTGATGGTCTTGCCGATGAAGGGGGTACGGCCGAGCCCGCCGCCGACCAGCACCTCGAATCCGGTCTCGCCTTCGGCGTTCTTGTAAAGCCGCAGGCCGATATCGTGCACCTTGATCGCCGCGCGATCGTGATCCGACGCGGTGATGGCGAATTTGAACTTGCGCGGCAGGAAGGAGAATTCCGGATGCAGCGTCGTGTACTGCCGCAACAGCTCGGACCAGATACGGGGATCTTCGACCTCGCCGGGCGCCACACCGGCCCATTGGTCCGACGTGACGTTGCGCGTGTTGTTGCCTGAAGTCTGCATGGCGTGGATGCCGACTTCGGCGAGATCGGCGAGCGCATCGGGCAGTTCGGCGAGCTTGATCCAGTTGAACTGGATGTTCTGCCGCGTGGTGAAGTGGCCGTAACCGCGGTCATAGCGCCGCGCGACATGCGCGAGCGCACGCAATTGCTTTGTCGACAGCGTTCCGTAGGGGATCGCCACGCGGAACATATAGGCGTGCAGCTGCAGGTAGACGCCGTTCTGCAGCCGCAACATCTTGAATTCGTCCTCGGTGAGCTCGCCGGACAGCCGCCGCTTCACCTGATCGCGAAATTCAGAAACACGTTCGTTGATGATCGTGCGATCGAGTTCGTCATATGCATACATGAGAGGTGGCCTTATGCCGGAACCGGAAGCTCGATGGTGACGCCTTGGAGCCGGATATGTTCACGCAGATTGCCGGGCTTTATCGCGCCGGTGTCCTTGACCTCCACGGGCGCGACGTAGGCGCCGATCGCGCCGACATCGTCGGCGATCGATTCGGTGAGCAGCGCTCGCGCCTCCTCGGAGGTGCGTACGATCGCGGCGTCCGACAGCTCCGCCGACCATCCCTGGTGAGCGGTGCGGTAGATCACCACGCCATCCCAGGTGCGATTGGCGGTCACCACCGACGGGCCGGTGATTCTGATTTTCTTTTGTTCAAGCGGAGAGGTCATTCGGCAGCTTCCAGCAGTTGGGTGATCACATGCTTGAGATTTGCATGACGCCATGGCGCGGAGTGCGCGACCACGTCGCCGATGATGAGAATAGCGGGACCGCCGTCGATCTGTTCGACCAGCGCAGGCAATTCATCGAGTATTCCGACAGCCGCTTGCGCATCCGGCCGCGTCACCCGCGCGAACACGCCGACCGGGGTTTGCGGCGAGCGTCCTGCCGAGAGCAGTCCGGCGCGAACCGATGGCGCAGCCGTCATGCCCATATAGACGACGACCGTCATTTTCTCGTCCGTCAGCGTCGACCAGTCGACGGTTTCGGCGTCCTTGGCCTTGTGGGCGGTAAGGAAGGTGATGCGCAGCGCCTCGTGGCGGAAAGTAAGCGGCACATCGAATTGTGCGGCGGCACCAAGGCCTGCGGTAATTCCCGGCACGACCGAATAGGCGACGCCGGCCTCGCGCAATGCTTCGACTTCCTCGCCGCCGCGGCCGAACACGAAGGAATCGCCGCCCTTGAGGCGCACCGCGCGCTGGCCCGACTTTGCGGCTTCAATCATTAGTCTATTGATCGCGTCCTGGCCGATGCCCGGATTTCCGACGCGGCGGCCCACTGGCACCCGCGATGCATCGCGGCGCGCGCGATCGAGAATTTCGGGTGAGACCAGTTCATCGTAAAAGATGACGTCGGCATCCTGCAGCGCGCGCAGCGCCTTGATGGTCAGCAAATCCGGATCGCCCGGGCCGGCGCCAACCAGCGTCACCCTGCCCTGCGCACCGCCTGACACCAACGCGCCCGCAAAGGCGGTGGGATCGGAGATATCTCTCAGCTCGGCTTCGGCTTCGTCCTGGCGCCCGGCGAGAACCAGCGCGCCGATCGGACCATCGACCACGCGCTCCCAGAAACGGCGGCGCAGCGTGAATTCCGGAACGCGATGGTGGATCGGCTTGCGCCAGCGCCCGATAAAGCTGGCGAGATCGCCAATACGAGCGGGCAGCACCGCTTCGATGCGCTCCCGCAGGCGGCGCGCCACCACCGGCGAAGCTCCGCCGGTGCCGATAGCGACGACCACATCACCGCGATCGACGATGGCAGGAAAAATGAAGGTCGAATGCGAGAGATCGTCCATCACATTCACAGGCAGACCGACGGCCTTTGCCCGCGCCGACATAAGAGGCCCGATGTCGCCAGCGCCCGCACACAGAATTGCGATCACTCCGGAAAGATCGGCAGCCAATGGATCGCCTCGGGCAAGCTCAATTCGCGCCGCGTCGGCGGGCTCGAGGCCGTTCACATCATGATTGCCATCGGTTGCGTACCAGCGAATGCGCGCGCCCGCCGCTGCCAGCAGGCGCAGTTTCGCCCGCGCCAGTTCGCCGGCGCCAATGAGCAGCACGGGACCGGCTTGCAGATCGAGAAATACCGGCAGGAATCGCATGCGGCACTCACTTCCCCAACTTATGGGGTTGACTGGAATTATTTTCTATATATGTCTCGTTCAATGCCCGCAAAGAGAAAATTATTTCTTCTCTATTGCGGTGCAACTATAGAAAATTTCGCCCCCACGGCCAAGGTCCAGAGATGCATCTTCTCGACAAGGATTCCACCATGGACCAGTTGCGTTGGAACAGCCCGACCGAGGGATCTCTGGTCCGGCAAATCTCGACCGATGCACGCTCCCATCAGCCCGCCATGGATCACCTCGACGCGCTCGAGGCGCAGAGCATCTACATTTTCCGGGAAGCCTTCGCGCGCCTGAAGAAGCTCGCGCTGTTGTGGTCGCTCGGCAAAGATTCCAACGTGATGATCTGGGTCGCACGCAAGGCGTTCTTCGGCCGCGTGCCGTTCCCCGCATTGCACGTCGATACCGGAAAGAAATTTCCGGAGATGTATGCGTTTCGCGATCGCTACGGCGAGGAATGGGAGCTCGATCTCAGGGTAGAGCCCTGCCCGCCGCTGGAAACTATCGATCCGACCTTGCCGCCGGCGGCGCGATCCGCCGCGCGCAAGACCGAGGGGCTGAAGCTGGCGCTCGCCAAATATGGCTTCGACGGATTGATCTCACCCGATTCTGCATTGGACCGAAGCCGACATCTGGGCTTACACCAAGCGCGAAAACATCCCGATCATCCCGCTCTATCTCGCCAATGACGGCAAGCGCTATCGCTCGCTGGGCGATGCCGACATCACCAATCCCGTGGCGTCGACCGCGTCCAGCATCGAGGAAATCCTGACCGAGCTCGACGGCACCAAGGTGCCGGAACGTGCGGGCCGCGCGCTGGATCATGAAACCGAAGACGCCTTCGAGCGGCTGCGCGTCGCCGGCTATCTCTGAACCGACCACGAGTGAGTGATCAGATGAACATGATCGTCTCTGCAGCGATATCGGCGACGCCTAACGGCACCACGCGTCCTCAGGTTCGCATCGTCATCGTCGGCCATGTCGACCATGGCAAGTCGACACTGGTCGGGCGGCTGTTGCACGAAACCGGCAGTTTGCCCGACGGCAAGTTCGAAATGCTCAAAGCCGTCAGCGCGCGACGCGGCATGCCGTTCGAATGGTCGTTTCTCTTGGACGCGCTCCAGACCGAGCGCGACCAGGGCATCACCATCGACACCACGCAGATTCGCTTCCGCACGAGGTCACGCGATGTGGTGTTGATTGACGCGCCCGGCCACGCCGAATTCTTGCGCAACATGATTACCGGCGCCTCGCAAGCCGACGGCGCACTCTTGATCATCGACGCGCTGGAAGGCGTGCGCGACCAGAGCAGGCGCCACGGCTACCTGCTGCATCTGCTTGGCATCAAACAGGTCGCCGTTGTCGTCAACAAGATGGATCGGGTCGATTTCAGCGCGGCGCGATTTGAGGAAATCAAGAACGAGATTTCCGCGCACCTGACCGGTCTCGGCCTCACGCCCTCGGCGGTCATTCCGATTTCAGCGCGCGACGGCGACGGCGTCACTGAGCGCACGGCGAAAATCCGATGGTATCGCGGTCCCACCGTGGTCGAGGCGCTCGACGCCCTTGAGCCGGCGCAGCCGCTGCAAGCGCTTGCGCTGCGGCTGCCGGTGCAGGCGATCTACAAATTCGATGACCGCCGCATCGTGGCGGGCCGCATCGAGTCCGGCAGCCTCGCCGCGGGAGACGAGATCGTCATCATGCCCGCTGGCAAGATCGCGAAGATCAGGACCGTCGAGGGTTGGCCGGCTCCTTCCGTCAAAGGCGTGCAGACCGCGGGGCGATCGGTCGGCATTACGCTCGACCGCGAACTGTTCATCGAGCGCGGCGACGTGATCGCCCATGTCGGAGACAGCCCGCGCGATACCCGCCGAATCCGCGCGCGCATTTTCTGGCTGCACGACAAACCGCTGACGACGGGCGCTTCCATACTGGTCCGCCTCGGCACCCGGGAAACCCGCGCCACCGTGGTCGCCATCGAGAAAGCCGTCGATCCCGGCGAACTGTCGAGCGTGGAGAATAAATCGATCGCGCGCAATCACGTCGGCGAGATCGACATCTCGCTGGCGCATCCCTTGGCCGCCGATCCCTACACCGACAATCCGCGCACCGGACGCCTGGTGATCGAGGTCAGTGGCCGCATTGCCGGCGGCGGCCTGGTGCTGTCGGTCGATGCCGGGCAACGCGCTATTCCGGTCGATATCGTACCGGTGGAATCCGCGCTGCGCCCCGACGAGCGCTCGGCGCGTTATCGCCACAACGGCGCGGTGGTCTGGCTGACAGGATTGCCGGCTTCCGGAAAATCGACGCTGGCACGCGCGCTGGAACGCAGGCTGTTCAGCAATGGCGGTTCGCCGGTATTACTGGACGGCGATACGCTGCGCGCCGGCCTCAATGGCGACCTCGGTTTCTCCGCGGTTGATCGCACCGAGAATATTCGCGCGAAGTCTATGTCGCGACGCCTGCCGAACTATGCGAAAGCCGCGATCCCAAGGGCCATTACGCCAAGGCGCGCGCGGGTGCGCTGCAGGCGTTCACCGGCATCGGCAACGATTACCAGCCGCCCGCCAACAGCGAATTGACGATCGACACTTCCAGGCGCTCTGTCACCGAGGCGACAGACGAGATCGAGCGGATGCTGGCCAAGACCGGCATTCTGTTCGACGAACTCGTCGATCTCGCTGCCAATATCTGAGCCAGCGCCCGGCCATTGTTTGCGCAAACGGGGCCAGCGAAAGGCCTTCTCACGGCCCCGGCTTTATGGCTAAAAGGGCTTGAACGCCGCCCTTGCGGCGCTGTTTGTTTTTGTCCTGAAAACAGCGTGCAACCGCCGCTCCCTGCGAGAGTATTATCGAGAGCCTTATGATGAATCGTATCGATGCCCACGGACTGAAAATCGCTCCCGTCCTGTTCGATTTCATCGCCAAGGAAGCCGCCCCCAAAACCGGAATTTCCGCCGACGCATTCTGGGGCGGGCTCGCGGCCATTATCCGCGATCTTGCTCCGAGAAACCGCGAGCTGCTCGCGGTGCGCGACACCTTGCAGGCTAAAATCGACGGCTGGCACCGCGCCAACAAGGGCAAGCCGTTCGACATCAATGCATACACCGCGTTCCTCAAGGAGATCGGCTATCTCCTGCCGGAGCCGCCGACCCGGAAGGTCGAGACATCCAATGTCGACGAAGAGATCGGAGACATTTGCGGACCGCAGCTGGTCGTGCCTCTCACCAATGCGCGCTATGCGCTGAACGCCGCCAACGCACGCTGGGGCAGTCTTTACGATGCGTTTTATGGCACCGATGCGATACCGCACGAAGCGAGCGAAAGCGGCAAGGGCTACAACAAGGCGAGAGGCGACAAGGTCATCGCCAAGGCAAAGGCCTTTCTCGATTTGGCCGCGCCGCTGGCGACCGGAAGCCACACCGATGTGACTTCGTACAGTCTCATCGCCGGGCAACTCGCGGTCAAACTGAAAAGCGGCAACGCCACGGCGCTGAAATCCAACGCGCAGTTCGCCGGCTATCAGGGCGGCCCGGCTGCGCCTTCCGCGATCCTTTTGGTCAATAACGGGCTGCACATAGAAATCAAGATCGATCGCGGCCACTTGATCGGCAAGGACGATCCGGCCGGCGTTGCCGATATGATTCTGGAATCCGCGGTCAGCACCATTCTCGACATGGAAGACAGCGTCGCCGCGACCGATGCCGACGACAAGGTGCTGGTCTATCGCAATACGCTGGGTCTGATGAACGGCACGTTGTCCGCCGACTTCGAGAAGGGCGGCAAGACCGTCAAGCGCGCGCTCAACCCCGACCGCGTCTACAAGACGCCAGATGGACGCGAACTCAGGCTGCAGGGCCGCAGTCTGCTGTTGATGCGCAATGTCGGCCATCACATGTTCACCGACGCGGTGCTCGACGCCGCCGGCGCTGAAATTCCGGAAGGCATTCTCGATGCCGCCGTCGCCGGCTTGCTCGCGATCCACGATCTCAAGGGCCTGTCGAAAACCCGCAACAGCCGCACCGGCTCGATTTATATCGTGAAGCCGAAGATGCATGGCCCCGACGAGGTCGCGTTGACCTGCGAGCTGTTCGGCCGGGTCGAGAAGATGCTGTCGCTGCCCGATAACACCATCAAGGTCGGGATCATGGACGAGGAGCGCCGCACCACGGTCAACCTCAAGGCCTGCATCCAGAACGCCTCGCAGCGCATCATGTTCATCAACACCGGTTTCCTCGATCGTACCGGCGACGAGATCCATACTTCGATGGAAGCCGGCCCGATGATCCGCAAGAACGACATGAAGTCCCAGCCCTGGATCAAGGCCTACGAGGACTGGAATGTCGACGTCGGCCTCGCCTGCGGCCTGCCCGGTCATGCCCAGATCGGCAAGGGCATGTGGGCAGCGCCCGACAAGATGGCGGACATGCTGGCGCAGAAGATCGCGCACCCGCAAGCCGGCGCCACCACCGCATGGGTGCCGTCGCCGACCGCCGCGACCCTGCACGCGCTGCACTATCATCAGGTCAACGTGCAGGCGCGCCAGCAGGAACTGGCCAAAGCCGGCCCGCGCGCCAAATTGTCCGACATTCTCACCATCCCGGTGTCGAAATCGAACTGGGCGCCCGACGATGTGAAGCAGGAAATCGACAATAATTGCCAGGGCATTCTCGGCTATGTCGTGCGCTGGATCGATCAGGGGGTCGGCTGCTCGAAAGTGCCTGACATCCACGATGTCGGCCTGATGGAGGACCGCGCCACGCTGCGTATCTCGAGCCAGCATCTGGCGAACTGGCTGCATCAGGGCGTCATCACCAGGGAACAAGTGATGGAATCGCTCAAGCGGATGGCGGTCGTGGTGGACGGACAGAACAAGGGCGATCCGCTCTACCGGCCGATGGCGCCGGGTTTCGACGGCGTCGCTTTCAAGGCGGCGTGC
>WNGH01017154.1_pt1 | contig 10937 bp, 12 predicted proteins | sample 5400631 | NCBI WGS metagenome assembly WNGH01 (sample SAMN13153373, study PRJNA577476) | soil metagenome | isolation source: 115 cm soil or saprolite under Garry oak tree replicate 1 | place: USA:California | collected 2016-06-15 | reverse complement strand
GGCGTCAGCCAGAGGCCGAAGAGGTTGTGGGCGTACCACCAGTTGAGCATCGCGTCGGAGAGGCTGCCGCCAAGGGCTCCCGAGGGCGCTCCCCAGATGTGACCCGGGCGCCAGATGACGTTGCCGATGGCGTAGTCGACAGCGAGCCAGAGCGGGCTTGCGATGAAGAACCAGACGGAGACGTAGATCGGCCGGATCGTCCGGATCGCGACCGTCGCCAGGATGTTGACGATGTTCGCGCACCAGATCACGAGCAGCAAGATGTCGATCGGCCAGATGAACTCGCCGTATTCGCGACCCTGGCTGTGGCCCGTCAGCAGGCCGATGATCCCGAGCAGGTACATCAGATTCCATGCCCAGGCGCAGATGACGCCGAGGCGCTCGCTCCACATCCCGCGCGTACCCACGAGGCGCGGGAGCATGTAGAAAAGCGCGCCGAAATACATCATCGTCAGCCAGGCGAGGATCACGCCGCTGACGTGTGAGGGCCGTACGCGGCTGAACGAAAGCCATGAGTAGTGGCTGAACGCCTCGGGCGTGACGAACTCGGTCGCCAGCACGAGCCCGAAGAGATCGACGACCGTCAGCCAGATGATCGAGGAGAGGATCCAGTGCTTGGCCGCCGAGTCGGGGAACGGCGAGCGCCCCATCGCCCTCGCTCCGCCCGTGAGAGGCGCCGGCGCCTCCCCAGGCGTCGTCGGCTCGAGGATGCGATCGCGCCCGACGGTCTCCCCCATGCGCTCCGGAAGTTACGAAGCGGTTCCACTCCCGCGCCAGCCGGATGACGAAATTGTCATTCGCGAGTCATGACATGGTCAGGAACGGGTGCGTTAAGGTCGCGACGGCAGGGAGCAGGTGCGGATTCTCGTCATCGAAGATGAGCCGAGAATCCTGGACTTCGTCTCACGCGGGCTCGAGGCGGAAGGCTTCGCAGTCCTCGGGGCGCGGGACGGCCAGGAGGGGCTACGCGCGGCCGAAGCCGTGCAATGCGACCTCGTCATCCTCGACCTGCTGCTGCCGCGGCTGGACGGCTTGAGCGTTCTCCGAGCGCTCGAGGCGAAGCGCCCGGAGCTGCCGGTCGTGATCGTCTCGGCCCGCGCCGACCTGCCGACGAAGCTGAACGGCTTCGGGCTCGGCGCCTGCGACTACCTGACGAAGCCGTTCTCGTTCGACGAGCTACTGGCGCGCATTCGCGTCCACCTGCGCCGGCCGGAGGAGCCGGGCAACGGTCATGTCCTACGCGCCGGCGCGCTCGCGCTCGACCTCGCGCGCCGCCAGGCGCACCTCGGCGACCGGATGGTCGATCTCTCCGACCGCGAGTTCAAGCTCCTGCACAGCCTGCTCGAATGCGCCGGCGAAGTCGTCAGCCGCGAGCGGCTGCTCTCTGAGGTCTGGGGTTACCACTTCGATCCGCGCTCGAACGTCGTCGACGTCTGCATCCGCCGGCTACGGAAGAAGCTCGGTCCCGGATCCCCGATCGAAACCGTCCGCCATGCCGGCTACCGCCTGGTTGAGGCGTAGAGCCGTCGAGCTCGGCTGGTTCGCGTTCGCGCTCGCGAACCTGCTCGCGATGGTGCGCTGGGAACGGTGGGAGACGGTCCCGTTTCACTTCATCTGGGTCAGCCTGACGCTCGTCTACGGCTTCCGGGTCTGGCGGTCGGGCGCGACGGCGCTGACACTCGGATTCGTGATCGCCTCGACCGGCGTGTTGATCTTGATCGACATCTCCCGCGGCACTCAGGAGTGGGGCGAACTGACGGAGGTGCCGCTCATGTCCGCCATGTTCATGGCGATGGTGTGGCACGCCCGGCGGCGGCAGGACGCGCTCGGGATCGCCGAGAAACATGCAGACCAGCTCGAGTCGACGCTCGAGCGGGAGGAGCAATTCCTCCACGATGCCTCGCACGAGCTGCGGACGCCTGTGACGATCGCGCGCGGACATCTCGAGGTGCTGGAACGCGCGAACGGCCGGGACTTCCAGGAGATCGACGTCGCGCTCGACGAGCTCTCCCGGATGGAGCGCATCCTCGACCGCCTGCTTTTGCTCGCGCGCGCCGACCAGGCGGACTTCCTCGAGCTCGAGCAGGTCGAACTGGATCACTTTCTCGAAGACGTCTTCATGCGCTGGTCGGAGATCGCCCCTCGCAGCTGGCGGCTCGGAGCGCTTGCTCACGGGACGCTGCGCGCCGATCCGGAGCAGCTCCGGATCGCGCTCGATGCATTGCTCGAGAACGCCGTCAAATACAGCGAGCCTGAAGGCCGGATCGAGCTCTCGAGCCGTGCGACCGGTGGCAAGGTCGTGATCGAGGTCGACGACGAAGGCATCGGCGTACCGGACGAGGCATTGACGCGGATCTTCGAGCGGTTCGCTCGCTCCGATCCGGCCCGCACACGCACGGCCGGAGGCGTCGGGCTCGGGCTCGCGATCGTCGACACGATCGTCAAGGCCCACGGAGGACGACCCTTCGTCAGCCGCAAAACACAGGGCTCGGTGTTCGGCATTCAACTGCCGGGCTTCACGCCCGCCTGGCCGTCCGTTCAGTCCGCAGTCGCACGAACGGGAGCAGCTCTTAAGTGATTTTTACGGTGCTCTCAGATCGGGTTTAGGGCCACGCGATTGGATGGTCTCGTGAGCGCAATCCGGCGCTCGACGACAAAGGAGCGAGACCATGAACCAGCCTGCAACCAAGATCGAGACCGAATCGCCCGCCTTCCATCGCGGCATCCACGAGCAGATGGCGATGACGCGAAGCGCCGTCGCAGCAGTGGAGGACAAGCAACTGCGGGATGCCGTGCACCTCTCGCGGTGGGAACGCCGTGGCATCTTCCGGAGGCTGCGGCGGCGGCCCCCTGAACTCGGCGAGGCCGCATGAAGGCCGTCAGGGAAAAGGAGTGGAGCCGACGGGGCTCGAACCCGTGACCTTTTGGCTGCCAGCCAAACGCTCTCCCAGCTGAGCTACGGCCCCAAGCTACGATCGAAGTCTAGCGTCCAGTCCGCAAAGGGACTGTCCCCGCAGGGGACTGTCCCAGCAGCCGCACTGAACCGCGACCGCTTCAGGATCGTCCCCCGAGGGATTGTCCCCGCGCGGTGACTGTCCTGGCAGGGGCACCGGAGCGCAACCCGTTTCAGGGACTGTCCCCGCAGGGGACTGTCCCAGCAGCCGCACCGAACCGCGACCCGCTTCAGGATTGTCCCCGCGGCGTGACTGTCCTGGCAGGGGCACCGGAGCGCAACCCGTTTCAGGGACAGTCCCCGTTCGGGGACAGTCCCTTGACTACGCTGTAGCGGACGCGGTCTCGACAGAGACCGAGGGCACGTCGCCCCCGCCTCAGGATCGTCCCCCGGGGGATTGTCCCCGGGGGGTGACTTCCCGGCAGGGCACCGAAGCGCAACCCGTTTCAGGGACAGTCCCCGTTCGGGGACAGTCCCTTGACTACGCCGTAGCGGACGCGGCCTCGACGGACACCATCGAGGTAGTCGCCGATGATCCAGCTGCCCTCGCTCGCGCCTTCGACGCGTCGAGGAAGGATGCGGCCTTCGTGCTTCAGCCGCTCGTGCACCTCGTCCCAGATCGCCTTCGTCTGGCGCGCGTTGCGGCCCGTGCAGATGACGAAGAAGTCCGTGTAGCTGCACGCCGGGCGCATGTCCAGAATCACGACGTCCTCCGCCAGCTTCTCCTGGGCGAGAGCGGCGATGCGGCGGGCTTGTTCGATAGGCGTCAGGGTTAGATCGGATCCGTTGTTCGGCGGTCTCAGTCTAGCCACGGTTTCGGTAGAGGCCACGTTCCTCGATTAGAAGGGCTACATCGGACGGCACTAGATCGTCGACCGGCTTCCCGCGCTCTATCCGGTCGCGAACCACGCTCGACGAGATCGGCGGCGAGGCTAGCTCGAAGGAGATCACCCGGTCGCCATAGCGCTCGAGATCGGGCGGCGGGTAGCCAGACCGCGTCCCGACCGCGAGCCTGACCCAGCGCAGGATCTCGTCCGGTTCCTTCCAGAGAGGAAAGGCCGCTCCCTCGTCAGCGCCGACGACGAAGACCGCGTCGCCGAAGCGCCCTCCTCTCACCGCGTCGACCGTGTACGGGTTCTCGTCGCGCTCGACGCGAGCGCGAGACACACCGGCGAACGCGGCCTCGGCGAGCGCCAGCCGCGTCTCGGCGTCCTCGACGCAAGGACGGTGCCCCGGGTTGGCGACGAGCAGAACGACGAGCTCGTCGAGATCGATCTCCGCAAGGGCGGCCTCCGCGAGCGCGACATGGCCGTTGTGCGGCGGGTCGAAGGTGCCGCCGAGGATGCCTTTCACTGAAACTCCAGGACGTCTTCGCCGACCTCGACCTCGTCGCCGGTCTTCGCGCCGGCGGCTCGAAGCGCTTCCTCGAGCTCTTCGCCCTCCGGAACGCGGCCGGTGACGCGGAAGCCGCGCTCGGTGCGGAGGATCTTGAAGGGACGCGCGCGCGGTACCGGCCGGTAGACGAGGAAATCGGCGAGCCCGTCGGCCTCACTGGGAAGCTCCTCCGGCTCCGGAACCAGCTCGAACAGCGCGCGCCTGAACTCCTCGATCCCGGCGCCCGTCGCACACGAGACAAGAAAGACGCGCTGGATCCGCTCGTCCTCGAGCTCGAAAGGAGGGAGCTCGTGCAACAGGTCGACCTTGTTCAGGACAATCACCTGTGGCCGCGTCTCGAGGCCGGCGCCGTACTCGGCCAGCTCGCGATCGATCGTCCGGAACTGCTCCGCTGGATCGCCTGCCGCGGCGTCGATCACGTGCACCAGCAGCCGAGCTCGCTCCAGGTGCGCGAGGAACTCGTGGCCGAGGCCGACGCCCTCGCTGGCGCCCTCGATCAACCCCGGGACGTCCGCGACGGTGAGCTGCCGCCCGTCCGGGGCGTCCACCGTGCCGAGCACCGGCTCGAGCGTCGTGAACGGGTAATCCGCGACCTTCGGCTTCGCGTTCGAGATCCGGGTCAGAAGCGACGACTTGCCGGCGTTCGGCAGCCCCACGAGCGCGGCGTCGGCGAGCAGCTTCAGCCGCAGATCGAACTCGGCCTCGTCGCCCGGTGTGCCGATCTCCGCGAAGCGCGGCGTCTGGCGCGTGGGGGTCGCGAACTGACGGTTGCCGCGACCGCCGGAGCCGCCGCGGCCCAGTACGGCCTGAGCGCCGGCGTGCGCAAGATCGACGACGAGGTTTCCGTCGGCGTCGAAGACCTGCGTGCCGACCGGGACCGGGAGCTCGACGCGCTCGCCGTCGGCCCCGTGCTTGCCGGAGCCGCCGCCGTGGCCGCCGCGGCCGCCCTTGAACGAGCGTTCGCGGCGAAAGCGCGAGAGGTCGCGCAGATCCGGGTCGGCGACGAGCACGACGTCGCCGCCGCGGCCGCCGTCACCGCCGTCGGGGCCGCCTTTCGGGACGTACTTCTCGCGCCGGAAGCTCAGCGCGCCGTCACCGCCGCGCCCCGCCTGCACGTGAATGCGGGCGCGGTCGCTGAACATCGGCTCTATTCGGTTACAGACACGGTCCGGCGCTCGCCGCTCTTGCGAAAAGCGAGCTTGCCGTCCCGCTTGGCGAAGATCGTGTCGTCCTTGCCGATACCGGTGCCGGGGCCCGGGCGGAAGCGCGTACCGCGCTGGCGGACGATGATCATTCCTGCCTTCACGGCCTGCCCATCGAACAGCTTGACGCCGAGGCGCTGTGCGTTCGAGTCGCGGCCGTTGCGGGAGGAGCCAAGACCTTTCTTGTGAGCCATTACTTCTTCTCCGTTGGCTTGGTTCTGGTGGCGGGTTTCCGGGCGGGGGCCTTGCGAGTAGCGGGTTTCTTCGCCGCGGCCGCCCTGGGCTTCGCGGCTGCCCTCGGCTTTGCGGCCGGCTTCGGCTTCGCCTCGGCCTTGGGCTCTTCCTTCTTTGCCGCACTCGAGCGAGTAGCGCCGATCGACTGGATCTCGATCTCCGAGAGCTTGGCGCGGAAGCCCGTGTGCCTGCGGTAGCCCTTCTTGGCCTTGTACTTGCCGATCCGGATCTTCGGTCCGAGCGGCGAGCCCACGACCTTCGCCGTCACCTGGATACGCGGCGACAGGTTCGGCTTGCCGTTGCCGCCGGTGAACAGGACGTCCGGATGGAACGTCTTGCCCTCGTCGGTCGGCAGCCTGTTGACGAGCAGCCGGTCCCCTTCGCTGACGCGGTACTGCTTGCCGCCCAGTGAGATGATCGCGTAGTCAGCCATAGAAACGCGGGCCTTTCGCCCGCGAGCAGCGCAGTTTAGCTAGCGGCCGTCGACCTCGTCGATCCATTCCGACATCGGCACATACTCGTCCGAGGCAGGCTCCGGCTCCTCGGCGCGGGCGCCTCTCTCGTCGCCCCCGTTCGCGCTCGCGGCGACCGGCTTCTTGCGCCGGTTGCGGCCGCCTCGGCTGCCGCGCCTGGTCTTCTTGCGTGGCTTCGGCGCCTCGCCGTCTTCGGCTTGCGCGTCGCCGTTCACCGAGACCGGCTCGGTCTCGACCGGCTCCGCGGTTTCCTCGCCGAGGGTCGGCTCGGGGACGTGGATCTTCGGGGCGGGTACGGCGACGTCGCCGTCCTGTGCAGCAGCAGCCTCGGTCGCCGGCTTCTTCTTGCGGCCGCGACCGCCGCGCGAGCCGCGCCTCGTCTTCTTCTTCGGCTTCGGCTCCTCCTCAGCGGCGTCGGCCGTTACCGGCACGTCCTCCTCGGCGACCGGCTCCTCGGCGGGGGCATCAAGCTCCTCGACTTCGGGCGTTTCTTCGACGCTCGCAGGCGTCTCAGCCGTCCGCTTGGCAGGCGGCTTCCGTGTGGGTTTTTCCGCCTGGCCTTCGGCCGTGATCGGCTCGTCCTCGGGCTTCGCCTTCGAGACGAGTGTCGCGTAGGCGGTACCGTCGACGAACCGCTCGATCCGGACCCGCACGGTCTTGCCGATCATTCCCGCCGCGTCGCCGACGCTGACGGTGTAGCCGTCGCGCGATCCCACCCCGGCGCGGAGATCGTGCTTGCCGACTTCGACGAGCTTGACCTGCACCTCGGACCCTTCGGCGACCGGGATCTCACCCTGGAGCTTCTCCAGAGTGCCCTGGTCGAGGACTTCGAAGAAGTCGTGCGGAACGCCTTCCCGCGGCTCGAGCACGAAGCGGCGCTTCGCGTGCGCCTCGATCTCGGTCAGACGGGTCGCACCCGAGCCGATCAGCACGCCGGCGACGTGATCGTTGACCGCGACCTTGAACGCCTTGTGGCGCGAGGCCGAGGCCAGCGCGCGCAGCTTCCGCTCGACGTCGATCGCCATCGACGCATCCGAGACGACGATCCCGTCGCCCTCGCAGACCGGGCACTTCCGGGTCAGGATCTCGCGTGGCCCGTCCGTGACGTTCTGCCGGGTCATCTCGACGAGGCCGAGCGGCGAAATCTCGACGACGTAGGTCTTCGTCCGGTCGCGCTCGAGCTCGTTCTTCAGCGCTCCCTCGACGGTGGCGCGGTTCTTCGGATTCGCCATGTCGATGAAGTCGATGACGATGATTCCGCCGATGTCGCGGAGCCGGAGCTGGCGGACGACCTCCTTGACCGCCTCGAGGTTGTTCTTCGTGATCGTGTCCTCCAGCCGGGCGCCGGAGCCCTTGCCGCGCGAGCCGACGAACCGGCCCGTGTTGACGTCGATGACCGTGAAGGCCTCGGCGTAGTCGAAGACGAGGTAGCCGCCTGAGGGCAGATCGACCCGGCGAGAGAGCGTCGAGCGGATCTCGGCGTCGACGCCGTAGGCGTCCATCAGCGGCGTCTTCTCGCGGTGGCGGAAGACGCGCTCGGCCATGTGCGGCGAGGTCTTCTTCAGGTAGCCGACGATCCGCTTCTGAGTGCGCTCGTCGTCGACGACCAGCTTCTCGAAGTCGCCGGTGAAGAGATCGCGGACGACGCGGAGCGGCAGCTCGGCCTCCTGGTAGAGGAGCGCGGGCGCCTTCGCGCTCCTCGCCCGGGTCTCGATTTCCTTCCAGAGCCGCTGTAGGAAGATAAGGTCGCGCTCGATGTCCTCGGCGGACGCGCCCTCGGCGGCCGTGCGAACGATGACGCCGCCCTTCTTGACGTCAAGTGCCTTGACGATGTCGCGGAGGCGGATCCGCTCGTCGTCCTCGAGCCGGCGTGAGACGCCCAGGCCCTCGCCACTGGGGACGTAGACGACGAAGCGGCCCGGGAGCGAGATCTCCGTTGTCAGGCGCGCCCCCTTCGACTTCATCGGATCCTTGACCGCCTGGACGAGGACGTCCTGGCCGCGGCTGATCAGGTCCTGGATCTTCTTGCCGTGCCGCCGGCCCTCGAGCTCGGGGACGACGATCTCGTCGACGTAGAGGAAGCCGTTCTTTTCGAGACCGATCTCGACGAAGGCCGCCTCCATGCCCGGGAGGACGTTGTCGACGACACCCTTGTAGATGTTGCCCGCGATCGAGCGGCGCTCAGGCCGCTCGAGGTAGACCTCGGCGACCTTGTCGTCCTCGAGCACGGCGACCCGCTGCTCGCCGACGTCGACGGAGACGAGGAGCTCGCGCTTCGCGGCCGGCAGCGGCGCCCGGCGCGGCGGGGTTCGGCGCCGCTGGGTGCTACTGCGACTGGAGCGCTGGGCAGGCTTGCGCTCGGGACGGCTCTGTTGCTTCTTGGCCGGGTCGGCCTTGGTCTCGGCCGTCGCAGCCGGTTCCGTCTTCTTCTTGCGGCCGCGGCCGCCGCGGCTACCGCGTCGGCGCTTCGGCTTGGGTTGTTCGCCCGCCGCTGGCGGGTCGGGCGTTGGTGTGGTTACTGGTTCAGGCTGGGGAGCACCCTGTGCGGGCGCATCTTTCTGGCGCTTCTTGCGCCGGAAGAACTGCAGCAAAAGAAATCTCCTTCTCGTGCGCGCGCGCTGGCGTCACCCGGGATCGGGCGGAGCGCGCGCTGCGGATATGTGTGAAAAAGCCGTGCCATAGGCGTAACTGCAGCGTAGCAGCGGCAATCTACGACACGATTTCTCGCGAGCTCGGTCAACTCCCGGGGCCGGGTTTGGACGGCGTCTAGGCCGCCGCCGCCGGCCGCAAACGTGCCATTCGCGCCCTGACGGCGCGTAGCCGCTGCGACAAGCGGGCCCACGCCCAGGGCTCGACTTCCTGGTAGCGCACCTCCGATTGCGAGCGGGTGGCTTCCAGGTACTCGAACCAGGCGTCCGCCTCCTCGATCAGCAGCAGTTCTTCGGCTTCGTTCGTGGCGGCCATGCGTCCACCTCCGGGTCGATTTCGCAAGCGTAGGACCCGAACCGGACGGAGCTGCTCAGGGGGCGCCTGCGGTGAGCGTTTCCCGCGCACACGGGCGTCGCTTGCGATACCCGCTGGAGGTCGTGGCGGCTTTTGCCGGCGCGACCGTTTTAACCCCGTTTGTGCGTCGCTACCGACGCCGTCGCGCCCCGGCGCCCCGAACGTAGATCGCTTCGAGAACGCCGATCGCGAGCAGGTTGGCGATCATCGCCGAACCGCCAACACTGACGAACGGGAGCGGGATGCCGGTGATCGGAGCAATCCCGATCGTCATGCCGACGTTGATGAAGATTTGGAACAACAAGGCGACCACGATTCCCCCCGCCGCGATCGCGGAGAAGGCGTCGCGGGCGCCGGCCATCACCTTCAGGCCCCGCCAGATCACGAGCAGGTAGAGCAACAGCAAGACCGAGACGCCGACGAAGCCGCGCTGCTCGGCGACCGAGGCGAAGACGAAGTCGGTCGCGTGCTCGGGCAGGAAGTTGAGGTTCGTCTGGGTCGCGCCTTTGACGCCGCGGCCCGTCGCGCCGCCCGCGCCGACCGCGTTGATCGACTGGGTGACGTTGTAGGTAGCGCCGCGCGGATCGTCGTTGCGGTGCATGAAGCCGACGACGCGCTGCTGCTGGTAGTCCTTCAGCACCGGGTGACCGGCCGCCGGCAGGATCCAGAGGACGAGCAGGGCCCCAACGAGCGTCGCGCCCCCGAGGATGGCCAGATGCGTCCAGCGCGTCCCTGCAAGGAAGAGCACGCCGGCGAGAGCGGCCGCATAGACCATGGCGGTTCCGAGGTCCGGCTGGATGAAGACGAGAAAGATCGGTCCGGCCGCGAAGCCGATCGCCGAGAGCACGGTCTTGCTGTCGCCGATCCGCTTCGCCCGGTCGGCCAGCAGGCCCGCGAGGAAGAGGACGAGCAGCAACTTCCCAAACTCAGAGGGCTGGAACTTGAATGCTTGCGGTAGCGCCGGTAGTACTCGGGATCGACGAAGACGGCGACGACGAGGCCCAACAGCCCGAGAGCCGCGTAGACGCCCTGGCGGACGACGTAGTAGTTCGCGTTGCCGCTGACGTCGTGCCGGGTGATGCCCGCGATCGCCCAGAGCCCGTATCCCACGAGCGCGCCCGTGGCTGCGAGCAGGACCCAGTCGAGGCGCCGGACGACCGACGCGGCTGCGACTGCCTCTTCGCGCCGGCTTCGGAGGCCGCGCGTCCTGGTATCGACGGCCTCAATCACTCTTCGTCGGCACCCCGACCTGGGTTGGATGCATCTTGAAGTAGGCCTCGAAGACCTTGAGTGCCGCGGGCGCCGCGGCGGTTCCGCCGTGACCACCGTTCTCGATCAGGGCGCAGACTGTGATCGTCGGCGCGTCTGCCGGCGCATACCCGCACCACCACGACTGATCGAGTTTCCCGGTGAAGCCGGGGATGCTCGCGCTCTTCTCGGCCGTGCCGGTCTTGCCGGCGATCGGAACCGGGAAGGTGCCGAAAACGGCCGTCGAGGTCCCGCTGGGGCCGTGGGTCGCTTGCAGCAGGCCCTGGCGCACGACGTCGAGGTAGAGCGGGTCGAGCTTGACGATCGGCGCCGGCGGCGGGGCGAAGCTGTGCAGGACGCGGCCCGGCGCCTGCCTGTTGCTGACCTCCTCGACATCGGCGGCGATGTGCGGCTGCACCAGCCGGCCGC
>WNGH01008537.1_pt1 | contig 10937 bp, 13 predicted proteins | sample 5400631 | NCBI WGS metagenome assembly WNGH01 (sample SAMN13153373, study PRJNA577476) | soil metagenome | isolation source: 115 cm soil or saprolite under Garry oak tree replicate 1 | place: USA:California | collected 2016-06-15 | reverse complement strand
CGATACGTCGCGCCCTCCATGAATACTGGTCAGGTTCAGAGGCGATCACCGGACATTTCACATCAGCAACCGGATCAGGTCGATCAGGAGGATCACATGAAGCAACAGCAGCGGCCATGTATGGGTGATGGTGATGGCGATGATGGTAGTGATTACAGTGATTACAGTGATGTCGATGATGATACGGGTGCTACATCGAATGGGGTGAACAGACATGAGATAGCACCTTCGCAACAAATGCTGGGGTCGGGCCCTCCACACGAAGGAGTGGCCGAGATGCAGCAAGATGGTGAGCATGATGAGACGAACGTCATCAATCGTAATCAGTGTCATCAATCAGATGCGCCGACACCAGCGGAGGAGATGCAAGGCGAGTCTGCTCGTGGGGAAAACAATACTGCGCATGCAAACCAGGGCGATAGCTGGAATAGGCAGAAGAATCGTTGCCCGCATCATCCGCATGCACGTCAGGTACGTTTTGACCCTGCTGGTCAAGCCTGGTGCGACCGGATGGATTGCTGGGATTGCTACCGGCTCATGAAGATCGGTGAGGCGTTGGGCTATTGGTGTCTGACAGATCAGGGAGGCCAACGTCTCATCAATCAGGGCATGGAAGCCTGGTAACCTTTGTCCTGTCGCAGCGACCATTCATGGTGGTAGTGGCAACCCAGCAGGCGATTGCGCTGTGTAAAGTGCTAGATATCGAGGTGCCTGATCTGTCGGGCGAGGTGACGCTCCTGGTGGAGGTGCCTCCGGCACCCTCTTGAGAAAACCACGTCCGAGCATTCATGAGCCGCTGTGGAGCCAGGGAACAGCAGCGTTCGCACAACATGTCACGCAAGAAAACAGCACATCTGACGGAAAAACTCGGTCAATGTGATGGAACAATTCGGTCAGGAAAACGAGCGTAGTGCTACCATTGTATAGTATATTTGTTCTAGAAGCTATGCATCATTGCTGGCTTGAAGCATCTGTACGCTGCCATGCAGAGCACAAGAAGCAGGAGTCGTCAACTTGAAGCGAATACGCACGTTGTTTTGGCTTGCACAGAGACGGATGGTACCGAGTGGCATTATGCCTATGCACGGGTTGTCGCCTTGCTTCCTGGTTCCCATATAGCAGTGATGATTCGTGATGAAAAGCATGCAGGAGATCACACCGGCCAAGCGCAAACGCCTGCTCAAAACCTTCGGTTCGTGTCCGGCGGGTTACACGCACGATGTGCTCGACCTGCTCTATGGCATGTTCAGCGATGTCTACACGATGGCTGAACTGCGTCAGATCGTCGTGAGCAACCCGTTTGATCGCTCTGAACACCCGCGCCAGCTCAAACTCGTGGAATTGACAGACTGGCTCGAGGCGCTTGTCGCTTGAGACGGACATCCGCTCTGAGCAGATGAGGCATCGTGACAGATTCCCCTCGATATGGCAGTGGGCGACGAATCTTTTTTCTGGACTAAACAAGCTTCCAGGACAAAGTCCGTCGCTCTCCGTTCACTCCTCACGTTTCTGCTGGGCTTGCCTCCTGGTCCGGTAGCCGCTCCGCCGCGTTTCTCGCGGACCGGGCATGCGTGTCGGCAGATGATCACCGGGGCTGAATTTGCGCTTCTGCTCCTGAATGGTGGCGTCGTTCATGTGCATGTAGTTCTTCACTGTCGTCATGTCCTCATGTCCCAGCAGTTCCTGGAGACTAAAGGGATCATTGCCCAACACCAGGTAGCGGATGGCGAACGAATGACGCAAGATGTGCGGACTGATGCGCTTGTGGGTGATCCCCGCCCGCTTGCGAATACGCGCGAACAGCAGCGTCACCCCATTCTTGGTGAGCGGCGTGCGTGTTTCGGAGAGGAAGAGGTGATCTTCCCTGGCGCTGCCCCACGCGGCTAATTCTTCCTCGCCTGGCCGGTGTCGGTCCAGGTAATAGAGCAGGTTGCGCAGGCAATTCTGGCCGCAGGCGATCCGTCGTTCCTTCGAGCCTTTCCCCTTGACGGTAATCACGCCATGCCTGCGGTCAAAGTCTCCGATGCGCAAGCCACACAGTTCCGACACGCGAATGCCCGTATCGTAGAGCACCCAGAGAATGGTCCGATTGCGCACCGCCGCCCGCTCCGCAAAGGGACCCGTTTCGTTGGGTGGAGCGCAGGCGAGCAAAAGCTGCTCGAATTCCTCTGCATCAATCGTCTGGATGAGCGGCTTGCCCACCTTGGGAAAGGTGACACGGTCAAAGGGGTTGCGCTCGAGGAGTTCGCGACGCACCAGCCAGTGGAAGAAGGCGCGGGCGGAGCGGGCATAGGTCTGAATGGTGCGTTCGGAGCGCGGTTTGCCGTGGCCGCCAGGGCTCTTACGCATGGCAGCGAACCAGGCGTTGATATCGGCGGCGTCGACCTCGCCCACCAGGGTGATCCCGCGTTCCTTCTCGAAGTAAGTGCGCATCAGGCCGAGGGCGGTGCGGTGCCACTCCAGGGTCTTGGCGCTATGGTTGCCGCCCTCGTGATCGAGCAGGTAGTCCCCTATCGCCCGCGCGATGGTGGTATGCGCGCGACGGTTCGCCTGCAGCCGCTGCTGCGTTTGCTTCTCGCTGCGTTGCTTTGATGCACTAGTTCTCGTTGCTGGCTGGTTGCGTGCTTCGGCCTGGGCATCGAGCTTGGCGCGTTGGGCGGTAGCTCGTGCTTCCGTCACCCGCTTGGAAGCGCGTTTCTGCGGGCGCCTGGTGTCGCTTTGCCCGGAAGGTCCTTCGGGACCCGGCGTCTGTCTCGATTCGTTTGCTGACATAGGAATGTGTCTCCTTCGTGCTGCTCATCTGAGGAGAACCATGCAGGCGGTGAGAAGAGCGGGAGGCAGGATGTCGCGTCCTCGCGAAGGCAGGATGTCACCAACTCGCGAAGGCAGGATGTCGCGCGAAATCGAGGCAGGATGTCGCTGGACATGTTTTTGCACATGGAAAAACCGCCTCCTTGCTTGCCCTCTCGCCGCCTGGTTGTTCCCAGACGGCTTGTGATCGGCCTGCACAGAGACGGTTCATACACGAGAGCGGGAGACGGGACTCGAACCCGCGACAGCCTGCTTGGAAGGCAGGAACTCTACCCATAAAAGTGCATATAGAAATTTGCAAAAAGTGGATGCCGTCTACAGTTGAAAGCAGGATGTTGTCCAACAGTAGGGTGAGCTATTCCTTTTTAGAGGATGGCCTGTTTCCACAAGTATGATGTCGTCATCGTCTGCAATACCGGTTTAGTCCAGTTCTCTGGTGTCCTTTTGGAAAGTACCTTTTGCTTTGTACAGTAGGTACTAGACAATCTCCTGGCATCTCTAGCTTCTTTTAGATTTTCAATACAAAGTAACGGAAAAGTGCGGTTGATTACCCCAGAAAATTAGGTCAATGTCACGCGGAAATTCGGCTAGTAAGTGATATATTATGAACTCCTTATCTAGTACACTTGTTCTATACGGCTATCTATCTGTCGATGCTGAAAACAGACGAGAACGTTGACCATAACACAAACAAAGAAAGGCAAAACCAATGGAAAGCCCTAAAGAAGTTGCACCACAGCGGCTCCTATTGCGCATATCAGAGGTAGCAGAGGCGCTTGGGATAGGGCGCACAAAGATCTATGAGATGATTCAACTGGAGAATTGCCAACGGTCCGTGTTGGTCGAGCAGTACGCATTTCTGTCACCACATTACAGAAATGGGTAGAGCAGCGTGAACAGCAAAACATACCCGCATGTTATCAAAACAATGCTCAGGGGAGCAAGGTACAGAAAGAGAGCACTGTAGCATGAATTACCTCACCTGAGTATGATCGAGATACAGCCTTGGGTATGCATACTCTACTGTGGCACAACTGAGCAATGACTTTGACCCGCTCATATGAGCCCACTTAGCATCATCTCAACGCACACTCTGATTTGTCCTAGACTCTCTTCGGCAATACTTCCAGAATGAGAGTTCTATTCTGCTATATCAAGATGGATCATGGTGCCATTTTGAAGGATTTCAGATGAACTTGCTCAATGGTCCATAGGCAGGAGCTATTATTGGCAATTTCCGCGATAGCATCGAGTGCAAACACCTACCGGTACTTTGTGGACTCGGGATTGTGTCTCGTCTTAAACCCATCAAATAGTGATCATCTGAGCTCAAATTGATGAGTATCTACTTGACGCAGACCCACACATCAAGCGAGATTTCCCGAGTCCACAAACTACCGGTAGGACATATGTTTATAGATTGGCTTTTCTCAATCCTATAAGAAAGAATATTACTGCACGATGCAAGTGGCAGGTATGCCCACACATATCAATAGAAAGGAAAGGTCTATGGCACGGCGAGGACATGGCGAAGGATCGATCTATCGGCGCAAGGATGGACGCTGGGCAGCTAGTATCACATTGGAAGGTCGGAATCGAAAGACATTTTATGGCAAGACCCGCAAAGAAGTCCAAGAGCAATTAAAGATAGCGCTTCACGAGCAGCAGCAGGGAACATTGATAACTGGTCCTCGTCAAACGCTACAACAGTTTCTTACCTACTGGCTAGAAGATGTTCAAAAGCCAGCGGTTCGTGCTCGTACCTACCTCCGTTATGAGACTCAACTGCGTTTGCACATTCTTCCTTTACTAGGGAGTAAGGAGTTATCGAAGCTTTCTCCGCAGCACGTTCAGAACTTTTACTCACAAATGCTCAAGAAAGGTCTTTCTCCGCAAACTGTAAGGTTACTGCAAGCCATGCTTCATAAGGCGTTCGATTATGCAGTACGTATTGGGCTTCTTTCGCGTAACGTATGTGATGCTGTGACACTTTCGAAGGTAGAAAGACCGGAGATTCATTCACTCACAGCTGAGCAGATCATACAATTGCTTCAGGCCGCCAGAGGACATAGGGCAGAGGCTCTCTTCGTGCTGGCATCGGTAACAGGAATGCGGCGAGGTGAGCTGCTCGGGCTGAAATGGAGCGATATCAATTTTGCTGAAGGTGTGCTCTATGTACGCCGCTCACTTGTTGAGGTGAAAGGTGCTACAATAGAGTCTGAACCGAAGACCGCTAGGGGGTATAGAAGTATCATGCTTCCTCCTTTTGTCCTTGAAGTACTAAAAAGGCATCGCGTACTACAAGCAAAAATGCGTTTAGAGGCGGCGATGTGGCAAGAAAGTGATTTCGTCTTCTGCACCTCTCATGGCACGTCATTCGCAGCGGCGAATCTCCGTACTATGTTCAAAGCTCTGCTGAAGAAGGCAGGACTGCCAGATATTCGGTTCCACGACTTACGTCATAGTGTGGCAACGCTGTTATTGAGCATCGGAACGCATCCGAAAGTAGTGTAAGAGTTGCTTGGTCACGGCTCAATTGGTATAACAATGGACACCTATTCACACGTCATGCCAACGATGCAAAAGAACGTCATGGCTCGGTTGGATGATATACTTGGTGGTGTGAGCCAGCAGGAACGCGATGGCAACGAGCATGTCGCTGGAGGTCTTGAAAGGCAAGGATAATTCTCTCAAATAACCGTTTTGAGACGTTTTGCTGTCAGCGCGTGAAATTGAGTTTTATGAGAGGCCTTGTTCCCGCCTGGGGATGGGGATGAGTGAATGTAGACGCAAAGCATATGCCAGAATTGCCAGAAGTAGAACATACCGCGCGCCAGTTGCGCGCCACCATAGTCGGCGCAACGATTAGCGAAGCACAGGTCTTCTGGGAGCGCGCCATCGGCTATCCAGCTCTCCCCGCTTTCCTGGCCGGGGTCGCCGGGCGCCAGGTGGAAGGCATACGGCGGCGCGGCAAGTTTTTGCTACTCGACCTCAGCGGGGACCTGCTAATGACCATCCACCGGCGCATGACGGGTAACTTGTTGATCCTCCCTCCCGGCTGGGAAGTCGATACGAGCCTGAGGCAAACCGACCCGCTTGCCTGGAGCACAAGAGGCCCTTCTTTTAGAAAGATACCTGCGACACCTCCAGACGATCAACCCGCCTGTTCGCTCTCGACCGCCAATGATCCCCGTCTCTCCTATTGCCGGGTTTGTTTTTACATTGCTGGTGGACGATCTATGCTCTATACTGACCCGCGTAAGTTTGGCCGCATCGAACTATGGCCGCGCGAACTTGAGCGGGAAGCGTTGAAGGGGTTGGGTCCAGAGCCGTTGGATGAAGAATTTACCGTTGAACAGTTCATGAAGGTACTTGCAGCACGCAAAAGTACTATCAAGCAAGCGTTGTTAACCCAGGAAGTGATTGCCGGTCTGGGTAACATCTATGCTGACGAAGCACTGTTCTACGCGGCTATTCACCCCCTGCGACGCGCCAATTCACTGTCACCTACCGAAGTACGACTCCTGCATGAAGGAATAGTATCAGTTCTGACTTCAGCTATTGAGCACGGGGGGACATCTTTCAACGATTATCGTGATCTCTGGGGGGAGGCTGGAGAAAACTACGATCATGTCTTCGTATACCACCGCGCAGGACAGCCGTGCTTGCGCTGCGGCACACCGGTTGAACGCGTGACGATCGCTCAAAGAAGCGCACACTTTTGCCCCAACTGCCAGAAACTTACATTGGAGTGAAAAAGGCCGGCGTGCATTGCACCGTGCCCCCGGGGAAGTTAGAGAAGATCACATCGACTGTTGCAGGTACCCTGTCCGGCTGACGCCCTTGAAGCGGCAGCGGGAACGAGACATATCCCCCGTCATCGCTCGTGGGTTGCTGGTCGAGGGTCTGATCTCCGTCCTTGAAGTGGACGATGGCGCTGGCGGTCGCCCCACTGACGCCTTTAACGTTTTTGATGAGCCGCGCGAAGATGACAATCGTTGCGTTGGGGCTGGGAGCGTTGTTCGATGCCCAGGCGCCGCAGCGATACTGGGAAGGTGAGGGTACCGGTGAGACCTGCGACTGAAATGATGGGTCAATAGTCACCGTTGGCTGCGGCTGAAGCTGTGTAGCAGTGGGGCCGCACGCCGCTAAAAGTAAGAGTAACCCAATCAATAGGGCGCTGCGCGAGATAAAATGTACGTTTTTCATTACTATTATCTAGATTCCATCCGGTTCATCACTATTTCCATATGCAAACAGAGTCCTGGTACTACTTTGTTAGCCTCTCCCGTAGTGCAGGGGCAGAGCCTCTGCCGGAGCGCGAGGTGTCCTCGCAAAACCCTTTTACTTTCATTTTGTGCCGCCGCAGGCGGCACAAAATGAAAACTAACGAAGTAGTCCTATTGCATATAACGAATAACCACCATTTGGTATCATCAGTACAGTATATCATAGACACGAAAAGTTCTAAAACGCGCTTCGTGTTATTGCTGGCTTGCTCATTCTGTAGAATTATGTTAAACTCTAAATGGTTTAAGAGCCTGCTAGATGAGCATTTGTGATATCAAGCTTTACTTGTGGTTTACATTGCTAGTGGACTGTCAATCTTGATGTGATAGGTGGAAATGTAGAGGCGGCCCTTGCGGGCGCCCTGCTCAGGGGGCTGTGTGGCGCTGCCAAGGGGACCGTGTTGCCCTGCTGACCATGCCTGATCCATCACTTGACTTTCACAATCCACTGGTTATGTGTCGTTGGTGCGAGAGCATTAGTCGCAGTAGGGAAGCAGCGAGATGTTCTAGTCGTCAAGAATGTCTCACCGCAGCCTGTGTTGGGCAAACGTGGATGTACGAGTAAAAGAGAGGCGGGACCTTCTATGGCAAACAACAAGCGTGGACCGGAACCAGGATCACAAAAGGCGAAGCATGGTGGGCAGGCTGTACGTGCAAAGTATGGCCCGGAGTTCTATTCCAAGATCGGCAGGAAGGGCGGCGAGACAGTAAAGGAGAAACGTGGCCCGCAGTTTTACTCCGAGATTGGTAAGAAGGGCGGCGAGTCAACGAAACGCCAGCAGGGCTCAGAATTTTACTCCAAAATTGGTAAAAAAGGTGGCGAGCGCGGCCGTTCCTCTATCGACGAAGCCACTGCTGTCGAGAGGTAGTATTGGTGCGCATAGGGGCAGCCATTGTAGAAAGCCCCTATGCTTCCCTATCAGTCGAATCTTCTCAAAAATGGTGGCACATCTACTTCTTCAACTGCAGACTCTCCATCATCTCTTTTCGTCTTTGGCGACTCCTGGCGGCCCAGGCTACGGAGGCCGCGTAAGTCTTCCAGGCTGCGTTGCGGGCGAGCCGGAGGAGCAGGCACGCGTGGTTGTGGCGCAATATGAGGTGAGGCGGATTTCGCGCTTGGTGGCAATGACTCAACCTGGTTGGCTAATCTGACGGGAGGAGTTGGGGGCACAGACTGCGGAGGACTCGCAGGATGTGATCGAACTTGATCTGCATGGCTGGCATGGCGCAATGTGGGACGCGCTAAACGCAATCCTTCCATGCCAGCAGCGATCAGAGTCACCCGGATAGTATCGTGCAGTGTGGGGTCAACAACGGCCCCAAAGGTGATATCGGCTGTGTTGTTAACGGCGTTCCCGATGCACTCGGCCACTTCATTGACCTCGAAAAGCGTCATATCATCACCGCCGCTAATGTTGAAAAGAACCCTTTGCGCCCCACGAATGGTAACGTTGAGAAAACCGCCGGCAACGGCTTCTTCGGCTGCAAGCTGTGCCCGGTTCCTCCCTTGCCCCTGTCCAATACTCATCAACGCTGAGCCTGCTTCGTTAAGCACGCTGCGCACATCGGCAAAATCTACATTCACTAGCCCGGGTACATTGATGACCTCCGCAATACCCTGCACACCCTGGCGTAAAACGTCATCAGCGAGTTTAAAAGCTTCTGAGAGGCTGCGATCATGTCCGGTAATGGCCAACAGCCGGTCATTAGGGACGCTGATGAGCGCATCGATCTCCGTGCTCAGTTCTGCTATCCCTTCCTCCGCAATGCGGCGGCGGCGCGTTCCCTCAAACGTAAATGGGAGTGTAACGATGCCGATAGTGAGCGCGCCAAGTTGTTTTGCAATGGAAGCAACCACAGGTGTAGCGCCTGTACCTGTGCCTCCACCCATTCCGGCGGCGATAAATACGAGATCGGGATTGCCCAGTGCATCTCGAATCTCCGTTTGACTTTCAGTTGCTGCCCTGGTGCCTACTGGCGCGTTGCCTCCCGCTCCCAACCCTTTGGTGTAGCGTTCCCCCAGGCAGATACGTATAGGGGCTTCTGAGAGTGAAAGCGCCTGTGCGTCGGTGTTCATGGCAATGAAGCGCACACCCCGGACTTGTGTGCTGATCATACGATTGACGGCATTCATACCACCCCCGCCAACGCCGGCGACAACAATATCGACGTGATGCTGCTCTTCTTCGAGTCTGTGGATAGATGGTTGGGGGAAAATAGTATCTTCTTCAGTATTTCGTTGCTCGCGGCCTACCTTTGCTCGCCTGCCTTGTTGCTTCATATCTTCCACCTCCACCTCGTGCCGCAGTACGGCCCACTGATCGCCTTGCTCTTCATACGCGTCTGATGTGGCTTCGGCCATTCTCTTCCGTTGCTGTGGGGCAATTTCGTGCCTGAATGCATCGTCGGGAGACCTTGGCTGCATGCAACCCCCCATTTCTGTTGATCCGTCTCATAAACCAGTCTCGTAGAACAGAAATCTGCTGTGTTGACTGGACGCGTATAACCTTGGATGGCATTGTATCTGCATTGTAACAAGAGTGTCAAGAGTCGCCAGGGCGGCCATGATGCAGCCGCCCTGGGAAACTTACTCTTTCTTCAGCGTGATGCTGCTCGCGTTGGTCTTGGCAGCTTTCTTCTCTTTCTGCATCTGCTTTTTCTGTTTGTTGGATTTGGGTGGGGCATGCTGCGATTTCTTCTGTTCTTTATTCGCCACGGTGTGTACCTCCTGATCAGGTTATATAAGGTCAGCACTGTGATCGACCAAGACTATGCTGGCGCTGACTCTCCTATAGAAGATAGCACTATTGTATCAAATTCTTTAGTCTACTACTAGCCACAACTTAATGATATTGTTGGGCCTTATACAGGTGCTGCTCTTCAAAAGTTGCCAGCGCATGTGTAATCATACGTATTACACCGCCAACATCCATCGGTTTGCGCAGTTGATAGATCCCGCGTTGCTGCAGCTCTTCAATTGGGAGCGCCGCGCTCATCATAATAGCCGGTACACCCCTGGTTTCTTCCCGCTCTTGCAGGCGATCGTAGACCTCCAGGCCGTTTATGCCAGGTAACCGGAAGTCCAGCAACAGGAGACATGGGTGGAGTTGTGGTGCCTTCTCCAGGGCGCGGATACCATCGTGTACAACGATGGTTTGGTAAGGCGTCTCCTCGTCAATGATCTCTCGCAGAAAATCTCCCACATCTGCGTCATCTTCAACGACCAGGATCGTGGCACTTCGTAGACTCTGAGCGGCTGGTGGAATGATCTCCGCTGGCATGATGTTCTCCTTCCAAATTTTTGAATGGGCATATTAATGAGTATAAACAATACTATATTTATTTTACTCTAACGTATATAGCACTACACTGGTGACATTTAATTCAGGCAACTGTAGCTACATTAGGCATATCTCACCTCGTAGCAATACCTGCCTAAATAGTACCACTTTTGTCATTAATTCTTTCCATCAACCGCCACTGGCTCGTTTATATTCATAACCTGTGCCAAAAGTGCATCAGAGTGGGTCTGATCTCGAAAAGTGGGATGCTTCAAGAAAGAGGTAACATACTAAAGAATGTATAAAGTTAGAAACCGCATACCGCAATATCCACCTCCCTGGGCAGCCGTCCTAATATGCTTCTTGCTCCTGGCTGCATGTGGCCCTTCGGTTGGGTCCTATAAAGAACAGCGAACTCCAAAGTTAGTATCGAATGACTGGACGGGCTATCTGAGGGGCGGCGATCACTCGGGTATCAATAAGAACGAGACCAACATTAACCCGAACACGGCTCCCCAACTGAAGCTCCACTGGGTAGCTCCGGCAGACAATCGCA
>WNGH01027586.1_pt1 | contig 10938 bp, 14 predicted proteins | sample 5400631 | NCBI WGS metagenome assembly WNGH01 (sample SAMN13153373, study PRJNA577476) | soil metagenome | isolation source: 115 cm soil or saprolite under Garry oak tree replicate 1 | place: USA:California | collected 2016-06-15 | reverse complement strand
TCTCGGTCCGGAAGCGGAATCAGCACACGCATCCGGCAATCATCGCAGCCCGCCCGCCGCCGGCCCCAACACCGTGACCCCTGCGCGGCCGGCCACGGCATGTCATCCGGAGGGTCGTGGTGGCGTTTTTACGTGGGAAGCTGGGGCCGGCGGTCGTCAAGTTCGCGGAAGATATCGCTGTAACTGCTGCCGCGCATATCGTGCGACACCCGCCATATGTCGACTGTCCCGACAAAGCCGAGCACGCGAACGCGAATGGCCGGGGCGTCCGGGCGGCTGACGTCCCGGCCCCAGTCGCGGCGGTGGCCGAGGACGGTGATTCCGCCGACGTCGACGTTGATGCCCTCCGGCACATAGACATCGACGTTACCGAAGGCCGCGAGAACGGTCACCGCAGTCCGTCGCTGGTCGATCGTGGCTTCGCGTAGATCGAAGTCGAGATCACCGAAGGCACTGGCGGCGAAGGCCCACCTGCGCAGCCTGAGCCGCCCGCGTCGCGCGACATGGCCGAGCAAGGCCGCCGTGAAGCGGGCGGGCTTGCGGCGCGAGCCGGCTGTCTCGACAAAGACCTCGGGCAGGTCGTCCTGAACATGCGCCAGCTCCCCGCCGAACCGGGCCCGCAGGGCGGCCTCGACTCGCTCGGAGAACTCCTCGAGCGTCAAGCGGCCCGCGAGAAGGTGTTCGCGAAGCGCGAATATAGCCTGCTCGCGGTCGGCGTCTGAGACACGCAAGGACTCATCGTCCATGGCCGCCACGCTAAACCACAGGTGCGTCATGCGGCTACTTTGCAACTGCCGCGCTGGCGCTGGTGGGGAGCCGGGAAGCCACCCTGCGACGCGTGGACGACAGCCGTGCTGGAGCCGGTGGCCCGCCCGGTGACTCTGCCGGTCGCGGACAGGTATCGAACGACAGCCGCCCGAAGCTATCGCGTTGTATCTGGCCGTCGGCCTACAATCGCGCAGAAGGGTGATTCCATGGATGATGCTGCGGGCCGGTTTCTCGACTTGATTCATGATCTTGAAGAGGTCAGGGATGCGATCACGCCTGCGCGTGCGCATGCGGACTTCGATCAGACGACTCTGCAGGTCTTCTGGAAGAAGTGGCCCGGTCTCTCCGAATGGGCCGGCTCGCTGTGGATGATGCTCTCCGAGGAGCTGGCTGGGCCGACCGCCCCCTACCACGACGCCGAGCTTGATGAGGTAGGAGGCAGTGACTAAGACGCCGCGATACCAGGGACGACGGCCATGACGGTGCTGCGGGACCTGATGAACACTCATGTGGCCGCGACTACACCCGACGCATCGGTGGCTGCCGCGGCTGCCGTCATGGTGAAGGCAGACGTCGGGTCGGCCGTCGTCATGCAGGGGCCCTTCCTCGCCGGAATTCTGACCGAGCGCGATGTCCTGCGATCCGCTGCATCCGGGGGGGACCCGTCAGCATCGGTGGTATCGGACTGGATGACCGCCGACCCTCAGTCGGCCGGCCCGGACACCTCGGTTGAGGACGCGGCCGAGATCATGTTCCGGAACGGGTTCCGCCACCTCCCGGTCGTGGATGGCCGCACGGTCTGCGGCGTGGTAAGCCTCCGAGACCTCTTCGCGTCCAGAATCCGCCGTCCGCTCAAGGGCTGAGCTGGCCGGGATTCCGGCTCCTCCCGGCCGATACCGCTGCGGCTGGCGGCACCCAACCTGGCGGCTCCCGCACGATGACTGCCACGTGCTGGATCACAGCCGTCCCGGTGCTCCATCTCGCTCCGTAGGCACTTTCCGGTGACGCCAGAAGCCGGGCTGTCCGATCGGGCTCTGAAAGGTCATACGAATACGAACCTGACGGAGCGCCCGAGAAGAAGTCGGGGCGCAGCGCGAGCACGCTCCCGGACTTCGGTGCAGCCTCCTCTCCCCGAATCTGAACACGATCATGGTCTTTCCGTCCGGCGACCACCATCGTGCCCGTCCCAGGTTTCATCGAGCCAGTAGCTGCGCGCCGGTCTGGCAAGGGCGTACAGCGTCGCATCCCGCTCCTGGTCCGTCCCAGCCTGAGCCCAGTTGTCAGCGAACATGCCAGCGAGTCCGGCGCTGTCAGAGACGAACTCCACAACTATCCGGCCACCCGGCGCCAGGACCGACGCAACAGACCGGTGGGAAGGCGAAGACCTGCGACGACGCCCGCGTGATCGCCACGGCGTGATCGCCATGGAGCTCGCGCACAGGCAAGATCGCGTCGTAGTAGCTAACGCCCATCCCTGCACCCCCAGTGCCGGCCCGCGCCATCGCGGTGGCCCTCCCAGCCAGGCTCACCCGAATCCTGCTTCCTATAATCTGCCCGGCCTACCGCATCTCACATGCGGCCCGACAGGAACGCTACCGGCCATCGGGCCACAGTTGTACGGCTAGGACCCCACCGCGATCTCCGTCCTGCGGTGCGTTGATCTCGGCGCTGTTGCCAGCTATAACGGCCGCATGGGTCTTTTCGGTAGCAAGGACGGCATCAGCGGCACGGCCAGGGTTCTCGCGCTGGAGCTGAAGAGCTGGCGGCAGACCGAGCGGCGCGGCCAGGTCTACGCGCTCAGCCTGGAGGTTTCGGTTCCCGGCCAGAAGCAGTTTCGGGCTGAGGTGTCGAGCGCCATTCCCTACGATCGCGTGCCCAGGGTCGGGCAGGTTCTCCCCGTGACCGTCTCAGCGTCTGACAGCGCGAAGGTCGCGGTCGACTGGAAGAGCGCTCCCAGCATCACGGACATGGCACGGGCGGCCTCCGCCGCGGCCCAGGCCGGGGACTCCGCTGGAGCGGCGGCCGCGCTCCGGTTCACCCTCAGGCCAGAGCCAGACGAGCCGGACGCCAGCGAAGGCGAGGCGAGCGCAGGACCCGGCTGAATCTGAGACGGCGCTATCGACCGGGTCGTGGTCATGTACCTGGGGAAGCTGTCCGAGATCGGCCCGGTTCGGGACATCCATCGCGAGCCCGAGCTTCGCGCGCTCGGTGACGGGCGCCAGGTGGCCTGTCACTTCCCGCTGTCCGGCCGGGCAGTTGCCGCCAGCCGCGAACCAGGTGTCGCGGACGCGCGGCCCGAGCCGCCTGGGCGTCAACCCCGGCGCTGACGGTCACGGTCCGGGCGGAGCAGCGCCGCCAGCCCTGATCAGCATCGGCTGGATGGCACTTCCATCATCGAAATCACGGATGGGCGGCACTCCCATCCGATGCGATGCCGGCGGCCATGCGAGCCCCGGGGACCCCGATTGGTCGCAAGGGGACCTTCGGCCCATTGACCCCATCACGCGCGACCGCCGAAGGTGGAGAGAGGGAACGTCAGCTCAACGAGTGATGCGAAGCAGAGCCAGCAGGTAGGGAAGCATCTGCCCGTGGGCGCAGCCCGCCCGGGCGGCACTCGGACGAACAAGGCTCACACGGTGTGGGAGGCGAGTGATGGAGCCGTTGAACGCCCTGGATGCCTCTTTCGTGGATGCGGAAGACCAGGACAGGCAGACGTCGTTCGCGATCGGTTCGATCGCCATTTTCGAGGGTCCGGCGCCCTCCTACGAGGAGTTCCTAGCCGCTATCGGCAGGCGCCTGCCGCTGGTGCCGCTCTACCGCAGGAAGCTTCGCAAGATACCGCTCAACCTGGGCTCGCCGGTATGGGTTGACGACCCGAACTTCGACCTCCGCTATCACGTCAGGCAGACGGCCCTGCCCGCGCCCGGCGGCGAGGAGGAACTCCGCCGGCTGATGGCGCGAGTAATGTCGGTCGCACTCCGGCAGGCCGCCGACGCCTTGCGCGGCATGGCGAGAATGGCAGGTGCGCTGTGGCCGGCCCCCGGGTCGTCCCTGATCGGCCCCATCGGCCAGCAGCGTCGCTACGCATGGGCCAGGGCTTCAGTCGACGATGTCAAGACGATCAAGCGCGAGCTCGGCGGTACCGTGAACGACGTCTTCCTCGCGGCGATCAGCAGCGGATTCCGTGCTCTCCTGCTCGCCCGCGGCGAAGAGCCGACGCCCTCCATGGTTCCGTCGCTCGTCCCTGTCTCGGTCAGAAACGCGGGCGAGGAGAGCATCTACGAGAACCGGGTGTCGGCACTCGTCGCCAACCTGCCGGTCCACCTCGCCGACCCGGTCGAACGTCTCGCCGCAGTCAGGACCCAGCTGTCCGAGCTGAAGGCGAGCAAGGAGTCGGCGGCCGGCGAGGCAGTGGTCTCCATGGGCAGCCTCATCCCGTTCCCGCTGGCGTCGATGTTCGTCCGCCTCGCCTTCAGCCTCCCGCAGCGGGAGATCGTCACGGTCACGACGAACGTCCCAGGGCCACAGCAGCCGCTGTACGGGCTCGGCCGGCGGCTAGTGGAAATCGTTCCTTATGTTCCTATCGCCACGACGTTGCGCACCGGGGTCTCGATCTTCACCTATTGCGGCAACGTCACATTCGGGATTACCGGCGACTACGCGACGACGCCTGACATCGCCGTGCTGGCTCGCGGCATCGAGGACGGCGTTGCCGAGCTACTGGCTGCCGCCAGGAGCCGCAGCCCTAAGGAGCGGCCGGGCAAACCGGGACGCTCAAAGGCAGCAGCGGCCAAGCATCCTCCGGCTGTCCGGCAGTCAGACTCTCGACCGCCAGTTCATGTCAGTCCGGCACCCCGGGCGTCGCGTGCCGGCTCGGCGCGCTCCGCTGGCCGGTGAGGATCTGCGCGACCAGATCTCGGCGGCTGCGTACGCCGGTCTTGTCGAAGATGGACTTCAGGTGGTCTTTGACGGTGTAGGCGGACAGATGCAGTTCGGCCACGATCGCGTGGGTGGATGCGCCGCGCAGCACGAGCAGCGCGACGTCGCGTTCGCGGGGGGTGAGTCCTAGCGAGCTGAGCAGCAGCGGCGCGATGCTGGTGGGGTGGGCCGGCTCGATGATGACGGCGATGTCGCCGCCGGCTGAGCTATGCAGGCTGGAGGCGTGTATGAGCAGCCAGCCGCCGGCGGTGCTGGGCACGCGCACGGTCGGGCCGGCGCCCGGCCGGGCGGTTCCGCTAAGGATGCTCTGCAGCCGGGCGGCGACGGAGTACACGGCCACGGGCAGGCGCCCCGCTTCGGGCTGGTGACCGGCGATGCAGGCGAGCCAGCGTTCGGCTTCGCCGGTGATGGCGGCGACGGAGAGGTCGGGGTGCAGGACCACCACGCCCGGAGCGGCGGCCCCGTTCCCGATCCCGTCGCGGGGCGCCACGGTGAGGCTCTGCCGGCAGCCATTACCGAGGTGGGGCGCGAGGCGGTCGAGGAGGCGCACCTCGGCCGGGGTGAACCCGTGTGGCGACTCGGCGCGGTGCAGGCACAGGTAGCCCCAGCAGCCGGCGGGTGTGACCAGCGCGGCGCGCAGCTCGTCGCCGAGGCCGAGCGGCGCCATGATCTCGCGGTATCGCGCGCTCTCGGCGCGCTGGCCGCCTGTGGCCGCGTCCAGCGTTGCGACGCGCTGGGCACTCACGGCGAGCGACTGGAACTTGTTGACATCCTCGTGGCCGAACTCGTTGTCGACGAACTGGGCCGTCGCCGCGGCGAGCGGATCGTCGGCGGCCGCGCCAGTGAACAGCAGAGTCGCCGGGTCGGCGGTGGCGAAGAAGACGGCATCGACCGGCAGCAGGGCGTGGATGGACCGGACGACCTCGGCCTGAAACGCCGGGCCGTCGAGGCCGACGTAGCATCGGCGCACCAGGTCACGCTCGCGCCGGGCCGTCAGATTCCCTCCGTCCATGCGGCCATGCTCCGCCCCTCTGGCCTGAAAAGCACTCCACCTTCGAGGGATGGTGCGAGCGCGCTGGCGGGTTCACGGTGTAACCATGACCAGAACCGATGCAAACAAGCAGATCGTCGACGAGTTCATCAACGCCCTGTTCACCACAGGGGACCTGACCGCGGTCGACCGGTATCTCGATCCGGGCTTCGTCAACCATGACCCGCCGTTTCCCGGCGCCCCAGACGGGCCGGAAGGAATGCGGCAGGCCGGCGAGATCTTCCGGCGCGCCTTTCCCGACTGGCGCAGCGACGTCCAGCAGCTGATCGCCGAGGACGACCTCGTGGCCGAAAACTTCATCGCCCACGGCACCCACCGCGGCGCGGTCATGGGCGAGACCCCCACCGGACGCGAGATCGTCCTCCGCGGGGTCAACATCTTCCGCATCGCCGACGGGAAGATCGTCGAACGCTGGGGCCGCCTCGACCAGCTTGGCCTGCTCCAGCAACTCGGGCTCGCGCCAACGCCACCCGCCGCCACGACCGCGCCGTAACCCGACCAGCCCGGCAGGCGTGCCGCGCATGACCACTGCACAGCACGCCTGCCGGCACTGGCGAAATCAGGGCGCCTGCTTGACAGGTCCACGGCGGGGAACAACAAGATCACGAATTCCGCAGGCGAGGGGCGTCAGCATGACGACTTACGTGTCCTTGATCAACTGGACCGAGCAGGGCATCAAGAACTTCCGCGACACCACGGAGCGCGCGGAGGAGTTCTCCAGGCTCGTCGAAAGCTCCGGAGGGAGGGTCCGCGAATTGCTGTGGACCGTCGGCGAGTACGACATCGTATGCGTTGCCGACTTCCCCGACGATGCGGCCGGAGTCGCGGCCCTGCTCAGGGTTGGCTCATCCGGCAATATCCGCAGCAACACATTGCGGGCCTTCAGTGCCGAGGAGATGGCCGGCATTATCGGCCGCGCCGGCTGAACGTCCGCGCACGCACGGGCGGTCACCTCGCCGACCACACCGCGGTCTACGACTACGGTTCGGCGCAGCCGGAGTTCGAGGACCGCGAAGGCTCATAGTCTTCGCTAGGACCAACTCTGGCGAGATCTTCCACACGTACTCGGCCTATGCCCGTGGCATCGACGCGATCAACATCACGTACCAGCTCCTTGACCTGGTCCCGAAGGGGCGTGACGAACCTCCGGGCGAACCGCAGTACTGGGTCCGGCGTCATGACGAGTACGGCACCTAACGGCGACAGGCTGCGAGAGCTGCGGCGGCGCTGTGCGGCGGGGGCAACGATCCCTGGACGCCGCCCGTGCTGAGTGCCAGGCTCAGGTCTGTCAACAGGCGCCGCAGTTGTGATACGAGCCAGATGGGCAGCCGACGTTGACCGCCTGTGCGTCGCGGCTGGGCGCAAAACGATCAAAAAGCAATCAAAGGAGAGCGCGATGAGCGTGTACAGGGTGACCGAGATCATCGGGACGAGCGGCACATCGTGGGAGGACGCGGCAACGGAAGCAATAAGGACTGCAGCCGGGACTCTCCGCGACCTTCGAGTGGCTGAGGTCGTCAAGCAGGACATTCACCTGGACGAGGGCGGGGCGATTACCTACCGCACCAAGCTTCAGCTCTCGTTCAAGTACGAACACGAGCACTGATCCTGGCCCCCGGCTACTCGCGGACGGCGCGCGGGTCCGCTAAGGAGGGCGGGCAATGATCACGGTCCACACGGCCGCGGAGCGGCCAGACCTCTGGAAGGTCGGCGGCGAGGCACCGACGGTCTGGCCCGAGTACAACAGGCACGGGGACGTCCTGAACCAGTGGTGGGGCCTGCTCGATGAGGAGCTCCCGGAGTTCCAGTTCGTTCTCTACGACGACGCCGCCCGCTCGGTGCTGGCTCGGGGCTTCTCCGGCCCGCTCGCATGGACCGGCCAGGTCGAGGCGCTGCCGGATGGTATCGACCAGGCTATCGAGCAGATGTTCGCGCAGCACCGGTCGCGCGCGCCGGTCAGCGCCCTTTGCGCGCTGGCTGCCGAGGTCCAGGGGGCCGGCCGCGGTCGCGGGCTGGCGGCCGAGATCCTGGCGGGCATGCGGAAGATCGCCCAGCGGAACGGGCTCCGCTACCTCATCGCTCCGGTCCGTCCATCGTGGAAGGAGCGTTACCCGCTCACGCCCATCGAGAACTACGTTCGATGGCGGAGAGCGGACGGGCAGCTCCTCGACCCGTGGATGCGCACGCACGAGCGGCTGGGGGCGCGCGTCGCCACGCCCCTTCCGCGCTCGTTGCGGATAACGGGAACGGTCGCCGACTGGGAATCGTGGACTCACCTGGCCTTTCCCGAGTCAGGCGACTACGTCTTCCCTGAGGGCCTGGCGACCGTGCACATCGACCGGGCGGTCGACCGCGGCTCCTACTGGGAGCCCAATGTCTGGCTCCTCCACCCCGACATGGACGCCTAAGACGTAGCCCAGTATGCAGCCGCGAGCCAGCGCGGCGCACTCCTAGCACCGGCGGGATACCTGATCAGGGGCCCGAGACTACTGGATGATGAACGCCAAGGCGGCAATCACCGCAGCGGCCAGCATCATTCCGGCGAAGACGTCCAGCAACCTTCGACCAAGCAGAGTTCCGCGCCGTGCCTCAACCCAGCCTGCACCGCCAACAAGCAGGGTGAGCAGTGCCGTCGCACCGGGCAACAGGTCGAAGGCGAGCACTGAGACGATCAACGCGACCGCGACGACGGCCAGGTCGCCGACCTTAAGGGCTATTTTAGCAACTGCGAACACATCACAATCATCGCACCTGTCGGTGACGAGCGTCCCGGCAACAGCCTGTGTCCGGGTCATCAGGCTCCCGGGAAGATGGCGCTGATCAGCGTCTCGGGAGCGGTTGTGGCAGCTCGGTCGCTGACCTGGCCATCTCCGAGTTCGACGACCCGCCATGCGCCGTCAGTTCGCTGAGCCAGATCCAGCGTCACGAACGGCAGGCCGAGCGATTCGATCAAGGGTGCGAAGAGATCCAGGTCAACTCCGGCGGGCGGCTGCTCGTCCGGTGTGTCGGGGTGCGGGGTGGTCAGCGCGCACCTGCCAGCCATCCACCAGGTGCGGAACTCGCCGGAGGTGAACTGCTCGAAGCGGCGCAGGACGAATCCGCCGGTGAAGTCATCTTCGCGCAGGTCCCGGAACCGGCAGGCGACCCGCCATGCGGCGGCCGCGTCCGCAACGTCAGGGTCGTGCCTTCGGCCGCCGGTTGTCCATACCGACTGCGAGGTGACCGGCGCCAGTACCGGATACCAGCCCGGCAGCTCGTGGGCCCGCTGATACTGGTCGGCGCCGGTGCGCAAGGCCACGCCGCGGCGGGCGAGCGCCCGGGCGAATTCGGCATAACGCTCGCTGCGCAGCATCCAGCCGCGGTAGACCGCCTCGCCGCCGCCAGCCGGAACCCTTGCGACGGCCCGCTCCGCGTCGTCCGCGCCGGCCTCGACATCGGCCAAAGCATCATGATCAACCAGCGCAACCTCCAGCCCGGCCGCACGAGCCGCAGCCGCCTCGGGCGCAAAATGCTCATCGGGCCGACGCGGCCTTAGCACGTCGGCGGGCAGCAGCAGCATCACGGCCACAAGTGTGCACTGGCCAGCTTCGGACCGCCACGGCTGGTCGTGCGGCTCAGCTCTTCGGCGCGATGAAGGATGCGTTCGCCACAGCGTTGGTTATGTGCCTGTCCAGCGCGGTCAGGCCATTCACCCACCGACCGGTCCTGGTTAGCGCCACCTGCGGGCTGCTGTGCGCAGGAGGTGCCGGGATACTCGCGCTCGGGGTGCCGGGGCCTCGCGGCCAGCGTGCCGTGGTCAGCTCACCTACGAAAATTCCTGGTATTCAGTACACTAATCTGACGCCTGGAGCGGCTGTCCAGTTCACAAATTCGGCCGGCAATTCTCCCAGCCGCTGGGCGCTGCCGGGCCAGTGTCGGCCTAGGACCGGGCCGGGTCCGGACGGACTGCCCGGCCGGGAAGCAGGACAAGATGAGATCCATCGAGCGGGGCTTGATCGTGACTGCCATTGCCGCCGCAGGGTTCATTCCCGCCGGTGTCATGACGACCGCAGCATCAGCGCATATGGCACCGCAAACGGCCCATGTGGCCGCTGGTTGCAGGGGGGCGGGCACGATCCGCGTGGGCCGCGATCCGAGGGGGGTGGCTGTGAACCCGGTGACCAACACCATCTACGTGGCCAATGTGCAAAGTGGCACGGTGTCGCGGATCAGCGGGCGCGCCGGCAAGGTGACGGCCACGATCCCGGCAGGGGCCGGCCCATTCGGGGTCGCGGTGGACCCGAGGACCAGAACGATCTACGTGACCAACGACGACCAGGGCGGGAGTGTGGCGGTGATCCGCGCTCGGTCCAGGAGGATGGTGGCCGACGTCCAGGTCGGGCGTCTCCCGCTGTTCGTCGCGGTGAACCCGAAGACCAACACCATCTATGCCACCAATCAGGAGGACGCCACGGTGTCGGTGATCAGCGGGAGGACGAACTCGGTGACCGCCACGGTCGGCGTGGGCTTCGACCCGGAGGGTATCGCTGTGGACCCCAGGACCAACAGGATCTACGTCGCCAACCTTTCCGGCAAGACGGTGTCGGTGATCAGCGGGAGGACGAACCGGGTCACTGCCACCATCCACGTCGGCACCAGGCCAGACGACGTCGCCGTGAACCCGAGGACGAACACTATCTACGTGGCGGTCGCGGGCCGGAACAAGGTCGCGGTGATCAGCGGAAGGACGAACAGGGTGACCGCCGCCATCCGGGTCAGCCCGAGCCCGGAAAGCGTCGCGGTGAACCCCAGGACCGACACCATCTTCGTTACCACGTTTCCCAGCCACAGGGTCGTCGTGATCAGCGGGCGAACCAAGACCGTGACCTTTACCATCCGCGCCGGCTCCGGGCTAGGCGAGGTCGCGGTGAACCCGGAGACCAACAAGGCGTACGTGACCGACCCGTTGAGAAAGAGGGTGCATGTACTCGCTTCCTGCCGCGGCTGAGAGGACCAGGAGGGCCTGTTAGCTTGTCGACGTCCTAGCTGCCTGCCCACGCTGCGTCGCACGCTCAGGGACCTCTTCGCAGTCGTCGATCAGCTGTCATCCTGAGGCAACATCCCCGAGCCTGCGGGTGAAGCCAGGAGGGATCACGAGGTTGTCCTTGCTCAGGTCGGCGATCGAGGAGCAGCCGAGGCCG
>WNGH01028109.1_pt1 | contig 10939 bp, 6 predicted proteins | sample 5400631 | NCBI WGS metagenome assembly WNGH01 (sample SAMN13153373, study PRJNA577476) | soil metagenome | isolation source: 115 cm soil or saprolite under Garry oak tree replicate 1 | place: USA:California | collected 2016-06-15 | reverse complement strand
GCTAACATAAGCACTACAACGGGATTACCCACCGGTGTCGGTGCGTCCCCATTGCCCGACCTGTCACTTCCCAAGACTGTAGTGTCGAGTGTAAACGGCCTGGTCGGTGCGGGAGGTGTAATTCGGACATCCCCGCAGAACATTACCCTGTACAACTCCGAGGTGCGCATGCGGCTCCTCGGTGGCCCCAATCCCCACGACATTCTGCTCGGGCCCGGCAACAAAATTCTCAGCTCCTGGTCATTCTGGAGTGTCCAAGTTTACACCAACAGCTCTTGGATGCCTCTTACGCCCACGTCAAACAGTTTCACAATCCTCGGCACCAATAAGACCGGGACCTTTGTCGAGCGCACATTACAGGTGGGTAATGGTTCGTTTTCGGGCCTCTTCAAGATTCTCTATGCCGCCACTTCCGCAGGTCCGTTAAGTTGGAGTCTCGACTTCACTCCCGATTCAAAAGGCCAGTACAGTCTTCTTCACACTTGGAGCAACATCACGAATTACCAAATGCCAACAAGCACGCAACAGGTTAAGGCCAGCTTTACAAGTGCGAACTATACACTTGCTTGGAATGATGTTCCGACACTTTACACGACACAGGCAAGTGTCACATCTGCCCAATTTTCTCTCGTTATAAATCTAGGAGTCTTGGCGGCTCATTCTAGACCAGCCAAGGCCTTCAGGCTATCCAACGTTCATAGACAATGCTACTTCTTCCCCCGCCATATGGAGCTCTGGACAGTCGGTGGTAATCGCAGTTGGGGACCAAGCCACTACTACATTTACAGAAACCGTGAATCTGAGATATTGGAATGGAACAATCAGCGGGGGCACGATAAACTGGAGCACTACTCATGTGGCGGTAAGCTTCACCGACACGTATGCAGGGGGACCCACACTAACCTTTGGATTCCGACTCGTCAACATCGCCGTAAGCTCGCGTGGCCTGATTGCGTTTTCTTTCAACTGGCATCTCTCCGGCCATGGAGGAGGATTTTGCCACTACAACTTGGGAGTGTACGATGAAAGCGGCGTCTTCGTCAACTATAATGGAAATACTCTGAAGTCGAGCTGCAATTTTGACACCTCAGGTGGAGCAGGCTATGGTTCCCAGCAGGATCGATCTGTTGTTGTCCCCGCTGATGCCAACGGCCGGATTAGGACAGTCTACCAGTTTCACGTGGGAACAGAGATCAAGCTATTATCGCAGTGGATGGACCCTAACGGTTCTAACAGCACGGTCGAGACCGTGGACGGATCCTCCGTAAAGGATACAGACGACCTTTCTGCTGCTGCTGATTCGAACTACGGCACGAACGTCGTCTATCGTCATGCTACAGACGACGGTATCACTTATGCGTACCATTCGGCCACTGGATCAGCCTGGATTTTTTCCCAGAACCTTCTCTACACAGGGCTGGACATATGGCCGCAGCTCACAGTGGACTACTCGACTAATTACCTCTACCTCTTGGCGGCAGACCCGACTTACGGTCAAGTGATCATGATCTCCAAATCTCCGACAGGGTCGTGGCTGGATAGTCGGTTGTCATACCCTGTTACCGGGCTTCCCGCTTTCACTTCACCTGCCTATCTCGGATCAAACCTAGCTTCCGCAAGCGAATCAAATTCCACCCAGGTCGCACTAATCTGGACTCAGCAGGATGGATATACTTTCCATGTCGGGTTTGCGTCTGTCCCTATACCTACGGCTTGGTCGCCTTATTCTGACCCTCATGATCCTTGGGATGGTAATGGTCTCGCCCCGTATGCACAGTATTTCTCCAACCTTGGAGAGTACGTGTCGCCCAGCACTGGAATGCTGACGCTCGAGCAGACTGATCTCAGTCTTCAAGGAAGAGGACTGAACTTGGAAATCACGCGGGTCGACGCAGAACCTTACAGTTTCCTGGGCGGTTCGCCTTACGGCTACGAGTATTATCCTTGGGTTTCCCTAGGCAATGGCTGGAGTCTCAACTTCCCCTGGATGAATAATGTGCAGAATGCTTCGTACATTCATCTCTGGGGCGGAGAGGGTTACAGGATTCCCCTGAACTTCTGGTCCGGTAGTGGTTCTGTATGGGAGAATCATCAGGGTGAGAGCTTTCGGATGATAAGAAACAGCACCGGAATCTTCCTTTACGACAAATCGGGCATCGCCTATGCTTTCGACCATTCGAACCTGAATCGGCTGACGAAGATCGTTGATCCTCTAGGCAACAATGAGACATTCAGCTATGGTACGAATGGGCTGATCTCGAATATCAGAGATACTGTCGGCAGGGTTTTCCTGTTCTGTTACAGCACTGGTCCCAACCCGTTGCTCACTAGTATCGAGCAAAATTCTGGTAGTTGTGGGACGGGGTTTGTGAGGAGGGTCCAGTATTCTTACAGCGGTCAAGAACTGGTGAATGTCACGGATCCTGCGGGTAGAAAGACCCAGTATGCCTACGGTCTGGGGATTTCAGGGGTGCAGAATTGGCTGATAACAAAACTGACCTATCCAACAAAGGGATATTCGAGCTATTCGTACACAGCGTCGCTCCTAGGTACTCAAGCAAGCAGCTACCGGGTTACAACCCAGTACATCTCATCCGGATCCTCTCCAGTTCGAGAGTTTCAATACGCATACACAAACGGTCCCAGCGACCAAGTGTCCGCTTCCACCGTCACGACCCTTGACGGTTCTACGGGCGTGTTGCAGACCGTAAGCTACACTGCGTACAAGTTTTCCTTTGCGGGAACCTCATGGAACGTAACCGATGCCAGCCACAATTTTGTCAAGGGCGTTGAACAACGGTTCGGAATCAATGGAGAGGTCCCGAGAGAGATAATTCTAGTCAGCCCCACGCAGGGATACACTAACTACTACAGTTACAGCCTATGGGGCGACCAGGTCTACAGCAAGCGCTCCATCAATCCTTCCGCTAACTGGTATCACGAAAGCTTCAACACCTATTACAACGATGGCCCGATAGGCTTCTATTCATTCAGGGATACCTTCAGTAGCAACAATGGCACCGCACCGGACGATGTCTGGACAACTGTGGGCGGTGGCTCATGGGTCAGTGGTAACAACCGGTACAATGGAACGGCATTTTGGTCGGCTGGTAATGGCGCGGTCTCCAATTTCGTATGGTCTAATGCCACGACTCCAAATATTTCTGTTCAAGCAAGAGTCTTCATTTCAAGACAGATTAACTCGTCCGCTCTAGTCGGAATCTTCGCCCACTACCAAGGTAGCGGAGTCGAAAAGTGGGGCCTGTACCTCCAACCTACACAAAACTTTCCATTAGTCTACTTATGGGACGATACAACGCAACAATCTTCGCCATCGGTCACGTGCTACTCACCCAACGGCCTCATTGGACGTTGGTACACATTCAACATAACCACCAACGGAAACAACGTTTACGGCCGGGTCCAACAGGACGGACAGCCTTCCTGCCAAGCAAGCTACATCTTCACTGGCAGCAGAGTCATAAACGGGACAGGCATTGGTCTCGTGACAGCAGGATTCTCCTCACTGTTCACTAACGTGACCGCCACTACAGTCGCTCCCCAGATAACCGGCACGGGGTTCTCGAACCTGTTCTTCACAAACTCCGCACCATCGAGCAATATCCACGGAGCCCTCGCAGGAACTGCGGAGCTTCAAAACGGGACAGGATCTGCTCCAATCGAGACCTACAACAGCTACTATTCCTGGGGCGGACTGAACCAGGTCAAGCAGCTCTACAGCGCACCCGGCGGAGCGCAATGGCTCACAGCATCCGGCTCCTACGATCGATATGGAAATTTGGCGTCGACAATCGACGCCCGCGGAAACAACACTTACTACACGTACTCTGCCGCCTACCAGTACGCCTATCTGACCAATCAGACACAAATTCTGAAACCCGGCGGCAACAAGATCACCAGGCTCTACAGCTACAATTTTACCATGGGAACAGTCCGGTCTAGCGTGGATCCCAACGGATACAACACTACGTATCAGTACGATATACTGGGACGGGAGACTCGTGTCAACTATCCGAATAACCTAGGGTACGTCGCTTACAGCTACAATGACTTGACGAATTACGTGAACATCACAAATGAGAATGGGTTGAAAACAATGCAGATCTATGATGGGTTGGCCCGCCTCTTAACGGTCGAGAAGTTCTCCTCCAGCTCCGCCTACTCGAATCGGACATCGGCTTACAATTGGATGGACAAGACGATTCGTCAAACAGATCCGTTAGGATACAACTACACATACCAGTATGATGTCCAAGGCAGACTCACAAGAACGACTGAGCCAAATGGCAACTACTCGAGCACGGTCTACTCTGATGTCAATGCGACCGTCGAGCAGGTCGACGAGGCAGGAGGCGTGTCACACTTCTACTACGATCGACTCGGAAGACTAATCAAAGTTGTCCAGACGGTTGGTGCGACCAACATTATCACTAGTTACTATTATGACGAGGTGGGAAACCTTCGGGTGGTGAAGAACGCCGCCTCGCAGACTACAACTTACACCTACGACAATCTCAACCGACTGGTGAAGACAAAATACCAAGATGGCTCGCTAGAGCAATACGTTTACGATAATAATGGGAATATTGTCAGCAAAATAGACCAGAATAACGTTCAGACAGGATACTCATATGACTCTCTCAATCGGATAATAATCCACAAGTACTATACCAGCCCGGCCAGCAATAGCACCTACACCTATGACAACAGCGGGAACATTCTCAGACTCCAAAGCCCAAACGCAACCCTCGGATACGTATACGACGCTCGCAACCGAGTGACCGCCGAATGCTACTCTATCAATGGTGCCGCGATCGATGGTCCCGCGACCTGCGGCATAGACCAGGGACACATCTGCTGCCAACCATCAGGCTATTCCTTCACCTACGCCTACAACGGCGAGGAGCTATTGCAACTGTACTACAGCGACGGTCTAATCCTTGCCTACACTTACGATGGCCTCGGACGCATTTCAAGCGTCGCTCACTCAGGCTACTCCCCCGCCTATGCCACTTTTACCTACTACAAGACAGACCAAGTCAAGAGTATCCAGTTCGGGAATAGTCTTATCGAGAATTACACCTACAACTCGCTCGGCCGCATCTCTCTCGAACAGCTGAACAACACCATCAGCCACACTACCCTCTTGAAGCTGATTTACCAGTACAATAAGACCGGCACCGTGGCCAGTGTAACTGGCCAGGTAAACCAGGCAACTGTAAACGAACAATACCGGTACGATGCACTACAACGCCTCACTAACGCTAGTGTGATCAGCAACGGATCAACGACAGCCGCATGGTACTCGTATGACAGCCTTGGGAACAGGCTTTACCAGAAAGTAAACAACGTGCTCACTAACTACACATACACTGCAAGCACCAACGAGCTTGCAAAATCCTGTGTCGTCCAAAACCCGACATCATGCTCGACGAGCACGGCCTACTCGTATTATCCCAACGGGAACCTTCGCACAAGGAATGTGACGAGTGGGGGGACAATTCACTGGTATTATGTGTGGGATGCGGGTGGAGACTTGGTCCAGGTCAAGGATGAGAACGTGGTATCGGGATACTATGCTTATGATGGCTTGAATCGGCGAGTCGAGTCCTGGGAAGGATCATTTCTTTTCTACGCTTACAGAGGAACCGAGGCCCTGTCTGACAGAGACATCTCCGGCACGGCAACGGACCACGTATACGCGAACGGGTTCGTATCGACCGATGGCAACTACATCAGCAGATCCTACTATGGCAACTACATCAGCAGATCCTACTATCACACGGACGCGTTGGGGAGTGTCAGGCTTGGCAGTGACGCGAATAGGAACGTGATCTTCTCAGACGGCTACCAGCCCTTCGGCCAGGACAACGGAACACCCACAGGCACAATGGCCTACAGGTTCACAGGCAAACCCGCAAGCCAGACAACAGGCTTGTACTACTACTATCACCGCTGGTACGACCCTACGACAGGGCGGTTCATCAGCTCTGACCCCAAGAAGGGTCATCTATCGAATCCGCAAACTCTGAATTCTTACATCTATGTTGTTGACCGGCCAACCAGCATGGTCGATCCGTCCGGTATGGACGGATGCGGCTTACTCGATTTTGGATGCCACCTTAACGAGGTAAAGAATACGGTCGTGGGCGGAGCCACGACTCTCTACAATGGAGCAGTCTCTTTTGGCAATGGCGTCACGAATGAGTGGAACAATGATCCGAAATTCAGAGCAGCCGTCATTCTCACAGTTGCGACTGTTGCAATTGTAGCGACTGCTGGAATAGCAGCTCCGGCAGTTCTCCCGACGATAGCCATAGGGATCGGCCTCGGCGCGGGCATATCGACCGGCACTTATGTTGGGACAACTCTCGCGACCGGAGGAACGATAACTGCAAGCGGTCTGTTCCTAGCTGCATCAACCGGCGCATTCTTGGGAGCTGCGACGGCAGGAGCTGGAGAGTGGATATCTGCAGCAAGAGGAGCAGCTTCCGCGGCAAACAGTCTGGAAAGTGTCGCTGATAGCGAGGCCGCGCAGGGTTTGGATCTTTCGAGTCATTTCCTCGCTGAGGATCATATATCCCAAATTGCAAGCAAATTTACGGGATACTCGGGAAACACGGGTGATGCAATGTCTCTAATCTCGGATACCCTGGACACAGGAAACGTGAATCTTGCAGAATCATCTGGCAGTCCGCTCAGAATAGCGTTTGAACAAGTGCTTCCAACCCGATCTGGCCCGTATGGACTCCGTGCAGTGTGGGATTTCGATCTGAACCAATTGTGGACAGCTTACCCATTTCCAGTTGTCGATTAGCCATGCAGGTGCCTAGGAAGCTTCTCGCTCACGGCGTGATGATTCGGCTCGAGGAAGAGGAGGATGGCGGCGCTGGAATCATTCGGATGGACGTCGATTCATATTATGACAAGAGTGGCCAAATCGAATCCACGAACAAGATTCCGATAACGTCTTTCTTTCCGAATTATGGTCCATCGCACTGGAGACCCGGCGAACCTGCTTGGGTACACTTTGAGCTCTATGCTGATTGGGCCAACGTGACTAGAATCTCCTCTAAAGAGGAGTGGATAAGACCGTTGGCGGGTTCACGGACTAAATACAGATACGCTTTGGCTGGCGAAATGTTTCAACTTGGCGGCCCGGGGCGCGATGAAGACTTGTATGTAAATCCCGGCTTTCCGATTTCCTTGACCCTAGGGTTGCCTCCGTATCCCAAGAAACCTTCCCCAATTGCAGAACGGGAGTATGTAACCATCTCAAAGGGGGATCTGTTTGGAGCATTGGTTCAATGGAACCCAGACTTCCCACATGCATAACGTTAGTAGGGGTGTTGACATTATTCAAGTCGCGTTAAGATCACAGTTTTGAAGCGGATCATAAGAGGTATTATCCCCAATCGTGCGATTAGTGTAGTGTCGGCTTGCGGACCGATTCGAGGAAACGATCAATCTTATCTTCGAGAACCACGATTTTAGCTTCTAGGACCCGCTGTGTGTCAAGCTTGGCTTCGAGGGTCTGCAAACCTCCTGCTGTAAGTTTCGTTCTCAGTTCTAAGCTGAACTGGCCCGTCGATGCTGAGTCTGATGAACGGGTACGCTCTTCGATAGACATCACGCAATTGCTCAACATCTCTGTCTGTGTAATGCTTGGCGCGAGTCCCGGCAAAGTGGCCCTCGATGATCATCTTCTTCTCATGGTCAATGTTCGCTTCGTCGAGAGCATTCTCTAAGTACTTCCTGAAGCCGTGGCATGGCTGAATTTTGGGATCCAGACCAATCTTTTGTCTTGCTCTGTTAATGGCCGCCCAGACGCTCCAGTAGCTACGCGGGATCAGCTTGGATTCTGGCTTCCTCTCGATGAGACCCTCAGTGAAACATTCTCGAATGAGACGGATGGATGCCTCTCCGAGGAACGTGTATCCTGCAGCCTTCTTCCCAACATAGAATCGTGGCTCCAAGCGGACTGCTAATGGAATCGTCCCGCTCTCAAGATCCTCCATGATGTGAGAGTACCGTAGCTCCATCAGGACATTCGAGCGAAGGCCGGACTCTGCAGCCATTACAACGAGCCTGTGAATCTTCTGCCGCAAACGGGCGAGAAGCTTCTCGATCTCTTCCCGCCGGTATCCACGATGCCACTGCTGTGAGACGTACTGGAGATCCGTCTTAGGCAGATTGTTGTAGCCGTTATGGCTTAGGAAGCTTAGTGCTACGCGATAACAAAACTGAATAGCAGGCTTGAACTCCAGAGAAGTCTTGTCGATTAGGTCTTGGACCTCTACGGACTCGACGGTCTTGCACCATTCAAGGAGTTGTTCTGGTGAGAGACCTGTTTGAAGCTGGAGTCGAAGCAGATAGCGGGGATATCTCTTCCGCGTTAGCTGGGCCTTGTTTCTCAGCCACCGTTCTACGCATGGAGGTCTCTGAAAGTATTGTATGTCTCCAGCTACATTTCGAATATGACGGGTCCGCTCCGCTGGTCCAAGAAGATCACCCGACAAAATCAGACCTTGAGGTTTGCTACTAGTCGGTTGTTGTATTTAGCTCGGACACCTCAACGTACAGGTTTACCGGCAAACCCGTCAGCCAGACAACAGGCTTGTAGTATGATTACTCGCGCTTGTCATATCCGTTGCCTGGAGGGTTCATCATCCGAGACAAGTACCCTCGACAGTCGTCCGATGCCCAGGGTCTGAGCAACTACGCTTTGGTGTTGTCGTACAGCGTTAGTTCGTGGAGCATGGACTGTCCAAATGCTACTTTCCAGGTTTTCTGAGTTGGGCTAGTTCCTTTTCGACAGCGACTATTCGTTTGGGGCAGTTGGGGCAGAAGCTAGGCAGCATGGCGTAGATGTTGGCGTTCATCTGTAGTAGTGGCTGGATCATCTGGCTTACCGCGGCGGCTCCAGGGTCTTGGGGGATGACTTTGCCGCGCTGTTCCAGCTGCTTCATCTTGTCGCCCATGATGACCATTACGGGGCATTCGCCTAGGCCGTAGACGCAGAGGTTCTCGCCAGAGGATTCCATATTCAACGAGTAGGTCTCTCCGAATAGCTTGATTAATACTCTCCGTCCATCCAGTCCAACGGACCCTGATACATGAAAGCCTACGACAACCGTCTGGGAATCATTGACGCTAGTCCGTCTGGCGTATCAGGGGACAAGTACCTCGGAGCGCTTCTTGACCTTGGCGGTAAGGCTGAGAGCCTAAGAAAAGTCGGCAGAGTCGTGGCAGAGAGTCTTCCCGGCACTGGAGATGTCAGCGTCAAGGTTCGAAGAGTCGAGAGAGGAGATCTTGGCGCCCAGCTCGTCACCGTTGAATCAGAGAAGAAAGTTGGAAAGCGGAAGGGAACGGAGATCATCGGTTCAGCACGGAAGTGTGTCGACAAGCTCGGGTTGTCTGAGTGGGGATCGAAATTTTCACTCTCTACAATCGAGACTCTATTGGATGCCGAATCGAAAGTTCACGGACACCCTGCCGGTGAGGTCGAGTTGCAGGAGCTCGGGTCTGCCGACACTCTGATCGATGTGCTGGGAGTGGCATACCTAGTAGAATCGCTAAAGTTGACTGGCATAAAGTGGTGGTGCTCGCCGGTCAGTGTCGGGCTCGGGACGACCCACTTCTCAAACCGGACATACCCGAATCCCGCGCCTGCCGTAGCCGAGATTCTCCGTAAGAACCATTTTGCCATGGAGCGTGGACTAGCGAACGCCGAACTCAGCACTCCGACCGGTGTGGCTATAACTGTCAACCTAGTGTCGAAATACTCCTAATGGCATCAGGCGCTCGGGACGTAACCGTAACTCCAGTCTATATGAAGAAGAACCGGCCGGGCCACGTCATTTCAGTGATCTCTACAAGAGACGATGCTGAAGCCCTGGCGGACATTCTGATGGCTGAGACTGGCACGCTTGGCGTACGAGAATTGCCTGTTATTCGACATATCAGTCCAAGAAAGATTACTGAGATAAACGTGAAGGTGGGAGGTAAGGATCACCGAATAAGGGTCAAGCTGTCGGAAAACCACAAGGGCCGAATAATCGGAGGCAAGCTAGAATACGAAGACGTGAAGAGAATATCGGATCAAACTGGCATGAGTGTCAGAGAAATCCAGAAGATAGCCAGACCAAGACTCGAATCCGCCCAAACTTAGAGACATGAAATGCTAACAATTCAGAGATCGGGCCTGAGAAAGCTCACTCTCACCGCATCGCTCGCTGCGGTCTACACAATATTCAGAGCCATTCCGATCTCAAGTCTCATCGGAATCTCTGGAAGCATAACCGCCGCAGGAATGATCGCTCCCGTACTTGGAATCTTACTGGAACCAGCCTACGGGATCGTCGCAGTCTTCACCGGAACAATGGTCGCGTCCCTCTTCCCATGGAACCCGCTAAAGTTCTACGGGCTAGACTTTCTTCCCGGCGCGCTCAACGTAACACTGGTCAGCCTAGCAGTCCGGGGGAGAAGGACCGAAGCGACGCTAATGTTTCTAGTCATGATTGGACTCTTCTTCATCAACCCTTACACTAGCATCTTTGTCGGAACTGCATTACTCAGTCCTCCGATCCCATACCTTTGGATGCACCTCGCAGCCTTGATGGTTCTGGTCTCGCCTCTATCCAAAGGTCTTGCCGTAAGGATAGGTTCTCATCGCTACGCCAACCTTGTAAGGCCTGTCGCGGTTCTCGCATTTACAGGCACAATGATTGAGCATTTGACGGGCGGTTTGCTTTTCGCAACGGTTGTGGGTAAGGGTGCTTTGAAGTTCTGGCCTGTGATCTTTGTCGCCTATCCCTTCGAGCGGACGATTCTGGTGGTTGGGGCTACTCTAATCTGTGCCACGCTCCTGAGCCTCCTCAGACCCTCCGTGGTCGAAGAATCGCTCGAAGTTACTAAC
>WNGH01017675.1_pt1 | contig 10939 bp, 8 predicted proteins | sample 5400631 | NCBI WGS metagenome assembly WNGH01 (sample SAMN13153373, study PRJNA577476) | soil metagenome | isolation source: 115 cm soil or saprolite under Garry oak tree replicate 1 | place: USA:California | collected 2016-06-15 | reverse complement strand
TTGTCATGCATATTGAGTGCATGAGCATGGCCCTGGCTTCCATAGCCAATCACCGCCACCCGTTTTGACTGGATAAGTTCCAGATTGGCGTCCGCGTCGTAATAAATGTTTGCCATGAGTACTACTCCTTATTGTGTTATTAGATACGAAAGAATTGATACCGGGCCCGATTTATCGCGCCCCTACATGTTTCCGGCTCCACGTGTCATTGCCACAAAACCGGTGCGTGCGACTTCACGGATGCCGTAGCTTTGTAGCAGGCTCACGAGCTTTTCTACTTTCTCTTCATTTCCGGTTACTTCTAATGTGACTGTCTCCGAGGTTACATCAACTACATGTGCTCCGAAAAGATGACTCAGTTCGATGACTTCACCCCGATGTGCTTCGTTGCTGTTCACCTTTATGAGAGCCAACTCCCGTGAAATCGTTTGTTCAGATAACAGATTGACAATATCTCGAACATCAAAGACTTTACGAAGCTGCTCTACTAGATGCTCAACTCCCACTTCAGAGTCATTTATAACGACCGTGAGGCGCATGATATCTGGCAGTTCGCTGCGTCCAATAGTGAACGTCTGCATTTTGGCGCGACGACGACGGAGCACATTTATGATGCGGTCAAGCGCTCCATGCCGGTCATTCACGAGCACGACCAATGTATGTAAACGCCCAGAGCCTTCTGGAGCATTGGACTGGCCTGCCCGTTCAGTATCAGTCATCACCCGCGTTCTCCTCCACCGTTTCTTCGATCATGTTGGTAATGGCTGTGCCGGGAATAACCATTGGATACACATTCGACTGCGACTCAATGACGAAATCAATAATTACCGTTCCCTCCTTTTCCATCGCCTGGTGCACAGCGGCTGCCACATCTTCGCGTCTCCTGACACATATTCCGGTCAATCCGTAGGCAGAAGCTAACTGAACATAGTCGGGCCCTGTGATAGGCGTTTCGGAATAGTTGCCCGCGTGGAAGAATTGCTGCCATTGGCGCACCATACCCAGGTAGCCATTGTTCATGATTGCCACTTTGACAGCAATGCCTTCCTGATGCAAGGTTGCCAGTTCCTGGATGTTCATCTGGATTCCACCATCACCTGCCACTACCCAGACAGGAGCATCCGGCATGCCCATCTTGACGCCCATGGCAGCGGGGAGGGCAAAGCCCATGGTACCAAGTCCACCAGAGGTAATGTGGCTATTGGGGCGTGTCCAGGTGTAGTGGCGTGCTGTCCACATCTGGTTCTGCCCCACATCGGTGACGATAACGGCTTCTCCATTTGTTTCCGCGTGGATCGCTTCAAGGATGCTGGTTGGATCGGGATACTCCTGGTCACGTTTGATGCCCGAACCACGCTCGATATCTTGAGCTTCCCAGCTGCGCACTTCATTGATCCAACTGCTGTGATCTCCGGGCTCGACCGCTTCATTCAATGCAGCTAAGGCGACTTTAGCATCAGCCACGATGGGCACGGCAGCTACTTTGACCTTGTGCATCTCAGAGGGATCGATATCGATATGGATAAGGCGCGCATGGGGAGCAAACTCGCTGACCTTGCCACTGACTCGATCATCGAAACGCAGGCCCACACCGATAATCAAGTCCGCTGCGGAGATGGCATGGTTGACATATGCCGGGCCATGCATACCTGGCATGCCAATGGCCAGCGGGTGTGTCTCAGGGAAAGAACTCAGGCCAAGCAGGGTAGTGATGACAGGAATATTTGTTTTCTCAGCAAAGACAAACAACTCTTGATAGGCATTCGATAGGATGATTCCATGACCGGCCATAATAAGAGGACGTTGCGCTTCTCTCATCAATTTTGCGGCCTGAGTGAGAGCCGCTGCCGAAGGCTCTGGAACTCGTGCGGCACGCAAATACTCAATGGAACTGATCGAGGCCGAGGGACGGTAGAGTGTCTTGGTTAGCTGCACATCTTTGGGAATATCAATCAGCACCGGACCAGGACGACCACTAAGAGCAAGCCGGAAAGCCTCGTGAACAATCTCCGCCAGGTCTTCTACATTCTGTACCAGAAAACTATGCTTGGTGATCGGCTGCGTCACCCCGATGACATCGGTCTCCTGAAAAGCATCGCGGCCAATAAAGGGGCGCCCCACCTGTCCGGTGATTGCCAGAATTGGCGTTGAGTCCATGTATGCCGTAGTAAGTCCCGTGACAAGGTTCGTGGCTCCGGGGCCACTGGTAGCTACACATACACCAATTTTGCCAGTTGCACGAGCGTAGCCATCGGCAGCATGTGCAGCAGCCTGCTCATGTCGTACCAGTACATGATGAAGAGTGGGATAAGAAGTGAGCGCATCATAAAACGGCATGATTGCGCCGCCAGGGTAACCGTAGAGCAGTTCGACTCCTTCACGCACTAATGCCTCACAAAGAATATGACTACCTGCGAGTTCGCGTACTTCCATATTCTGCGCACCCATCTCTTTGATGCCGTGCGTGAATGGTGTCTGGCCTGTCTCTGGCTTTTGAGTGATCGTTGCAGTTATCTGCATAATTCCTCCTCTTGATGGACAATAAAAAGGTAATAAAAAACGAGGACCGTCCGTACCGGGAGGTCCTCGTTAGGTTACCTGCTTTGGATTGGTTGCTTCGTTGCTTCCTTTAATCTCCCTGTGTTGCGCTCAAGGCTAATCCTGTCGTAAGCCCTACCAGACTAAGTAGTCCAGTAAGGCCGCTAAGGCTAAGAAGTACCACAAGGAGAAAGAAGACGCGTACCAGTGACAATAAAGAAACCGACGTAGTAACGCCGGTTCCGATAATGCTGGTGCTTGCGGGAGTAGTCATACACGGCATCGAAGAAGGCATACGTTCCACGCAGCCCTGACCAGCGAACATTGCTGGCTGTGCTGATGCGCTCCGCGTGGTTGACATAGTTCTACTCCAATTAGTGTATAAAAATATTTAGCTAAGCCATTACTTCAGGGCGTACGACAGCAACCTTGCTGGAACGCTCTAAAACGTTATCTTTGCTTCCTTAGAGGATACACTACTCACCGCTAGTTTGTCAAGTATTGTGTCCCTCCGCCACCTGAGTTATAATTGCTCCATACATTCACATCACCACAATGATTGTGGTATAGCTCAATGTTGGGCCGAAAGGAAGCATACCACGTCATGCGTTTCGTTGAAAATAGCACCACTCCTGAAACCCTCCAGGAACCGCAATTTGGGAGCGGGCAAAAAGAGCCGAAAGCGGTCACCATCGCCGACATCTGGGAGGCCCACAAGCTCCTCAAGCCGTATCTTCATCACACCCCTCTCACGGCTTCACGCAGCCTGTATGACATCACTGGCGCAGAGATCTACTTGAAAGCCGAGAACATGCAGCGTTCTGGTTCCTTCAAGGTGCGAGGGGCTAGCTTTAAACTCTCCCGCCTCAGTGAGCACGAGTATCGTAGTGGCGTAATAGCAGCTTCTGCTGGCAATCACGCACAGGGTGTTGCCATTGCTGCCGCCCAGCACAAGGCTCCCTGCACGATTGTCATGCCGGAGACCGCTCCACTTGTCAAAGTTATGGCTACTCAAGGGTATGGAGCCACTGTTGTTCTGCATGGCTTTAACTACGATGATGCTTATGAGCGCTGCCTCGAGCTGCAGGAAGAGTCGGGCGCACACTTTATCCACGCATTTGACGATCCAGATGTAATCGCCGGGCAGGGCACCCTGGGCTTAGAGATGTTGAGCGACTTACCTGATGCTGATGCTCTTGTCGTTCCCATTGGTGGCGGAGGCCTGATTGCAGGTATTGCTATTGCGGCGCGTGCCCTCAGACCCAACATTACTATCATCGGCGTGCAGGCCGCAGGCGCTTCAAGCTGCCGTACTTCCCTCGACACTGGCGAGCTGCACACTCTGCAATCTATCACAACCATTGCTGATGGTATCGCTGTGAAGCGTCCTGGTGTACTGACTTTCTCAATTATTCAACGTCTCGTCGATGATGTCGTTCTAGTAGATGATGAGGAGATCATTAGTGCGGTTTTGCTCCTGATGGAGCGCAACAAATTGCTCGTTGAAGGTGCAGGTGCTGCAGGCGTAGCCGCTCTGTTGAGCGGGGTTATCAAGCTCAAAGGCAAGAAGGTACTTGTACCTTTGACTGGCGGTAACATCGACATCAACCTTGTTGGACGCTTTATTGAGCATGGTCTTGCAGCCGCAGGCCGCTACTTTGTTATCCACACGCGCTTGATTGATCGCCCTGGTGAGTTGAAGCGCCTTTTGACCATCATTGCTGAGATGCGTATTAACGTCATCGATGTGCGCCATCAACGCATTTCCAGCCGTTTGCCTATTATGCAACGTGAAGAAACACTAACCCTGGAAACTCGTGACCGGGCACAGTGCGAGCAATTGCTAGAACGCCTGCGTGCAGCCGGGTACGTGGTTGAAGAGGCGCAATCATTATAGGCCTTTTAGGACCGAAAGTGCGTTTTACAACGCTTGTAATTGCTGCCACAAATGTCTATAATTGAGGAGAAGGAATTTCCTGGCGATGAAGCTCGCCTAACGCCTTGTGCTGATAGCTTCTAGCGACCGACAAGAGAGATCGTCGGCTGTTAGAAGCGTTTTTGTTTTCTGAACCTCGTCAGCTCGCCTTTCGTGTGTATGTTCGAGCAAGAGCGCCCCAGCCGATAGAGTTCTTTCTGCGGGAGGGGTATGTTGTATGAACTCGTGGAAGGCTGGTCTGCTGAGAGGGAACGCCATGCAGCAACAGAATTCTGCGTCCGGAGGAGCCGAGCTGCGCATCAACGCAGCCAGTTGTTCAGATACTGGACGCGTACGTACGCACAATGAAGATGCCATCCTCACATATGAGCCACTGGATCAGGCGGTGTCCGCGCGGTTCGGGTGGCTCTACCTGCTCGCTGATGGTGCGGGAGGTCATGCTGCTGGAGAGGTTGCCAGCCGCCTGGCAGTCGAAACGATCGCCGCCTACTATGCTCAGCAGACCTCTCGTCATGCCACTGAGAACGCGCCTCACTCTCAAGGGAAGGTCAATCACTTGCAAGGCCCTCTTCGTGATCTTGAAACTCCTATCGAGCAGCTCCAGCGGGCATTTTTTGCCGCCCATACGCGCATTCGCGAGGCGGCTCGCCTCAAACAGGAATATGCGGGTATGATCACCACTTGCATCGCTGCGGTGATCAAGGGTGCCCACCTCCTGATCGCCCATGTCGGTGATAGTCGCGCCTACCTGATTCGCCCCTCGCCTGCGTCCATGCCCTCGATTACCCGCCTGACAACGGACCACTCGATGGTGACAGAACTCGCGCGGGCCGGCATCATCTCCCCCGAACAGATGCACAGCTCACCCTCTCGCCATATCATTCTGCGGGCATTGGGGGGAAAGGATCAGGGTAGCCCCGGCCCGGATATCACAACCTGTGTTGTGCAGGCCGGAGACGCCGTCCTTCTCTGCTGTGATGGCCTCTGGAGTATGCTCGCCGAGGAACAAATCGCCCAGGTGGTGAGCCGCGCGACATCGCCAGTGGCATGTGCCGAGTTGATCCGACTGGCGAATGAAGCCGGAGGCGAGGACAACATCAGCGCCGTGGTCCTCTCATTCATGTAGGGTGCTTGCAAGACAAAGGGAATACTACCATCAGGACGATATGTATGGAAACAGATACTTCAAAGGAAGAAGCCAGGCAGCCATCACAAGCAAAGGCCACAGCGCTCAAGTTCGTTCTGCTGATCGGCGTCATGAGTCTGTTCGCGGACTTCACCTATGAGGGCTCGCGCAGTATCATTGGCCCCTACCTGGCCCTCCTCGGGGCGAGTGCAGCGGCTGTTGGGATCGTCACCGGCCTGGGCGAACTGCTTGGGTACGGCCTGCGCCTGGTTTCGGGACGGGGAGCCGACCGGACCGGCAAGTACTGGCCGATCACGATCTTCGGCTATATCGTCCAGATGTCGGCGGTGCCCCTGCTCGCGTTGGCCGGGAACTGGCCGGTTGCCGCCTTGTTGATTATCCTGGAGCGCGTCGGCAAGGCGATCCGCAATCCTCCCCGTGATGTGATGCTCTCGCACGCCGCCAGGGAGATGGGATACGGTTGGGCCTTCGGAGTACACGAAGCCCTGGACCAATCCGGGGCCCTGCTCGGCCCCCTGGCCGTCGCCGCCGTGCTGGCACTTCGCGGCCAGTACCGGATCGCCTTTGCCGTGCTGCTGGTGCCTGCCCTCGTGACGCTCAGTATCCTGCTCGTTGCACGCCTGACCTATCCACGGCCTGAAGAGATGGAAGCGAATCCACCAGACGTGAGGACGACGGGACTGCCGCGTGTGTTCTGGATCTATCTCGCGGGGGCGGTGCTGGTCGCTGCCGGGTTCGCCGACTTCCCACTCATCGCCTACCACTTCGTGCGGGCGTCAAGTGTGCCGAGCACCTGGATCCCGGTCTTCTACGCCGTGGCGATGGGCGTGAGCGGCATGGGCTCGCTCGTCTTTGGGCGCCTCTTCGATCGGGTCGGCATCGTCGTCCTGGGCGGCTTCTGGGTGGCGCTCGTCGGAGTGGCGCTCTGGGGGCTGGGCATGGGCGTCCACGAGTCGATCATCCCGGCTGCTGTGGCCCAGATGGTGCCGCGAGAGCTTCGTGCTTCGGCCTATGGCCTCTTCACCGCAGGATATGGCGTGTTCTGGTTCCTGGGCAGTGCGGCTCTCGGCATTCTGTACGGCGTGTCACTGCCGGCGCTGATAGTGTTCTCCCTGGTCGTCGAACTCGCCGCCATCCCGCTGTTTATCCTTGTGAGACGGCAGTTCCGTCCGATGACCCCGGGTGTCTAAAAGGAGGTAAGTTATGTTCAACAACGTCAACAGGATTACCACGATAGAAGACGTGGTCGCACGAGAGATCCTGGACTCACGCGGTAATCCCACCATTGAAGTTGAGGTATCGCTCATCGGGGGTGAGCATGGCATTGCAGCTGTTCCCTCTGGTGCCTCAACGGGTACGCACGAAGCAGTAGAATTACGTGATGGTGACAAGAGCCGCTATGGTGGCAAAGGCGTCCTCACGGCTATAAGGAACGTCACTGAGACCATCCGCGAAGCGTTTGTAGGGCTTGATGCAACCGAGCAGGTGACACTGGATGAAGTTATGATCGAGCTGGATGGGACGCCCAACAAGGAAGCACTGGGAGCAAATGCCATTCTGGGTGTCTCACTTGCCGTCGCAAGGGCTGCCGCCAATGCTCAACAACAGCCGTTCTATCGTTATGTAGGTGGTGTCTCAGCACGAACGCTTCCCGTTCCCATGATGAACATTTTGAACGGGGGCAAACATGCGGACAACTCAACCGACATGCAAGAATACATGGTCCTGCCTGTCGGCGCTCAAACCTTTCACGAGGCGCTGCGCATGGGCGCAGAAGTGTACCAGAGTTTGAAGAAGGTACTGCACGGTAAAAAGCTTAACACCAATGTTGGTGATGAGGGCGGCTTCGCCCCATCGCTCGGTTCCAATCGCGAGGCACTTGAGGTCATTGTTGCAGCCATCGAGGCGGCGGGCTACAGGCCTGGAGTTGATATTTTCATGGGAATGGATCCTGCGGCTAGCGAATTTTACGAGAACGGGAAGTATGTGCTGGCACGTGAGGGCCGCACACTTTCCTCCAGCGAGATGGTAGATCTTTACGAACAATGGATTGACGAGTATCCCATCATTAACCTTGAGGATGGCCTGGCAGAAGATGACTGGGAAGGGTGGGCATTGCTCAATAAACGATTAGGCCATCGCATACAGATTGTGGGGGATGACATCTTCGTCACCAATCAGAGCCGACTCAAGCGGGGTATTGAGGAACACTCGGCTAACTCCATTTTAGTCAAACTCAATCAGATCGGCACATTAACGGAGACCCTGGAAGTCATTGAGATGGCCAAGCGTGCAGCCTTTACGACGGTTGTTTCCCATCGTTCAGGAGAAACCGAGGATACCACCATTGCTGATCTCGTGGTTGCTACGAATGGAGGACAAATCAAAACCGGGGCACCTGCACGCAGTGAGCGCGTTGCCAAGTACAATCGCTTGCTCGTGATCGAGGAGGAGCTTGGTGAAAAAACAGCACGTTACGCCGGGTTCAGTGCATTCTACAACGTGCCTGCACTTTATGCGAAAGCCTAGCTTGGCACTATACTATCATCTTGCGTTGCCCAGAAACCTTGATGGAACATATGGGTCACCATACACTTCGGCATCTCAAGCGAGCTTCATCGCTGTCTGTACAGGATGTACTGTAGTAAACATACCACTCGGTGACGAGAGCGTCAAGCACAGTTACTTATTGCAGGCTACATAAAAAAGTGTTATCCTATTTTAAAGGGATGAAGCTCCCCTTTGGAAAAATCCGAACCGCTGATGACCGCTGATGGCTTCTACGAGAAAAACGTAGAGGCTGTCAGCTTTTTTATGCGCATCGCTTGCAGAGGGGAGATTTTTTATGTCAGTGAGTTTTGCCGTAGCAGCACTTGCCGGTTTGACAGCAAACGAGGTGTTGTTCTCATGACTTTCCACAGCATACTCTTTGAAAGAACTGAAGACAGCATCAAAAAAGAACCACTTGAAGCGCCCGACTTTTTTGTTGATTTAAATCTTGATCAGATTAGAGACGCCATCACGGCCGGTAGGCAGGAATATAATTTAAAACCGTTTTTTTACACTTCCTTGAACGATATCGACGCGATCAAGTACCGTCACGAAATAATGCGGGATCTTGAAAATAAAAATCTGTTTGAGCATATCCAATCATTTGCGCAAAAAATGCGCACCATGCGCGAATCTCTCGCCCAGGCAGACAAGCTGTACTACAATTACCAGAAAGAACGCTGGTTTTTGCACGCGCTGGGAATGTATTGCGACGCCGTGACTGGCCTGGCACGAGATGTCTCCCTAGTCGATCTACACTCGCACGGCTTTGTGGCCTTCCGCGAATATGTGACGGACTATGCCAATTCCGGCCGTTTTACAGCGCTGTTGGCGGAAACGGAAAACCTGAAAGCCGATCTGTCCACCGTGCACTACTGCCTTCTCATAAAGGGTAACAGCGTCAAGGTTCGCACATATGAATCGGAAAGTGATTACAGCGCGGAGGTTGAGGAAACCTTCGCGAAATTCAAGCAGGGGGCGGTCAAAGATTACCGCGTGAAATTTCGAGTCTTTTCGGAGATGGACCACGTTGAGGCGCAGATTCTGGGGTTGGTCGCCCGATTGTACCCCGATATCTTTGGACACCTTGACGACTACTGCGCGCAGAACGGGAAGTATCTGGATGAAACGATAGCCATCTTTGACCGGGAAATCCAGTTTTATATCGCCTACCTGGAGTATATCGCGGCACTCAAGCGCGCGGGCCTGCCCTTCTGTTATCCGCACCTGTCCGAGACATCCAAGTATGTGTTCGATGATGAGGGGTTTGATCTGGCCCTGGCCGCTAAGCTCGTGGCCGAACACGCGCCCGTGGTCTGCAATGATTTTTCCCTGAAAGGAGCGGAGCGCATCGTCGTCGTCACCGGCCCCAACCAGGGCGGAAAGACCACTTTCGCCCGCACCTTCGGACAGGTGCAGTATCTGGCGAGCCTGGGCTGTCTCGTCCCGGGCAGGGAGGCACAACTCTTTCTGTTCGACCGGCTCTTTACGCATTTTGAAAAGGAAGAAACCATCACCGATCTCCGCGGTAAACTGCAGGACGACCTGGTCAGGATTCACCATATTCTTAACCAGGCCACCCCCAACAGCATTGTCATCCTGAATGAAATGTTCACCTCCACCACAGTAGATGACGCCTTCTTTTTGAGCAAAAAGATCATGGAACGAATACTCCAACTCGATCTGCTGTGCGTGTGGGTCACCTTCATCGATGAACTGGCGTCGTTCAGCGAGAAAACCGTCAGCATGGTCAGCACGGTCGTTCCCGACAATCCGGCGGAGCGCACCTTTAAAATCGCGAGATCGCCGGCCGAAGGACTGGCATACGCGTTAGCCATTGCCGAAAAGTACCGACTGACCTACGAGAGTGTCAAGGAGCGCATCCACTCATGAAGGCTTTCCTCCTGTATCGGGATCGAGATTTTGACCTGCAGCGGCGATTGCCGCCGAACGCACCGGCGCTCACACAAGACCTGGAATTAAGTACGCTGTTCAACGCCATGGCCCTCGGCGACAAATTTCTACTTGAAGTGGCACAGAAAGCGGTGCTATCCAGCGCCACCGACCTGGATACGATCCGCTATCGCCAACATATTCTTCGGGATTGTCTGAAAAACGCTTCCATTGTCAGGGAGATCTACACGATCGCCGTAGACGCCATAGAAGGCGAGAAAAAGAATTATCTTGGCATGTTGAGCAGATATCCCTCCTGGGTACTGAGTCGGTCGATTGAAGTGCTGCAGATGTTTGTGGGCCTGCTGAAAAAACTCAAGCAGCTGGCCGAAGACCATGCCGATGCATTTGAGTCAGAGGGTTTTACCGCGTTTTTCGCCATGCTCAATAGAGAACTGGACGAGGACTATTTCGCCCGCGTCCAGCAGCATCTCCGGGCGCTGAAATTCCCCCACGGCGTGCTGATCAGCGCCGGACTGGGGCAGGGCAATAAAGGGACCAAATACGTCCTTCGTCAACTACCGGGCAAGAGACAGAACTGGATCGAGCGAATCTTGGCCGAAAAACCGTCCACGTTCGGCTTTACGATCGATGACCGTGATGAAAGCGGCGCCCAGGCCTTGTCGGACTTAAAAGACCGGGGGATCAATCTGGTCGCCAATGCGCTTGGTCAGTCCACCGATCATGTCCTCAGTTTTTTTACCATGCTGCGCACCGAATTGGCCTTTTACCTGGGGTGTTTGAATCTTCACGCGCACCTCGCCCAACTGGGGGAGCCGATATGCTTCCCGAGGCCTTTGGCTCCCGGCGAACGC
>WNGH01007472.1_pt1 | contig 10939 bp, 8 predicted proteins | sample 5400631 | NCBI WGS metagenome assembly WNGH01 (sample SAMN13153373, study PRJNA577476) | soil metagenome | isolation source: 115 cm soil or saprolite under Garry oak tree replicate 1 | place: USA:California | collected 2016-06-15 | reverse complement strand
GCCCATTTCCAGCTGGAAGCGAATCTGAGTCGCGTACTTGAGATCGGTTTCGGTTTGCAGGAGGGCATCGAACAGGCGCAGCAAATCCTCGCGTGAAAAGAGCTCCGACTGCTCTCGCAGTTCGGGAGCGAGGCTTTCGGGGATCCCAAGCGCCGGCAGATCCGTCACACCGGACTTCAGAATCATGAGGTTGCGAAAATGCCCGAGCAGCCTGCGGGTGAAATTTTGCAAGTCCTGCCCGGCTTCCACCAGGCTGCGCACCACATCGAGAATCCTGTCGGTATCGTGGCGGGCAACGGCGGTGACCGCTTGTTTTAAGATCGCGGGCTCGACCAGCCCCAGAAGCATCGTGACGTCTTCATCCCTCACATCCTCGCCGCTGAAGGCAATGACCTGATCGAGAGCAGACATGGCGTCCCGAAGACTGCCGCCGCTCGAGTAGGCAATCTGTTCCAGCGCCCGCGTGCTGATCCGGATCTTCTCAGCACCGGCGACCTCGCTCAAGCGGTGGAGTACCAGCGAATAAGGTATGAGTTTGAAGTTGTGTTGCTGGCACCGTGAGAGAATGGTTGCCGGTATCTTGTGGTACTCCGTCGTAGCCAGGATGAAAATGACCCGCGGCGGTGGCTCTTCCAGAGTCTTCAACAGGGCGTTAAAGGCTTCCGCCGTCAGCATGTGCACTTCGTCGATGATAAAGATCTTGTGCTTGTCGCGCGCGGGACTGTAGCGAACCTTCTCCCTCAGTTCGCGAATCTCGTCGATGCCCCGGTTCGATGCCGCGTCGATCTCGAGGACATCCATGGAATTGCCCTCGGCTATCTCAACGCAGGCGGGGCACTTCCCGCACGGCTGGCCGGGCTGACCGGCATGACAATTCAGGGCTTTGGCCAGAACTCGGGCCGTGGTTGTTTTTCCGCTTCCTCGAGGGCCCGAGAAAAGAAAGGCGTGGGCGACTCGACCGCTGCGCAAGGCATTCAGCAGAGTACGAGAAATATGTTCTTGCCCGACCAGCTCATGAAAGTTTTGCGGCCGCCATTTGCGTGCCAGTACCTGGTATTGCATAGCAAGAAGGGTCGGGCCCCGGGAGACCTGCGGCACATATAACTGGCCTCTTAATGCTGCTTCCTTCCGGACCTGACATGGTTCGAGGGTTATATTGCACAGGGCCCGAGGCCCGTCGCTGAGTACGGTGCGCTCGCCAAGTCGCAATGATACGGCATCGCCCGTTTTGAGTCCAGGGTTTAAGAATGTACGTGAATGCAGGGATCCCAAGGAATTCAAGGAATTCAAGGAATTCAAAGAACCCGGGAGCATCGAATGAATCGTTGATTTCTCGGATTCTTGGATTCCCTCGGACTCTTGTGATTCTTGGGTTTGTTCGAGGGAATCCAAAGGAAATACATTCGCATGAATCGTTCATTCCTCGGATTCCTTGGATTCCTTGAATTCCAAAAATCTTCAGTATACTGGTTGCGGAGGGAGCATGTTCATGGACTGGAAACTGTCGCTGACTGTGTTTACGACGATCTTTATTGCGGAAATGGGAGACAAGACACAGCTTGCTGTGGTAACAATGACCGCTTCTTCGGCAAAACCTTTTTCTGTATTCGTAGGCGCCGCGGCAGCGCTGGCGCTTGTCACAGTCCTCGGGGTTTTGCTTGGCGGCGTCGTGACCAAATGGATCCCCGAAACAGTCCTCAAGAAAGCCGCCGCCGTTCTCTTTGTGGGACTGGGCATATGGACCTGGTTGCGAGGATAGGCCGACTTGATAGTTCGCAGCCCGCACTCATGGAACGTAACAACCCAAGGGGCTCGGGAGATCCAAGAGAAGCTACGTCGTCGTGTTTCTTTCAAGGCGCCGGGAAGCCTTCCTCGTCTGGTGGCGGGCGCCGACGTATCGTATAACAAATTCAGCCCGAATCTTTACGCCGCGGCAGTGGTGGTAGATCTCGAATCCCTGGAGACGATCGAGGAGGCGGGAATAGCGGCAAAAGCGAGCTTTCCCTATGTGCCCGGTCTCCTCTCCTTTCGAGAGGTGCCTCCCCTGATTCGCGTGTTTCGAAAGCTTCGGACACTTCCCCATCTTGTCATTTGCGACGGCCAGGGTTACGCGCATCCACGCCGTTTCGGGCTGGCCTGTCATCTGGGAGTGATTCTGGATCTCCCGTCTCTGGGCTGCGCCAAGTCCCGTTTGATAGGAGATTACGAGCATCCCGGGAATGACCGGGGCGACTTCACGCCATTGAAGGACGGAGAGGAAGTGATCGGGTCGGTTCTCCGCACACGCACCGGAATAAATCCGGTTTTCATATCCGTGGGACATTGCATGTCCCTGGAAATGGCCCGCGAACTTGTGCTCCGTCTGACGCCTTCGTGTCGTTTACCCGAAACAACCCGGCGAGCCCACCACCTGGTCAACGAGTTGCGGCGCGCCTCGACGACAGATGCGGGGAAGTCATCGGTTCCGTGAATGCAATGATATTGGACTCCGCCGTTTTCCGATCGGCTTCGCGTCTTTGCGTCTTAGCGGTGAATGCGGCGTACGCTGCCTTTACCGCTAAGACGCGAAGACGCAAAGAAGCGCGAAGAATTTCGTCCCAACGGGCAAAGGAAGAGGTGCAATGAATTTCTTGAGTCGCATCGTGTGTCCGAGCTGCGCAGCCGTATTCGAGAAAGGCCGCGTGCTCGGCCTCTGCACCTGCGGATCTCCGCTTCTGGCGGAATACGATCTCGACGCGGCGCGCAACCGCTTCCCGCGCGACTCGTTGAGTGGCCGCCCGCCAACCATGTGGCGGTACCGCGAAATGCTTCCCGTTCAGCGGCCAGAAAATGTGGTTTCCCTCGGTGAAGGTTTCACGCCGCTCATTCAGGCGCGCCGGCTGGGCGCAGCGCTGGGGCTGAAAAATCTCTACATAAAGGACGAATCCGGAAATCCCACAGGATCGTTCAAGGCCCGGGGACTGTGCGCCGCGGTCAGTATGGCCTGTGAACTGGGTCTCAGAAAGCTGGCGATTCCATCGGCCGGAAATGCAGCGGGAGCCATGGCCGCCTATTCCGCCCACGCGGGCCTCGAATGCCATATTTTCATGCCCGCTGACACGCCCCGAGCCAATGTTCAGGAAGCCAAAATCTTCGGCGCTCGTGTGAATCTGATCCACGGCCTCATCACGGATTGCGGAAAGATCGTGACAGAGCGGAAAGAGGAGGAAGGCTGGTTTGATGTTTCGACCCTGAAAGAGCCTTATCGCATCGAGGGGAAAAAGACGATGGGCTATGAGCTTGCCGAACAGTTCGGCTGGGAATTGCCGGACGTGATCCTTTATCCCACGGGCGGTGGGACCGGGCTCATCGGGATGTGGAAGGCCTTTCGGGAAATGGAGGCCATGGGCTGGATTGACGGAAAGAGGCCGCGCATGGTTACAGTCCAGGCTGCCGGATGCGCGCCGATTGTCCGAGCGTTCCAGAACAACCGGTCGCAGGCCGAGCCGTGGCAGGAGGCACGCACGGTCGCTTCAGGGCTGCGTGTTCCCCGCGCCATCGGCGACTTTCTGATCCTGCGGGCCTTGCGCGAAAGCAAGGGGACCGCGCTGGCAGTCGATGACGCGGATCTCGTAGAGGCCATAAAGACCTGCGGCAAGCTGGAAGGGGTTTTCCTGTGCCCCGAAGGGGCCGCTTGCGTTCCTGCGTTAAAAGAACTGGCCCAGCAAAAATGGATCGCAGCAGATGAGCGCGTGGTTATGTTCAACACCGGGTCCGGACTCAAGTATCTGGAAGTCCTGGAAGGACAGTAGGCGGAAGGCAGTGGGCAGTGGCCAGTGGGCAGCAGGATATACGTTCCTTCCGCCTCTGCCTTCCGCCTTCTGCCTTCCGCCTTTTCGGGGCTGGATTAGATTAAGGTAAATACCGGCCTCCGTTATGACGATACGTTTGTATTGGGAAGACCCGTACTTGACTCAGTTCAACTGCACCGTCGTTGAAGTATGCCTCATCGACCAACAACCCGTAGCAGTTCTCGACCAGACCGCCTTTTACCCGACTTCGGGAGGACAGCCATTCGACACCGGACACCTGGGAACAGCGCGCGTGCTGAACGTGGAAGAAGACGCATCCGGAAAGATCATGCATCTCTTGGACGCTCAACTTGCAACGGGGCCGGCCTCAGGGAGGGTGGATTGGGTTCGGCGCTTTGATCACATGCAGCAGCACACGGGACAGCACATTTTGTCGCAGGCATTCGTGCAGGTGGCGCAAGCGCCTACACTTTCCTTTCACATGGGCCGGGAGACCTCAACCATCGATCTGAACCTTTCTCACCCGTCGGAGGAGCTGATGGAACAAGTTGAGGCGCTGGCAGCCGGCGTGGTCTTCGAGGACCGCCCCGTCCGAGTCCACAATGTGAGACCGGAGGATCTTGAGGCTCTGGGCGTACGCAAGCGCTCGGAAAGAGAGGGAACGATCCGGGTGATCGACGTGGAAGGATTTGACCGCTCCCCGTGCGGGGGGACGCACGTGCGCGGTTCCGGTGAAATAGGAATGATCGCGATTCTAGGGTACGAACGTTACAAGGGCGGGACTCGAGTGGAGTTCGTCTGCGGAGGCCGGGCGCTGAAGACCTTGAGAAAGGATCACGATGCTCTCAAGAGACTGGGAAAGCTGTACTCGGCATCCATGTATGAGCTTCCGGATCTGGCGGAAAAGTTCTTCCAGGACCGCTCTGATCTCGTGAAGCAAAACGCACGACTCCAGGGGGAGATGCTCGAATTTGAAGCGCGCGACCTGTGGCGTGAGGGGGTCCGGCTTGGCGGCTTTGTTCTCGTTCGCGCGACTTTTTCCGGACGCGGCCTCGAAACCGTGAAGCTCCTTGCGCAGAAGATTGTGGCTCAAGGCGAGGCAGTCGCCATTTTGGGCCTCCTGGAGAAGACGGCCCAGGCAGTCGTCGCTCGCAGTACCGGGATACCGGGTGACTGCGGCGCGATAGTCAAGGATGTTACGGTGAAACGCGGCGGAAAGGGTGGAGGAAGACCTGATCTGGCGCAGGCCGGCGGAATTCCCGCGGACAATCTCGAGGCCTGGCTCACCGACGTGGAGAGACATTTCGGAAAATGAAAAACCAGGTTGCGCCGGTGTCCAAAACGGGCGAAGCGTCCCTCACAGCGGAAGAAACCAATCTTCTGGCTTCTACGTTACATGCGTCCCTCTCTCTGGAAGAGATTCTGCGCTCCTGTTACCGCGCAATCTCCCCGCGCTTGCCGCTCAACCGGCTCTGTCTGGTTCCGCTTCGACCCAACGAATTTACGGTGACGGTGTACACGGTAGAGGGGAGCGCCAGCGACCCTTCCGTATCCTCCAGAATTATCAATCTCGTAGACTCTCGGCTGCGACGTTGCCTTATCGACGGGAACGAGCACGTAGTCCATTTCGGACATCCGTCCGAACGCGACCAGACTGAGGAGCAATTCCTCCTTACACCTAATGCTCATACGGCTGCATACATGCGCCTGGTCCAGCAGGGTGTTCTCAACGGCGTGCTTGTTCTTGATGTGGCCGAACGCGCGCCGCTCGACACAGCGCGAACCGCTTTCCTGCGCCTGGTTGTCGAACACCTCAGCTTCGCCCTGGAAAACTCCGATGTCTGCTACGCGGAGCGGCGCCAGGGCCGCCAGCTTCAGATGATCAGTGAGATTGCCAAGCAGGCAGTCCGGCTAAAGAACCTGGAGGAGTTTCTGAATTCGGTTTCGGCGCTGATCCGAAACGAATTCGATCACCAGCTCGTTCAGCTCTGGACTCCCGGAGCGGCCCAGGACCACCTTCAGCTCCGGGGCTGCGCATACAAATCGCTAAATAACGACGTCTTCCCCTCTCCCACGCCCATGGTGGACGAGTGCTGGCGCAAAGACGCGATTCTGCGCAATAACAATGCTCTTGCGGACCCCGTCTGGCAGCCTGCCTTCAATGTCACGGCGAGCCAGCTCGCCATTCCTGTCCAATTGCGCGGAAAGTTTCTCGGCGTTCTCTACGTCGAGAACAGCCGCCTGAACGCCTTCCCCGACGAAGATCTCAATATCATGGAGGCAGTCGCTTCGCTGATAGCATCGGCGTTCGATCAACTGCGAGCCCTGGAGTACGCCCAGCAATCCAACGAATACATGCAAGCGCTGTTGCAGTCCGTAAAAGACCTGGCGATACTTTCCACGGACATCCATGGCTACGTCATGACAAGCAGCGCCGGGTCTCAGGCAATATTACTGACGCAACACCCGTCGGTCCTGGGAAAGGATCTGCTGACGCTCTTTACCAACCCCAAGTTCCAGCAAGAAGTGGCCCGGTATATGGGGATGCAAGACCTGCCAACGCTGGAGCGCAAGCGCGTCCCCCAGGAGACCGCGGAAGGTCAGCGGTACCTCGACGTCACACTGCAGCGCGTTTACGATCCTGGCAAGCGCCCTTTAGGTTTTCTTTGCATCGCCCGGAATGTCACCGAGAATGTGCGCCTGCACGAAGAACTGGAAGCCCTGACTATGACGGACGAGCTCACCGGCCTCTACAATCAGCGCAGCTTCTTTTCAACTCTGGCGACGGAGATCGAGCGATCGAGAAGGATCAAAAGGAGCCTGTGCCTGATCTTCTTTGACCTGGACTGGTTCAAGAAATTCAACGACACCCACGGACACCTTCTCGGCAGCCAGGTCCTGCGCGAGACAGCGCAGTTGTTGCTCGGCAAAGTGCGAGCCAATTCGGACTCCTGCTACCGCTACGGAGGGGACGAGTTCATTGTCATCATGCCCGAGACACAGTCCAAGACGGCTGCCCTGGTTGCAGAGCGCCTTCGAGAGGGACTGTACGAGCGTTTCCAACAGCAGATTTCCGCGAGCGTTGGAATCGCGGAATACAGCGAAAATCTCGATCCGAAGACCCTGCTGGTGAAGGCGGACCAGGCCATGTACGCGGCCAAACAGAAGGGCGGTAACTGCATCGTCGTTGCCGACTAGGTCAGGGGTTCAGGCTTTAGCCTTTATTGAATCAGTGCAGCCTGAAGGCTGAACTCCGAACCTAACGGCGAGCTCGCTCTCTCGTTCCCATCGTCTCCAGTTTCAAGATCCTCCAGTCGTCACCGAAATCTGGCGATCGCAGATTCAGACGGTTCACTTTCAGGGCCAGATTTTCGAAGTCAAAACTGGCCAGAGGGACCAGTTTCAAGTCCTCGTCACCCACGCGGACCGTCACTCCCGCCGGCTCTTTCTCCTCGCCGAAGTCTCCCCTCAGTGTGACGCCGAAGGCCGATCTGGGACGCATACGAACTGAAGGAATGATCACGGGTTCTTTCGGATTGCCCGTATCCACGATGAAGAATTTGGCCGGGACTTTCCGGCTTTCCAGCGTGAGCCGGATCTCCTTGGCGAAAAGGTTGTATTCTGTGTCGACCATCGAGACGAAATTTAAGATTGGAACTCCAGGCTTATACATCTCCAGGGTAAAAATAAAATCGCGACCCACAAACGCAAAATACCGGCTCTTTTCTAAAGTCTTCGTGTCGCTCGACCACAGCCCGGTCGCGGCGAGAACGGCTGCGGCGAGAACGGCTGCGGTAATCAAGAATCGATAGTTCACGTTTATTTGATACCACACTGCTCCAAGACTCTTACGAAAAATTCCACCTCCCTTCGCGTGGGAAGCTCGGGCGGCCACGTAGGGCGCCCCTACAATTGGGTGTCGGCAGACAACCCCTACGGCCATTTTCATTCGCGGTGGCAAGCCGCAGGATCATGGCGACTTTGTAGAATCTCGCCCAGCCTAACGAAGCCCGTCTGCCGTGAACGCCCCAGGAGCTGTGGAGAGTTTAATTCGTGTCAATTCGTGGAATTCGTGGCCGACAAAAGCGCCACGAATTCCACGAAAACGATCACTGCCATTTGGATGTGATTGGTTTGAAATACGATTTTTTTCACGAGTCCCTCCGGCCGCGCTGCTTGACTCGCCCTCTTAATTCCACTTTGGCTCTCTGCGGTGGAGGGTTTTGGGGCCCCGCGCTGGCGAATGGATATCGAGCCGGGCTAGCGGATGTTTGAATCCTTCGTCACGGGCGTTTCCGGGGCCGGCCGCCCCGATCCATCCAGGAATCGTTCGTTCAATCTTTCGATTGTGTGCAGCTTGTTGAGATAAATGAAGGTCTCGTGAGCCTTGTTGCGCAGGAGCCACGCGTATTCCAGCCGCTCTTTGCGGTCAAGAGGTTTTTTGGCGGCAAGATCCGCCAGCCGAACCACGGGGTGCAACCAATCGACTCCGAAATTCTGCAACCCGTAGCGGACCCGGCTGGGGCCTCCGTTGTAAGAAGCACCCGCCGCATATTTCCCGGATCCGGAGGCGACCAGATCGGGGTAGTCCTGTGAAAGCTCAGCCAGATCGTGATCCAACAAACAGATCTGAGCTTTGATGGCACTGACGTGATCTGAGGTGGCTTCGAGGAAGTCCCGCGAGACCTTCGCTCCCGGATAGTTATTCCAGACCACCTTCATACCCACCAGGGTAAACTGCGTGAGGCCGCGTGCCCCGGCGTAGCTGCCGGTGAATCTGTAGGCATCCTCCTGATTGGCGCCAATGATGACCAGTATCCGCTCCGCCAGTCGCAACACGTCGCGTTCCTGTTGAGGAGAAAGGAGTATGCCCCCCGCCGTGATAGAGCGAAAGCGCCCCGGATCCATGTGTTCGACAAGAATAATGTTACGGTAATCTTCGTCGCTGAGAGCCGGCACGTGGCCGAGCGAAAGCTTCGGGAAGGCTCGCGACTCCACAGCTTCAAGCTCGCTACGAGCCTGGGAAATCTTATCCAGCAAGTACTCGCTTCCTGCGGCGATTAGTTCGGGCTGCAGAAGGGCGCTGGAATACGGGGAATAGATGATGGCGTCCTGGCCGAGCTCCTTCTCGTGCTTTGGATCCAGCGCATACAGAACCGCAACGACCGCCGTGTTCTCAGGTTTCAGGATGGTAATTGACGAATTGAATCCGTTCCACCAATCTACCCTGTACTCGATTTCTGGGTTCTCCAGCTTGAAGGTGCGGTTCGATTCCATCCCTGAAACAATCCGTATCTCTCCCGTCTTGAGATTGGCAAGCGCAAGTTTGACCTCCCTGCTTTCGGGACGTCTGACTGTACCGGAAAAGTAAGAGACGCTTTCCTTTTCCAGTGCGGACTTGGCTTCCTCTATGAGGGGCAGCAGCGGGACTTCAGCATCGAAAGGAGCTTCCGCGAGTGCCGGCATCGGCTTCACTGAGCGCAGGGCCTTCAACCGGCGATGACGAGGCCTCCGCCTGGTCGTTCCGCTCTTGCGCTTTGAAGACCGCGCCGCTCGCGCCTTCGGGGCCCCCAGGGCCACCGGTTCCCAAGAATCCGTTATTTCCCACCCGAGATGAGCGCTCCCAATCAACGCCAGAACCGCTAACCACCGCCACAAAAATCGCCTTATACGCACACTTGTATTCTCCCTCCAGGGACACGACTCTTCATTGTTGATCCGCGCCTTAGATAAGACTTTTCGGCAGCGATGGCTAAAAACTGCCATAGAATCGGTGTTCCAGGCAAGTTTTCTCTGTGGTGGGATGGTCATCCGTCACAAGAGGTGAAAAAATCGGCGGCGCTGAACCGGCCAAGAACGGGCACTCCCCTCAAGCGCACGCGATCAACTGCTCGCCAAAGCCCGAGGCCCAAAAAACCAGGCACTGTGGCGTGCCTTGGGATTGCCGTTCCAAGGCTGCCACCCATTGTTATCGGGCTTCAGCTTGCTCGATCGGGGTATTGTATCGATATACTCGTGCAAGAAGTGCTGATGGACCGTGAGGTGAGGAACAATGGATTACGATTTTCTTGTCAGTACCTATGGCACGGAGCGCCTCAAAGTTCTTAGTGTGTGGAGCATGTTCCGGGACGAGGATCTGGAGTTTCGTCCTCACCCGGTGGACACCCGGGGGCGCAGCGTCCGAGAGCATATGGTTCATCAATGTCTCAGCGAGGACCTTTGGTTTCGCAGCATCCTCGGTATAGATCCTGGTGCGCCGCCTCTCCCGGACAAAGAGACGAGGATCGCCTTCATTCAAAGGTATGCGACGGATTCCGCCCAGCGGCTTCAGAAGCTGTCGGCTCAAGATCAAGGCTGGTGGCAGGAGGAGGTCCCGTTTTTTGACACTCGGCGGAGTCGCGCCTGGATCATGGTGCGACGCATTGCCCATACGGCTCATCACCGGGGGCAACAGAGGACGGAAGACGCCCCTTCCAGGACCGGGCACGGAGACGGTCACGGAGAGACCCCACAAATGAACCTACACAACCAAGGCGCTCCCATGAGAACGAAGACGTCCTGTTGGTTCTTTGCAACCTGGCAAGGATTTCTGTGCGTTCTCCTCGGAGCGCAGGCATCCTGTTCACCACGAAGACACGAAGACGCGAAGAATCGCAAAGGATTTCTTCCCGTCTTCGCGTCTTCGTGGTGAGATTTTTTTGGTTGCGACTCCGGTAAGTTCTTACTCGAAGGAGAGCTGCATGCGAACCTTGAAAACCCTGCTCGACGGCCTGTCCTTCCCCGAGGGACCCCGCTGGAGGGACGGCCGTCTCTTATTTTCGGACATGCACCGACAGCGTGTCATTGCCGTGGATCCGGCAGGCCGCTCGGAGACCGTGCTCGAGCTGAACTCTAGCTGTCCTTCGGGACTCGGCTGGCTGCCCGACGGGCGTCTGCTGGTTGTGTCCATGGAAGATCGGCGGCTCCTCCGGGCAGATCCGGAAGGTCCGGTCGTTGTCGCCGATTGCACTCCTTTCGCAGGCTTCCACTGCAATGACATGGTGGTGGACGCGGAGGGACGCGCTTACATCGGCAACTTCGGGTTCGACCTCCACGGCGGCGGCACGCCCTGCCCGGCAAATCTTGTGCTTGTGCGCCCGGCTGAGGAT
>WNGH01006746.1_pt1 | contig 10939 bp, 15 predicted proteins | sample 5400631 | NCBI WGS metagenome assembly WNGH01 (sample SAMN13153373, study PRJNA577476) | soil metagenome | isolation source: 115 cm soil or saprolite under Garry oak tree replicate 1 | place: USA:California | collected 2016-06-15 | reverse complement strand
CGATCCGGGTCTTCGGCCATAGGAATTGGTGCAATGGACATGTCAGCCACGGAGATCTGGCTGTGCCAGTGAAAGGGAAAGGGTCGATCAAGGGACAACAAGAGTGGAAGAGGGATGAGGGGCAAGGCAGACGAGGATATGGGTGTGGGGCTGGGTGAGCAAGGTGAGAGAGCGCGGGCTGATACTGGGCTGATGTGCTGATGTGTCAAACCTTGCAGGCACGCAGACTGCGTCACATGGTTCTGGCGGTGAACACGCGAGCAAGCACACTCTGCAAAGGTCTGGTGAGCTTGAGGCTCCAGACCAATCAGTACCCGCAATACCTGCAACTGGGGTAAGGGTTTGGGCAGGGTAGCTGAATGTCTACCCTGACCCCAACCCCACTGATACCCTTCACAAAACCCGCAGGTTGATGTGACCCCTGCTGATCCCTAGCAGCAGGAGTAGTGTTGCGGTGGCTCCGGCTAATTTTCGGCTAAAGCCGGAGCCGGAGGCGGCTCCAATTCGAGCCAGCCGAGCCGCATTTAGTCAAGCCGCCATTTTAGCCGGCTCCCACTGAGCCGGCTTACGGCCGGCTTGGGTCGGCTGAGCTGCTAAGCCGCCGTTTTTTTGTTCCTGTCCCATTTCTCCATGCCCTCCCTCTCATGCCCAGCCTATTCTTTTGTTCCCGCACAACTTCCTCTCCTCTCAAGTAACAGGAGCCTTCCACAGAACTTTCAGACAAGTTTTGCTGTGTTTCAAGCTCAAATTCTACCCACGGTGCAGTCACCGTTCCCATCAAGAAGGACAGGAATGTCGAAAAGACCCGCACCCGCACCCTGAGCAGCATCAAGGGCAGGGCACCCTCACCCGGTGCTGTCGTCAACGAAGAAGAGGTCGTCATCCCCAATGGTAGCTTTTTCCCTCTCAACCTCGACCCGCACGGCGGCGAAACTGCAAGTCCATCAGATTCAGAACGGCGCGTTCTGGCAGCCCGAGTACATCTTCATCGACGCCGCGTTCCTCGAGACCCTTCCCGCGCGCGAATTCTCGAATGGCATGGTAGAGGTCGTCAAGGTGCGTTTGTTTACTTTCACTTTTCATTCGTTCTTATTAAAAACAAAAAACAAAAAGAAAGACCGCCGCCATCTGGAATGAGTCCGACTTTGCGTCCCTCGAGTCGCGACGGGCGGAGATTGTCGCCACCATCGAGACACCCAGCGTGAACTACTCGGGACGTACAAAGGCGACGCGCTCCGCGGCGCAGGAGCTGCTCCTCTCCATCATCGTGGGCTCGATCTCCGTCAAAGCGCACATCGTGACCAACGACGAGCGCGAGATGACCGGGCTGCGCAACCTCGTCAACTTTGGCCACACGATCGGGCACGCGATCGAAGCCGTGCTGACGCCTAGCATCCTGCACGGCGAGTGCATCAGCGTCGGGATAATCCTCGAGAGCGAGGTGTCCCGCCAGCTCGGACACCTCGGACAAGTCGGCGTCGGCCGCCTGATGCGCTGCCTCAAGAGCTACAACCTGCCCGTCTCGCTCTCGGATCCGCACATCGCGGCCGTGCCCGCGTTGAGGCTCCTCGGCGTCGACCGCCTGCTGGACATCATGCGGATCGACAAGAAGAACAGCGGGCCGGAGAAGAAGATCGCCTCCTCGCCACCATTGGCAAGACCGTGGAGCAGAAGGCCAGCGTCGTGCCCGATCCCGTCATCGGCAAGACTCTCGCCGAGGCTGCCAAGGTCGTCTTCGGAGTCCCGATGAAGAGCCCGGTCCGCATGGCCACGCCCGGATCGAAGAGCATTTCCAATCGCGCTCTCGTGTTGGCTGCCCTCGGAAGTGGCACCTGCAGGCTGAGAAACCTGCTGCACTCAGACGACACCCAGGTCATGATGACCGCTCTTCATGAACTCAAAGTCCGTGCATGGCCCTCCCACGTTTTGTCTCCTCTTATCTTACGTTTTTCTCTTTCGGACAGGGTGCGAGTTTCGAATGGGAAGATGGCGGAGACTCACCCAGCCCAACTATACATTTCTCGACTATCAGAAATCACGCGTACGAGGGAAGAACTTGGACAGCGTGTGTCGATACTCTTATAATGCAAATGACCTCGTCATCTGTTTCAGTGTCAATGGCGGTCCCCCCTCCTCGATCTTGCTCGTGGGGCTGCCGACGCCCTCGCTGGCCACGCCTTCATTCTTGACGGGCGGTGACCTCGCCTTGCGACCAGCCGCTCGTTTTCCTTGTCACCCGATCTCGACCGCCTCGCCCGACATGACCGACGCCGCAGGACAGTGAGCGCGCGACCATGCCACACAATGAAGCGTACGCCATCTCCCTATTTCTGCATTCCCCCTCACCCTCGTTGTCGCGCACTCGTTTTCAGGACGGTACCGCTTTCTGAGTGCTAGGGACAAGTAGGCCCGCCTCGAGAAGCTGCGCGTGAATCGCGTGAAGCTCGACGGACGTACCGGTGTCACGGAAGCTCAGGGAGCAGAGGGAGATAACGAGAGCGGCGAAGGTCCAAGTCGTAGAGCGTGGGACGAGGACGGTTTGGATAACCCTGGCCGTCTGGGCGAGCTCGAGGCCAAGCTTCTGCTACTCGAGCGCGAGCACATCGAGACAGACCCGTACGGAAAATTCGCCCTCTCGCACACCGACATTTGGGTGACTACAATATATTGACTTACGCCGTCATTAGGAGCGTATCATGAAGGCTCAGGCTCTTCGTGACACTTCGATGTCATCTTACGTGGCATCAAAAAAGACCCTTGAACTTAATCCCAAGAACGCAATCGTCAAGGAGCTTAGGCGAAAGGTCTCGGAGGACAAAGCAGACAAGTCCATCCGAGATTTGACCTATCTCCTGTTCGAGACTGCGCTCCTCATTTTGGGCTTCTCGCTCGAGGAACCGACCTCCTTCGCAAAGCGGATCCACTGCTTGATCTCGTAAGCATCTGTCATTCCTGTGTGTCGATCTATGACTAAAGATATCCCACATCTAGCATCCGCGTACGCAATACGCAATGATGTAAAATCCTGAAAATTCCCTGATTCAGGCGCTCGATCAATTCTAGACTTGGTCTCGATGTTGACGAGGAGGAAGAGGAGGCAACGCCTGCTGTTGCCGAGGAGGCCGCCCCGGCTGAGGCAGAAGGCGCCTCTACGTCGGCAATGGAGGAGATCGACTAGAAGTGCACGGACTTGGCTTTTCGCGAGGGGTTGTGTAATAAAAACTGACTGTTTACTGACTGTGGTTCCTTCATTAATTTGTCTACTGCATCACCATCTAGCTACCCAACAAAAGAGCATTTTTCTGTCCCTCTGGACGTCTAATTATGACGCGCTGAGCGCCGACTCGAGGGATCGTAATATGATGGACACCATGAACCGTCATGTGTGTCTCATAAGTCATAAGTATGGTCAGGGCACTTTTCGCTGACGCCGACAGTCGTCCCCTAAATTAATAAAACACGTGTCAGGTTTACGTGGCACTTTCATCGGGTGATACTGTACGTTACGGTACGTACGTGTGCGTGTATGTGCCTGCCTGTCTTGTCCGACAGTCCCATCTCCCCAATGCCCCACCCCCATTTGCCAGTGGGCCATGGCCAGTGGCATTGCCGCTGCCTACATTATTCCTCAATTTCCTCATCACGTTGTCTTGTCTATAATAAGACTAATAAAGCTCACGTTTCTTCCGCCTTCTCTCTCCGAGTCTTCGTTTCGTTATCAAAGTTATAATCGCTTATCATGCTTGGTCACGGACGTAATCGGCCTGCATCCTCCTCGAACTCAGCTCCAGTGGCCATAGAAGTGCGCCACTTTTTTATCTTCAGGGCACTTTTCCTTCCATTTATCCCCCCCTATCCATGTCTCGTCAAACCAGTAAGACTGTCAAGGCCAAAGGGTCTAGCAAGCGTGTGCCAAAAGCTCGTCCTGGTGCTTCGTCTCAGACCCACCCAAAGGTGAGCTCCGTCCTTCCTGCCTTGAGCCTTACTAATCAAGTTAGGCTGCCGCTCCCCCGCTCGAGTCAATTATCAGCGACGAAGAATTCAGTCTCGAAGGCGTAGAGAATGCCAACCCACCCGACACCACATCTAGCTCAGATGACCCACAAGCACCGGAATCGTGGAGCCGTGATTCCTCCCGTGTTGGCCGTGCCACTGCCTATGATATCCCGTACTTCTTTGATACGATCGGTGGCCCTGAGGCTCTTGAGGGCCCAAAATACTGGAAGATCTGCAAGATATGCCTGTAAGTGCGGGCATGATCACAACTTCGTCTTCTAACAATCTAGCAGGGAAAAATATCACATCACCGTTAAAGCGGATACCCCCAGGAATATCCCCAACTATATTTATTCAAGTACAACCGCGACTAGCAATCTCCGGAAACATATGCACCGGTTGCATGCTAGCGAGTATGACCGGGTTGTCACGGCACACGGGTGGGCTTTCAAGCTATCGACGGAAACAAACGACGCGTCCTCCAATGTTGCCAAATCACGCGACAAGTCAATCCCCCAGTTCTCTCCGGATGTGTTCTTAGATCACCTCGTTTCCTTTATCGTTGCGGATGACCAGGTGAGTCCCAACAAACTTATGTATTTCCTCACGCTCACATATCTTCAGTCGATTCGTGTCGTCGAATGCCCAGAGTTTCGACGGCTGTGTATGGTCCTCCGTGAGAGCCTTGTCGACGCCGACATCCCTCACCGCGATAAGGTGAGGGAAGCCGTCATTTGTAATTGGAATCGGGCATTCAAACAGTTGAAAGCGAAGCTTTCTGTGAGTTTGCGCACATTCTGTGTCCCCTCTATGCTAATTTTAATCAACAGGAATCCTGTGGGAAGATCAGTTTCACGGCGGATGTTTGGTCAAATGGCAACTTGGCATCGTTTTTAGCAATTACCTCGCACTGGATCGCCTGTGACAACGCAACCGGCTCCCTTTCACTAAAGGCTGCGCTTATCGGCTTTCAACGCCTCAAGAAAAGGCACACAGGTCGCAACTTGGCGAGGGCAATCCTTCGTGTAATCGACCGGGCTGGCATTCTAGCAAAGGTATTTATTCCGTAACGTCTATGAGCTCTGATGTCGACCTCCTGTTCAGGTCGGCTACTTCACGCTCGACAACGCCGCGAACAACGCAGTGGCCATGGAAGAACTTCAGTACCGGTTGGCCGAACGTGAGATAAACGACGTGCTCAAATTTGATCATCTAAAACATCGCGTCCGGTGCTATGCCCACATTATCAACATATGTTCCTCCCACATAATCGCTTTGTTCACGTCCGTTCCAAAGTCCTACATCACCAGCCTCTCTGTCCCTCTTGACCCCGACTACGCAATTTACGATGACGCAAACGCCGATGTCGAATCAAATCATTCGGATAAATCGGATGACGACGACTCGGACTTGGACACTGACTACAAGTTTGAACTTCCTGGTTGCTATCGTTCCTCCCAGCTCAAGGCATGGGCCTCATGGATCAAGGGCATTCAACGTGACCCACTCAGGCGTGCTCGAAGGGTCATCCGTCTCTTGCGCTCTTCTGACGACCACAGGCTTGGCCTTCGCAAGCTGATCGAGGATGGCAACAAGAGTGGCATTTTCACCATGAGGGACCCCCGTCAGACCCAGTCGGGCCAGCCCAAAGCCAATGACAAACGAATTCCAGTTATTGTCCCGGTAGTGGAGCTTCTGAGAGACGTGAAAACAAGGTGGGATTCAGTCTATCTGATGCTGCGGCGTCTACGAGAACTCCGGCCAGTAAGTTTGTCTTGTTTTACGATAGGATAGCGAAGACTAAAGACAACCTGGTATAGGCTATCGACCTGTACTTCGAAAGTAAATTATCGGGCGTTTCGCATTGCAAGTTATTGGAGTCAGATTGGGAAGTCCTGGAGGGTTTGGAGACGGTCTTAGCGGTAAGTTTGCAGCTTGACCCAGGTCCCAAGACGTGCGCTCATCGAAATGACAGGTTCCTCACGGTTTTCAGCAGAGCATGTCATCCGAAACAACACCTATCTTGTCGCGTGCCATCCCCGATTTTGAGATGTTCATGACAGAATGGGAAAGTCTCGGAGGTGATTGTCCTGAACTCAAGTTCTGGACGGAGATCGGCCTGCGGTGGGCCAAGAAATATTATATCAGAATGGACGACACCGACGCATATGTCATTGCAATGTGTAAGTTCCATACTGGATATGGCACCCCTCTGACTGCTAACTTAGACCTACAGTCCTCAATCCTACCATACGCCTCTTGTGGATCGAGAGGGAATGGGAAGAGAAATACATCCAAAGTTCAAAAGCCACCATTTTGCGTCTCGTAAGTACACGTATCAGCTTATCGCGTACCACACTAAGACATATCTCACGCAGATGCACGACTACCGTACTCGGGACTCGTCCACCCCAGCCATCGAAAGGTCCAAATCCGCTGTCCACTCTGTTCCATCCATGAGAGGTCAAGTACCTCCAACGCGATTCCAAGTCAAACGTCCCGCCCACGAAACCAAATCCTCACTTCAAGAGTTCACGATAGACGCGGAGTACCGGATGTATGCATCCGGCCATCTCAATAAGAACACTGATATCTTGAAATTTTGGGAGGTAAGATTCATGTTTCTGGGCAGCGCAATGACTCACATTCTGAGTCTGATAGGCTAATAAAAACGAGTTCCCCACGCTATATTCCATCGCCATGGATTACCTCCCTATACAGGCCACGTCCGTTCCTTGTGAACGCGTGTTCTCATCGGCCAAAGAAACAGACACGTCGAAACGAAACCGGATGAGCCCTCTGCTCATGGAGGCGCTCCAATTACTCAAGTTCCTGCTCAAGAAGCAGCGTCTCGATTTTGTCGGTGGGTGGGCAACGTCAGAGGAAGCCATGGGCGGGGGAGTACCAGATAACGACAACCTCCTTGGTGCTCTCGTTGACGATCAAACCACGGCTACGATGGACAAGGTTTTGCAGAACCTTTTTACTTACGATTGAGAGCCGCGATGTCTTTTGACTTTTTTACAACAACGAATGTCTGTAGTCGCCTCGGGAATGGACTTGGGGTCGCGCGTGGGAGGACCTTTGTATAAGACATATTCCGCACATACGCGGCATGCGCCACTGCTGGTTCCCAGGGGAATTCGGGAAGCTTATAGGCGGCGAGCATAGCATGTTGGCGCGAGTATGTTTCGGCGGGTGAGAGCACGGGCACAGAGGGAATAGAGTGGGGACGCCCACTCGCTTGTATGTACTGTAGACTATATAGCTTTCCCCATAGGAGTTAGGGGAGCCTTATCACATATTCCCACCCATGACGGGCTCGCGCCCGATTGTCCGATCCGCACGCATATCCTAACATCGAGAGTTCGACGAGGGTACGATTCATTCGCTCGGCGACGCCATTTTGTGCTGGAGAATATGGGCATTTTTGCGATCCCAACAATGTCTTTAGTAGACTCGTTACTCATGTCACAATTCCGAGCGTTGGACCGAACGCCAAACGATCATCATGTACACGGCCCACGTGACTAAGTGGCGAAGACTTCAACATCAACGTCGGCGTCGGAGTGTTGAGTTGAGCTGAGTTGAACCAACCACGTTCTTCCCCTTTGACCAGCATGCGCTCCCAGCAGAAACAACCTGCTTCCCATCAGATAGACCTCGTACGTGTTGCTGGCCGGTATAAAGTAGGAAAACTGCTTGGTACTGGTGCATCTGGTGAGCCCACTCTGATCAAGTTCGCCTCAAGATTTCTGAGTTCTTTAGGGAGTGTCTTTCAGGGAAAAGATATCAAGACTGGAGCTGATGTCGCTCTGAAAATAGGGCGTGCAGGGAGCTCGCCTTCAAGGCTCAGTCATGAGTACGACGTGTATACAACCATGTCTGGGAGCGCAGGCATATCTGAAGTACTCTGGTACGGCAAAGAAGGCCTACATGAGGTTATCGTCCTGGAGGATCTTGGGACCTCCCTTGGTGATCTGGTCAGAGAGCGACGATTTGACCCCAGGAGGACATTCGTGTATGCCTCACAGATGGTGCGTTTGTTCTATCGATAAAAGGATCTTCCTGAACACTCTCCCACATTCCCAGCTCACGGCAATCGAGTCACTACATACTCGACACTACGTCCATCGTGACATCAAGCCAGCAAACTTCATGATACTCGTTGATAGCCCTTCTCCCGTCTCCTTCCTCATCGACTTTGGTCTGGCACAGCAATTCCGTGATCCTGCGACCTATATACAAACACCGTACTCCCCACATGGCCCAGTTGTTGGTACTCTCCTGTTCACCTCCATCACTGGTCAGCAAGGAGGTACCCAATCCCGTCGCGATGACCTGGAGTCCTTCGCCTACACTATCATTTTTTCAGCATGCGGGAAATTACCTTGGAGCGGCTGTCGTAACTCCAAGGCAGTCCTTCAGAAGAAAGTGGGGACTCCCATAAAAGAGCTGTGCCAAGGCTTACCCGCTCCCTTCTGTGACTTCGTCACCTATGTCCATTCGCTTGGCTTCAACGCGAAGCCAGATTACCAATACCTTCATTCCATCCTCTCGCTGTGCTCAGATACTGAGGCCGACCAGCTTATCAAAGCGCCTCTTGTTCATGTGCCTGTTGTCGATAATCGGGTGTAAGTAAACTTGAATAATGCGTAACCGATTTCTGACGACGCACTTCAACTCATCTAGTCTTCGCTCGTCAACTCGCGCAGGCATCCAGGTCGTCAGGAACTGACCAGAAGGCTCAAGCCGTCTAGGCTAAATTATATCCTTTTGTTCTTGCTGTGTTTCAAGTATTCACCGGACCCCATGGGGGTATGTTCATGTCCCACATTTAGAAACCAATCTTGTTGTAGTTGGTGTATCACATAGTTTAGTGTCATTATCGTGCGGACAATGTTTTCACCCTGGGCCCCAAAGTGTGTATAAAGTCAGAAAGACCATGGACGCGGCGTGGAATGCCTGCTGTAAGGGATGGATGTACGTTGGGCTCAGAATTGTGCCTCACGACGCCCGCTCGATCACTGTACATAGGCTCTCGCCTGGCCTCGGCCAGCAGGATAGGATCGAATCTTAGCGTTGTTTCCCCCAGTTTGCTCGCGCGCCCGTCACCTCGCGTTCCAACCCCTCGCGCGTTCCCGGCCTTTCGGGGACGGCGAACCCCCCTTTACTCCATCGCGCGTTCTCGGATTTTCCGGAACACGACGCTGGTTTTATTTCATTCTTTGTTATTGAACTCATGCGTGGACATCACGTCTGCGTTATATACTGCCAATGCTGATCGTGGGGATGCTGAAGCGCGCGATGAAGCTCTGAGTTGGTGGGGATTCTCGGGCTTTCACATCGGCACCTGGCTCAATGGTGCCGACGAGGTTGGCAGGGAGGAAGATGACGCGTTCGAATTGGACCGGGATACCATTCCATGCATTGTAGCTCCATGTTGTAACTTGTAACTTAGTCCCTTTTTTTAATCATATCAAGAGTGTGCTGTTGTCAAAAACTTGTGTGTCGCATGGAACTCTCTATGCCTACGCGTGCGTGACAATCCCCAAATTGCTGCATGCATGAGGCATTTTGACGACGTGGCGCGACAGCCGTCGGCTACTCAAGCTGAGCTGTAATCTAGCCGGAGAAAGCCGGCGTTTTCACTGCCCTTGGCTTGGCTTAGCTCAGCGAGCCAGAACCCACGGCTGGCTCGGCCCGGCTCACAAACCACACCGGCTCAGGGTGGCTCGGCTCCGGCTCGGGCCGGCTCCCAGAGCCATCGCAACACTAGGGTGGGCGATGTGGCGGGAACCTGCTCGAGGTCCCAGGTGGCGTCTGGCAGGGAATCAAAGGTGGACAGCGGGGATGGTGAGGAGGATGGGCGGGGTGATGGTGGTGGAGGAGTGAGGTCTCCTTCTTCAGCGTCGTAATAGGTGGACAGGTTACTGAGGGACGTTGTTGGGGATGGCGGGGTATGGCTTTGGAGTGATCTTGGCCCATTGACGTTGCATGCCAAGACGCGGCGGGAGTCGAAGTCTTCAGCGATGAGCTGCTCGAGCTGTTCGACGATGGACATTTTCTGGGTGGTAGTGGGGAATGTGGGAGGGGATGTGGGACGGAGGGATGGTTCTGGGGATTTATTTGCGATGCTGAGGGTGGTTTTTATAGACGTTTCAAATGCTTGGGGTTCTTTCTGGAATTCTTGGTTCTGGGGTTCTGGATGTCGTGTTATCTGCTGCGGATGATGTGCTTTGAGAAGGGGTTCCTTCTGGGTCAAGTCGTGTTGTGAACTGGGAAGCTTCGTTTCTTCCGATGAAGTCTCCGCTTCCATCATTAAGGGGGAAGTAGGTGGTTCGGAGGACGAGGATGTTGTTGGATGCGTGGGTGACGATAATAACACAGATCCCAACAGTTTCATCCTCTCCAATGCTGCAGTGGAAGGTGGCGATTCCATCTGAGAGGCGTAGGGAGATAGCTGCAGAGACGGGGAATGGTTGTTCCATGTCTTTTGGTCGTTAGCGCTCGTGGCTTTTATACGGGCGCTTTGTTGGTTCTTGAAATTTTCCATCAGTTCTGGAGTGTGGAGGTCTTCTTCGTTTACCCATGAGTCATGCGCGGGTGAGTAATCCTTCCACCTGACCAGGTATTGCTTCTTCTTCCAACGGCCATAAAGACGCATTTTGATTATCTTCTCCACTTCCCATTCTGGTTCGCCTTCTATGATATCTGGTGGCGGTTCTAGAAAGTTCGGTCCATGTTGTTCCGTCTCTTTGTATGGGGTGAGGAGGGAAGCGTGAAAGACATCATGGATTTGCCAGTTTTGGGGAAGTTGGAGCTTGTAGGCGACTGGTGAAACTTGGGAGACTACCTTAAAAGGTCCGTATCTCCTTGGGGCGAGTTTGGGTGTGATATTGCTAGGTAATTTTAGATTCGTGCCTTCTAGCCATACTTGGGT
>WNGH01013098.1_pt1 | contig 10940 bp, 8 predicted proteins | sample 5400631 | NCBI WGS metagenome assembly WNGH01 (sample SAMN13153373, study PRJNA577476) | soil metagenome | isolation source: 115 cm soil or saprolite under Garry oak tree replicate 1 | place: USA:California | collected 2016-06-15 | reverse complement strand
AGGACCGGATGACCAAGCCGCCCGGCTCGCTCGGCGTGCTCGAGGACGTGTCTGTGCGGCTGGCCGGCCTGGCGGGCACCTGCCCGCCGCCGCTGCCCGAGCCGGCCTGCGTCGCGGTGTTCGCCGCCGACCACGGCGTGCACGCCCAGGGGGTCAGCCCCTGGCCGCAGGAGGTGACCGCCCAGATGGTGGCCAACTTCCTGGCCGGCGGGGCGGTGGTCAACGCCTTCGCGGCCCAGGCCGGCGCCGAGGTCACCGTGATCGACGTCGGGGTGGCCGCCGACCTCGAGCCGGTTCCCGGGCTGCTGCCCCGCAAGATCGGGCGCGGCACCGCGGACTTCACCGCGGGCCCCGCGATGACCCGCGACCAGGCCGTCGCGGCGGTGGTGACCGGCGCCGAGATCGCCAGGGACCTGGTCGCGGCGGGCAACCGGTGCCTGGTCACCGGGGACATGGGCATCGCCAACACCACCGCGTCCGCCGCGCTGATCTGCGCCTTCACCGGCGCCGACCCGGCCGAGGCGACCGGCCGCGGCACCGGGATCGACGCCGCCACCTACGCGAGGAAGATCGACGTAGTCTGCCGCGGCCTGGCCCGGCACCTTCCCGCCCCCGGTTCACCCGCCTCGCCCAGCCCGGCCGGCTCGCCCAGCCCGACCGGCTTGCCCGGCTCGCCCAGCCCGGCCCGTTCACCTGGCCCGCCCGACCCGGTGGCCATCCTGGCCGCGTTCGGCGGGTTCGAGCACGCCGCCCTGGCCGGGTTCATCCTCGGCGCCGCCGCGCTGCGGGTGCCGGTGATCCTGGACGGGGTCATCGCGGGTGCCGCCGCGCTGGCCGCGGTGGCCCTGGCCCCCGACGCGCTGGCCGCGTGCTTCGCTGGTCACCGCAGTGCCGAGCCCGGACATGCGGTTACGCTTAGCTACCTGGGCCTGCGCCCGCTGGTGGACCTCGGGCTGCGGCTCGGCGAGGGTACCGGCGCGGTGCTGGCGCTGCCCCTGGTGCAGAGCGCGGCGCGGGCGCTGCGCGACGTCGCCACCTTCGATTCCGCGGGCGTGGCCGACAAGCTCTGACAGACCGAAGGAACCATGGACCCGTACTTGCTGGGACTCCGCTTGGGGGGCCGCCGCGTCGTCGTCGTCGGCGGGGGAGGGGTCGCGTCCCGCCGGGTGCCCGCGCTGCTCGACGCGGGCGCCGAGGTGCTGCTGGTGTCTCCGAAGGTCGCCGCCTCGCTCGAGGGCCTGGCCGCGGCCGGCCGGATCCGCTGGGAAGCGCGGGGTTACCGGCCCGGTGACTGCGCCGGAGCCTGGCTGGTCTGCGCCTGCACGGACGACCCCGCAGTCAACGCGGCCGTCGCGACGGCGGCCGAAGCCCAGCGAACCTGGTGCGTCCGCGCCGACGACGCCGGGGCGTCGGCGGCCTGGACGCCTGCCTCCGGCCGGGCCGGCGACGTCCGGGTGGGAGTGCTCAGCGGCGACCCGCGGCACAGCGCCGCGATCAGGGACGCTGTCGTGGCCGGGCTGCAATCCGGCCAGCTCAGCGCCAGGCACGGACGCGGGCACCACCGCGGCGTGGCGATCATCGGCGGGGGGCCGGGTGATCCCGGGCTGATCACGGTGCGCGGGCGGCAACTGCTCGCCGAGGCCGACGTGGTGCTCACCGACCGGCTGGCTCCCCGCTCGCTGCTGGACGAACTGCGCGACGACGTGGAGATCATCGACGTCGGCAAGATCCCCTACGGCCGGGCGATGGCCCAGGAGCACATCAACGCGGCGCTGGTCAGCCACGCCCAGGCGGGCCGGTTCGTGGCCCGGCTCAAGGGCGGTGACCCGTTCGTGTTCGGCCGGGGCGCCGAGGAGGTGCTCGCTTGCCTGCGGGCCGGCGTGCCGGTCACCGTCGTGCCCGGCGTCACCAGCGCGGTCGGCGTGCCGGCCAGCGCCTGGGTGCCGGTGACCCACCGCGGCGTCGCGCAGGAGTTCCACGTCGTATCGGTGCACGTCCCGCCGGGTGACGAGCGGTCCACGGTGAACTGGGCCCTGCTCGGCGGCGGTTCGGGCACCCTGGTGCTGCTGATGGCGGTGGAGCGGATTGGCGCGGTAGCGGACGAACTGTTGCGATACGGACGCAGTCCGGATACTCCCGTTTCGGTAATCGCAGACGGTACTCTGCCGACGCAGCGCACAATTAACTCAACGCTGGAACAAGTGGAAAGTCTTGTGGCAGAGGAGGGGATCCGGCCTCCCGCGATCGTCGTGGTCGGCGACGTGGTGAGCGTCGCGGTGGAGATTACAGAGCTCATGCGCGATGTAACCGCCTGACGGACGGGATAAACTCCGCGTGCCAGGCGATCAAGCTGGTGGAACCCGCCCCACCCCAAGAGACCCTGAGAGATCCCGGATAGGCCCGCCGGGGGTTCCGCGGGGGTTTTGAGGAGGACGTTACAACAATGGAAGGTCAGGGCGTGGCAGCGTCGTCGGCATCTGCCGTCGGCAGACATGACGAGTCCGGCCCGGGTGCCGTCACTGCCGGGTTTGGCCCCCCGGCTGACAATCATGTGACCAGTGATATCGCGGATGGTGGTGAGGGTCAGGGGCGTAATGGGGATGACAGTCACGTGATGATCGCACCGAGTCACTCAGAGGCATCAGCCCAGGATGTCAGCATGCCGCAATCGCCGGATTCCTCCCAGTCGCCCCGCCTGCCGCGCGAAGCGCAGTCATCCCGAGAGCCTCAGGGGGAATTTTCGTCTCAGCAGTGTGAAACGGACAAAGCGGATAACATTGGTGATCCCGATCGAAAGAATAACGTTGTCGCAAGGGATGAGAATACGGGCCACAACCAGACCGCGGCCGGCCTCGCGCCCCCCGCGGTAGACGCTCCTGCGGTGAATACCCCCGCGGCAGACAATTCCCCGGCCGCCGCGCCGCCCGAAACCAGGACCACCGCCGCGGCCGGCTCCGTGCCGTCGGCTGCCCCCGAGCCGTCCGACCCCTCCGAGCCGTCCGACCCCTCCGAGCCTCCCAGGCGCCCCGGGCCTTCCGAGCCCGAAGCTTCCCGGCCCGAAGCCGCCTCGCCCGAGACCGGCGAGCCCGAGACGGTGCAGTTCCCCGCCGTGCCTTCCGAGCCCGCCTCGGCTCCTGTCACCGCGGCCGCCCGCCCCGAGCCCGACCAGCCCCGGCCCACGCCGACTTGGGCAGCCCCCGCCGAGACCGGCGAGCCCGAAACGGTGCAGTTCGCAGCCGTGCCGCCCGAGCCCGCTGAGTCGGCTGAGCCCGCCGGGTCCGTCGTGGTCCCTGAGCCCGCCGGGTCCGTCGTGGTCCCTGAGCCCGCCGCTTATCCCGAATCCGCCGAACCAGCTTCCGGCTCAGCGGTAACAGAGCCCGAACCCGAGCCCGCCGCCGAACCTGCTGGCACTCCCGCCGAACCTGCCGCCGCGCCCGCCGCGCCGCCCGCCACGCCCGCCGCGGCCCGGTCCCAGGCTGCCGCCGCCCAGGGGCACGTCCGCGTGGACGCGCGCCTGCTGGAGGCCGCCTTGCTCAACCTCAGGAAGCGGATCGCCGCCATCCCCCTCGTCTTCCAGATTGCCGGGTCCGCCGAGGTCAAGGTCGAGCGAGGCAAGCTCCTCAGCCAGATCGACGACTACCTGCTGCCCAGGGTGCGGCGCTCCGCCGCGCCGGTGCTCGTCGCGCTGGTCGGCTCCACCGGCGCCGGCAAGTCCACGCTGGTAAACAGCATCGTCGGCGCGCACGTCAGCGCCACTGGCGTGCGCCGTCCGACGACGAACAGCCCGGTGCTGGCCTGCCACCCGGACGAGATCGACTGGTTCGCCGAGAACAACTTCCTGCCCACGCTGCCCAGGGTCAGGCAGGAAGGCCTGGCCAGACCCGGCCGGGACGGCCTGCTGGTGCTCGCGGCCAGCGAGGGCATGCCGCGCGGGATCGCGCTGCTCGACACGCCGGACATCGACTCGGTGGTACAGGCGCACCACGAGTTCGCCTATCAATTCCTTGACGCTTCGGACCTGTGGCTGTTCATGACGAGCGCCAGCCGGTACGCTGACGCGCCAGTCTGGGAGGTCCTGCAGCACGCGCGGGACCGCAGGGCCTCCCTCGGCGTGGTCCTGTCCCGGATCCCGCAGGCCTACCGGAGCGAACTCGTTGACCACTTCAACGCCATGCTGGACGCCAACGGAATCGCGGCCGCGGACCGCTTCGTCATCCAGGAGACCCCGCTGATCGACGGAATGCTCCCGCCCGACGCCTACCAGCCGGTGCGCGACTGGCTCGCCGACACCGCCGCCCGGGCTGACCGCCGGGTCGCGGTGCTCACCCAGACCATGTCCGGCGTGCTCGACACGTTCAAGTCCAGGGTTCCCGCGGTTGCCGCGCACGTCGAGGCGCAGGTCGTGCTCCGCGCGGAACTGCGCCAGGCCGCCGAGACCGAGTACGAGAACGCCTTCACCGAGACCAGCGCCGGCCTCAAGGACGGCACGCTGCTCCGCGGTGAGGTGCTCGCGCGCTGGGAGGACTGCCTAGTCGGCGACGACCTGCGGCCGCGTCGCGGGGCCAAGACCGCCAAGAGCGGTAGCAAGAAGGGCAAGCGCGCACGCCGCGGGCCTTCACGGGCGGCGGCGCTGAACTCCGCGCTCCGTTCGGCTATCGAGTCCTATGTCGTGTCGGTCGCGGACCGGGCGGCCGAGGCCGTGGAGGGCAGTTGGCGCGCCGATCCCGCCGGGGCCGTGCTGCTCGCGGACGCGGCCGCCGAACGCGCCCGCGACGTGCGGGCGAAGCAGGTCTTCGAGTCCGTCTTCGGGCCCGCCGGGCAGAGCGGCGGCGATGCGGCCGACGTGGACATCAAGGCCGCCGACGTGATCAAGGCCGCCGACGCCGCCCAGGCCTCAGCCTTCAGCCGGTCCTCACCGGACCTGGCACTGCGGGCCACGCGGGCGATCGGGGCGTGGCAGGATCACCTGACCCGGCTGATGGAAGGGGAGGAGTTGCGTCCGGCGGTCCGGCACGTCTCCTTCGATGAGAAGGCGCTGAGCCTGGTGGTCCTGGTGGCGATGCTCGGCGCGGCGGCGCCCGCCGGGGCCGGATCTCGCGCTACCGTGCTGTCGCAAGAAACCGATGACGGCAGCGTCTACGCCGAACCGCGGCGGATGCTGTCCTCGGTGTTCGGCGCGGTGATGCTGACCGAGATCCTGGCCAAGGCGCGCGCCGACCTGCTGGACCGCGTCCGGCTGCTGCTCGATGAGGAGCTGGTCAGGTTCGTTGAGGTGCTCGACGCGGCCGGGGCCTGCGACGATGTCGCAGCCATCCGGCTTTACCAGGCGGAATTCTCGCTCGAGGCGGTTAGGTGACAGCGAACACTATCGGGGTGACCGGGCTGGCGCATTCGCGGCTGCCCGCCAGGCTTGTCTCGCTCCAGGAGCTGACGAAGATCGGATCAGGAAGAACCGGATCCGAAGGGTTCAGCCCGGAACTCCTCACTGAGGCGGAGACGTTGCTGCGGCGGTCCGGCGAGCGGATGCGGATGTCCGCCTCGCACACCGTGGTGGCCCTGGCAGGGGGCACCGGCAGCGGCAAGTCCACGCTGTTCAACGCCCTGGCCGGGGCGAACTTCTCGCCTGCCGGCGTGACCCGGCCGACCACCAAGCACTCGCACGCATGCGTGTGGGGGATGGAGGGGGCTGCCCCGCTGCTCGACTGGCTCGGCGTCCAGCGCCGCCACCGCTACGGCCGGGCGAGCGCGCTCGACGAGGGCGAGGCGTCGCTGACCGGTATGCTCCTGCTCGACCTGCCCGATCACGACTCGGTGGTCACCGGCTCGGCGGCGCTGGTCGACCGCCTGGTCAAGCTGGCCGACATGCTGGTCTGGGTGCTCGACCCGCTGAAATACGCGGATGCCTCCGTGCACCGGCGGTACCTGGTCCCGCTGGCCGGGCACGCCGCGGTGACCACCGTGGTGCTCAACCAGGTCGATACGCTCAGTCCCGATCAGGCCGGCGATTGCGAATCCGACCTGCGCAGGCTGCTGGACGCCGAGGGGCTGACCGAGACCCAGGTGCTGGTGACGTCGGCGACCACCGGTGCCGGCCTCAACGAACTGCGCCGGGTGCTCGCCGCCGCAGTGGCCGCCCGGCGGGCCGCCGCCGACAGGATCACGGCGGACATCGACGCCCTGCTCGAGCGGTTCGCGGTGTACGCCGGGGATTCGGTGCCCGGCTGGCTGCCTCCGGCGTCGCCTGTGCCTACGCTTTCCGCGGCCTCCGTGACCGAGACCGCCCCCGCCGAACCGGCGGCTGCTCAGTCCCCCGCCCGGCCGCCTTGGGAACAGGCGGACGCAGACGAGCACGAGGGCAACGGGCGGGTGGGCGCCGCCGACTGGCAGCCCTGGGAGACGACCGCCGAGCCTCCGCGCCCGGCGTCCTCCGCGCGGCCGCCGTGGGAAGACGCCACCCAGGATGGCAACGGCGCTGGCAAGCGCACCGAGGATCCCGCGATCTACGTGCCTGCCGGGCCGGCCGGCACGCTGACCGCGGCGTTTGCGAAGGCTGCCGGGGCGGCAGCGGTGACAGAGACGCTGAACGGAGTGCGCGAGCGCAGCGCCGCCGCCTACATCGGCTGGCCGCCCGCGCGACTCGTCGCCCGCCTGCGCGGGCAGGCGCCAGCCCACAAGCTGCTGGTCGGCAATCCCGGCCAGGCCGGTCAGGCGCAGCGATCCGATATCGACAACGCGATCAACGTGTTCGCGAACGAAGTGGGTGGTTCGCTGCCTGAGCCCTGGTCGCGGACCGTTCGGACGGCGGCGCGCTCCCGGGCCGACGAGGCTCAGGCCGCGCTCGGCACCGCGGTCGCCCAGGGCCTGCCGCCGCGCAACAAGGTGACGAACTGGTGGCGGCTGATCGCGCTGGCCCAGTGGCTGCTCATGGCGCTCATGCTGGCAGGCTTGATCTGGATCGTGCTGATCCTGGCGGTCCGCGGCTCTACCTCGGCGCACAAGTCGTCGTCCCTGATCAACGACGTCTCTCTGGCCCCGTGGCTCGGCGTCATGGTGATGGCGCTGCTGCTGCTGGGCTGGCTGATCTCGTCATGGTGCCAGAACATGGTCGTCCTCGCGGCGGACCGCGAACGCGAGCAGGCGGTCCGCGACATCCTGGCCCGGATCGCCACCGTCGCCAACGAGCTGGCCGTGGTTCCGGTCGGCCGCGAACTCAGCGACTACGAGCGCTTCCGCACCGAACTAGCCGCCGCCCGGGAGAGCTAGCTTCCTGCCCCGGCGGGCGACCCTCCGTTAGGTCAGCCCGCGTGTCCGGGGCGCGGCCCAGTTCCTTGGATCCATGGTCGTAGACCGCTGGCGGAAGTCCAGCTACAGCGGGAACAATGGTGGTGATTGCATCGAAGTCGGGCAGGATCACGGCGTGGTCCTGGTGCGCGACACCAAGGCGAACGGGACCGGTCCCGTTCTCACGTTCACCCCCCGGACGTGGGCGGCGTAGGTGAAGAAGGAGGGGTAAACCCTCCTGAGCATGAGCGTCCCCGGAGCCGTCAGGCGGCAGCCCGGGGACGCTCTGCGTTCCCGGCCATCACGCCACTGAGCAAGACGCGATGGCGGCGCCGGCCCAGGGCAAGGAGAGGAACCCTCAGCGCCACGGACGGGAACGTGCTCAAGAGCTTCCCGATAGCGGTAGCGGCAAGAGACCTGATCATCTGCCCTTCCGCCATGAACCTCTGGTCGTCTGGTACCTCGGCAAGAACCTGCACAACCGGATCAGTCTCCTGCAGCCATGAAGTCAGGCCGGGGTCCGTCTGCTCAGCACGACCTTGCCCCGGGCCTTCCGGCCAGCGATGGCACGCAGAGCACCCCGGGCATCAGCGAACGGATACGCCTCGAACGGGGGATCAGCGAGCGCTCCGGCCTGCCGCAGTTCCATCAGCTCAGTCCACAGCTCGGCCACGAGGCCTGGCCGCTGCTCGAAGAACTCGCGCGAGGCGACCCCTAGCACCCCCGTGTTGCCCAGCAGGAGCCTGTTCACCTTGACAACCGGGATCTCGCCGCCGGCGAACCCGAGCACGAGCAACCGGCCCTCTGGGGCCAGCGAACGCAGGCTGTCGGTCATCCGATCGCCCCCGACCGGGTCGAGCACGATGTCGACCGCTCGTTCCCCCACCAGGTCGCGCACCGCGGCAAGCCAGCCGTCACTGAGCACCGCGTGGTCCGCGCCGCACTGCAACGCGAATTCCTTCTTCGCCTCGTCCCCGGCGACCGCGACCGTCCGCAGCCCGAGCGCCCGCCCCAGCTGGATGGCCGCGGTCCCGACACCTCCCGCCGCGCCGTGGACGAGCAGCGTCTCGCCCGCCTGTGCCCGCGCTCGCCTTACCAGCGCGAATAGCCCGGTCAGGTTGTTGAGGGGAGCGGCCGCCCCCGCCTCGAAGCTCATCCCGCCCGGCAGCGGCAGGATCCGCTCGGCCGGGGCACTGACGACCTCCTGCCAGCAGCCGTGGGGCAGCAGGACCGCTACCCGCTGGCCCGGACGCACAGCCAGGTCAGGCGGTGCGGACCGGATCACCCCGGCCGCGTCCATGCCCGGCGTGTAAGGCAGCGGTACCTGCATCTGGTACGCGCCCCTGGTCTGCAGCAGGTCCGCGAAGGACACCCCGGCCGCGACCACGTCGACGATCACGCCAGAGTCGGCCGCCGGGTCTGCCGCTTCTACCCACTGGACGTCATCGGGGCCGGTGAAGTCCACGATCCTATGAGCGAACATCATCCCGGCCCCTCCTCCCAGGCCCCGGCCCCGGCCCCGGCCCCGGCGAGAACAGCAGATGGTTGGGGCCGTTCACGCGGGACCTGAGGTACCCGTTCGGCGTGACACCGACGAGCTCCCGGAACTCGTCGGCCAGGTGCGGCTGGTCGGCATAGCCGTGCCGGGCGGCCAGCGCGGCCCAGTCCGCCTGGGCCTGTCCGTCCAGATCCCGGACCAGCCGCTGCAGCCGCTGGACCCGGGCGAAGCGTTTCGGAGTGAGACCCACCTGCGCCGTGAATCGCCGGCGCAACGTACGGGGCAGCAGCCCGACCCCATCGGATACCTCACCCACCGGAACCCCGCGGGACAGCGCCCCGGCGGCGGCGATCACCGCCGGGTCGGGTCCGAGCGCACCAGTCATCTGCCGCAGCAGGAAGTCTTCCATCACCGAAAGCGCATCCTCGGGTGAGGCAGCCTCGAGCAGCCGTTCCCGCAGGCAGGCACCCGAACGGCCGGACAGCGCCTGCAGCGGCACCAGGTCATCGCGCAGCAGCGCCAACGGCGGCAGGAGGAAGCCATGAGCCGCCCCAAGCGCGAAGGTCACGGACACGTGCGCGTGCCCCTCTTCGAATTCGATCACCGTCGCGTGGCTGGTCGGCCCGGCGACCATGGCGCCGGGCACCTGGTGTACCTGGCCAGCGCCGCCGAACGAGCCGGACGAGCCGAACGAGCCGACCGAACGGAGCGAGCGGAACGCGTCCCGGTTCAGGTTGACCCACAGGCTGGTTTCCGGCCCCGGCAAGATCTTCTCAACCGACGTCCGCGGCTGCTCACCCGCCCGGTACGTGATCGCCGTGACCAGCCTCTCGAGCGGGGGCGCCGGGCGGCGGACGACGACGGTCATGATGTGCTGGCCCTGGAAACGACGCCGGTCATGATGCGCTGGCCCTGGAAACGACGCCGGTCACGGTCCGCTGGCCGTCGAAACGGAGCAGCCAGGCCGCTGGTGTCCTTTTTCGCCAAGACCCCAGCCGTGGCCGCCTGGCAGGATCGGAGCCGACCGGATCAGCGCTGATGGCTGGCATGGGAATACGGAGGGCACCTCACCGATGGTAGAAGATCATGACTGAAGACGCCGTGGACCTCGAAGGGATGCTGGACCTGACCACGCCGTGGTGCCTGCGGGTGGCGGCCACGCTGCGAATCCCCGAACACATCCAAACAGGCCGCACCGGCATCGCCGAGCTCGCCGCGGCGGCCGGCTGTGATGCCGATGCCCTGCATGCCGTCCTCGGCCACCTCGTCTCCCGCGGCGTCTTCACCGAGGAATCGCCCGGGCGGTTTGCCTGCAACCGGGCCGCCGAACAGCTCGGCAGAACGCCGTTCCTCGACCTTGAGGGCATCGGCGGCCGGATGGCCCATACCTGGGGCACGCTGCTCGACTGGGTCCGCACCGGCCAGCCGGCCTACCAGCAGGTGTTCGGCCGCTCCTTCTGGGAGGACCTGGCCGCCCATCCGCCGATCGCGGCGGAATTCGACGCGCTGATGGGACCGGCCGGGCACGGCATCCCCGACTTCGATATCGAGCTGAGCGACGGCTGGGAATCCGTCCGCACCGTGGTCGATGTCGGCGGCGGGACCGGGGTCATGCTGGCGTCGCTGCTCCGGCGTCACCCAGGAACGAAAGGCATTCTCGTCGACCTCCCGGGCACGGTGGCCCGGGCCGGCGAGATCATCGAGAGCTTCGGGGTCGCCGGGCGGGTGACGGTCGAAGGGCAGAGCTTCTTCGATCCGCTGCCCGCCGGAGCCGACCTTTACCTGCTTAAGAGCGTCCTCAACGACTGGCCCGACGAGCCGGCCGTGGCCATCCTGCGCCGCTGCGCCGAGGCGGCCAGGACAGCCCAGCCCGAGGGTGCCGTCGCCATCCTCGGCGGCGTCTCGGCCGACGAGGCGCCGCGCTCGCTGGGCATCGACATGCTGGTGGCGGGCGGGAAGACCAGCACGCTCGCGCAGTTCACCGTGCTTGCGCAGCAGGCCGGCCTGGCCGTCAAAGCCGCGCGCACGCAGTCATCCGGCCGCTTCGTAGTCGAATGCCGCCCCCGCGAGCTAACGCAGGCCGCCCCGCGAGCTAACGCAGGCCGCCCCGCGAGCTAGCGCAGCCGTACCAAGGAGGAACACCCATGCCCCAGGATGCCGA
>WNGH01012672.1_pt1 | contig 10942 bp, 14 predicted proteins | sample 5400631 | NCBI WGS metagenome assembly WNGH01 (sample SAMN13153373, study PRJNA577476) | soil metagenome | isolation source: 115 cm soil or saprolite under Garry oak tree replicate 1 | place: USA:California | collected 2016-06-15 | reverse complement strand
GTCATCATCCCGATCATCCTGGCCGTGGTCTTCCTGATCCTCGCGCTGCTGCTGCGGGCGATCGTCGCGCCGTTGCTGCTCATCGCGACCGTAGTGCTGTCGTTCGGCGCGGCCCTCGGCGTCAGCGCGCTGGTCTTCAACAACCTGTTCAACTTCGGCGGCGCGGACACCTCGTTCCCGCTGTTCGTCTTCGTGTTCCTGGTTGCCCTGGGCATCGACTACAACATCTTCCTGATGACCCGGGTCCGAGAGGAGGCGAAGCGGCACGGCACCCGGCGCGGTGCGCTCACCGGGCTGGCCGCGACTGGCGGGGTGATCACCTCGGCCGGCGCGGTGCTGGCCGGCACCTTCGCCGTGCTCGGTACGCTGCCCGTCACCTTCCTGACGGAACTCGGCTTCGCGGTGGCCTTCGGCGTGCTGCTGGACACCCTCGTCGTCCGCTCGGTCCTCGTCACGGCCCTCAACCTGGACATCGGCCGTTCCATCTGGTGGCCGAGCAAGCTCGCGAGGGAGTCCGTCCCTGAGCCCGACCAGCTGACCGAACGGACCACCGCCGTCCCGTAGCCGGCCGGCAGCCCGCCCCCGGCGGCAGCGACTAGCTAGTCGCTGCCGCCGGAATGTTAATGCCGTGGCAAGTAAACAGTCCGGACTGGCGGTTAATTCTCGCTATCGGGATTATCCGGTGATCGCGCGGGTAAACATCCCGCCGGGCCAGCATGCGCGGCCGGATTATCGGTAACCAGCCGGGCGCATATAGCGGGCCCAGGAAAGCAGTTCGGCAGTCGGCTATCCTGGGGGAGGGTACGTTGACTACGCGAGGCGGCAACTGGCGCCCAGCCACTGCCCGGAGTGCCGGCAGGCAGATCAGGCCTGCCGAGCCAGCCCTGGTGCTGTCGCAGTGAGTATCTCGCCGGGCGATTCCGGCCCGGAAACTATGGCCCTGGTCAGGGGCGGTCCGGCGGCCTGCGCCGGTGCGAGGCGCGTCATTTCCTAAACCGCGCCCATCGTTATCCCGCAATCCGAGATGCGCTTGTGTGGCATGCTGCCATGCCGTGCGCCCGATAGGAGTCAACCATGCCTACGGATTACGCCATGCTCAGTACCTTCCCGCCGACTCAGTGCGGGCTGGCGACATTCAGCGCGGCATTGCTCGCGCACCTTCCGGAGCCAGGCGACAATGTAGGCGTCGTGCGGGTGCTCGACGAGCCGACGCCACGGAATTCGCCACTCGTCGTGCATGACCTCATGAACGGCTCAGCCGCCAGTGCGGCGGACGCGGTCGGGGTTATCGACGACTTCGACGTCGCGATCGTGCAACACGAATACGGCATCTACGGCGGGCATGACGGCGCAGACCTCGTTCCGCTGCTGACCGCGTTGACCGTGCCGAGCATGGTGGTCCTGCATACGGTCCTGGCGGACCCGACGGATCATCAGCGCATGGTCCTTGATGAGGTCATCGCCGCAGCCGACACGGTCGTCACGATGACGCGGACCGGGCGCTCGCGGGTGCTCGACATGTACGGCACCAGCCCCGACAAGGTGTTCGTGATACCGCACGGCGCCGCGGGCACGCTGGCGGCCAGGTCGGCATCGCGCCGCCGGTCGGGCGGTCCCCGGGTGCTGACCTGGGGCCTGCTGGGGCCGGGTAAGGGAATCGAGCACGCGATCGAGGCGGTCGCCCGGCTGAGGGATGACGGGCTCCGGGTGGACTACACGGTCGCCGGCCAGACCCACCCGCGGGTGCGCGCGCACAGCGGCGAGGCCTATCGCCGGTCGCTGCAGGCACTGGCACGCGTCCGCGGCGTCGACGATACCGTGCACTTCGACGACCGCTACCTCCCGGTCAGCGCGCTGGTCGATCTCGTCGGCACCGCGGATGTCGTGCTGCTGCCTTACGACTCGGTGGATCAGGTCACCTCCGGGGTCCTGATCGAGGCCGTCACGGCGGCAAAGCCGGTGATCTCGACCCGGTTCCCGCACGCGGTTGAGTTGCTCAGCGGCGGCGCCGGGCTGCTCGTCGAGCGGCAGGATCCGGCCAGCATCGCCGCCGCGCTGCGCAGCGCGCTCACCGAGCCCGGCCTGTCCGAGCGGATGAGCCGCCGCGCGGCGGACATCGCGCCGCAGCTGCTGTGGCCGGCCGTGGCGGCCTGCTACCGGGAGCTGACATCCGCGCTCACCAGGACCCCGGCGGGAGCTGCGCTATGAACTGCCCGGAAGCACCGTTCCAGCATCTGCAGCGGATGACCGACGAAATCGGCCTGCTGGAGCACGCCAGCGGAATCGTGCCCAGGTACGAGCACGGCTACTGCGTCGACGACGTGTCCCGCGGCCTGATCGTGGTATGCCGGGAGCCATCGCCAGCTGATGAGCTCGTCGCCATGGCCCATCGTTACCTCAGCTTCCTCGTGCAGGCGGAGGCGGCAGACGGCAAGTTCCGGAATCGCCTTGGCTATGACCGGCGCTGGCACGACCAGCCCGGCACCGAGGACTGCTGGGGGCGCGCGATGTGGGGCCTCGGAACGGCCGCGCTGCACGGGCCGGCGCCGGCCATCCGGTCAGAATCCCTGGCCCGGTTCGGCCAGGGCGCGCAGGCCCGGTCGCCGTGGCCGCACGCGATGGCCTTTGCCGCGCTCGGCGCCGCGGACGTCCTGGACGCCTGGCCCGATCACCCGGGCGCGCTCAGCCTGCTGGCCAGCGCGGCCGACGTCATCGGCGAGCCGCCCGCGGACGCTGCCTGGCCCTGGCCGGAGCCGAGGCTCAGCTACGCTAACGGGGCGATCGCCGAGGCGGTCGTGGTGGCGGGCTGGAAGCTTGGTGATGACAAGGTGCTGCGCGATGGCCTGCGGATGCTCGAATGGCTGCTGGCAGGCGAGATCAGGAACGGTCACCTGTCGGTGGTGCCGGTCGGCGGCTGGGGTCCGGGCGAGCCGCGCCCGGCGTTCGACCAGCAGCCGATCGAGGTGGCCGCGCTCGCTGACGCGTGCACACGGGCCGCAGCCGTCACCGGCGACACCAGCTGGCTGGCGGCCGTGGAACTGTGCGTGGCCTGGTTCCTCGGCGACAACGACACCGGGGTGCCCTTGCTTGACGAGGAGACCGGCGGCGGCTGCGACGGCCTCAAGGCCACCGGCCGCAACGGCAACCAGGGCGCCGAGTCCACGATCGCCATGATCTCCGTGCTACAGCAGGGACGCCGCCTGATCGCCGCGTCGCGGTGACGAGCCCCGGCTCGGCTGGCGGGCTGCTGACCCGGACGCACCATCGGCTGCGGCCGGACGCATCCCGCACGCTGAGCCGGCTGTTCGTGCCGGGACAGGAGACCCTGATCAGGGGCGAGTCGCGGGCGAAGGCCGTGATTGATCGCGTGCTGGCGATGAGCGAGGAAGAGGCGGCCCGTGCGCTCGCCCGGACACTGGCCAGGTTCTCCGGCCGGTACCGCGACCTGGAGGAAACCCTGGAGCGCAACTTCGGGCTTGTCGCGCACCGGCTCGGCGGCGAGATCGAGGTCGGCTGCGCCCGGCGCCGGCTGATCGGGGCGTATTTCACCCAGCAATACGCGCTGGAGGCCGCTGCGCTGTTTAACCCGTCGATCGTGCAGCATCCCGACCAGGCTGGCTGCGCCGCGGGCGAGGTCCGGTTCGTGCTGAGCCTGCGAGCGATCGGCGAGGGCCATCTGTCCAGCATCGAGTTCAGGACCGGCACGGTGAGCGGCGGCAGCGAGATCAGCGTTGACCCGCCCGGCCGGTTCCCTGATATCGGGCGCTCCCGGCCCGTCGCCTACCACCGGAGCCTCTTCCAGGAGAAGCTCGCCGAACTCGGCCATGAGGACGAGAACGCGCAGTTTCTCTGGAGCCTGCTGCCACCGCGGTTCAGCATGGCCGAGCTCGATGCGGCGGTCGGCGAACTGGCCCTGCAGCAGGTGATGCGCGGCGACTCCGTGGCGCTGGTGGACTGGGTTCGCTGGATGGCGGCGTCCAACTACGAGGTCGAGTTCGATGCGCAGCATGCCATCTCCGAGCGCGTGCTGTGGCCGAGCGGCCCGGCCGAAAGCCACGGCATGGAGGACGCGCGGTTCGTGCGCTTTGTCGATGATGGCGCTGGCGGCGAAGGTGGCGGCAGCGGCGATGCGGTCTACTTCGCGACGTACTCGGCGTTTGACGGCAGGCGAGTCGACTCGCACCTGCTCGAGACCGCGGACTTCCGCACCTTCACCGTCTCGCAGCTGGCCGGCCAGTCGACGAGGAACAAGGGCATGGCGCTCTTCCCCCGCCGCATCGGCGGCCGGTACGCGGCCCTTTCCCGGTGGGACAGGGAGAGCAACGCAGTCGCGTACTCGGCCGACGCCCGGCGGTGGGGCGAGGCGGTCACCGTCCAGACGCCCGCCCGGCCATGGGAACTCGTCCAGCTTGGCAATTGTGGCTCGCCGCTGGAGACCCGGGCCGGCTGGCTGGTGTTCACGCACGGTGTCGGGCCGATGCGGGAGTACGCGATCGGTGCCGTCCTGCTCGACCTGGACGAGCCGGAGCGGCTGATCGCCGCGCTGCCCGAGCCGCTGCTGGTGGCCGACGAGTCGGAGCGCGACGGGTACGTGCCGGACGTCGTTTACTCCTGCGGCTCCCTGCTGCACGGCGAGACGGTGGTGCTGCCGTACGGCTGCAGCGACTCCTCCGTCCGGTTCGCCATTGTTGACTTGCCGCGGCTGCTCGACCGGCTCGCCCCGGCCTGACCGGCCGGCGAATGAGCATCAATACCGCGATAAACGGGCCGCCGCAGGTCAATCGATTCGGCGGGCCGCGGGTCTAACCGGATGTAAGCCGGAATCGGAAGGGACCAAGCCCATGCGCAATACGAAGGCCCGCAGCCAGCCTGCCGCAGCTGCCGAGATCCAGAAGCCGGACGAGCAGTGGCGGCAGGAGCTGACCCCGGAGCAGTACGCCGTGCTCCGCCACGGCCACACCGAGCAGCCATTCACCGGTGCGTACGTCTATAACAAGGAGAGCGGCGCGTACTGCTGCGCCGGCTGCGGTGCCGAGCTGTTCCGCTCGGACGCCAAGTTCGAGTCGGGCACCGGCTGGCCCAGCTTCGCTGCGCCGGCCGTGGCCGGGGCCGTCGAGCTGCGGCCCGACAACGGCCTGTTCATGCGCCGCACCGAGGTCGTCTGCCGCCGCTGCGGCGGTCATCTCGGTCACGTTTTCCGCGACGGGCCGGCCCCGACCGGGCAGCGGTACTGCATCAACTCGTGCGCGCTGGCCTTCGAGCCCGCGCGGGCGGCAGGGGCCCAGCCGCAGGACGAGCCAGGCTAACCTGTAGCCCGGTCAGTCACCGGAGCCGCCATGTCCCTGCTAAGCAGCGATGACCATCAGTGGGCCCAGCAGCACCTTTCCCACTACGCGGAGGGAGATCTGGGTCCCCGCGCCCGCCGTCGGCTTGCCCGGCACGCCGGGCACTGCGCCGACTGCGGGCGCGGCCTGCGCGCGATGCGCGCCCTGCTGCGCCTGATTCACCGAATCGAGGACAGCGAGCCGATCCGCGCCCCGGCCGGGATATTCGACCGGGTGCGCACTGCGGCCGCGGAGCAGCACGGCGGCGGCGCTGCCGCGGCGTCCCCCGGCGTGTGACGCCGCGACCGCGCGGCCGGCCAGGCCCGGCCGGCCCGGACGATCCGGCGACCGAGGCGAGCCTGATCGCTCGCGCGAAGGCCGGTGACGTGGCCGCCTTCGAGCTGCTGGCGGGCGCGCATGCGGATCGCCTGTTCGCGGTGCTGCTGCGGCTACTCGGCGATCGCGCGGAGGCGGCGGACGTTGCCCAGGAGGTCATGCTGCGGGCCTGGCGCGGCATCGGCCGATTCCGCGGCAGCTCCCGCTTCTTCACCTGGCTCTACCGGATCGCGGTCAACGAGGCCAATCGGGCGCTTGCCCGGCGGTCCCGGCAGCCGGCCGCGGTGCCCGTCGATGACGCGCGGCAGCTCCCGGCTCCGGCTGGCGAGCAGCCCGACCGGCTGGTCGAGCAGGCTGAGCTGCGCAGGGCGCTCGGCGATGCGCTGGCCAGCCTGCCGCCGGCCTACCGGACCGCGATCGTGCTGCGCGACATCGAGGGCCTGCCGACGCGTGACGCGGCGGAGATCGCGGGCATCGGCCAGGCCGCGTTCAAGAGCAGGCTGCACGAGGCGCGGCGCAAGCTGCGAGCCGCGCTCGGCGATAAGGCGCTGCTCAGCGGGGCGTGATCTCCGCCATCCGCGACCAGTCATCACCGGGTACCTGCACGTTGATGATCTGCGGCGTCTCGGCGACCACGTCGGGCATCCATGCCATGGCGGCCTTGAAATGGTCGGAGTTCACGTGCGCCGCGGCGGCGTCGTCCTGGAACGCCTCGACCAGCACGAACTGGTTCGGATTGTCCGCGCTCCTGGACCACTCGAAGAAGATGTTGCCCGGCTCGCTCCTGGTGCCCTGGGTGAAGGGCTCGACGAGGGTGAGCCACTCCTCGCTCCGCTCGGGCCGGATGGTCATCTTGACGACGATGAAGATCATGGCGGGTTCCTTCGGATTCGGCCCGGGGCGGATGCGACCGTCGGGTTGCGGTTTGCCCATCTTACGGACGGTGCCTTGGCTGCCCCCCCGGCCGGGCGCTGGCCGGCCATGTGCTCCGCGATGACCCGCCGCCTCGGCGAGCCCTTCGTCCGGCTCATGGCCGCCGCAAGGCACGCGCGGGCCGCGTGATACCGCGGAACAGCCATGACCCAGCCGCTGCGAGTCGGGCTGCTTGCTCGTCGGCGCGCCGGACCTCGGCGGCGCTCTTCACGCGCTGTGCCTGGTACAGCCGGTAAGTGTGATAGGGCATCATGGTTCTCACTCCTGCCAGAACGGTCGCACCTCGACCGTGCCGATCCGGGCGACCGGGTGCCGGGACGCGACCTCGATCGCCTCGTCCAGGTCGGCGCACTCCAGCACGTCAAAGCCGGCGATCTGCTCCTTGGTCTCCGCGAACGGGCCGTCGCTGACCAGCGTCTCGCCGCCGCGTACCCGCACGGTGGTGGCGTCGCTGACCGGCCGGAGCGGTTCTCCCTGCAGCCGCACGCCGCGGCTGTCCATCTCGGCGACCCAGGACTCGGTCGCGCTCTGCATAGTCGCGCTTTCCTCGGCGCTGAGCTGCACGGTCTCGTCCGCACAGATCAGCAGTAGGTACCTCATGGGTTCTCCTTCATGGTGGAGTCGTTCTCGGATGACGGTCTCAGGCGGCGCCCGGATTCGGGCCGGTCGTCATCACGACGAACGGGGAACGCGACGATGGACAGCCATCTCGCGCCGAATCAGGGTGATGCTTGAATTAGGTCGCCGGGCGCCGGGGTCATGGAGGTGCGATGAAGTACGTGCTGATCCAGCCGTGACTCCCGATGCGCACGCGGCGGTCGACGAGGCGTTCCGCCAGGAGTGGGGCCGGGTCGTCGCGACGCTGATCGGGATGACCGGCGACTGGGACCTGGCCGAGGAATGCGCGCAAGACGCGTTCGCGCAGGCGCTGAAGAGCTGACCGCGCGACGGCGTGCCGCGCAGGCCCGGTGCCTGGCTGACCACGGTCGCCCGTAACCGCGCCACCGACCGGCTGCGCCGCGGCGTGACCGAGACCGCCAAGCTCAAGGAGGCAGCCGTGCTATCGCCCGCCGAGGATCCGGTCACCGGGGCCGGCGGACGGGACGACAGCGGAATCCCAGACGACCGGCTCCGGCTAATGTTCACCTGCTGCCATCCGGCACTGCCGCTGGAGGCCCGGGTCGCGCTCACGCTGCGCACCCTCGCCGGGCTGACCACCGCGGAGATCGCCCGGGCATTCCTGATCCCGGAGCCGACGATGGCCAAGCGACTGGTCCGGGCCAAGCACAAGATCCGCGACGCGGGTATCCCCTACCGTGCTGGCGGTGCTGTACCTGCTGTTCAACGAGGGGTACGCCGCGACCGCCGGCTCGGACATCATCCGCCAGGGGCTATCCGCCGAGGCCATCCGCCTGGCCCGCGTCCTGGCCGGGCTGATGCCCGACGAGCCCGAGGCCCTGGGGCTGCTGGCGCTGATGCTCTTCCATGACTCCCGCCGGCCCAGCCGCACCGACGACGCGGGTGACCTGGTGACCCTGGAAGACCAAGACCGTGCCCGCTGGGACAGGCGCCAGATCGGCGAGGGGACCGGCCTGCTTGACGCGGCCCTGCGCCGCGGTCAGCCAGGTGCCTACCAGCTGCAGGCGGCGATCGCTCGCTGTCGCGATGGCCGACGGCCCGGCCGCCGGGCTGGAACTACTGGAAGCGCTGGAGGCATCCGGCGCCCTGGCCGGCTATCACCTGCTGCCTGCCACCCGCGCCGATCTGCTCCGCCGCCTCGGCCGCCCCGATGCGGCAGCCGCCAGCTATCGCCAGGCCGCCCGCCTGGCGCCGACCGACGCCGAGCGCCGCTACCTCCAGCGCAGGCTGGCCGAGACCGGGCACGCATGAGATCCGAACGACCTTCAGTAACTTAGGAGCCGCGCCGATGAGTACCACACCGGGTGCCGCCGCAACAGAGAATGAGGCACTAGCCGTTGTAAAACGCTACTTCGGCGGCTGCGAAACGGGAGATGTCGAAACCATCGCGTCCACACTCGACCCCGATGTCATCCATTACTTCCTCCCGGCAGACCGGCCGCCGATCAGGGGCGCTGAGCACCTGGCCCGCTTCTGGGGCAAGATGAAGCGCGCCAACCAGGCCCATTGGGGAGTCGATCATGCGATATGCGTGGGTGATGAGGTCGTCGTCGAGTGGACGCTCTACTGGACACACCCAGGCCGTGGCCTGCGACTGGTCAATCGGGGGACTGACTGGTATATCGTCCAGCATGGCAAGATCCAGGAGATCAGGGCCTATTTGTACTTCCCAGCCGCGCAGCCTCTCATTGAGTCAGACAGCGAGTTGAACGGCTTTCCCTACAAAGACCGCGGATACCTTGTTGAGGACGCGTAGCGGCGGCGGTGTTCTGTTGCATATCTAGCTGCGAATGAGCGCGGCGCGGGCCGCCAGGCAGCGGCGCGCGGCCCGCCGGGCGAGGGTGAGCCGGATCAGGCTCGCTGTTGCGGCCGCGGCGATGGGCGCGGGGGCGAGCGTTCCTGGCGCGGTGAGCAGCTGGCTGGCGAGCAGGGCAAAGATGGTCACGTCGGCGGCCATGGCGCCGAATCCGGCGGTGGCTGCGGCAGCGGGAGCCAGCCGCGGCCGGCCGGGGAGCCAGCGTGCCAGGCGCCCGGTGGCGGCCACGGTGAACAGCGCGGTCCAGACGGTTATGGCGATGGCAGCGGCGGCCAGCGGGAACGCCACCCGGGAGTCAGCCGGGGCGCCTGGCCATTGCCAGGGCGGGGCGTGCCGGATGCTGATGTTGCTGGCCGCCGCGGCGGCGGCCCACAGCAGGCCGATCAGCGGGCCGGTCGCGACCAGCGTGAGCGCGACACGGCGGGCCTGGCCGGCGGCGAGCTCGGGACCATATGCGCTGGCGAGCTGGCGCGGATGGCCGAATTCCCGGAGGGCCGCCTCGGCGGCCGTATCGCCGGCGAGCCCGGCGGAGCGGTACGCGTCGGTGGCGTCGAGCAGCCCGCCGCGGAGCTCGGCCACGATGTCCCCGCGGGCTCGCGCCGTGCCTGGCAGCGCGGCGGCCACCTGGGCCAGGTAGGACTCGATCGGCTGCGGCGCGCCCGGGCGCGGCGGCGCCCCGGCGGTCATGACGTCACCGGCCGCGGCGCGGGCTCCAGGAGGGCGGTGACGGCGGCGGAGAACTCCCGCCACGTTCCCCGTTCGGCATCCAGCATGCGCCGGCCGGCCGCGGTCAGCTCGTAGACGCGGCGCCGCCGCCCGCCGGCCTCCGACCAGGTGCCCTGCACCAGGCCGGCCCGCTCCAGGCGGCGCAGCGCCGGGTAGATGGTGCCGGTCGGCAGGTCGAACTGCCCGCCGCTGCCGGCCCGCAGCGCTTCCATGATCGCGTACCCGTGACGCGGGCCTGCCTCCAGCGAAGCGAGCAGCATGCCGTCCAGGTGACCCTTCAGCGTTTCCGCCCTCATAGGTAGTCATGCTACCTTCTCTCAATAAGTAGTGACGCTACCTGTAGCGTGACAAGGCCCTGGCGGCAGGAGACCGGAGGGAGCGGGCCGTGCTCGCTGTATCGAGGTTCGTGCTGCGCCACAGGCTTGCGGTAGCCGTGATCTGGCTGGTGGTGCTGGTGGCCGGGGGCGCGGCGTCGGCGAAGCTGGGCAGCCGGCTGTCCGGCCAGTTCGCGCTGCCTGGCGCGGCGAGCTACCAGGCCAACCAGCAGATCTTGCGGCTGTATGGCAACGGCGGCAACGGCTACCCCGAGGTCGCCGTGGTAAGGCTGCCGCCTGGTCAGGCCGCCGGCAGCCCGCGGGAGCGGCTGGCGATCGGCCGGGCGTTCGCCGCGGTCGCCCGGATTCCCGGGCTGCGGGTCGCTGACTTCGCGGGCACCGGAGACCGCGCGTTCCTCGGCAGCGACGGGCGGACCGGCTATGGCCTGGTGTTCACCCCGTTCGCGGGGGAACTGTCCCCGCCGAGCCTGGGCCCGGAGATCATCGCGGCGATGACCCCAGCGCTGCCTGCGGGCAGCGGCGTGCAGGTGACCGGAATGAACGAGCTGACCAGCGGCGGCCAGGCCAAACAGGGGTTCGGGGTGCTCGCGGAGACGCTGCTGGCCGGCGCGGCCGCGCTGGCCGTGCTGGCGTTTGTGTTCGGCTCCGCGCTGGCCCTGGTGCCGTTGCTGATGGCGTCCGTGGCGATTCCCGGCTGCTTCCTGGCCATCTTCGGCCTGACCGAGATCACCAGCGTCAGCGTGATCGTGCAGTACCTGGTCGCGCTGATCGGGCTTGGCGTGGCGATCGACTACTCACTGCTGCTGGTCACCCGCTGGCGCCAGGAACTGGCC